>Ga0187892_10007979_pt1 | contig 14748 bp, 13 predicted proteins | sample MA1701073metaG_FD_139345 | JGI IMG/M metagenome (GOLD analysis project Ga0187892, IMG submission 139345) | Bio-ooze microbial communities from a basaltic lava cave in the Kipuka Kanohina Cave System on the Island of Hawaii, USA - MA170107-3 metaG ... | reverse complement strand
CTCGTTCGCGGCGAGCGCGGTGAGCGTCGCCTCGAACAGGAACGAGAGCGCGATCGCGGCGCGCGAGAAGCCGAGCGCGCGGAGCGTGCCGATCTCGCGCGTCCGCGCCTGCACGGCGGCGTAGAACGTGTTCGTGGCGCCGAAGGCGGCGCCGATCCCGGCCAGCACGGCGAGGCCGCCGACCACCACGTAGAGCGCGTCGGTCGAGGCGGCCTGCTTCGCGTAGTACTCCGACTCGACGCTCGCGGCGAGCGCGAAGCGCGGGTCGGCCTCGATGCGGCGGATCAGCGCGGAGACGTCGGCGCCCTCGGCCACGCGGAGGCGCAGGCTCGAGTAGGGCGAGGGCCGCTTCGCGTCGTTCGCGAGCTGCCGCGCATCGACCCAGATCTCGGCCTCGAGCGCGCTCCCGCCTGCGTCGAAGATGCCCACCACGTTCCAGCTCGAGTTCCCGAGCACGAGGCGGCCGCCCAGCTCGGCGCCCGCGTAGCGCGCCGCCGCCTTGCTCCCGACGATCGCCTCGCCGCTCGAAGCCTCGAGCCGGCGCCCGCGCGTGATCACGACCTCGTCGTGCAGCTCGAAGGCGGGCGCCTCGACGCCCCGCACCTGCGCGCTGTCGCGGCTCCCCCAGCGCGTGGTGCCGTAGGGCTGCACGACGAGCTCGGGGGAGACGAGCGGCTCGCCGCCCGGGCCCCGGGCGATGCCGTCGAAGAAGCGCAGCGCCTGGTAGACCTCGAGCGGGAGCGCGCTCGCGCCGTCGCTCGTGGCGCCCTTCCGGAGCACGATCAGGTTCCGGGGCGAGCCGGCGGTCTCGAGGCTCGCCTTCATGCTCGAGACGAGGCCCGAGAGGAGGGCGAGCGCGAGCACGACGAGCGCGATCACGCCCACGGTGAGCGCGGCGCGCGAGCGCCGCACCCACAGGCTCCGCAGCGGATAACGGAGCGGGAGCATCAAAAAACCTCGCGCAGCGTCTCGGCGACGCTCCGCTTCGAGGCGCCGAACGCCGGCACCACGCCCGACAGCATGCCGACGAACAGGGCGAGGAAGACTCCCTGGACGACGATGGCTCGCGTGACCACGAAGCTCCCGAGCGGGCCGACCTGGGACATCAGGCTGGTCGCCGCGCCCGAGAGCGCGAGCGTGAGCCCGAGCGAGCCGAGCGCGCCGGCAGCGCCGCCGCCGAGCGCCAACACGCCGGCCTCGAGCACGAGCAGGAGGAACACGAGGCGCCGGCTGAAGCCGATCGCCTTCAGCACCGCGAGCTCCGGCGCGCGCTCGCGCACCGAGAGGCTCGCGGTGTTCGCCGCGATGAAGACGATCGAGAGGGCCACGAGCACCGTCACCGCGATGGTGATCGCGACGAAGGCGTCGAGCGCCGAGAACATGTTCTTGAAGTACTCCTTCTCCGTCTCCGTAAGCGTCTGCGCCGGCGAGTTGCGGAAGAGGGCGTCGATCTCGGCGCGGAGGCCCTCGAGCCGCGCGCGGTCGTCCACGCGCACGTAGAAGAGGCTCGCGGTGTCGAGGTCGCCACCGATCGCCTGGAGCGCCTGCTCGAGGTAGGCGCGGTGGAAGAGGAGCACCGGCGAGAGATCGTGGGGCAGGATCTCGACGAGCTGGAACTCGAGGTTCACGGGATAGAGGCTCCCGACCAGCGCGATCCGGTCGCCGACCTTCCAGCCGTAGCTCGCGGCGGTGGCGCGGCCGGCGATCGCGGCGTCGCGGCGGGACTGGAAGGCCGCGAGCGCCTCGGGCCCGAGCTCGAAGTCCGGGAACACCTCCGCGATCACCTCGGGCTCGGTCGCGAAGCTCGGGAAGGTCACGCCCTTCTCGACCTCGTACATGCCGCCGTACCAGGTCCAGCTCGCCGCCGCGTGGACGCCGGCGAGGCCACGCACGCGCTGGAGGTGCGCGTACGGGAGCGGGTAGTCGAAGCCCGCCTGGTTCAGCACGACGAGGCGCGTCCCCGAGGACGCGTAGTCGAGGATCGTCTCGAGGCCTTCCGGCATGGTGCGGAGCAGGCAGACGAGCGCGATCGCGAAGCCGATCGCGGCGGCCGTGAGCGCGCTCCGGAGCGGGCTCCGCCGCAGGTTGGCGAGGATCAGGGGGAGGTACTTCATGCCGATCCGCCGGGACGCGCTGGATAGTGGAGCTATCCAGTTAAATGGATACTAGACATGTCCACTAGCCAGAGTCAACATCCCCCGCATGCGTCTGGCCGAGCTGAGCCGCCGTTCGGGCGTCGCGCGCTCCACGCTCAAGTTCTACATCCGCGAGGGCGTCCTCCCTGCGGGGAAGCCGACCGGACGGAATCAGGCCGTCTACGGCCCGGATCACCTGGAGCGACTCGCCCTGATCCGCGCGCTCCGCGAGGTGGCAGGGCTCCCGCTCGAGGTGATCCGGCGCGTGACGGGCGACCTCGACCGCGCGCGCACACAGGGCTGGGAGAGCGACGCCGACCCGATCGGCGAGGCCTGGCGCGCGATGTACGCACCGCCCCGTCGGGTGCGCAGCCCGGAGGCCCAGGCCGAGTACGAGAAGGTTCGCGCGGAGGTGGTGGAGCTGATCCGCGGGCTGCCCTGGACGCTCTCCCAGGACACCCGAAGCACCTACTACTTCGCGGACGAGCTCGCCGACACGGTGCTGGAGATCCGCCGCTACCTCTACCCGGACTACCCCGTCTCGGCGCTCGCGTTCTACGCGCGCGAGGCGTGGGGGCTCTCCGAGCGCGAGTTCGCCCAGGCGTACCGCGGCGCGCGCGTGCCGGAGCGCGCACGCGGCGACGACATCGCGGAGCCCACGCGGCGCGCCATCCTCGCGACCATCCTGTTCGAGCGCATCTTCGGCGCCCTGCGCCGCTGCGCTAACGCGATGCGCTCGATGCGGATCGGTCTCGGGCTCGAGGTGCCGCCGGCCGGCTGAGCTAGAGGATCTCGGGCCGCACCAGGGCGTCGGAGCCGCCGTCCACCTTGAGGGTCGTGCCGTGCACGTAGCGCGCGTCGGGCCCGAGCAGGAAGACGATCGCACTCGCGATCTCCTCGGGCGCGGCCTCGCGCGCGAGCGGAACGGGCAGGGCGGCGACCATCGGCCCGAGCGCCTCGTGCGCGTGGATCTTCGCGAGCATCGGCGTCGCGACCTTGCCGGGCAGCACCGCATTCAGGCGGATGCCGCGCGCGCCCCACGCGGCCGCGCGCCGCCGCACCGCGAGCGCGAGCGCGTGCTTCGCGTTCACGTAGGCGGTGTTGCCGTCCTTGCCGTCGAGCGCCGCCTGCGCGCCGGCCTCGTCGCCCGCGAGGCAGGCCTCGATGCAGGGAGGCGCGAGCAGCGCCGCGAACACCGCGCCGAGCGAGGAGATCGCGACCGCCGCGGGCTCCCGGCCGCGCGCGAGCGCGTCGGCGAGTCCGTCGAGCACGGCGAGCGCGCCGAAGTAGTTCACGCGCACGATCGCGCGCGGATCGTCGTACGGGCCGAGCGCGGCCCCGGAGAGGAGCCCGTCGAGGCCGTCTTCGGCGAGGCGGGCGACGCCGGCGACCGCCGCCTCGCGCCCCTCCTGGGTCCCGAGATCGGCGACCACGTCGCCGCCCTTCCAGTCCACGCGGATCACGCGGCAGCCGTCCCGCTCGAGAAGCAAGGCGGTCGCCGCGCCGATCCCCGAGGCCGAGCCGGTGACCGCGAGCGTCCGCATCAGGCGCGCTCCTTCACGAGCCTGTGGATCTCGTCCTCGAACGAGAAGTCGAAGCTGAGCTTCTCGGCGACGCGCTCGGCCTGGAACCACTCGAAGGTCTGCGCGACGGCGCCGGGGAAGCGGTACGCCGGCTCGAAGCCGACGTCCTGGCGCAGCCGGTCGATGCCGAACACGACGCTCCGATTCCAGCGGTGGAGGTGCGGCGCGATGCGCTGCACGAGCATCGAGAGCAGGAACTGCGTGCGCGCGAGCTCGCCCTGGCGCTCGGTGGTGCGGATGTCGATGTTCGCCTTCAGCTGCACCGGCCGCGCCACGACGCGGCCGTCGAACAGGTCGTCCATCAACGGCGCCGGCACGAAGACCTTGTTCGGCTCCACGCCGACCACGCGCGCGAAGGTGTCGACGTAGCCCTCCGCGCTGAAGTAGTCGGCGCCCGTCAGGTTGTAGCGGCGGCCGAAGGTCCGCGCGTTGCCCATCAGCATGCGGAGAGCGCGCGCCTGGTCGTCCACGTGGCCGACCTGCGCGAGCGTGGTGCCGTCGCCGGGGATCAGGATCGGGCGGCCCTGCGAGAGCCGCACGAACATGCGCTGCTCGCGGTCGGGCAGGATGTTGTGCGGTCCGAACACCATCGAGAGGGCGACGGTGGTGGCCGGAAAGCCGTGCTCGCGGTACGCGCGGACCAGGAGGTCCTCGCAGAGCAGCTTGTTGCGGCCGTACTCGTTCTGGCGCGGGCTCCGGTCGACGGCGCCGTCCTCGGGGATCGGCAGCAGGTCGGACGCCGCGTAGATCACGGTCGAGCTGATGAACACGTAGTGCCCGACGCGCCCGCGCAGGTGCTCGAGCATGAACGCGACGTCCTCGGGCCGGTAGGCCGTCACGTCCTGGACGCAGTCCCACTCTTCGCGTCCGAGCGCGCGCTTCATCGAGTCGGGGTCGGTGCGGTCGGCCACGAGGCGCCTTACACCCGCCGGCACGGCGCCCGGGGACTTGCCGCGGTTCAGGATCGTGACGTCGTGCCCGCTCCGCACCAGCTCGCGCACCAGCGCGAGCCCGTTGAACTGCGTGCCGCCCAGCACCAGGACCTTCACGACGCCGTCCTCCGCTCGAGGTGCGCGACCCGGCTCCCGAGGACACCGGGCTCGTACTCGATCAACTCCACGATCAGGCCGTCGGGATCGCGGCAGCACACCACCGCCACGATGCCGCTCTTCGGATCCATGTTGCGCGGCTCGGTCAGGAACTCGATCCCGCGCGCGCGGAGGTCGGCATGGGCAGCCTTCACGTTCCGCGTGCGGAGCGCGATGATGCGCGGTACGCGCTCGGAGGGCGGGCGTTTCGGCGGCGGGTCGTAGGCGGGCGCGAGCCACTCGATCAGGTCGAGCCGCGTGTGGTGAGGCTCCGGGCCGAGCGCGAGCAGCGCGCCGCGCCCCTGCGCCTCGACCAGGCCGAAGTTCCCCGCCACGTAGTCGGGCCACACCACGTCGCGGTTGTCCCGCAGCAACTGGAAGCCGAGCGTCTGGTAGAAGGCCAGCGAACGCTCGAAGTTCGTGGCGTTCACGGTGAAGTGGAAGATCGACTCGAAACCCCAGTCGGCCATCCTTCCCCTCGGCTCTGAGCCGGGCCATCATGCCGCAGCCCGTCCCGCCCGGCACCGGAGGATCCGATGAGCGTCACCCCTGCGCGCATGGAGGAGATCTTCGAGAAGTCGAAGAACTGGGGGCGCTGGGGCGCCGAGGACCAGGCCGGCGCGCTGAACCTGATCACGCCGGAGAAGCGCGCCGCCGCCGCCCGGCTGGTGCGGACCGGCGAGATCGTCTCGTGCGCGCGCGAGCTCCCCGTGCAGCCGAACGCCGAGAACCCGACGCCCGCGCTCCACATGATGGTGATGGCCGGCGACGCCTGCGACGCGACGGGCGTGCCCGGCCTCGAGACGGCGATGGACTTCGTCGGCGTCGCCTTCCACGGCATGGCGGTCTCGCACATCGACGCGCTCTGCCACGTGTTCGTGCGCGGGCAGATGTACAACGGCTTCCCGGCGAGCGACGTGAAGTCGATCGGCGCGCTCCGGAACTCGATCTTCGTCGCGCGCGAGGGCATCGTCTCGCGCGGCGTGCTGCTCGACATCCCGCGGCTCCGCGCCGTGCCGTGGCTCGAGGGCGGCGCCGAGATCAACCCGGACGACCTCGCGGGCGCCGAGCGCGCGGAGGGCGTGCGCGTCGAGGCGGGCGACGTCCTGCTCATCGCGGGCGGCCGCGACGCGCGCCGCGAGCAGGAGGGCCCGTGGAGCCCGCTCGAGGGCGGGCTCGCCGGCCTCCACCCCGAGTGCATCCCGTGGCTCCGCGAGCGCGACGTCGCCGTGCTCGGCGCCGACGGCGTCTCCGACGCGCTGCCCGGCCGCCGCATCGAGGGCTGGCCGCTGCCGGTGCACCAGTGCGCGCTGGTCGCGATGGGCGTGCACCTGCTCGACAACCTGATGCTGGGCCGCCTCTCCGAGGCGTGCGCCCGGCACCGCCGCTGGGAGTTCCTCCTCACCGTGGCGCCGCTCCGCGTGGACCGCGGCACGGGCTCACCCGTGAATCCGATCGCGGTGTTCTAGAGTCCCCAGCCGCTCATGCCCCACGGAACCCGGACGATCGTCGTGATGCCCGCGTACAACGCCTCGCGGACGCTCGAGCGCGTCTACGCGGACATCCCGCGCGAGCTCGTCGACGAGGTGATCGTGGTGGACGACAAGAGCCCGGACGATACGGTCGCCGTGGCGCGTCGCCTGCCCGTGACGCTGATCGAGCACGAGCGCAACACCGGCTACGGCGGGAACCAGAAGACCTGCTACCGCGCGGCCCTCGAGCGGGGCGCGGACTACGTGATCATGGTGCACGGCGACTACCAGTACGACGCGCGCATGATTCCCGCCTGCCTCGAGGTGATGCGCCACGGCATCTGCGACGTGCTGCTCGGCAACCGCATCCGCACGCGCGCCGAGGCGCTCGCGGGCGGCATGCCACTCGTGAAGTACCTCGCGAACCGCGGCCTCACCTTCATCGAGAACCTCGTCTCGGGCCAGAACCTGGGCGAGTGGCACAGCGGCTTCCGCGCCTACCGGCGCGAGGTGCTGGAGAAGATCCCCTTCGAGCGCAACTCGGACGACTTCGTCTTCGACACGCAGTTCCTGGTGCAGTCGATCCACTTCGGCTTCCGGGTCGGGGACGTGCCCGTGCCGGTGCGCTACTTCGACGAGGCGAGCAGCATCGACCTCGGGAGCTCCGCGATCTACGCGGTCCGCTCGCTCGCGACGTTCGCCACCTGGTACGGCCACCGCTCGGGGCTGCGCCGGAGCCCGCTCTTCGAGCCGCGCACGCTGGAGCCCTGAGGCGGCGAGCCGCCCGACACCCGTGCGGGCGCGTGGGCCACCCACCCCGCTGGTCGCGGCCCGGTGCATCGGGCATCGTTCCGGGTCTCCCCGAGGAGGACCGTTGCCCCACGACCCGCTTCCGCCCGCGCCCCCGGCCCCGCCCGCGGCAGGTCCCGGCTGGCGTCTCTGGGTCGTCGCCGCGCTCCTCTTCGCGGGGATCGCGAGCTGGGTGTACGAGCCGGCGCTGCGCGGGCCGCTCGTCTCGGACGACCTGATCGTCCTGGTGGACCGCCCCTGGATGGAGGAGCTCACGCTCCAGAACGTCGTCGAGATCATCGATCCGCGCGGCGAGCCCGTGCTCGCCACCGCGAACTGGGCGCCGGTGCACCTCCTCGTCCACCTGGTGCAGCGTCCGTTCTTCGGGCCGTACCACCTGAACACGTATCCCTATCACCTGACCAACGTCATGGTGCACGGGATCAACTCGGCCCTGCTCGCCGCGCTGCTGTTCGCCCACGGCGTGCCGCTGGCCGCCGCGCTGCTCGGCGGTGCCTTGTTCCTGCTCCATCCCGCGAACGTCGAGGCGGTCGCCTGGATCTTCCAGCTGAAGACGCTGCTGGCCTTCACCTTCGGTTGCGCCGCGCTGCTCTGCCTGGTGCGGCGGCCCGGGCTCTCGACCCTGCTCTTCGCGCTCGCGATCCTCGCGAAGCCCTCGGCCGGGGCGGTGCTCGCGGCGGCGATCGTGTTCGAGTGGCTCCGCCAGCCGGCGCCCGGCGCCCCGCGCCGTACGCGCTGGCTCTACGCGTGGGGCGGGCTCCTCGCGCTCTACGGCGCCGTCGAGTTCGCGGCGTTCCGCGGCGCCGGCGAGTTCCTCGACCCGACGCCGCTCTCCGAGCGCGTGCTCGGGATCGTGTCGGTCGTGGGGCGCTACTTCGTGATGGCGACGACCTCTCACGGCCTCTCGGTGTTCCACCAGCCGGGCCCGACCCGCTCGGTCCTCGATCCGTACTTCCTGCTCGGCCTCGTGACGCTGCTCGGGATGGCCTTCGTGTGCGTGCGCGCGCTCTGGCGCCGGCACCCCGCGGCCGGCTGGCTCGGGCTCGCCGTCGCCTCCTATGCGCCGGTCGCGCAGATCTTCGCCTTCCGCTTCCCGCTCGCGGACCGCTACCTCTACTTCGTCATCGCGGGCCTCCTGGGCGCGCTCCTCGTGAGCCTCGCCCCGCAGCTCCGGAGCCTGCTCGAGGCTCTGCTCCGGCTGCGTTTCGCGGCGCCCCCGCGCGCGTGGGTTGCCGCGGCCGTCGTCCTCGTGCTCCTGATCGGCTACGGCGTGCGCGCGCACGCGCGCGCCTCCGTCTGGGGATCGGGCGAGAGGGTCGAGCGCGATGCGATCGCGAACTATCCGGAAGGCGTCTCGGGGCAGATCGATCGCGCGCGGCGCGCGGTGGCGGCGGGCGACGCCGACGCGGCGATCCAGGCGATCGAAGCCCTGATCGAGCTCGGCAGCGACAACCCGATGGCCTACCTCACGGATCCCTCCCTCCAGCCGCTGCGCGGCAATCCGCGCTACGAGGCGCTGCTGAAGCGCATCGCGCGGAACTGGCTGGCGCACTACGAGCAGCTGCCGAACAAGGCGCCGGGCTTCGGCGTGGTAGACGCCGTGATCTACTACATCATGCTCGGCGAGCTCGACAAGGCGGACCGGCTGCTCGACGAAGCCATGCTCGCGCCGGGCGCCGTGCCGCCGCAGACGCTCGACTCTCTGAAGGAAAGCGTCCGCCGCGAGCGGGCCGCCCTGGAGGTGCCGGGTTGAGCCGGCTGCGCGCGGGCGGCTACCTGCTCGCGGTGTGCGCTCTCTCTACTTCGGGCTGCGGCGAGCGCCCTGACGTGCTGCTCGTCGTGATCGACACGCTCCGAGCCGACCGCCTCGGCAGCTACGGATACGCAGCCGGGACGAGCCCGACGCTCGACGCCTTCGCCGCCGGCGCCGTGGTGTTCGAGCGCGCGCTCGCGGCGAGTACGCTCACCGCGCCCTCGCACGCCTCCCTCATGACGTCGCGCTTCGTGGCCGACCACGCGATCGGCACGAAGAACGGCACCACCCGGCTCGATGGCGAGGCCACGCTCGCCGCGACGTTCCGAGCCGCCGGCTACGAGACGGCGGCCTTCGTCGGGAACTTCGTGATCCGGCGCGCCACCGGGCTCGACGCGGGCTTCGACGTCTACGACGACGAGCTGCCGGACATCGAGCCGAACCGCGCCATCTACCGGGAGCGCAAGGCCGCGGGCACCACGGAGCGCGCGCTCGCCTGGCTGGCCGCGCGCGGCGAGCAGCCGATCTTCCTGTTCGTGCACTTCCAGGACCCGCACGGACCCTATGCGGCTCCGCCTCCGTTCGACGCGCGCTTCCCCGAGCTGCTCGTCGAGACGGAGCCGCCGCTCGAGGTGCTGCCGCGCCAGAAGGGCCCGAACGGGATCCCGGCCTACCAGGCGTTCCCGGACGAGCGGCGGCCGAGCGCCTACAAGCAGCGCTACGCGCAGGAGATCGCGTACCTCGATGCGGAGCTCGCGCGGCTCCTCGCCGGCATGCAGGCGCGGGGGCGCCCGCTCGTCGTGGCCGTCACCGCCGACCACGGCGAGAGCCTCGGGGAGGGCGGCTTCTGGTTCCAGCACGGGCACGCCTCGACGCCGGACCTGGGCCGCATTCCCCTGCTCCTCGCGGCGCCCGGCCTCACGCCGGGCCGCCGGAGCGAGCTCGTCCATCACGTGGACCTGATGCCGACCCTGCTCGAGCTGGCCGGGCTCCCGGTGCCCGCCGACGCGCGCGGCATCGCGCTCGGCCCCTACCTGCGGAGCGGCGATCCGCTCCCCGAGCGCACGCTCTTCTGCGACGTGGGCGACGACGTCTCCGCCTACGCGGGCGACCGCTTCTACCGGCGCAGGCAGCCGCCCGGCGCGGGCCAGCGCTCCTTCGCGGGCACCTTCCAGTGGAGCCCGGGCGTCCCCTGGCAGCGCGTGGCGGACGATCCGGAGCTCCGCCGCGCCACGCTCGCCTACCTGGCGGGCCGCCGGCCGATGCGCCCGCAGGAGGACACGCTCTCGCCCGAGGAGCTCGAACGCCTGCGCGCGCTCGGCTACCTCGAGGCCACGGAGGACGCATCGCGATGACCGAGCGCGCGGAGACGCTGCTGGTGACGGGCGGCGCCGGCTTCATCGGCGCGAACCTGGTGCGCCACCTGCTCGCGCACACCGGCGCCCGGCTCGTGGTGCTCGACAAGCTCTCCTATGCGGGCCATCGCGAGTCGCTCGCCGACCTCGAGGGTGAGCCGCGCTTCACGTTCGTCGAGGGCGACATCGGCGACCGCGCGCTCGTGGGGAGCCTGCTCGAGCGCGAGCGCCCGCGTGCGGTGCTGAACCTGGCCGCCGAGACGCACGTCGACCGCTCGATCGACGACGCCTCGGCGTTCCTCCACACGAACGTGATGGGCACGTTCGGGCTGCTCGAGGCCGTGCGCGCCCACCTGGCGCGGCTCCCGGCCGGCGAGCGCCCCGGCTTCCGGCTGCTGCACGTCTCGACCGACGAGGTGTACGGCTCGATCGCGGCGGGCGCGCGCGCGGACGAGCACGCGCCGGCCGAACCGAGCTCGCCGTACTCGGCGAGCAAGGCCGCTGCCGATCAGCTCGCGCATGCCTGGCACAAGACCTACGGCCTGCCCGTGATCGTGACCCACAGCGCGAACAACTTCGGCCCCTTCCAGCATCCCGAGAAGCTGATCCCGCTGATGCTGCTGAACGCGCTCGACGGCCAGGAGCTTCCGCTCTACGGCGACGGCAAGAACGAGCGCGACTGGCTCTACGTCGAGGATCACTGCGAGGCGCTGCTCCAGGTCGTCGAACGAGGCCGCCCCGGCGAGCGCTACAACGTCGGCGTCGGCCGCGAGTGCACGAACCACGAGCTCGTGACGCGGGTCTGCGCGCTGCTCGAGGAGGAGCGCCCGGCGCGCGCGAACCCCGCGCTCCGCGCGCGCGGCGTCTCCGAATATTCGGACCTCGTGCGCTTCGTGGCGGACCGCCCGGGCCACGACCGCCGCTACGCGCTCGACGCCGGCAAGATCGCGCGCGAGCTGGCCTGGCACCCGCGCCACGGCCTCGACGAAGCGCTTCGCGCGACCGTGCGCTGGTACCTCGCGAACGGCGCCTGGTGCGCCGCGGTGGGCCACGACCGGCGCCGGCTCGGGCTCGGCGAGAGGGCGCGGGCATGAAGGGGATCCTCCTCGCGGGCGGCTCGGGCACGCGCCTCTACCCGATTACGCGCGGCGTCTCGAAGCAGCTCCTGCCGGTCTACGACAAGCCGATGATCTTCTACCCGCTCGCCACGCTGATGCTCGCCGGGCTCCGCGACCTGCTCCTGATCTCGACGCCCGACGATCTGCCGGCCTTCGAGCGGCTCCTCGGCGACGGCTCGCGCTTCGGCATCTCGGTCCGCTACCTGCCGCAAGCGCGGCCCGAGGGCATCGCGCAGGCCTTCGTGATCGCGAGCGACTTCGTGCGGGGCGAGCCGGTCGCGCTCGCGCTCGGCGACAACCTCTTCTACGGCCACGGGCTGCCGGACGTGCTCCAGCGCGCGGCGGCGCGGCCGCGCGGGGGGACGGTGCTCGCCTACCAGGTGCGCGACCCCGAGCGCTACGGCGTGGTGAGCTTCGACGCGGCGGGGCGGGCCGTCTCGATCGAGGAGAAGCCGAAGGTACCGAGCTCGTCCTGGGCGGTGACGGGCCTCTACTTCTACGACGAGCGCGTCGTGGACGTCGCGAAGAGCCTGCGGCCCTCGGCGCGCGGCGAGCTCGAGATCACCGACGTGAATCGCGCGTACCTCGAGCGCGGCGAGCTGGCCGTCGAGAAGCTCGGCCGCGGCATCGCCTGGCTCGACACCGGCACGCCCGAGAGCCTCCAGCAGGCGGCGAGCTTCATTCAGGCGGTGCAGGAGCGGCAAGGCCTCAAGATCTGCTGCCCCGAGGAGGTCGCCTTCCGCGCCGGCTGGATCGACGCCGAGGCGCTCCTCCGCGCCGCGCGCGAGCTGAACAACAACGAGTACGGACGCTATCTCGCGAGGCTCGCGCAGGAGGAGGGCGCGTGAAGTTCGTGCCGACCGCGCTGCCCGAGGTGGTGAGGATCGAGCCCGACGTGCACCGCGACGCGCGCGGATTCTTCGTCGAGACGTGGCGGGCCGATCGCTGGACGGCAGGCGGTGTGCCGGGGCCCTTCGTGCAGGACAACCACTCGCGCTCGCGCGCGGGCACCGTGCGCGGGCTCCACGCGCAGCGCCTGCGGCCGCAGGGGAAGCTCGTGCGCGTCGTGCACGGCGAGATCTGGGACGTCGCGGTGGACGTGCGGCGCGGCTCGCCGAGCTTCGGGCGCTGGGTGGCCGAGACGCTCTCCGCCGAGAACTTCGCGCAGCTCTGGATCCCACCGGGCTTCGCGCACGGCTTCGCGGTGGTCTCGGACGAGGCTGAATTCGTCTACAAGTGCACCGACTATTACGACCCGACGGACGAGCTCCGCATCGCGTGGAACGATCCGGCGCTCGCGATCCCGTGGCCGGTCGCGGAGCCGCTGCTCTCGGAGCCTGACCGGCGCGCGCCCACCCTCGCGGAGCTCGCCGACCGCCTGCCGAGCTGGGAGCCGGCTTGAGGGTCCTCCTCACCGGGGCCGGCGGTCAGCTCGGCCTCGCGGTTGCGCACGTGTTCCGCCGGCACGAGGTCGTGGGGCGTGCCCATGCCGCGCTCGACGTGGCCGACGCCGAGGCGGTCGAGGCCGCGCTCGCGGAGGTGCGGCCCGAGCTCGTGCTGAACGCGGCGGCGTACACGGCGGTGGATCGCGCGGAGGACGAGCCCGAGGCGGCCGACCGCGTGAATCGCGAGGGCGCGCGCGTGCTCGCGGTCGCGACTGCGCGGCGCGGGATCCCGGTGCTCCACGTCTCGACCGACTACGTCTTCGACGGCGAGAAGGGCGCGCCCTACGTGGAGAGCGACGCCACGCACCCGCTCGGCGTCTACGGCGCGAGCAAGCTCGCGGGCGAGGAGGAGGTGCGCCGCGCAAACCCGCGGCACTGGATCGCGCGGACGGCGTGGCTCTATGGGCCAGTCGGCCGGAACTTCGCGACGAGCATCCGCGCCGCGGCAGAGCGCGAGCCGAAGCTCCGCGTGGTGGACGATCAGTGGGGCTCGCCGACCTGGGCGCCTCACCTGGCGGCGGCCCTCGAGCGCCTGCTCGAGCGCGCGCCGGGCACCTACCACCTCGCGAACGCCGGCGTCACGAGCCGCTTCGACTTCGCGTGCGCGCTCCTCGCGGCGCTCGGGAGCGCGACGCCCGTCGAGCCGATTCCGACGAGCGCCTGGCCCACGCGCGCGCGGCGCCCGCGGAACACCGCGCTCGCGAGTGAGCGCGCGGACGCCATCGCGCTGCCCGACTGGCGCGAGGGCGTCGACGAGTTCGCCAAGACGGTCTCGGGCGCCTAGGCGGGGCGCACTTCCCAGCGCAGCGGGGCGCGCTTGATGCCGCCCACGAACGAGGAGCGCACGCGGTCGACCGGCCCCGCCACCTCGGCGCGCACCAGCCGGCGCCGGAGCTCCTCGAACACGGCGCGGATCTCGAGCCGTGCGAGGTGCGCGCCCAGGCACACGTGCTCGCCGCGGCCGAAGCCGACGTGATCGTTCGGCTGGCGGTCGATCCGGAACACGTCGCCGTCGGGGAAGATCTCCTCGTCGCGGTTCGCGGAGGGGTAGAACAGGCAGAGCGCCTGTCCGGCGCGGACCTTCTGCCCGCGTAGCTCGAAGTCCTCGGTCGTCGTGCGGCAGAACTGGATCACGGGCGTCACCCAGCGCACGATCTCCTCGATCGCGGGGGTGACGAGCGCGGCGTCGTCCTGGAGCCGCTTCCACTCCCCGGGGTTTTCGATGAAGGCCAGCATGCCGCCCGTCATCGCGTTGCGCGTGGTCTCGTTGCCAGCGACCACGAGCAGGAAGAGGTAGGAGAGCAGCTCGACCGGCGGGAGGGCGCGGCCGTCCACCTCGCCCCTCGCCACCTCGCTCACGATGTCGTCGCCGGGGCGCTTCCTCCGCTCCTCGGCGAGCGCATTGAAGTACTGGAACACCTCGATCCGCGCGCCCTGCATCGTCTTCAGCGTGTCGCCGTCGCGCTGGAACTCGGGGTCCTGCGGGGCGATGATCTCGTTCGTCCAGCGGAAGAGCAGGGGCCAGTCCTGCTCCGGGACGCCGAGCATCAGCGCGATCACCGCGATCGTGATCGGCGCCGAGACGTCCGCCACGAAGTCGATGCGCTCCTGCTGCGCCGCGCGGTCGATGATGTCGCGCGTGATGCGCCGGACCTTCGGCTCCCAGCCCTGGACCGCTCGGGGCGTGAAGCGCTTGCTCGCCACGCGCCGGTACTTCGCGTGGTCGGGCGGGTCCATGTTGAGCAGGTGGCGCGTCTCGCCCTCGGGCGGCGGCGGCACGTCGCTCGGGAACGCCGCGAGCCGCGGCGCGTTCAGGAAGCGCTCGGGCTGCTTGCCGAGCAGGACCACGTCGGCGTGCTTCGTGACCACCCAGAAGGGGTCGAAGTTGCCGCGCTCGTACCAGAAGAGCGGGGCGTGCTTGCGGAGGTACGCCCACTCGCGGTGGGGGTAGCCGCTCTGCTCGTAGTGCTCCGGGGTGGCGACGTCGAG
>Ga0187892_10007977_pt1 | contig 14754 bp, 19 predicted proteins | sample MA1701073metaG_FD_139345 | JGI IMG/M metagenome (GOLD analysis project Ga0187892, IMG submission 139345) | Bio-ooze microbial communities from a basaltic lava cave in the Kipuka Kanohina Cave System on the Island of Hawaii, USA - MA170107-3 metaG ... | reverse complement strand
CGACATAGCCATCAATGAATGAAGTATGACAGCCTTCCAGAGCCTCCGGCACGCCGGCCTTTTGGTCGATCGCGTGCAGATCGCGGACCGCTTTGACCTCCACCCTGAAACCCTGCTCTTCGAGAAATTTCACATAGGCCTCGCAACAGGTGCATTGCAGATTCTTGTAGAGCGTGACCATCGTCTGCGCGGCGAAAGCCTGGGTGGACAGAAGTGCCATCAGGAGCGTTGCCAGCAGCGCGGTGCTACGTCGAAACTTGAGCATTGTGTTCCGCATGTCGATTCTCCTTGTACTTTGATGTGGTAACTCGTTAGTTAACACGGATTGCAGCGAGAACAAAGACAACAGCCCAGCCAAAAATGTCGCCACGAGAGAGATATTTGTGACCGAATGTGACATGGCCTAGGATTTCATCAACATCTGTACCAGCTGCTGCGCTTCGGACGCTCCCCAGTCACGCGCGCCAAAGATCTGGTGGCGGACAACCCCCTGTCGATCAACCAGGAACGTCATCGGGAGGCTCCGTGCGCCATACATCAATCCCACACGATAATCGGCGTCGTGAAGGATGGGAAATGTCAGATGATACTCTTGTGCAAACGGCCTGGTGACCGCCACGCCTTGCGCGTCGATGGACACGGCAAGAATCTCAAAATCCTTCCGTAAAAACGACCGATAGAGCTGCTCCATCGCCGGCATCTCTACCCGGCAGGGACCACACCAGGTGGCCCAAAAATTGAGCAGCACCACTTTGCCATGCAGGTCCGAAAGCGTCATACGCCGGTCATTCAAATCTGTGAGCTGGAAGTTCGGTGCCGACTCACCAAGCTTAACGCCGTTGAGTACAGCAACGGGTAGAATATCCGGTGCGGCCGCACTGCCTATTCCAACCAGCGCAACCATCAGGCAGACGGCCGCTCCACCAATCACAAGCCTCATCATCCCTTCCTCGCTCCGCGGTCCGATAGCTGAGCATCCGCCGCCTTGGGCATGAAGTTGATCCACTTGGGGCCCACTGAGTCACGCCTTACGGAAGATATTGCAGTTGTGCGGTTACCATCGCACCAGCTTCTTCCGCAGCCTTTCGATATAAGGATGCATTGGTTCTACACATCGCCGCATGTTCCTTTTGTCCGTAGAAACGTTCTGCGTTGGAAGCTTTGGAGTCCCAGTCTTGCGCTTTCACCCGAAGTTCACGAGCCTGTTGCCTATAGTATTTTGCGAGTGCAGCGTGGTCACCTTTGATGACTAAGTCCTGAGGTGGTGGTTCGATCAGGGAGCAACCTTGAAATGCCAAGTAGAAACTAGATAGCAGAATGACAGTGCCAAGCCGTGTGAACATGATTACCTCCTTTCTAGGATCTCCTCGTGGTCTGAGAAGGGCCCATCATTGGGCCCCTCTCTAATTCAGCCTGCCTTTCGAACTCCATCGGACTGAGATAGCCCAACGTCGAATGCTTTCGCTTGGGATTATAGAAGCACTCGATGGAATCGAACGCATCGGCCTTGGCCTGCTCCAGCGTACTCCTGACCCGTTCCTCACGGCCCGCCTCTCACGTACCGGAGGCACTGAGATTCACTATTCGAGCTGGCGAACAGACAGCACGTGTGTCTGATAATCCACTTCGCCTACTTTCGCCTCGATACGATTTCCTCGGCGAATTGGACCGCTCATCTTGGTGGTTTTTTCGATGTGCAACTGCATTTGCTGACCATTAAACCGACCGAGGAGAAGGATATCGCCGTCAATGCGCAACACTTCGCCCTTGATGGTTTTGATGCCCTGCAGTGTTTCTTCATCACACTTCAAGAGATTGGGTTGTCCCCTATTCGTATCAGCACATGGGCCAGGACTCATTCTTGCTTGCGCGGCATTGGTCAGACTCAGGCCCAGCACGATACTAAACAAGATGACTCCGATGATTTTAGGAATGGATACCATGGCAGCCTCCTTGGTTAATGTGAAATGTGTACTTTGCGCTCCCCCTAGGGGTCGCAAAACGTTCCCTTTCTTTGTCATGACTTTTACCTCCTCTTGTTATGATGAAAACTGTACCTCTTCCATCTCAGATGCTTGGGTTGGAGGACAACAGATTCCCCACACGCAGTGCAGACATACTTTCCCGTCGAATTGCCGCTGTCGTCCCATTCCAATTCTAGGTTCAGATGCCGACATGCCGATCCATAAGGCAGCATGTCCGATTTCATCCGTAAGGCAACCGCTTGAAGGATCGTCATGTGAATGCTTCCTTTCTGGTCGCTTTGTGTCTACGTGAGTAAGGCCTGGTTGCGTAGCAACGCGCCTCGGTCTAGCCAGTGGCCATGGCCCCCTACGTCTGCCTGCCCCTTTTTTATGCGGGCTAGACGAACGGATGGACGTTGAAGCCCGTTATACGCGGGCACAGGGGCGATGGCAGGATATGGGCGTGGAAGATCAAATGCGAAGTATGGAAATTTCTAGCAGGAGATCCTTGGGAAGACCGACTGTGGGATGATCGGACAAGAGGTTACGGTATGAGACAGGATTAATAAGAAGTGGCAATGACACGCTGTCTTCAGAACAGACTGTCTGACAGTCGCTAGTGAGAGGAAACTTCTCGGCAGATTGCAGGCCGACCGTCTTAAACGCATCGCAGTATTGTTGTTCGTCCGAAGTCGAACAGCCCATGCCGGATGTGATCCCGTTCATCGGCAGAAGACAGGCGTAGGCATTGAAGCTCAACGCAAAAAAGAGCACGACGAGAGTGCAGGCTAGAAATACACGGCAACGATAAGAAGAGACTCGCATGACATCAATGTATCCCCCCTCTATTTCGGCTGTCAATAGTGTCAATGTGAAGGGCTTTTGACTGCGGCTGTCGAGCCACTCCTATCCAATTTCAAATTTTCAGGGGGAGTAGCAAACCATCCTTCACTGCGCGCATTCTCCCAATCCCCTCTCTCCTTCAAGGGTAGCCTGGTCGATCCTCTATTGCGCGCGTCGAACGAGCACATGCTTATCGTGCGCGTTCCGCGAGCAGGAGGACGACCAGGCTACCCTCTCCTCCCACTTGCAGTTCCACCGCTCACCCCGTACACTGAGCCATCGCGATCCAGCCTGGCCTGAACAGTCCTGCCCGATCGTTTATCAACTGATCAATAATGCAGTCATTCGTTCGGTAGAGCTATGCCGCCTACAATTCTCTTGAGCTGCGAGTCCATCAGCAAAAGCTACGGGGTGAAACCGCTGTTTGCTGATTTGTCGATCGGGTTGGCCGAGGGCGATCATGTCGGATTGGTCGGACCTAACGGTTCCGGCAAATCGACTTTGCTGAAGATCATGGCAGGGTTCGAAGAACCGGATGAAGGCACCAGATCGATGCGCCGACAACTGCGCATCGGCTACGTGCCGCAAGACCCGTCATTTGACGGGACGCATACGATCGAGGAGGTGCTCGCACAGGTCCTGATCGACAAAGGTCTGGACCCACACGACCATAGTGGTCGCACATCCGCGGCGCTCGGGCTGGGAGAGTTTCCCACAACCGACCAAACCACAGCTACGCTTTCCGGAGGATGGAAGAAACGCCTGGCCATCGTCCGGTCGCTGATGTTGGAGCCGGACGTCTTGCTGATGGACGAGCCGACCAACCATTTGGATATCGAAGGCATCTTGTGGCTGGAGCGGTTGTTACGAGCCGAACCCCGTGCCTTTCTCGTGGTGAGCCACGATCGGCGGTTTCTCGAAGCAGTGACGTCGCGGATGATCGAGATTAATCGGAGCTATCCCACCGGGGTATTTGAAGCCAAAGGGCACTACAGCGATTTCCTGGAACAACGGGATGCCGCGCTCCACGCACAAGCCAACTATGAAGCGTCATTGGCTAATCGTGTCCGTCGCGAAGTGGAGTGGCTCCGTCGCGGCTCCAAAGCCCGCACGACGAAAGCCAAATCACGGATCGACTCCGCCGGCCGCTTGATCGAGGAGCTGAGCAGCGCCGACGCCCGGAGAGACCAAGGCACGGCGGGCATCAATTTCACCTCATCGGGACGCAGGTCGAAACAATTAATCGAGGCTACCCAACTCTGCAAATCGCTCGGCGGGCGACCGATCGTACAAGATCTCGATCTCCTGCTCGGACCTGGGCAGCGGGTTGGGTTGCTGGGCCCGAATGGAAGCGGGAAGAGCACGCTCCTCAAGCTGATAGCCGGGACACTCAAGCCCGACTCAGGCACGATCACCCGCGCAGACAAACTTCGCGTGGTCACATTCGAGCAGCATCGCGAATCGCTCGACCAATCCTCCTCGCTCCGTCGAGCCCTCGCCCCTCACGGCGACGCGGTCGTCTATCAAGACCGTTCGGTGCATCTCGTCTCCTGGGCGAAACGATTTCTCTTCCGGCCGGAACAGTTGGATCTTCCGGTCTCCCGCCTCTCCGGAGGCGAACAGGCCCGTCTCCTCATCGCACGGCTGATGCTACAACCAGCCGACCTCTTGCTGCTGGACGAACCGACGAACGACTTGGACATTCCGACGCTCGATGTGCTGGAAGACAGTTTGTTGGAATTTCCCGGCGCGTTGATGCTGGTCACACATGACCGGTGGCTCTTAGACCGCGTCTCCACCATCCTGCTTGCGCTGGACAGCACAGGCCAGACCGAATGGTTCGCCGACTATGCGCAATGGGAGTCCGCACAAGAACGAAAGGCGGCAGAACAGACTCGTACCCTCACATCACGCCCCTCCAAGGCATCTCGATCCGAATCGGAATCGACTCAGAAGGCAAAGCGAACAGGTCTGTCCTATCGTGAGCAAAAGGAGTGGGCGAAGATGGAGCAGAGAATACTCCAGGCCGAGGAAACCATCGCCGCCTGTCAGGCCGCAGTGGAAGATCTTGCCATCGCCTCCAACGCGGCCGCACTACAAGAAAGATCCGAAGCGCTGGAGACAGCCCGCACGGCCGCGGAGCGACTCTATAGCCGATGGACTGAGCTCGAAGGGAAACAGACACAGTCTGCCGACCAACCCTAACCCTGACTGGTTCGTCTGGTTGATCTGGTCTATCCGGTTCGTCAGGTTCAACCACATTCACGAGACAAACCAAACAAACCAGAGCAACCAGCTGGTTGCCTTGCAGGTCACGGCGAAATCTGTACAATGCGCCGATGCGTCCATTGGTCTTGCTCTCCTCATTGGTGACCCTCACTTTCGCCTTACTCACCACCGGCTGTGAAACGACCGATCGAGCCCTCACAGCGGCTGGACGAGTCGCCAGGGGTCAATCCGGACGGGCCATCATCGATCTCGCTTCGGGAAAAGATCCGGCAAAAATTGCCAAGAAGCGCCTCGACCAATACGCACGCGATCCCGATGCGCTGTTCAGAGATGTGCGCGAGACCAAGAAAGACTTTGAGGCCATCCTTGCCGCTCTCGGGGTGAACGTCGGAAAAACCTGGGGCAAGAAGGAAATCCAACTGCCCGAGCGGAAGAAATACGTGAAGTACACGCAAAACTATAAGAGCCGGGCGATCGTCAATTTCGATGCAGCTGAGATCCTGGTCGAAACGTTGGACGATCAAGATCCCCAACGCAGTCTTAAGAATGCCGTCATCACGACAATCCTGACGCCGGAAGATCCGAGAGCTGTCGATTTGTTTTCCGACAAAGAAATCATCCTGACCGACGACAAGGAGCCCTACCTGTTGGGTCTCGTGCTTGATCAGCAGAATCAGCCGATGCGCACGCCGGAGGAAGTCGAGCCGTTTGCCGCCTATCTCCTCGAAAGGAAATCCGGCACGCGCGTGATCGATCAGGATGGAATCCAGAAGACGGCCCACTATGTGACGATCGCGATGGTGTCCAATCTCTCAATCAAGCAGGCGGATAAATACCGGCCGCTGGTTCACCAGTTTGCGGAGCAATATGACATCAGCCCCAGCCTGGTCTTCGCCATCATTCGCACGGAAAGTAACTTCAACCCCTATGCCGTCAGTTCGGCGCCGGCCTACGGGCTCATGCAACTGGTCCCAACCAGCGGCGGGCGCGAAGCCTATCGGCGGGCGAAAGGCAAAGACGTGGCTCCCTCGCGGGACTACCTATTCGATCCCGCCAATAATGTCGAGCTGGGAACCGCGTATCTGAATGTGTTGATGTTCAATCAGCTGGAAGACGTGGCGCATAATATCTCGCGCGAATACTGTGTGATTGCGGCCTACAATACAGGTCCAAGCAACGTGTTTCGCACGTTTTCGCGCGATCGAGTGACTGCCGTCAACCAGATTAACGGTCTCCAACCAGCCGCCGTCTATACCCAATTGCGCCAATCTCTCCCCTACGAGGAAACGCGGCGCTACTTGGAGAAAGTAACCGGCTACCGCAAATCCTTCGTGAATTCTTCGGACAGTGCCAACCAATAAGACGCCGCGATCAGTGCGACACAACTTCCCTTTGTGCGGATGGCGTCTTTGTGTCGGACGTATGTACATGCTCCGGTCTGAATCCGAGTCCAATCATCCGGGCGGGAATCCGGCGGAGGAATGGAATCCACGCCAATAGCCGGATGGCAAAGGGCGGTGAGAACGTGTCTCTATCGATAAGGACGCGCCTGATGACGCGATTCTGAATGGCGAGCTGAACTTGTTGCGTCATGCGGGTCGGCCACTCGCGCCGCTGCTGGACCCTGCGTAAATCTTCGGTCGTAACCTGGCCGTCTCTCAGCGGAGCGGCTAAGAGATTCGCCGTCGCGACCGCATCCTGGATGGCCAGGTTGATCCCGACACCACCGACCGGCGACATGGCATGCGCTGCATCACCGATGCAGAGCAGCCCTGGGCGATACCACTGCCGCAACCGGTCGACTTGAACCGTCAGCAGCTTGATGGGCTCCCAGTCGCGGAGTTCGCCGACACGGTCGGCCATGAACGGTGCGAGGTGTGCAACAGCATGACGAAACGCCGGTAGCCCTTGTTCTTGTAGTTGATCTCGCGATCCCTTTGGGATGACGAAGCCGCACTGCCAATAGTCGCCCCGATTCAGCATGATGAAGATCCGACCGGCGTCGAAACGGCCTACGGGATCTCCTGGGTCACTCGCCCGCCTCGACAGACGGAACCAGAGGACGTCCATGGGTGCGCCGAATTCTTCGATCGAGAGGCTGGCCTTCGCACGAACGATCGAGTGTCGCCCATCGGCTCCCACGACGAGGTCGGCACGTACCTCGAGCAGACCATCTGAGGTGTTCGCCCGGAGCCCCACCACAGAACCTTCCTCCTCGATAAGCCCCGTCACCTCCGCTTGCCTCCGCAACTGAAATGTCGAATACCGCGCTGCCTCTTCAGCGAGAAAGTTCAAAAAGTCCCATTGCGGCATGAAGGCGACAAAGCGACAATGCGTCGAGAGAGACGAGAAATCCGCGACCGTCAACGCCAGATCGCCGAACTGAGCGTTGATCCGCGACACTTTCTGGTGGGGCAAGGTAAGAAGACGCTCCAAAACACCCAGCTCCTGCATGATTTCCAGCGTCGATGGGTGGATGGTGTCGCCCCGAAAATCACGGAGAAAGTCGGCGTGTTTTTCTAACACCACCACTTCAACGCCTGCGCGCGCCAAGAGCAGGCCCAGCATCATTCCGGCCGGGCCGCCTCCTGCCACGCAGCAATGCACCGACATCGGCTTTATCATCAGGCAGCCTCTCCCTGCTGACAGGAAACAAGGACAGCTGCCATGCGCCAACTGTTAGCGTGTAGCTCGTATGAAGCAATCGGTCGTGTGATCGTTCACCAGCCCAACTGCCTGCATATAGGCATAGACGATTGTGCTGCCGACAAACCGGAACCCACGTTTCTTGAGATCCTTCGACAAGGCATCGCTTTCAGGGCTCGTGGCAGGAACCTGTGACATACGCCCCCAGCGATTCACTTTCGGCTTACCGCCGACAAACTTCCAGACGTAGCGATCGAACGAACCGAACTCCTCTTGCACAGTCAGAAAGGCCTCCGCGTTGGTCACCGCAGAGTCGATCTTGAGCCGGTTGCGGATGATCCCCGTATTCTTCAGCAGCACGGCTTTCTTCTTCGCGGTGAATCGCACCACCTTTTTCGGATCGAATTCTGCAAACGCTCGACGATAGCCATCCCGCCTCAGCAAGATTGTTTCCCACGTAAGACCTGCCTGCGCGCCTTCCAACAGCAACATCTCGAAATGTTTCCGGTCATCGTGAACCGGCGCCCCCCACTCACGGTCATGATAGGCGATGAAATGAGGCTTGTCGCCGACCCAGCCGCAGCGGGTCTTACCATCGGAGACTGGACGGAGACGCTCGGTCATCAGCAGAGCAATCGGCTCGAGGATGCAGCCGCTTTCTATATCGGGCTAACAGGAATGAACCACTTCGGCTTCATGCGGCCGAAATCGGTGCGCACGTGGCGACGAAGTGCGCGCTTTGAGTCGAGCACGACAGGCCCGCAAGGCCCTCGCCAAAACACCACCCAATGCCAGAATGCGCGACCCCGTTCTTTGTGCCATTTGACGGCGAGCAGCGCAAGATCCGGCAGAGCCTTCCATGAGGTGAAGGGCGCTTCGGTATTTGTCGACCTGATTCCGTACTCCTGAAGCAGCCTGCGAACGTGGTGTGTCTCGGAGCACAACATTGAATCGTCGGCGAAAATGCCGAGCCGATTCGCCAGGCGTTGCGTCTCCCTATAGTTTATGCCGGCCAGCGCAGCCACCGCAGCGATCCCGCAGCCGGTGCGTTCAAGCTGGACAACTGGTTTCAGCCTCACCTCAATACCCTCTAAGATCCACGTTGAGTTTCACTTTCCTACATTACTGTGAGTCCTCAAGCCGGCCCCTTGCGAAAGGAAGACATACTGGTGCTCGCCTGGCCTTCGGCGCATCTTTGCCAGATCGCGATGCCTTGTCAAGATATGGCGCCGCTGGTTCCTGTAGCACGCCCGCGTTCGTCTGTGTTACCTTCGAAGATGTTGCACCCGTGTTCGCTCCAATCTGACAATTTGAAACGATGCCCACACGCACATTGCGCATCGCACTGCTCCATCTCGCGCCTATCCCGGGCGACCTCACACGGAACCGGCGGCTGGTCGAAACTGCCGTCACCTCCGCCGCAAGACTCGGCGCGACCTGGATCATCACGCCAGAACTCATTGTCACCGGCTATACGTTTGCCGACAGCATCGGAACGGAGTGGATTCTGCCGCAGCCCGACTCGTGGATGACGCGCATGTCACGACTCGCCGCGCAGCTGCGCGTGACCCTGTTCCTATCCTGTCCCGAACAGGACCGAAAATCCCGCAAGTTCTACAACAGCCTGTTCGTGATCGGAGCGAATGGAGCCATCCTCGGCACACATCGAAAAATTAATACTTTGCGAGTGGGATCGGAAGCCTGGTCGACCCCCGGAACGCAGGCAGTCGCCATTCCAGTTCCTCCATTCACACGTATTGGTATGCTGATCTGTGCAGATGCATACACATCGGAGATTGCCAAAAACCTCCTGAACCAAGGGGCGCAACTGCTGGTCTCCTCGGCCGCATGGGCCCCAGGCCTGCATGGTCCGAATGGCGAATGGGAGCGATGCACCCGAGACACAGGTCTCCCGCTCATCGTCTGCAATCGGACCGGGCCAGACAAGACCCTCGATTTTCGTCAAGCCGAAAGTGTGGTTGCCAAGGACGGGAAGCGTCTGCTGTCCTTGTCTTCAACACGGCCGGCGGTGTTTGCGATTGAGTGGGATCTACAAGCCCAGACATTGGCGACGAAGGAGTACCGGACCGTCTATCTATAGCAGGATGCTGAAAGAGTACGCCAGCAGTAGAAGATCATTATTTGGTTTATTTGATTTGTCTCGTTTGTTTGGTTAAACAAGATCAACTCGATGAACTAAACAAGCCCGATGCACCAGACAAAACCAGATAGACCAGACAAACCGGCTTTGTACCAGACGTGCGGACTTTCGATATTCTCGCGAGCCGGCTAGGCCATGTATTGTTGCAGCAACGCATAACCATCTTCCCATTCGCCGTGCCCGCTGTCGGCATTGATATGTCCTGCTTGGCCGATATCGACGAACGTGCTTCCCCAAGCACTCGCACAGCGTTTGGCATAGACCAGCGATCCGAACGAGTCACTCGCACTGGCAACCACGAGGCTCCGAAAAGCGAACGGCGTCATCGGCACCGGTGCAAACCCACGTGCCTTGGCAGGAAAGCTTGCATTCTGCGGATCGGGGACCGCCACGAGAAACGCACCCTTCGGAACCAGCGCTGAACTATGAGCCCAATGAGCCACTAGAAGGCAGGCGAGGCTATGAGCTATCAGCATGGGCGGAGAAGGGCAAGCTCGCACAGCAACATCCAACGCGCGAACCCAATCGTCACATACCGGGGTGTCCCAATCTCCCAGATTCACTCGCTGCCATTGGGGATGGCGCTGCTGCCAGAGCGATTGCCAATGTTGCGGCCCTGAATTGTCAATACCGGATAACACTAACACCGGCGTATCTATAGACATCTCATCCCCCAGCCTTCCAGCCACTCACGACAATGGTGGCGTAGTAGAACGTACTCCGATTGGGCCATGCCACGACTCGCTCAAAAGTAGGATAGAAAGTCTGATCCAGCAAATCAGTGCAGGAGTATAGACGATTACCGGGTGGGGGAGAAACGCTGCTCTCATCCTTTGCGGTTATCTAGTTGCTCTGGTTTGTTTGGTTCTCTTGTTCGGTTGTACGAGACGGACCACATGAACCAAAGCAATCAGCTAGCAGGAGATATTGATGCCCGGGTCGCAAAACAAAGGCGGAATTACCGGGGGACGCATGTACCGGCTTGAGGGATCCTGGGACCCCGTCGATCCCTTAATCGGCGGCCCGCCAGGCATCCCGGGGAGCCCTTGCCCGACGGAACCTACGTTATTCCAGGAACCCGACCTCGTCGAGGAGCTACCACTGGGAGTCGGCACTGATGTGGGCCCGACATTAGCCTGGCCGGACACCTCGGCACCCGGCCCGGCCTCTGGAATCTGTACCACTTGATTCTGAACCGGCGACGGAGTTGGCACGGGTGGCGGCGCTTGTGCGCCACAAGGATTTCCTAGCACGCTAACGACAAGCAGGGCCGACACCACTGCGAAATGCCACATTGAATCACCAGTCTCGAATAGAAGATTGACTCGGCTGGATTCTAACGAGAGTGGAGTAACCCTCGCAATGCCACTTTCCCAATCGGTTTCTGCTATATTATCTCGCGCGCGGCGGTATCGATGCTCCGGTGATTACGCAGGCACTATCGGTCGCAGATACACGTGAGATGGATCACATCGGGCGGAAAAACCGCCGTTGGTAACCAGACTGGATGAGGGCTATTCGATGGAAACCTCGCAGAGGGATATGATTCTTGGGGCGATCACTTGGTGGGGCTTTCATGCTCTCCTCCTGTGGATGGGGGCCTGGCATTTTTTGTCTAGAGCTTCCGAAAGTAATCTTTACGCGTCAGACTTGTTCGCCAGCATTCTCATAGGGGCCTGTGTGCTATCCCTCCTTCGGATGTCGGTGGGGCGCCACATGCTCCGCTTTGTTGCCGTACTATATATTTCGCAGGTCCTGTTTACAGTGTGGAACGGAACGTTTCAATGGGGCAGCCTGACTGATGTCGCGCTCTGGGTGTACACGATTTATTCTTTTGGCCCAAGTAGTTGGCGGCATGCCCTCTATTCACCTCTTGGCGTGTTCGGAACGTTGAAGACGTAGAATGGCAGACTATCAGCTATGGCCCAATTCAGGGATGAGCTGTTTTAAGGATTCCCTCTGGTTCTCGATGGCATCCCGCCCGCCGGTATCAGAAAAGACAACTGATCTTTGGCTTGTTTGATCGTGCCCATATTCTTTCGGAGCGCGCCCACGTTTTTCTGCATCTCGACGAGAGCGCTCCCGATCTGGCTAATTGAAGATTTGAGCCCGAAAAGTCCTTGAGCTTAGGCGACATCCAACGAAACCCCTCCTAACCCGAATCCGAGCAGGAACGCCGCGATCGAGACAATGTACGTCGATCGAGTGGGTGTCATCAGTCTATCCCTGTTTGTGTGATTCCACTCTGTCTTCTCGCGACGACAGTTGACGCCGCTCACTTCTGCCTCGCGATAATCTTATACTTGATCTGTTCGTAGGTGGCGCGAGGTAGAATCTTCTTCTGCACCAGCTCATCTTTCCGCTGGTATGGACGCCCCTTGATGATCTGCTCTGAGTACGCATCGCCAATACCAGGGAGCGCCTTGAGTTGATCGGCTGTTGCCGTATTGATGTCAAGCAGGTCGGCCTGCTCGGCCGCTTGCCCCACTGAGGGCACGATCGCGGTAATTGGAAGCAAGGGGAGCGCAAGCAAGAGTATGCTTCCCAGTACTGCACTGAGTCTCCATCTGAAGAACGTCGATCTCATAGCAGCCTCCTTGTGTGAGTACGTCTTCCCGCTCCACGATTTACATGATACCGGCAATCTCCCCGTGTTCGAGACAGTCGCTGCTTCAAGGAACATGCTGTCGCGTGCGGCCACACGATCACTTCGTACCGCAGGCCACTTCCCACAGAGCTTGACTAATGCTCTCCGGTTCAACCGGTAGCCAGTTGTCCTTGTCTACGTACCCATCATCCGGTATCCCGGTTCCCATACCGTCTGTAAATTCCGTGAATGCCAGCAATCGAAAGCGTTTTTCTGCGCAGTTGAATTGCTTGTGGGTCTTTGCAGACAAGAATCTAGTAGGGCTTCTTCCCCCTTGCATTGTCTTAAAATCAACTAGCTGCCACACCGTGACCAAATTCCCTTCTCTGCGAACACTGTCTGGATCGATGTAGATCGTCCATTGCCTTGGTGAAAAATAGTCTTTCTCGACCGCCACCCACTCCGCATAGACTGGAACGTGACACAGCGCCAGGAGTGATATTAGCGACCAGAAACTCGGGAGGTAGATGGGTGCGAACACGGCGAGAACTGTTTTCGGGAAACGTCGATTTGCGAGGTCCAAGATCAAGCAACGACCTCACTCTGTCCCGCTAGTCGGTCAGCAGGGAGAACTGTGTCGATTCAGCTAGAACGGAATGCGGATACCCATTTGAAACTCATTCGGGGAGACACTCTGCCCAAACTGACTTCGAAGCCCGAAGTCATTCATCACGGGAGGTACCCCACCCAAGGAACGATTGAACTCTGAGCCGTAGCCACCAGAAAATCCTGCCCCGACATACGGCAACAAAGTCCTCCCCCCGATTGAGTAGCGACCGCTGATCGAGGGAATGTCTCGAAGGTCTGAGGATGAAGCAGGTCCGGAAGGCGCCGCTATTGGAGGTTGGATTGGAAGATCATTCTTCGGCGTGCTCGATGAGAGTTGGCTATGTGCCTCCCCAAGGGAAGCAGAGTCGGCTACAACACGATCCCGTGCTGCCACGCCCTGAGGAGGGACAGCAAGAGCAGCAACCACTAGAACCGATGCGACCGCAACATAATATTTCATGCTGTAAATCATACAAGTGAACCCGCGTCTAAACAAGCCCGCGCCCTCAGAGATGGCTTACCCGCTCTGATCCACCGTGCTCGGCTCATTGAACTGAAGAGCATAACCATTGAGTCGAGCCACCATCCGGCGCAATTGAGCACGCTGCGCCCACGCCTCAATTTCCCGGCGAGACATATTCGATGCGCTCGCGAAATACTACTTGGGGTAATCAGTTCTGATGTAACCATCAACGTGGATGGGTTTAACCGAGACAGAGACGCCGGAGCGCAATACCGACCGCGCGCAGACGAAGCGCTCCAACGAAAATTTCCGACCCAGTCTCTCATCGCAGTAAGTTCTTGTTCAAGAAGAGTGGCATTGCCCATTTCACTCCACCACCCAGATCGCTAATCCCTTTGCGCCGCGCAGTACATGATCGGTCGTGCCACCGCCGAAGATCTGTTTGATCCGAGACATTCCCTGCCGCCCCACGACGATGGTTTCGTGCTGTCCGCTTCGCGCCTCTTCGAGAATACATCTGGCAATATCGTCCTCATGACCATACTTCAAGTCCACATGGCTCATGTCGAACCCGTATTGCTTCAGCGTTTCACACGCCTCCTTCAGGACATCGCACTCGGCCTCCGATTCCTTCCGAATCCAAGCTTCCTGCTCATTGTGCAACTGTTCGCTCAATTGCGCCTCAGCAGCAGGATTCTCCGATCCGCCATGCTCCAGCAACCCTCGTGGCATAGGCTTGAGCACGTGAAAGAGGGTGAGAGTAAGATCAGGTGTTCGACTCAGGAGCGATCCTACATATTGCAGAACGCGATAGGAGTTCTCGGACTCATCGACGGCCACAAGAATTCGCATGTCGTTCTCCTTGCAGAGCGAGGCAAACGGCACAATGGTCTATCTATTATAGATATAGATCATTTCCCTTGCTGAAGAACCAACTGTTAACATCCCATGCAGAGAACATGACCCACCTCCTGAAAGAAGGTGATGCGCCGACTGACAGGTCTTTTCGCCTTGAACATGGAAACCGTTCTGAATTTATTCTACACCCCAGTGATGAATGAAACCAGCGTCATCGAACCCCGCCTCAGTCTCAACAAGTAGACGCCGCAGCTAAAATGTTTCTATGGCGGTCGATGACCTCGCCGTTCGAGTGTCGCCCAGACCGAAGTCGCTTTGGAGTTTCACCCAAAACCTGGGTTGACTTCACCCCAAGGAGTGTTATCAGTAATCAGTAACCCTGAGAGGAGGCCGG
>Ga0187892_10007976_pt1 | contig 14754 bp, 11 predicted proteins | sample MA1701073metaG_FD_139345 | JGI IMG/M metagenome (GOLD analysis project Ga0187892, IMG submission 139345) | Bio-ooze microbial communities from a basaltic lava cave in the Kipuka Kanohina Cave System on the Island of Hawaii, USA - MA170107-3 metaG ... | reverse complement strand
GCGTCCAACTGTCCGTCGAAGAGTCGTTCGAGGGCGGCGCGCGAGCGGACGTAGTACATGTCGACCCGCGGTAGCTCATGCAGGGGGTCGGCGCCGGCGCGCCGTAACATCGTCGTGCACGCGGCACGGAAGGTACGCTGCACCACGGCGATTGCGGCGGCGCTCAGATGCCCGAATGGATACGCGAAGCTCTCCACGGGAGTTGCCAAATCGTGCGCCAACTGGTCGCGCGACCCGACGATCTCCTCCTCCGCTTGTCTGGCGTCGAGACGACGGAGGTCGGCGTGCGAGCGCGTGTGGGAGCCGATCTCGATGCCCGCCGCGACCAGCTCACGGCCTTGCTGCGCCGAGAGGATCGCGTGGCTGCCCAGACGGGGTGGCGGGAAGGCCCAATCGTTGCGTCTGCCCATGTGGCTGCTGACCACGAAGATCGTTGCACTGAAGCCGAATCGCTGCAGCACCGGTAGGCCACTCTCGCACGAGTTGGCGTAGCCGTCGTCGAACGTGATCACTACGGTACGCTCCGGCCATATGCCGTGAACGGTCCGATGCGCTATAGCCTGCCGCAACGAGGCGCCCTGAATGCCTCGTTCTGCGAGACAGGCCATCTGCTCTTCGAACAAGCTCGGGGCAACCGACACCACCGAGCCGGTGGTGTCGAGTGAATGATACATCAAGATTGGGATGCGCGTGGTGTCTGGCATGCGGCTATCCCCGCTTGCGGATCGCGGCAATGTACCCGCGGAGCTCGCCTAGTGCCCATCCGGTCAGCAGCAGGAAGGCCAGTGGCAGGACGCGAGCCACTTGCGCAACGCCGCGACGCTGGCGCCGCATGTGACGGTAGACACGTATGGCCAAGAGAAACGGCAGCGTTGGTGTGCCGGCAGCATAGAGCACGCTGCGTTTCCGTCCAGCAGCCGCCGCACGGGTTTCGGCGAATACGTGACCCCATTCGACGCGTTCGCGCCACGCCGCCCCAAGCGTCATCGGCGGGCGATGTTGGTACACGATCAGCCGCGGATCGAGGAAGACCACTTCGCCGGCTGCTTGCAACGCCCAATGCAACGACGTCTCGTGATACGCCTCACGCCAGACGTCGCGTGTCGACTCGACTGCGGCGCGCTTGTACGCCACGTTCACGTCGGAGACGTACTCGGACGGCATCGCCGGCAAAGGGCGGCCGTAGCGTCCGAAGTCGCAGTAGTACCATGCCCAGTTGAGTGGCGCGTCGACCCCATTTTCGATCGCGCCGCCGATGGCGCCATAGGGTTGATGGTGTGCGGTACGGATCTGCACGCACCAGTCTGGGGCGGGAACCGCATGGTCCTCCGTCATGGCGACGAGTTGGCCGGTGGCCAACGCCAGGCCGACCGCGCGGCGGCGGTCGTACAAGCGGTGCGTGTGTGCTGGAACCAGCGGTGATGCCGCGAGGCCGAGGTCGGTCACGCGGTGAAAGCGCACGCTGGGGTACTCTGCCTCCAGGCTGGAGACGTCCATCGACCACTGATCGTACGGCACCAGGATCTCGGTGTCGGGCCCGCACTGCGGCCTCAAGGCGTTGAGACATCGTCGCAGTGCGGTTGCACCACTGACAACCGTGATGACGATCGAGAGAGACGGGCTCGCGGGGCACGGCGTTGCCAGGTCCCGCGTCTCCGTGCCGATCACGAGAAAAATACCCGCCGTCCTGTGAGATGCTGCTCACTACCGGGAGCGCCGCCGTTCGGTGACACCGCTGGGCGCCCGGCGCGCTTGTTGCTGAGCAGCGCGCGGACGACATCGACGTAGTGTGAGATGAAGGCGTCCTCCGCAAACTCCGCGTCGTATGCCGCGCGTCCCGCGCGTCCGAGCCGCGTGCGCAATGCCGGGTCATCACGGAGTTGCATGATGGCGGCGCGCAGCTCATCGGGGGTGCGGTACATCAAGCCCCCACCGTAGGTGCGGACGAGCTCTTCCAGAGAGCTCTGAGCGTAGACGATGACCGGTGTTTCCGTCGAGAAGGATTCCGCCACCACGAGGCCGAAGGTCTCGTAGCACAGCGACGGCACCACGGTTGCGATTGCATGGCGATACAGAGCTTGGAGCTCGGTTGGATGGGTGATGCGCCCCAAGAACTTGATGTTGTCAGTGCCCGCCGCGACGGCGCGCAGCTCACTCTGATAGTCGCCGGCGCCGGCGATGAGGAGATCGACCCCCGACATCGACCGGAAGATGGGGATGAGCTCCTGGACGCCCTTGATCCGCTCGAGACGCCCCGTAAACAGAAAGTATGGCCGTCCGCCGTTGGGCACCTCGGCGGGCGCAGTCGTAGACTCGGGCTCTGGATGAAAGAGTGGCAACTGGATCATCGTGCCGCGCAGGCCACGCGCTTGGTGCATACGAATGGTGAAGACGCTCGGTCCGAGAAACGCATCGATGTGGCGGGTGGCGCGTTGCATGAGGCCGGTATGACGCCACAGTTGCGGTGGGCGTCCGCCGGCGATCTGACAGCGGATGCACGTGGGCCGCGTGCACACCTCGCGGTTCATGCGCCAGAGCACGTGCATGGGGCAGACCAGCCAATGCTCGATCAGGGTGCACAGCTTGAGACCGTGTCCGTACCGGAAGACAGCCGGACCTCCCAGTAGCGAAACATTATTGTAGTGGATGACGTCGTAGGTGGCCTGGTCCAGCCAACGGCGCAGCGCGCGCGCCTGCACCCCCGGGTAACCCAGTTGCTGCACCGCCAGCAAACCGGCACGCCCGAGGGGCGTCGCGATGGGACGCACGGTGACGTTCGGGTGGTCGCGATAGGCGTCGGTCGGCGTCTGTCCCGCGAGCATCTGATACGCCGCGGGGCTGTGCAAGACGGTAACACGATGCCCGCGCCGCGCCAGCCCATTAGCCAACCGATATGCGTAAATGCCGTCCCCACCGAAATTATAGGGAGGATAGAATGTGCTGAGCAAGCAGATGGATAATGGCGAATCCATGAGACCCGTGACACGTGTGCGATCAGCCAGGGCGATCATCCATCGACAGCAGCGGGGAACGGTGAGCTGTCGCCCTCGCCTTGTGACTGATCACTGAACGAGAAGCGACTCGTCAGTCTTCATTTAGATGACCTATATCACCGCTCACCGTCTTTGTCGTACCCACACAACCAGGTTGTATACCTCGCCGATCACCCAGCCGATCGCGCCCCCGACCAGCGCCCCCCAGAAGAGGCCGACAATGGCGCCGTTCCAGGTGACCGAGTAGCCGTAGAAGTACCACGACAACAAGCCCAGATGCTCACCGATCCGCACACCGCCGCGAATGACCAACCACAGGGTCGCGATGAACAACCCGCCGCCACCGAGAATCGCACACACCACGGCGAGCACGCCGGCGTGAATCCGCGCTACAGCGCGACTCACTTCGAATCGTTCGTCTGCTTGGATCGACATGTTTGCCTCACCACGCGTTCTCCATTTAGACCTTATCGAGCAAATCCCGACTCGCCTCGGCTTCGGCGCGACGCTTGAGCAACCAGGCATAAGCGCCCACCCCCCAATTGCGCAGCGTCGCGACGACGTAGCCGAACGTGAAGCCACCTAGGCCGCCCTCGATGAGGCCGACCCATGCACCGGTCCACGACACCGAGTACCCCCAGAGGTAGTAACCGAGCAAACCCAGCGTTCGTCCGACCAGAACACCGCCTTGCACCAACAGGCCGGCGGTGGCCAGGAACACCAGCAGACCCGCGATCGTACCGAACGCGGCGCCGAGGGCGACGGGATCGATACGCGCGAACGCCGCCTCGACCAAGCGCTCCGGTGTGAGCACCGCCTCGGCTTCGGCCGGCCGCACCGCTGCCGGTACGGCGCGCTCCATGGTCGACACGTCCTTGGTTCCGCCCTCTTCGTGGTACTCCTGGTCGACGTTCACCGACCACACGTCGTAGTTCGCACCGGCGATGTTGCGGGCGGCAAACACGCCAGTGAGCATCGAATGGTCTTGGTTGTTGTAGCGGTGCTGACCGTTGCGACCGATCAGCTGAAGGTTGTCGATGCCTGCGAGGTATTGCCTGATGGTTGCCAGATGGTTTTGATACTCCTGATCGTAGACTGGGTAGGCTTTTTCCATGCGCACCACGGTGCCATCTTCCACCTCGTTGCGCTCGATCATTCGGATCTGCTCGCAATCGCGCATCCCCCGCTCGACGAGGCGTTCGTGTGACCAGGTCCACTCTTCGTCCTGGTCCCAGAGGAAGTATTCGAGACCGAGCGAGGTGCGTGTCGCGTCGGGTACCATCGACGGACTCCAGTTCTTGTAGTTCTGAATCCGTCCCAGTTTTACCTCCGGCGAATGGATGTAGATCCAGTTGTCCGGAAAAACGTTTTCGCGCTTCACGATCAGCACGACGGTGAGGTAGTCGCGGTAGCGCAGCGCATTCGCGGCACGGACGACTTCGTCCGGAGGCGGGGGATCGAGGGCATTGATGAGCGCACGCACCGGCATGCTCGAGATGAAGTGATCACCGCCGAACTCGAGGACCCGACCCTCAGGTGTTCGGCCGTAGACGCACTCGACACGGCCGAGGCGGTGGCGGATGCGCTCGACCCGCACACCCTGGGTCGTCTCGGTTCCTCGCCGCGCCACCAACTCGGCGCAACGCTCCCACATCATGCCCGGACCGAACTCCGGGTAGTGGAACTGCTCGATGAGCGTCGTGATGACTTCACCGCCCTGCGAACGCCCGTCCTTGAAGAGGGCGTTGCGAAGCGCCTCGGTAAGCGACAGGTTTTTGATCCGCTGCGCCGCCCAATCGGCGGAGATCTCGCTGCACGGAATGCCCCACACCTTCTCGGTGTAGGTCTTGAAGAAGATCTCGTAGAGGCGATAGCCGAAACGGTTCGAAACCCACTGCTCGAAGTTGCTTTCCTCGCGCGATGGAAGGAACTTCGCCTTCGCGTAGCTCAAGCCGACGAGCAACGCCTCGACCGGCCCCAGACCGGCTAGCGCATTCATCGGTTTCAGCGGATAGTCGAAGTAGTGGTTGCGGTAGTGGATGCGTGACAGGCGTGGCCGAACGAGAAACTCATCGCCAAGAATCTCCTGCCAGAGCTGGTTGATCAAGGCCACCTTGGAGAAGAAGCGGTGCCCGCCGATGTCGAAGCGATAGCCGTTGTACACAACGGTACGCGACAAGCCACCGACCTGATTGTCAGCCTCGAGAATGGTCGACGCGTACCCGAGCTTCGACAGCTCGTAGGCCGCTGTCAGCCCTGCCGGGCCTGCGCCGATGATCAGCGTGTGCGACACCGTTTGTCCTGCCGTTTCACGACCAACGGCGCTGAATCGCGCGAGACGGAACGGTCCCGGCGTCGGGCGTTGACCCGCTGCTCGCGTCTGGTGCCGCAACCTGATCCGCACGCCGCGGGCGTGGCGAACGCCCCTGGGCACGGCGTGCCGAGTCGGCCTGCCGCGCCCACGGTACATCGGCCTCACGCGCCGCACGCGTGTACCGCTCAATCTGTTCGACGGTGAACGCCGGCGCATCGAAACCCGGGTCGAGAAGGAAGCCTCGGTACCAGGCCACGGTCTCGCGCACCGACTCCTCGACGGACCAGACCGGCTTCCATCCCAACAGGCTCGCGGCCTTCGCGCAGTCCAGTCGGAGAATGCCGGCTTCGTGCGGATCGTCGTCACGCTTCTGGACTTCCCACTTCCCGAACCCGCACTCGGCAATCAGCTGTTCGACGAGGCTGTGCACCGAGACGCTCGATTGCAGATGAGGCCCGAAGTTCCATGCTCCGCTATACCGCGCCGGTTCCTGCCACATGCGGACGGCCAGCCAGAGGTACCCCGATAGCGGCTCCAGGACGTGCTGCCACGGTCGCACCGAGTCGGGGTTCCGGACGGGGATGGTCTGGCCGGCTGCGATGGCGCGAATGCAATCCGGCACGAGTCGGTCCGCGCCCCAATCGCCGCCACCGATGACGTTTCCCGCACGCGCCGATGCCACGCAGACGCCGTGGCGATCGATCCCCTCGGGTGAAAAGAACGAATCGCGGTACGATGACGTAACGAGTTCGGCTGCTCCCTTGCTGGAGCTGTACGGGTCGTAGCCTCCCATCGGGTCGTTCTCGCGATAGGCGTACACCCACTCGCGGTTCTCGTAGCACTTGTCACTGGTCACCACGATCACGACGCGCACCGAGGGCGTGCGTCGCACGGCTTCGAGAAGGTGCACGGTGCCCATGACGTTAGTGGCGTACGTCGTGAGCGGCTCGGAATACGAGCGGCGCACCAACGACTGCGCGGCGAGGTGGAAGACGACCTCCGGCGCGTGCGTCTCGCATGTGGCGGCTATCTCTGAGGGGTTGCGGACGTCGCCGAGCACCGACATCATACCGCTGCCAACCTCGGCGGTTTTGAAGAAGTCGGGTTGGTCGGGCGCCAGTGAGAAGCCGACGACCTGGGCGCCCAGATGCTTGAGCCAGGTGGCCAGCCAGCCGCCCTTGAAACCGGTGTGGCCCGTCACCAGAACGGTTTTCCCTCGGAAATGCGACGCGAGTGCGTTCATGCCCAGACCTTCCACGGAGCGTTCTCCGTCGCCCACAAGGATTCCAGGAGCTCCTTATCGCGCACCGTGTCCATGGGATGCCAGAACCCCTCGTGGCGGAAGGCCATGAGCTCGCCGTCGGCGGCAAGCCGCTCCAGCGGCGTGCGCTCGAGCACAGACGCGTCCCCGGTGAGGTAGTTGAACGCCGCGGGTTCAAAGACGAAGAAGCCGCCGTTGATCCAACCCTCTTGCGCTTGTGCCTTTTCAGAGAACTCCCGCACCTGATAGCCGTCGAGGACCATGGTCCCGAAGCGGGCCGGCGGTCGTACCGCCGTCACGGTGGCCAGCTTGCCGTGGCTACAATGAAAGTCGGCCAACGCTCGGATGTTCACGCTCCCGACCCCGTCGCCGTACGTGACCATAAATCGCTCCCCCTCGATCCAGCTCTTCAGACGAAGAATCCGCCCCCCGGTCATGGTATCGAGTCCCGTGTCGATCACACCGATACGCCAGTCGATGCCCGACGTGCTCACGACCGTGCGCGAGCCGTCGCGCAGGTCGATTACGTAGTCGCTATTGTGAATGAAGAAGTTGTGGAAGTACTCCTTCACGACCTCGCTCCGATAGCCACATGCGACCAGGAAGTCCTTGAAGCCATGGCTCGCATAGATGTTCATGATGTGCCAAAGGATCGGCTTGCCCCCGATCTCGACCATGGGTTTCGGCAGCGTTCCGGAATCGCCGACCAGACGTGTGCCCCGGCCTCCCGCGAGGATGACGACTTTCATGGATCCACCAGGTACGCATCGGGGATCGGGATGATGAAGCGCCCGCCGCGCTCGCGGTACGCTTGTTGCTGCCGCATGATTTCCTCGGCGAAGTTCCAGGCCAGGATAAGCACGTAGTCTGGCCGCCGATCCAGCAAGGTCGCCACTGACAAAACCGGGATGTGGGTGCCGGGCGTGTAGAGGCCGACCTTGAGCGGGCTCTTGTCGACCGTGTAGGGCAGGAGGCGCGTATTGAGGCCGCAGTAGTTCAGCAGCGTGTTGCCTTTTGCCGGCGCGCCGTAGCCGGCCACGACGCTGCCGCCGTTCGTGAGCGCCTCTAGCAGGCCCACGAGTGCGGTCCGGCTGCGCTCGACTGCGCCTGCGAATCGTTCGTAGCGACTTCTGTCCGCCAGCCCGGCACCCCGTTCCCGAGCTGCCCAGGCGACAACGGACTCGGCGTGGCAGCTGACGCCTTTACGTCGCCCGGCATACATGCGCAATGACCCGCCGTGCACGGGCGCGTGCTCCATGCGGACGATCCGCAGTTCGGCGGCATCACACAGTCGGATCAGCGTACCCACCGAAAAATAGCACAGGTGCTCATGGTAGATGGTGTCGTATTCTAGACGCTCGAGCAAATCGCTCAGGTAGGGAACCTCGATCACGACGAGACCGGAATCGTCGAGCAGCGTGCGACAGCCGCGCAGGAACCCGACCGGGTCATCGACATGCGCCAGTACGTTGCTTGCCAGAACGACCTTCGCAGGCCCATACGACGCGCGGACGCCAGGTGCCAGCGCAGCGCGAAAGAACTCGTTGATGGTTTCAATCCCGTTGCGACGCGCCATCTCCGCGATGTTCGTGGCCGGCTCGATACCAAGTGTGCGCACCCCCTGTCGTTGAAAGCACTGCAGCAAGCTGCCGTCGTTGCTCGCGATCTCGATGACCAGATCGGTCGCTTCCAGGCGCAACGACTCGACCAGCCTGTGCGCCGATTCGCGGTTGTGGGCAGCGATCGTGTCGGAGGTGCCAGTCACGTAGAGATAATTGCGGAAGAGGACATCGGGATTGATCACCTCGAGGAGCTGCACCAGCGAGCATGTGTCACAGAAGTACACGTCGAGCGGGTAGACTTGCTCGTTAACGAACTGGTCGGCCGAGTGCAAGAAGGCGTTCGCCAGCGCGGTTGGGCCGAGTGACAGGAAACGGTATAGGCGTGACTCGCCACAGGCCCGACAAGTGGCGCGTGTGCGGTGTGCGGGTGCTTGCCGCTCAGCATCCATGACCAAACGCGATCCGCGGGGTTTCAGGAGGTTGCCGCCACCCGGACCTTGAGCGGTGTCTTCTTGATTTCCTCTCGCCACTGCACCAGCTCGCGCGAGAAGCGATAGTGAAGGAGGTTGCGGAAAAACTCCCAGCACGTCTCTGGCCGCACATGCGACAGCCCGTTGCCGCGCATACGCGCGAACACGTTGAGCTCGAGGACTCGGACGTCCATCCAGTGTGCCTTGATCATGATTTCCGGGTCGAGAAACCACCCCTTCGAACTAAGCGCCATCGCCGTCAACATCTCGGCGCGGATGATTTTGGGTGTGCCATTGATGTCGATCGATAGGAGTCGTGGCCAGAGCATGCGAACGAGGATGTTGTAACCAATCGACACGAGCTTTCGCTTCCAACCATCCATCCGAAAGCGGCGCCTCACCTTCCCGAGCGTGTTCGGTTCCGCGATGACAAGAGCGTCGTACAGGCGTACAACGTCCTCGGCGTCGACCTGCCCGTCAGCTGGAACGAATCCCACGTATGGGGCTGTCGCAAGCGGGATACCGCTGAGCACTCCGTTACCGTATCCTTCGTTGTGCTCAACGCGATGGTACAGTACTCCCGCGTGCCTTTCAGCAAAGCCCATGATGATCTCGCCGGTTCGGTCCTGCGACCCGTTGTCGACGGCGACGAGTTGCAGACGGTGGCCGGCAGTTTCAAAGGCTGCAAGGAGCCGGGGGATGGTGTAACCGACAACCGTTTCCTCGTTGTAGCAAGGCATGATGAGGGAGAGCTGTGGTTGCTGCGTAGTTGAACTCATGTCGCAACTCCATCATTTGCTGTCGGGTCTGCTGTGTGCATGGCGCCCTCAATCCGGCAGGTCAGGCCACGAGGCCCGCATCCGGTATCCTCGGGTCAGTGCGATCCGCGTCCCCAGACACCATTCGGGCGGGACTGCGCCACCTTGGTATTATGATGATCACGCTGTTTTCGTGCGAAAGCCAGAGCGCAATCTATTCCCGTTGGAATGCTCGTTGGTGGTATCCATGCAGTCAGTCGCTGAAGGCGTGCGAGACACACCCCGGTATGCTCGATCTCCTCAGTGGGCGTGGCGATTGCACCGAATTGCAGGTGGTCCGGTGGAATGCCAAGCAGCCGCGCGGCGATCTCGACAAAGCTCCGCACGGGCGTCAATCGTCCGGTGGCCAGATTGACGACCTCCCCGCGGGCGCTCCGTGCGACCCCTAGACGCAACAGGCCATCGGCGACATCCTCGACGTAGGTGAAGTCACGTCGCTGCGTCCCGTGACTCAACCTCAGCGGCCGTCCGGTGTGTGCCGTCTCGAGCAATGCGGGAAGCAGGCGGCCCGTATGCTCACCGGGCCCATAGACTGTGAACAGCCTGGCCGTAACAGCTTTGAGGCCACAACGTAAACACCACCGCTCCAGTGCCTGCGTGCCAGCGAGTTTCGACTGGCCGTACAACGTGGTCGGGCGCGGAGTTGAGTCCTCCGAGAGGTCGCCGCCGATAGGGCCGTACTCGAGCATCGAGCCCGCATGGACGATATCGCACCCGCTCCATGTTGGGTCACGATGTTGTGCGACCGCCTCACTCAGCTCGTCGAGTACTCCTGCGTTCAGAGCGAACGCCGACCGTTCCTCTCGCTGACGCCGGTCGATACCGTAACCGGCGAGGTTGAACACTATACAAGGCCTCACCGCTTCGATCAGATGGGCCAGCACGCCGGACGCCCGCAGGTCGAGTTGCACGACATCGCCCCTCACGCCGTACTCGGCAAACACGGGTACCGCTGCGTCGCGATCTCGGACAACCAAATGCAGACGTGCCGCGCGCCTGGACAGCGCGCGGGCTACCCAGCGACCGATGAAGCCGGCGGCACCGAGCACGACAACCCGGGCACTACCGTACGCGGTACCGAAGTCGTTCGCCGCACTCATCGGCTACTCGACTCCAGCCGGAGTCCCTTGGACTTCAGCCCGGCCGGCAGCGTTCGGCGCGTGTTCGCGCTCGGGCAGATCGAGCCCGGGCAGCAGCGGACCGGCCACGATTCGGTACGGGCCGTCGGTGATGGACGGCCCTTCCACAACCCAGGCAGTGCGGTCGCTGTATGTAGTCAAGACAGCGGCACGACTCTGCGGGTCGCGGTCCCACGCGTACACGGGCTCATCAGCGTAGAGATCCACAGGATTGTAGACTGCTGCCGAGGCGTAGTCCGGATGTCCGTCGCCCCGAATCAGGACGAGGCTCCTGCCGAACCCGAACTCGTGCGCCAATTCGCGGATGTCGGGACGCATGCCCAGATAGTGGTGGTACTTGTCGATCGCTCTCCATGGGAAGTAGTTGGCGAGGGTCAACATGGAGAGCGCTGCCACGGCGAGTCTGACCTGCGCTCCGCTCACGCCGCTGCGCTCGAGCACCGTTGCCAGGAACTCTGCGCCGCGCACCGTGAGCGCCACCAGGGGCACGAGCATGAGGAACCAGTAGCGCGCACCGAAATCAGGGCCACCGCTGAAGTAGTAGAAGAAGTACGCGGTGAAAATCGCTGCGATCACAACGAGCATGAGATAGTCGCTGCGCCGCAGTGATTTCGAGACTACCAGCAACGCCACGAACAACAACGACCCTGTGGCCCAGCCAAACAGCTCGACGTTGATAGAGAAGCCGTTGAGGTTGGCATTGACCAGCGCGTCGAGCGGACTGTGCCCTGGCCAGGGATCGATCGGCCACCCCATCCCACGATCCGGACCAAAGCCGTAGGCGTTCGAGTTTGGACCGAAGTGCTGGTCGGTATACACGTTGATCGGAAAGTGCATCATGTGCCCGGTCAAACGGTGGTTGTAGAGGAACACAAGGCCGCCAGTGATGGTTGTGCCGATCCCGAAGGCCACCAGACACCGGGCGCGCGCTCGCCACGTGCCGACGCCGATCAGCCACAGCGCGAGCAGGGCGGCCATGATCGCGCCTTCGAGTGGGCGGGTTAGGCTGAGCACGCCAATAGCAAAGCCCCCGAGAACACTCCATCTCGTGCTCGACATCCGCCGCGCTCGCGCCAGCGCCACGGCGGCGGCCAAGGCGCTGGCGAGGATCAGCATGTGTGTCATGAAGTTCATTCCCATGAACACATACCAAGGGGAGACCGCCATCAAGAGCACCGCCCCACGAGCGGTCCGCGCGTCATAGATTTCCTTCAGCAAGGCGTAGGCCAGCAGGATCGCCAAGCCAGCGAGCACGGGATTCACGAGCCATGGGACCCCCGCCCACTCGCCCAGTGCCAGCACCGCGGGCCAGCCCACGGGGGGCGACGGGTACCATCGGTCGCCGTCAAAATGCATAAGATAAAACTCAAATGCCCGGGGCACGGGCGGCGTGGGCATGGTCAGGACACCACTGGCCAGAAAGCGTGCCTGATAGATGTAGGCGACTTCGTCAGGAATGTGCGGATGTCTCTCGTAAGAGTATACGCTCAAGAGCGTCGACAGGAGCCCGACCCACAGCGCCGCGACAACGGGCAAGGTGCAAGACCTCAGCGGCCACCCGGATTGCGGTCCTCGCAACAGCCGTTCGAGTCGCGGATGCAGCGCTGCTACCGTCGATGACGGGATCGCGGCAATCATCAGGACGAGGGTTGCGAGATTCAGTGCCTGCACATAGGTCGCGAGGGCGACCTCGGCGACGTAGACAGCAGGAGTGGGTGATACGGCCGCGCTCGGGGCGATGATCAAAGCCGCCATGGTTGCGAGCTGCCACGGTTTGAAATGCGCCCGCAGCCACAGCCACAGGTGTGCCCAGCGAGTGCGTAGAGCCGCCCACACGAGTCCGGTCTGCAGGAGAGCCATCAGCACAAGCGTCGACCGCTCGCTCACCAATCGTGCCGGGGTTGCGTAGTGCTGGTAGCGCATCAGGGGACCGGCCTCGATCGACTGCAGGGCAACCGCCTGGCCGACGAGCGCCAACGCGAACCAACTTGCGGCCGTCTGTAGTCGCGTCGCGAGTCCTGCAGCGATGACGACCAGGCCGATCCCGACCGAGAGCGGCAGGCACACCGTGCCCTCCAGATACCCTTCCGCGTCACGAAACGTTGGGTCGGTGCAGGCCCACGTGACACTCGCCGCGGCGGCCACTAACAGGGTGGCTTGCGCGAGCCGTGTCACAACCACGCTGCGCGTGACGTGCCCGTGTCGCCGTTCCCCATCCCCGGGCGTCGTCTCGCGAACGTATCCACGCGGCCACCTGGCCGGTTCTGAGCTCATGTCGAGTCGTCGTGCGATGTAATTGGGTCAGCGCGCCGCGACATTGGTGTCGGGCTGCCAGTCTCGGCCGCGGCGCGAACGGAAGTGGCGGATCACGGAATCGAGGATAGCTCCCAGCTCTGTGCGCGGGCGGTCATGCAGCAACTGATCGAGCTTCGTCAGCGCAGGCACGCGGCGTTGCATGTCCTCGAAGCCGCGCGCGTAGGCGGTTTCGTAAGGCACGAAGACGATCTCCGATGCTGACCCCGTTTGCTCCTTCACCTGTTCGGCGACGGCCTTGATGGTGACCTCTTGGTCGTTGCCGACATTCACGATTTCGCCCACGGCCCCCGGGGCTTCGGCCAGACCTGCGAGGATGCGCACGACGTCACCGACGTACCCGAAGCAGCGCGATTGTGTCCCGTCGCCGTACACAGTGATCGGTTCGCCCGCGAGTGCCTGCTCGACAAAACGTGGAACGACCATCCCATAGCGCCCCGTCTGCCGTGGACCGACGGTGTTGAAGAGGCGCGGGATCACCACGGGCAGCTGGTTCTCGTCCCAGTATGCCATGGCGAGGAACTCATCGATTGCCTTAGAGCAGGCGTAGCTCCAGCGGCGCTTGCTCGGCGGTCCCATCAGCAGGTCGTCGTCCTCCCGGAACGGGATGTCCGTGCGCTTCCCATACACCTCACTCGTCGACGTGATGAGTACCTTGCGGCGCTTCTTCACCGCCATTTGCAGCACCACCTCCGTTCCGGCGATGTTGGTGGTGATGGTCCGCACAGGATCTTGCACGATGAGCTGAACACCGACGGCGGCCGCCAGGTGGAAAACCGTGTCGCAATGGTCAATGAGCTCGGCCATCAACGGGCGGTTCATCACCGAGTCGATGTGATAGGCGAAGCGCGGAAGGCCCTTGAGATGGATGACGTTGTCCATCGCTCCGGTGCTGAGATCATCGACGATGGTGACCTCGTCGCCGCGTTCCAGTAGAAACTCAGCGAGGTGGGAGCCGACGAATCCAGCCCCGCCCGTGATCAATGCTCTCATCAGATACCAGCTGGTGCCGGATGAAACCCGCACCACACAAGAACTCCACGAACACTCGGGCCGGGCGCGTCGGGTCGTGCGCCTGATGACGGGCACCTTCCGCTTCTCATTGGTTCACCACCAGTCGGAACGCCGCCATTGTGGCGCGCGCGGCGCGCTCCCATGAGTACTCTGCGGCCCGCTGTGGCCCGAGGGCGCGCAGCCGGCGGTTCAGCTCGGTATCCGTCAGCACCCGCTCGAGCGCTTCGCGCAAGGCTCCCGGTACGTCGGGATCGAACAGGAGCCCGGCCTGTCCAACAACCTCCGGCAACGCACCGCGTGCGCTGGCCACGACCGGTGCGCCGCAGGCCATCGCCTCGATGATCGGCAACCCGAAGCCCTCCAGGAGCGAGGGCAGGACGAATACATCGGCTGTGTTGTAGAGATGCACGAGATCGTTGTCTGGGACGTAGCCGGCAAAGGTCACGCTGTCGCCGAGGCCAAGCCGATCTGCCTGCCGGTGCAGCGCCTCGTACGCCGAGTAGAATACGTCTCCGGAGTAGTCGCCCACGAGAAGCAACCTATGCTTGGAACAACACCCCCGCCTCAAGTCCGCGAACGCCTCGAGCAAAGCCCCAAGATTCTTGTGCGGACTGATACCTCCAACATAAAGGAGAAAGGGCACACCGAGCAAGCCGAAACGTGCGAGGACGGATTGCGTGCTGGCATCGTGCGGCAATTCTTGGAACAACGAGTCGGCCGCCTCCGATACGACGGCGATGCGTTCCGGTGCGATGTGGAAGCGATCGGCGATGCCACGCCGCGAAGCCTCAGACACGGTCACGACCAGGTCGGCCTGGCGGCGCGCCACCCACAGCTTGAGACGCCAGAAGCTCTGTGCCAGACGGGAAG
>Ga0187892_10007975_pt1 | contig 14756 bp, 11 predicted proteins | sample MA1701073metaG_FD_139345 | JGI IMG/M metagenome (GOLD analysis project Ga0187892, IMG submission 139345) | Bio-ooze microbial communities from a basaltic lava cave in the Kipuka Kanohina Cave System on the Island of Hawaii, USA - MA170107-3 metaG ... | reverse complement strand
ATCCTGGAACACCAGCAGAGATGGCCAAACCCGGATTCGGGGTGCGACCGGAATTCGATGCTGATTTCGCTTACCATTTTGGGCTGACGAAGCCAGTGATCGCTGCGATCAACGGTCCTGCTGCTGGAGTCGGCCTGGTACTTGCCTGTTATGCCGATCTCCGTTTTGCCGCAGAGGGAGCAAAGCTAACGACGGCGCATGGCAAGCTCAACTTGCCCGCTGAGTTCGGACTCTCTTGGTTGTTGCCTCGTATGATTGGTCTGACACGAGCAAACGATCTCTTACTAACGAGCCGTATTGTTCTAGCTGAAGAAGCGTTGACGCTGGGGCTCGTTAACGCTGTACTGCCAGCGGAAGAACTGCTTCCGCATACCTATCGCGATGCCCGCAATTTGATCGAGACGGTTTCACCAGGTTCACTGCGAGAGACCAAGCGACAAGTGTATGCTGACTTACATCGTGATGTTCGGGCAGCGGTGATGCATTCGCGAGACCAGGTCGATCGCATGATGACCGAACCTGACTTTGCCGAAGGCGTCGCTGCCTTTACCCAGAAGCGTCCACCGCGATGGTCAGGGAGGTGAAACTTTGAGGGAACAACCATTCACGCCTCAAAGTTAAGCGGAAGGGACCCCTTCTGTTTGTTTGGGCAAGGCTTTGGGTGAACGGGGATGCGGTGGGTCTTCATGGAGAGGAACCCCCTGCATCCCTCTCACGGCACGTGTGCCAAGTGTGACTATCGTTCCACAGAGTAACTTGATGTCAAGCCAGAGGGATTGGCGCTTGATATAGAGCAGATCATAGCGCAACTTATTGCGCGGCGTTGTGTAGTATCCTCCACGGTATTGCGCTAAGCCAGTGATACCTGGAAGGACGCGAAAGCGTTCTTCATAGCGGGGAATGGTTGCTTTGAGGGTGGGGAGGAAGACGAGCCGAACGGGGCGCGGTCCGACGAGTGCCATATCGCCTTTGAGGACATTGAGGAGTTGTGGAAGCTCATCTATCTTGAGGTAACGCAATACTTTCCCAAGCGGCGTCACAAAACTATCCTTCTCCGCCAAAAGTCGCGCCCCAATCTGATGCTCCGCACCGATTTGCATCGTCCGAAACTTGTAGATGGTGATGATCTGTTCGTCTTTTCCGACCCGATGCCCTTGATAGAAAATCCGCCCTGGTCCGGAAGCACGAACGAGCAGCGCCAGGAGAAGAAAAAGCGGAGAGAGTACAACTACCCCAAGGAGCACGATCGTGACGCTCAAGAGGCGAGAAGAGTAGGGATAAAAATTTGTAGCAAAGATGCGCATACGCTACCAATTTACGCAACTCATGTGTAAAAATCAAGTTTTTTATCTCACAAACAGTGTTTAATAGGCGTACAACCCTGTGCCTTCGACCTCAATTCCTGAACCTGCGGAGCCGTATATCAGGTTTTTCCTCCGCCTTTCTGCGCCAGAAGCGTAAAAGGGCAGGAGTCCCCTATCGTGACTCACGTCTTTCTAGAACGTCACGAATAGCGACAAACTGAAAGTCATGGAGGAGTTTATGCAGCTTGGGCTTCACGGTCTTGAGATTGACGTAATGGCGGAACCGGGAAAGCCAGCTTAGCCCGTCCAGGTGAGGATGATCGACATCAAGTTCCCACGGATGTAGACAGACGTTGGCCGGAATACCTTGCCGATCAAGGGACCGGAGGAGTGCGCGCGTTAATTGGTATGGATACAGACGAAAATACCCGCCCATGGCAATTGGCACCTTGTAGGGGCCACATCCTAAGAAAGCGAGAGGATATTCCAAGATCTGCGCGCCTTGCGGCGTAGAAAGCCAATACTGTCGACACATGTTGTGCGGACCGTTCCGAAAGCTTGAATCATAGCGAAGGCCAAGACCGAGCAACACGTCGAGAGCCCATCTGGTGTCCTGTGTCAGAGAATAATTGGGGGCGCGATACCCAAGAAGCTTTTGCCCGGTGAGGTCCTCGCAGGCGTGTATGGCTCGCCCTGTTTCCGCACGAAATTCAGCTGGCGTCAGGCGAGTGATGAGGGTGTGACTATAGCCATGACTTGCGACTTCATGGCCGCGGCGCGCCATCTCTCGGATAAGATCTGGATGCCGTTCGGCGATCCATCCCAGGACGAAGAACGTTGCTTTCGCCTGGGCGTCGTCGAACATATCGAGTAGTTCCATTGTGCTGCTGACCACGCGAGACTCCCACATGTCATGGGATCTATGGCGAATGACGGTTTCTAAAGCAGTGGCATGAAACCACTCTTCGACATCGATGGTCAACATATGACGAGTCATGACTGATTCCTTCATTATGCGCTTCCCTGACGAGAATTTGAGACTGTCCTCTTCACAATATCACAACGAGCCCATGTACTGTTCGTGCCACAGCGAGAACATGAGGAGAATCCACAGATTGCGACTCCAGTCGTACGTGCCTTTCTGATGGTCATTGACCATACGCTGCACGATGTGTGGAGAGAAGAGTCCTTGTCGTTTTACGCGGTCTGGTCCTAAGAGGTCTCGGATGAACTCGGAAAGATCATTTTTGAGCCAGGACGCGATAGGAGCGTTGAAGCCGCGTTTCTTCCCCCGAAGAATCTCTGGAGGAAGATCATGACGAATGACTTGCTTGAGAAAGTTTTTGAGGGCAAATCCGGGCATTTTGCATGTTCCAGGGAGTCGGGTCATGAATTCGGCGATGCGATAATCGAGGAAAGGGCCACGAACTTCTAGTGATGTAGCCATACTCATCCGATCCACTTTTACTAGAATATCGTCCGGAAGAGAGATTTTCGTATCAACATAAAGATGGCGATTCAGCGCATCGGAACCCCCATAGCCCGAGTAATGGCGCTGAAACACTGTAAATGTCGGCGCTAACGTGAGATCTGGCGTTGCATACAGGGACTGCTTGAATTCTTCCGAATACCACTCCTTCCAGGCAAAGTGGGCTTGGTCAGGCGGGAGTCCGCCGCCGTGCAGAAAACGGCGTAGCTTGAAATCCCAGCTGAGCTTTTTGCTTGAGGTGGGGAGAAGGGTACTTAATCGAGCAAGCAAATGCGTGCGGAGACGTACAGGAATCCAACGGTAGAACGAGAGAAGTCGGTCCGCTTGATGCGTGTAATAACCGGCGAAGATTTCATCGGCTCCATCCCCGCCAAGGGCAACGGTAACGTCCTGCCGCGCAAGGCGGCACACATCGTAGGTGGGAACCGCTGACGAATCGGCAAAAGGTTCATCGAAATAACGTGAGAGGACGGGAAGGGTCTCCAATACCTTTGGGGTTACGACATGTTCATGATGATCGGTGGCGAAGCGTTCGGCCATTGTCCGAGCGTAGGGCAGTTCGTTATAAGAAGCGTCGTCAAAGCCGATGGAAAAGGTCTTGGTGGGGAAGGGGGTAATCCCTTTGAGGAGTGCGACAATCGTTGAGGAATCGATACCGCCGCTCAAAAAAACCCCCAACGGGACATCGCTGAGGAGGCGAATCTTAATCGAGTCGATGAGGAGCGCACGGAACTCTTCTTGGAGGCGCTGGAATTCTTGGGGAACGAAGGCGTGTTCCTGGTTCGTCGGTAAATCCCAGTATTTTTTGATGGTGCACTGGGCTCCTTGAACAGTCATGAGATGCCCAGCTTCGAGCTTCTTCACTGCTTGGAATATTGACCACGGAGCCGGGATATATCCGAGCGAAAGATAATGGTGAAGAGCTTGCCGATCAATGTCTCGTGGGATCTCTGCTTGCAGCAGCGCCTTGATTTCAGAGGCAAAGACCAACCGATCCGGAAGCAAAGCATAGTACAATGGCTTGACTCCCAGTCGGTCCCGGACGAGTATTAGTTTTCGTTGCCGTTGATCCCACAACGCGAAGGCATACATGCCGTTCAGGCTGCGGGGAAATTCGTCTCCTTCTTCTTCGTACAGATGCACGAGGACTTCGGTATCGCTGTTGGTGCGAAAGATATGCCCTTTCTGGAGTAATCGGTGGCGGAGGTCTGGGAAATTGTAAATCTCTCCGTTCAACACGACCCAGATTGAACGATCCTCGTTGGCAATTGGTTGTTGACCTGCGGTGAGATCAATGATCGCGAGGCGTCGCATCCCTAAGCCGACGCTGTCTTGCACGAAGTAGCCCTCGTCGTCTGGACCGCGGTGGACAAGCGTATTGACCATCCGAGATAACTCTTCATGCCTGACTGGCCGAGTTTGATCAAAGAAGAGCTGTCCCGCTATACCGCACATGGGCTAGTTCCTTACTTAGCGAGCTGAGGTTTGGACCTGTCGTTGCCGTTCGTCATACAAGCCGATCTTCTGATAAAGAGAGCTGCTGGAATCAACAACGGGAGGCGATTTGCCTGTCCGACGTTTGTGTAGAAGCAGTCACACTGCAATCATAACATACGAAGCGGAGGGAACCGCATAGTCTCGGTGAGAGAGCAGCGGTAATGGTGAGGACTTGAAAAAGACTCGTCCTGCTTGATATACAAAAAAGTCACAGTATGCAGCTATGCAGTTTCTTGCTTGTCTCATTTCGTGCATCCAGAGAACCCACGTGGGTTGATAAGTTGAGAGAGTATTTCTTATTCCTATCTTAGCAGTACCCACGATCGTTGCTACTTATCATGCTGTTACCTTTCTTGTGGCTATTATAAAAGAAGCAACCGGAATGAAAATCCCGTCCTTCTCCTGACGTCTCAGAGCCGTGTTGAAGGGTTTCCTATTCAATATGCTATGCTGTGGAAAGGAATAAGAGGTGGAGGCCAATGACGGTGGGGGATCGCCGCTTTGACAAAAAAAGTGCGCAATGCGAAGTGGGTTATCAGATGCAAAAGCAGAGAGCAGTGAGGGCTACGCTTCATTTTAGTTTTCTATGTGGCATGATTCTCCTGCCAGCATGTATGGGCGGGTGTGGCTCTTCGACTGCCATCCCTACAACCCCATTTTCAGAGAATGCTGCACCAACAGCAATTGCTGCTTCGGAATACGCTTTTAGTATTGGAGATGAAGTCGATATTAAACTTTACTATCATACAGAGCTCAATGAGACTGTAGTGGTTCGCTCAGATGGGAAGATTTCTCTTCAGCTGGTAGGGGATGTTGTAGCCCTAGGAACAACGTCTGTTTCACTCTCAGAACAACTTCGCCAGCGATACACTGCCGCAGGACTGCGTGACCCGCTCGTGACTGTCATCTTACGAAAGTCAGCCGGGCAGAAAGTTTTTGTTGGAGGTGAAGTTGCCTTACCTAAAATGGTTCCATACGAGGGGCGGCTTTCCCTTTCCCAAGCGCTTTTTGAAGCAGGAGGGCTGAAACCTACCGCGCAAGGCAACAATATCGTCCTTCTCCGAGATGATTTGCAAGGCAAGCCGCTTGTCATGACGGTGAGTCTAGAGCAAATCTTTGAACAACAACAGGATGTGGCCTTACATCCGTATGATGTTGTATTCGTGCCAAAGTCGACAATCGCACGCGTCAACGAATTCGTCGACCAGTATATCCTCAAGGTCCTCCCTATGTCGCTGAATGGGGGCTTTACTTATCTTCTGGGCGGTACGGTGTCGGCGAACTAAATCTTTCGTATTTTTCTGTTTTGTGAGGTTATGGTTGACAAGAACGTGTTAGAAGCTGCCTTATTGGTCGCCTGGAAACAACGGTGGAAAATTCTTTCTGCCTTTCTCTTTGTTATGGCCGTGGCTGTTGCTCTTGTCCTGTTTCTCCCTCCGACGTTCGAAGCCACATCTACTCTTCTGGTCAGAGAGGGTCGATCCCAACTCGTTCTTGGCGCGAGTGAAGATAAGGATAGTGCGTTGCGGACGAGCGAGGAAGTCATTAACTCTGAAGTGGCGATCCTTCTGAGCAAACATCTCCATCTCAAGGTCATTGAGACGCTCGGGGCAGATGTATTCAAAATCGCTTCAACCCCACCGACCACGTTTTTTGCCAAGCTTCGTTCTCTGATTGCTACGGTTATCAGCAAAACTTATCAAGGGTTTCAACACCTTCTCGTGCGTTTCGGTCTCCTTGATGCAAAATCCCCAATTGAGGAAGCACTTGCTACCTTGGAGAACAAGCTGGTCGTTTCTCCCCTGCGGAAAGCAGACGTGATTCAGCTGACTTTTCAGAGCCGCAACCCAGTGGCGACGGCAAAAGTTCTCAATACCTTGGTTGCGCTGTATCTAGAACGTCACAATGAACTTCATCAAACGTCCGGCGCTTATGAATTCTTCCAGGCGCAAGCCTCACGTCTTCGCCAGCAACTGGAAGACTCGGAGCAGCGCCTTCAAGACTTCCAGAAGCAACGGGGGCTTGTCTCTTTAGACGAACAGAAACGTCTTCTTCTTGGGCAGGTCGCGGACGTCACGGTTGGGTTGGAACGCACACGACGTGAAAATGCTGAACTCGGTGCTCGGATTCAAAAGGTTAGAACTGAGCTCAAGGTTATCTCTGAGAATGTCAAGTGGTCAGAAACTCGACAACGCAACCCTTTACTTGACTCCATAGGAGGACGCCTTGTTGACCTCCAGCAACAACGGGAAAAGCTCTTGACGCGCTTTCTTCCCGATGCTCGCCAGGTCCAAGATATTGATCAGGAAATCCAACGTTTGCAGGAGTTACAAACCACAAGTAAGACCGATCTGGTCAGTGAGACTACGTCTGGGCAGAACGCTACCTACAAGGAATTGGAAAAAATGCTTGTGACTGATGAAGCGCGGCAAGCTGCGCTTCAGGCCAGTCAGCAGACTCAAGAAGAAGCTCTTCGAGATTATCAAGGACGCGTGCAGAGGCTTGTAGATCAAGAATTGGAACTCAAACGTCTCATGCGCGAGGTTGACGACAATCAAGCTGACTACCAGGTGTATCGTAAAGGGCTTGAAGAGAAGCGGGTTGAAGTGGAAATGGATCGCCAGCAGATCGTGAAAGTGAGTATTATCGATCCGGCAACCGTCCCATTGAGCCCAATTCGTCCGAAAAAACCTCTTACGCTTATTATGGCGGTGCCCATGGGACTCCTAGTTGGAATCCTCTTTGCGTTTTGTGCGGAACGGTATGCCATGGTGTTCCAAAAAAGGGACGAAACAGTGAACAGCGCCTCGGAATTGCCGGTGACTACCCCTCCTCCTGTCGTGCAAGAGTAGATGACGGGAATGAACTTGAATTCCCAGGAATTTCTGGTGGTTGTGCTGTCCAGGGAAACTCTTATTGAATCATGCCACAATCCAGTATTTCTCGCGCCTTTCCTGCTCTTCTGACGGCGAGTTTTTTTGTCATCAGTTTCTTTGCCGTCTTGGCGTCTGCCACCATTCATCCACTAGCAGGCTTGGTTATTATCCTGGCCATTCCTGGCCTTGGAGTCATTGCTCGCTATGAGTTTACTGCGGTACGGGCGTACGTTTTCTTACTTGTTGTCGTCCCGCTTTATCTTCGCTTGCCCGGTCTCTCTTTGCTGAGTCCAATACTATTTTTATTCGTGGTACTTTTTACCATCAGATTTTTGCGCATACTCCTTCAATCCGAAGGATTGCCTTGGAGTACGATGCATTGGTTTGCTCTCTTCTATATAGTCGCGGTTGTTCTTACCTCAATTACCCCGTACTTTTCTGCTTTGACGATTCGCCAGATTTGTTACCAGGTGTTGCTACCGATTGGCAGTTTTTTGCTTGTCTTTTACACTTGCAAAGACACTCGCGATGTCCAACACCTCCTTGACGCCCTCACCATTGCGGCGGTTGTCGTCGCTATTTATAGCATTCCCGAATACTTTTTACAGAAAAACTGGCTCATCGAGACGTTCCTCTTACAAAGCGCTTTTAACAAATTTGACGATGACGTCAGGTTTTTCTATGCCTTTAAGGATGAACTACTCAGTGTCTATCGAACCTTTAGCACCTTCGAAAGTCCCCTCGAGTTTGCGACCTTTCTCGGTATGGCTTTTGCCTATCCAGTCTTGGCATCGATCCACCATCCTTCGATCCAGAAGCGACCATTCTATGCTTTCGCCGCAATCTTAATCCTCTTTGCGCTTCTCCTCACCTTTTCTCGTTGGGCCTGGATTTCGGCGGCGGTGGTTGGGGTCTTTCTTGTCATCCGTGAACGAGCCGCTCGTCGCTTCGCATTGGTGGGTGCCGTTGTTGGTGCTGTGGCAGTCGCAATTCTCTACCCTTTCTATGCGACAAAGATCCTGGAGCGTATGTTAGATAGCGCTACCTTCGATACTCGGTTGGGCATGTATCGACTCGCCCTCCTCATGTTTTTGGACCATCCGTTTATGGGTGTCGGTTACGGTAATTTTGGGCATTATACTATCGAGTATGCGAACCGATACGGAGAGGGAGGATTTAGATTCCCACTCGAATTATTCCAGGTGGTTGATAGCACGTACTTTCATCTGCTGTGTGAGATGGGGCTCTTCGGGTTGACCACTTACTTGACGATCCTCGTTGCTTTTTTACTCTGTTGTGTTCGACTCGCCAGACTTGGCGGAACGATCGGAGTGCAGGCCACAGCGGTTGGCTTGGGCGTGATGGCGTATGCCGTAAACGGTGTGGCCGCATATCCGCTGCACCTCGCCCCCTTAGTGACACAAATCTTCTGGATCGATATTGGCTTGGCCTACCGACTTGCGGCACTTCAGCAAAGTAAGGAGAGCCGCCTTACTCCTCCTCTCGAGTCAAGCCAATGACAGCCGAGACAACGACTGAACATCCTCCTCATTTCCTCCGCCAAGTCTCCAAAAACGTAATATGGCTAGGCGTCGGGTACGTGGTTTCTCGGATGATGACGCTGGGGATGCTGATGCTCCTCACGCGCACCCTATCAATGGCAGAACTTGGTCGCTTTACCATGCTGACAACACTCATCGGCCTCTGCGAGACTATTCCGGTCTTCGGCATCGATCGCCTCGCCCTTCGTGAGGTAGGAAGAGATTCCGTAACCGGGTGGAGTGAGGTGCCTCATTTTCTAGGATTTGTTTTTGCTTTCTCGCTGCTTCTCGCCGGTGTTTTAGCTACCACAGTATGGTGTTTAGACATGTCAGGCGGCAGTGTTCTCCTGGCTGGAGTGACAGGCCTGATTGTGATTCCTGAATCCTGCGTTGTCGTATTGGGAGCGGCATTCCAAGGCGCGCAGATGATGTCTTGGTTTGCTCGTGGCCTCATTGTTCTTAGTAGTGGATCTCTCCTCACGGTGGGAGTCGCCTCGTTGTGGGGGCTCGGATTAGATGCTATTTTTCTTGGCTTCTTTCTTAGTCATATTCTTCACTTGGGGTTACTTCTTTATGCTGCTCCTATTCGAGTGCGACCACGATTCGTTCCCAGCCGTTGGCGCTCGACTCTGTTCGATGGGGCTCCATACGCCCTTTCCAACGTCCTTGGCATCCTCCAGTTGAAGCTTGATTTACTCTTTGTCGCATGGCTCAGTGGGGAGGAGGGGGTCGCAATATATGGCGTAGCGTTTAAGTTCGTCGAGCTGACGATTTTGGTATCGGTGATTGGCGTAGTCGCGCTCCTTCCCAACATGGCCCGGTTGCGGACGCATCCGCAGCAACTTGAGAGAACCTATATCCTTTGTCTGAAAATATCGGCGTTGGCAGCGCTCCCAATTGCATTTTTGGTCTTTTGGCATTCGGACATCTTGTTGCGTGTGATATTTACCGACCAATACCTTGGTGCTCAGTCTACGCTTCACCTGCTTACTGGCGTCATGTTCTTCTCCATCCTGCAGGTGCCTAATTGGGCGGTATTGCTCTCTGCGCCAGAACAGCGTTTCACGGTGATTGTTTCCGTGGTAACCCTTTCTCTTAATGCCTTCCTCAATATGCTTTTGATTCCACCTCTTGGGCCTTTAGGAGCGGCGGCCGCAGCCCTGTGCGCCACAGCAGTTGGAACTGTGCTCTCAATGTTTTTCATCCAAAAATCCTTTGACTCCTCGGGCCTGCCCTTACTGCGTTGGGTAGGATGTCCAGCATTTGCCGGCGGCGCAGCCTTATTGCTGTTCGCTTATGGATCCTTGCTATACTTTTCTCAATCGTTCTCTGCATTCATCGGTTTAGTTGCCTACGTAGGAGTAGTTATCTGGGTGGACGCACGAGCTTCTGATCAATCTCTTCTTACGCTCTGCCTCCCGCGTTTGAGAGCAACGCTGTCAACATGATAGGATACCAATTCTATAACTCGAGACGAGATAAGAGATAGGAGTAGACGAATTATCACAATAAGTTCGTAAAATACGAAAGCGGAAAAATTTTCCAATGCGCGTCTTATTTATTGTCCCTCATCCTATTGAAGGTCCATCCTCTCGTTTTCGCGTCTATCAGTATCTTCCGTACTTGCGAGCGCAGGGGGTTGATGTGGCAGTGCGTCCGTTCATGTCCTCCACATTTGTCCAACTTGCTTTCTCTCCTGGACGCCTTCTGCTGAAGACCTGTTGGTTTTTATGGTCAACGCTGCGTCGCTGTGTTGATCTGATGGGTGGTCGCCGGTGGGATATCGTTTATATTCATCGTGATGTTTTTCCCTTTGGACCGCCAATTTTCGAGCGGCTTTTTCGACGCCTAGGCTGTCGACTCGTTTTTGACTTCGATGACGCCATTTTCCTCCACTCTCGTATTTATGCAAACTTTTGGGATCGTTTCAAAAATTTGGAGAAACCAGCTGAAGTCACACGCATAGCGCACCACGTGGTAGTAGGGAACGATTATTTGCGCGAGTATGCTTTGCAGTATTCGCCGAACGTAACGACGTTGCCTACGGTTGTTGATACGGACTTGTACACGCCGCGCGCTCAGGTGCCAGCGGCGCAGACGCTCACCATAGGTTGGATTGGGACACCTTCTAGTGCCCGGTATATCGAATGGCTCACTCCCGTGTTGCAGCGGGTCGCAGCACGCCCGGACATTCGTTTGTCTTGCGTCGGTATTGCTCCGTTTCTGTTACCAGGGGTGCCGGCTCATTTTACCCCCTGGAGTCTAGCGAATGAAGTGACGGACCTCAAAAGCTTCGATGTTGGCGTGATGCCATTATTTGACGATGACGAAGCGCGTGGGAAATGTGGACTCAAACTCCTACAGTATATGGCGATGAGAATTCCTTCCATCGCTAGTCCGGTCGGCGTGAACGCTGAGATTCTGCACGATAATGAAAATGGTTTGTTGGTAAGCCACGAGTCAGAATGGGTGGAAGCGTTAACTCAACTTGCTGCTGATCCAGACCTTCGCTTACGACTTGGCACAGCCGGACGTGCGACAGTCGAGGAAGGTTACTCGTTGCAAGTAATGGCTCCTCGTTTGTTGTCTATTCTGGAAAAGGTTTATTCGCATCAGTAACGTAGATGTAACAAAAGACTGGTGTCATGAGTCCCCTTATTTTCAGTCGTCTCCTCCTCAAGACTGCAGTGAAACTTGGCCTCGGCAGCGCCCTCTTCGGCGTTACTCCGTTATGGCGCGTTTCTGGTGGCCTGCGCGTCTTATACTACCATCGGGTGAATGACTATCCGAGGCAGGAACTCGGGCTTCTCTCACAAGAGGTTTCGGTTGCCTCCCAGAGCTTCGCTCGACAGCTCGACTATTTACAGCGCCATGGCTATACGGTGATTACGGCGGAAGAAGCTACTGCGACATTACGGTCCGGCCAATCGTTTCCTCCGAATGCCGTGTTGCTGACGTTTGACGACGGTTATGCGGACAATTATCTCTACGCCTTTCCCCTGTTGTATGAACGGAGACTCTCGGCGCTCTTTTTTCTGACGACGGATTTCGTCGACGCGAGCCTGTCTTTTTCTTGGGATCAAGGAAAGACGGTGGAATACAATCGGGCGCTGACCTGGGAGGAAGTGCGACGAATGGCGGAGGGCAATATGGCGTTCGGCTCGCATACGAAAAGTCATCCGCGCCTGGACCGCCTTGCCCCTTCAGCGCTGGCTTATGAACTCGAAGAATCCAAACGCCTCATCGAACAGCAGGTACACCATCCAGTTACTTGTCTCGCTTATCCGGCTGGAGGTTGTTCTCCGGCCGTTGTTGCGGCAAGCCGATGCGCTGGTTACACTGCTGCCTTTACCACGGTCCCTGGTATCAATGCACCAGGGTGCGATGCATTTCGGGTGCGGCGTAGTGAGGTGTCAGCGAGTGATCCGCTCTTAGTCTTTGCGCTCAAGGTGCGGGGTTCTCTGGATGTGTTGGCTCTGAAGGAGTCGCCGAAGTTCCGCCGTATCTGCGACTTCATTACTTTCAGGTTTCTCCCATGAGTCGCTCACTGCGCGTTTTACACATCCTGACCAATCTCGGTGGTTTTGGTGGTATCCAGGAGTATGTGACAAACCTGGTGACGATGTTGGACCCTAACAAGTTTCAGGTTGAGATCGCCGTCGGGCCAGGTGACGGCCCGTATCTTTCACGAGTGCGAGAAGCTGGAATTCCAGTGCATCACGTGTCACTCGTTCGGCCCGTGCGTCCGTGGACTGATCTGAAGGCGTTTCTGCAACTCTTGAAGCTTTTGCGGAGCCGTCACTATGACATCGTCCATACGCATATGACCAAAGGCGGCTTTCTGGGACGAATTGCCGCCCGTCTCACCCGAACCCCTCTCGTCGTGGCTGGAGCGCACAACTTCGGCGTCTTACATTTTCACGAAAAAATTGTGGCTTCGTGTTTTTGGTTATTCGATAAAGTTATGGTGGCGTTCTTTACTGATATGGTGGTCTCAGTCTCGGAACAAAATCGTCGTGAGGTTCTTCGTCTGAGGATGGTTCCACCGCATAAGATTGTGACGATTACCTCAGGTATTGATCTACGGAAATTTACACCAGAGGTTGCATGTTCATCACGGAATTCCTCGCTGTCAGCGGCTCTGGTGGTGGGAACAGTCACTCGCCTTGTCCCGGTAAAGGGTATCCCAGATCTTCTCCGAGCAATGGCCGAGGTGGTTCGAGTGCTACCGTCCGCGCGACTTGTCATTGTTGGTGATGGACCAGAACGAGAAGCTATTGAGCGACAAATAGTGAGTCTTTCTCTGTCTTCTTGTGTGACCCTCCTTGGGGACCGCGGTGACGTGGTACGTTTGCTGTCCGGGTTCGACGTCTTTGTGCTTGCTTCTCGCTCGGAAGGGCTACCAATTGCTGTGATGGAAGCGATGGCGGCAGGGCGCCCGATCGTCGCCACACGGGTTGGCGGTGTTCCCGAGTTAATTACCCACGACGTATCCGGCATACTGGTTCCGCAAGGGGACATTCGTGCGCTTGCGCAGGCGCTGTTATCGCTTTTGCTCGATCATGATCGACGTCAGATGCTCGGGAAGACTGCGCGGCAGACGGCAGTGCAACACCTCTCTTTAGATCGTATGGCAGCTGAGATTGAGGCGCTCTATCTGAAGTACTGCCCCATTGCTGGGTGAGTGATGAAGATTCGTCCATACGAAACAAAAGATAATGACACCTTAAACCGCCTGAAGTTGCAAGCGTTTGAGAGCGGGATGGAACGGATGCGTTTAGACTTCTGGCACTGGCAATTCGAGCAGAATCCTGCCGGGAAGGGAAGCGGTAGTGTAGCGGTTGAAGGGGATGAAATCGTTGGTTTCCTCGGTTTTGTCCCTAAACGTATCAAGATAGGTGAGCGCATCGTTGTCGGCGCGCAGATCCTTGACCTGATGGTTGATCCTAAGATGCGCGGCAGACAGTTGGGCACGTTCCTGGCGCAACGTACCAACATGCAGATTCAAGAGTCAGGAGCATCGTTCACGTTCGGGTTACCAAACAAAAACTCATATCGCCTGTTAACCCACGAACGAGTTGGTTTACGAACGATTTTTTCTCCTTCGGTCTGGGTAAAACCCCTACGGAGTTTCTCTATCTTGACGCTTGTCCGTCGTTATCGGTTGCCTGCGATTGCGACACGTATCGGAACCGGCTGTCTCGCCTTACTCTCTTCTTGCTTCCGTCCACCCCATGTTCCTACTGGCGTCACTATGGAAGAAGTAGAGGGAATAGACGACCGTTTCGAGCACCTCTGGCGCATTGCGAGCCAAGCGCACCCTGTGCTGTTTGTCCGTGATGCCGAATACTTACGTTGGCGATATTTGCTTCACCCTGTCTATAAGTACCGCATTCTGTGCGTAAGCGAACGTGGACGGATAGTCGGTTTTCTCATGGTGTATGAAAGGCTTTTTGAGGGCATGCGCATAGGGCAACTCGTGGATTGGCTTGTGGATCCTGCCCTGCCCCAAGCGAACGCATGGCTGCTACGTGCGGCCCAAAACTGGGCTCATGCGGCAGGCCTTGATGCACTGATTGCCGCCGCTTTGCCAACCATGTCCATTGCGCACGCCTTTCGACGAATGGGATACTTTCCTGTGCCAAAGCGCTTTGAACCTATAACAACTAACCTCATCGTTCTCTCCTTTGATAACACGCTGGATAGATACTTTCAGACTCCGGCGCGATGGTTCTGGACATGGGGTGATTCTGACGTTGTGTGATGTATGCCTACGGTGTCGGTTGTAATTCCGAATTGGAATGGCCTCCGGTTTCTTGATACCTGTCTGCGATCTTTATTGGCGCAGTCCTTTACTGATTTCGACGTTGTCTTAGTCGATAATGGGTCGCAAGACGACTCTATTGCCTTCCTCCAGAAAAACTTTTCACACGTACGCGTCGTGCGTTTCCCTGAGAACCGCGGGTTTAGCGCCGCAGTCAATGCGGGTATCCACGCCTCCACTGGGAAGTATGTGTTCGTGTTGAACAACGATACTGAGTTACCATCT
>Ga0187892_10007974_pt1 | contig 14758 bp, 8 predicted proteins | sample MA1701073metaG_FD_139345 | JGI IMG/M metagenome (GOLD analysis project Ga0187892, IMG submission 139345) | Bio-ooze microbial communities from a basaltic lava cave in the Kipuka Kanohina Cave System on the Island of Hawaii, USA - MA170107-3 metaG ... | reverse complement strand
GGCCCGCAGACCATCCACGTCAAGGGCAAGGGCGAAATCACCGTCTACCGCCTGCTCGCGCCCAAGGCGCAGTCCGCAGAAGTGGCAAGCGCCGGCGCCTGACTACGCCCGTGATGCGTCATGCGTAATGGATAGCGCGCGAAAGCGCCCCCTCGGGGGATGTACCCCTCATTGCCCGTTACCCGTTACCCGTCGTTACCCATAAGCCAATACCAATTTCCACAGTTCCCGGCTGTTCCGGGCGGACGCCTCGGCCGTTACCGCGCCGTTCGGTGCAGAGTCGATTGCACGCCGTGGAATTCGGGGCGGGCCCATGGCGCTTGGGCTTTGGCGCCGGCCGCTGGCCCTCCGCCGAAGCGGCGTTGCCGCGACGCGCAACGCCGATTCCTCTTGATTTTCCGCTGCTCAGGGTTATCTTAGAGGCGAGCGCAGGGCCGCGCTGCAGGCGACACCGCCGGGGCTGCGGTTCGTGTGCCGGAACCAGAAACCAACTCGTCAGGGAAGGAGAAGACCATGGCATCCCCCCAGCCACGTTCATTTGTTCAGGTTGAACCAGGTTCCTACCGAGTGCAGCGGCCGGCGAGCGGTGACGAGGTGATGGAGGTCGTCAGGAAAAACGACATCCGGATCCTAGATCTCAGGTTCATCGACGTGCCCGGACTGTGGCAGCACTTCTCGATTGGCCTGCCGGAGCTGAAAAGGGATTTGTTCGAGGAGGGCATCGGCTTCGACGGTTCCTCGATCCGCGGGTTCCAGGAAATCCATGAATCGGACATGCTGCTCAAGCCCGATCCGGGGACGGCCTTCGTTGACCCGATGTGCGAGTTGCCGACGCTGGTGATGATCTGTGACGTGGTTGATCCGGTCCTCAAGCGGCCCTATTCGCGCGACCCGCGTTACATCGCGAAAAAGGCGGAAGCGTACCTCAAGCAGACCGGCATCGCGGATACCTGCTACTTCGGCCCCGAGCTCGAATTCTTCATTTTCGACTCGATACGGTTCGACCAGAACCAGCACTGCGGCTACTACTATGTCGACTCCGCGGAAGGCGAATGGAACTCCGGCCGCGATGAAGGGGCGTACGGCGGCGGAAACCTCGGCTACAAGCCGCGCTACAAGGAGGGCTATTTCCCGGTGCCGCCGCACGACACCCTGCAGGACATCCGCTCGCAGATCATGCTTGCGTTGATGGATGCCGGCATCCAGGTCGAGGTGCACCACCACGAAGTCTCGACCGCGGGCCAGAACGAAATTGACATGCGCTTCGCCCCGCTCACACGCATGGCGGACAATGTGATGATGTACAAGTACTTCTGCAAGAACATCGCGCGCAAGCACGGCAAAGTGGCGACGTTCATGCCGAAGCCGATCTTCGCCGACAACGCGAGCGGCATGCATTGCCACCAAAGCCTATGGAAGGGCGACAAGAATCTGTTCTTCGACGCGGGAGGCTACGCGCTGACCTCGCAGCTGTGCCGCTGGTACATCGGCGGGCTGCTGAAGCATTCGTCGGCGCTGATGGCGTTTTGCGCGCCCACCACCAATTCCTACAAGCGGCTGGTGCCCGGATACGAAGCGCCGGTCAACCTGGCGATGTCGCAGCGCAACCGCTCGGCCGCAGCGCGCATTCCGATGTACTCCGATTTGCCGGGCGCGAAGCGCGTGGAGTTTCGCTGTCCCGATCCCTCGGCCAATGCCTACCTTGCGTTTGCCGCGATGCTGATGGCGGGCCTCGACGGCGTCCAGAACAAGATCGACCCGGGCGCACCGCTCGACAAGAACATCTACGACCTGCCGCCGGAAGAAGCGAAGGGCATCAAGCAGGTGCCCGGCTCGCTCGAGGAGTCGCTGCGGGCGCTGGAGGCGGATCAGGAGTTCCTCAAGCGCGGCGGGGTGTTCACGGATGACCTGATCCACACCTACCTCGAATACAAGTGGAAGCGGGAGGTAGATCCGGTGCGGCTGCGACCCCACCCATGGGAGTTCTACCTTTACTTCGATATTTGAGCCGGAAGCGGCGCTCCGGGTCGATCAAACGCGTTCGAGCGGACGCAGACGCCGCTCAACGCGCGTGAGCCCACCCCCGGGAATCGGGACCCAGTGGGAACGGCTGCGGTTCGAAGACGAGGCGCCATAGCGCCAGCACCGACTCGGCGTGCGCGCTGACGCCCGTTCGCGGCTCGCGGGCGAACTTCTCTCCGGCGAGCCGCAGCGCGTGCTGTCTGCGCCGGAATTCACGGTAGGCGCCGCGCACCTCCTCCGCGAGCGCCGCCGGAATCAGTCCAAGCTCGCCGGCGAGCTTGAGCAGCGCCAGGTTCCCGATGTTTCCGGCGAGCCCAGCGTGGGCGTGCGCGAAGCCGAGCACCAAGTATTGCACGATGAATTCGACGTCGACGATTCCGCCGCGGTCGTGCTTCAGGTCGAACAGCGGCGTGCCGTTCGGGTGCGCGTCGGCGAGCTTCTGGCGCATCGCGGCCACTTCGCGATTGAGCGCGGCGAGATCGCGCTCCTGTCGCAGGACGGCGATGCGGATGCGCTCGAACTCGGCGCCGATGTTCCGGTCTCCCGCCACGAACCGGGCGCGGGTGAGCGCCTGGTGTTCCCACACCCACGCGTGCTTCGCCTGGTACTCGCGAAAGCTCTCGAGCGGGCTCACTAGAAGGCCACCCGCACCATCGGGCCGCAGCCGCAGGTCGGTTTCGTAGAGCACGCCGGCCGACGTGAGGCCGGTGAGCCAGGCGTTGATGCGCTGCGCGAAGCGCGCGTAGTTTTCCGGAGCCTCCAGCGCCGCGTCGTCATAGAGGAACACGAGGTCGAGATCCGAGGCATAGCCGAGTTCCTTGCCGCCCAGTTTGCCGTAGCCGATTACGGCGAAGCGAGGCACGGCGCGGCGAGCCGGGCGCAGCGGCCATGTGAGCCGCAGCACTTCCTCCAGCGCCATGCAGGCAACGTCGCTCAGGTGGTCGCTCAGGGTCTCCACCGGCAGCAGCCCGGCCAGATCCTGCGCGAGGAGCCGCATGGTGTGGGCGTGCTTGAAATGGCGCAGCGCGTCCATCTGCCGTTCCGTGTCGCCGGCCGCGTCGTCCAGCCGCTCGCGCAGCTCGCCGGCCGCGACGCGCCAGTCCGGTGCGGCATAAAGGGTACGGGTATCGAGCAGCTCGTCGAGCAGGATCGGGTGCCGCCTCAGGTACTCCGCTACCCAGGGGCCCGTGCTCATCATGGTCGCGAGGCGCGCAAACGCCTGCGGATATTCCTCGAGCAGCGCGAGGTAGGATCCGCGCCGGTTCACGCTCTCGAGCAACGCGAGCAGGCCTGCGAGCGCCATGTCCGGGTCGCGCTCCGCCGCCGCGGCCTCGATCGCCAACGGCACGAGCCGGTCGAACCGTGACCGGTTGGCTGCCAGCATCCCCAGATAACGGCCGCTGCCGCGCAACTCTTTCAGCCGCCGCTCGATCGCCTGCGGCTCTCTGAATCCAAGCGCGGCCAGCGCCGCAACCGCCCCCTCGGTGTCACCGGATTCCTGCCAGAGATGCGCCAGCGCGTGCTCGCCCTCGGTCGAGGCGGCGAAAATGTCCTCGAAGTGTCGCGAGACCCGCTCGCGGTGGCGCGCCAGTTCCGCGTCGAGCGCCGTGCAGTCGCGGACGCCCATCGCCTCCGCGATCAGCGCCCGGTCGGCGTCCGACCGCGGCAGGACGTGCGTCTGCTGGTCGTCGAGGTACTGCAGCCGGTGCTCGAGCCTGCGCAGGAATGCGTACGCGTCCGGAAGCTCCCGCGCGGCGTCCGGGGGCAGCAGGCCGCGCTCGGCCAGCACGGAAAGGACCGCCAGCGCCGACTGCTGGCGCAGCGCCGGCTCGCGCCCGCCTCGGATCAGCTGAAATACCTGCACGATGAATTCGATCTCGCGTATGCCGCCGGTCCCGAGCTTGATGTCGTCGGTGATGGCGCGGCGCTGCACCTCGTGCCGGATCTGGCGGTGGAGATCGCGCAGCGAGGCGAAGGCGTTGTAGTCGAGGTGGCGCCGGTAGACAAACGGGCGCACGAATTCGAGAAGCTCGGCCGCGCGGTCGCCGGTGAGCGGCCGCGCCTTGATCCAGGCGTAGCGCTCCCACTCGCGTCCCTGGGCCATGAAATAGTTCTCTAGCATTTCGAAACCCGCCGCCAGGGGCCCTTCGTCGCCGTAGGGCCGCAACCGCATGTCGACGCGGAAAACGTGGCCGTCGGCCGTGATCTCGGAGAGCATCGCGATCAACTGGCGCCCGAGGCGGGTGAAGTACTCATGGTTGCTGATCGACCGCGGCCCTTGCGTCTCTCCTTCCTCGGGATAGAGGAACACGAGATCGATGTCGGAGGAAACGTTGAGTTCGGCGCCGCCGAGCTTGCCCATGCCGACGACGTGCAGCTGCTGGACGCGACCGCCTGCGGCAAGCGGCCGGCCGTGCCGCTCCGCGAGCCGCGCGTCGAGGCTCGCGAGGGCATGGGAGATCGCGGTCTCGGCGAGAGCGGTCATGGTCTGCGTCACTTCAGCGAGCGGCGCGAGGCCGCCGAGGTCGCGCGCGGCGACGCGCAGCATGACCCGCTTGCGCAGCGCGCGCAGCGCGCGCTTGAGCGTGTCGTCGTCGCCCGACGGATGCGCCGCAAGGAACGCGCGCATTTCCCCGGCACTGAACGGTTGTTCCGTTCCCGCATCCAACCTCAGTGCGGGCTCGGCCTCGAGCAGCCGGCTCACGTAGCGGCTGAGGCGCGCGGCACGCGCGAGGTGCGCGTCGGCGCCGGACCTTGCCCGCGCGTTATGGGTTTTCATGCAGGGTTCGAGTTAGAATACGTAAATCCTTGAGTCAATATCGCATTTTTTCCGAGCCCAGGCAAAAGCCGAAGCTGCCGGGACCGTTCCGATGGCTTGGCGTCGGCTCGCTCTGGTTCTACCGCGTGCTGACGTGGGGCGTGCTGGCGATCGGGCTTGCCTTCGCCGGCACCGTGCTCGCGCTGCGTTATTGGGTATTTCCCAATATCGATTCCTACCGCGAGGACATCGCCCGCATTATCAGCGAGCGCACGGGGCAGATAGTTACGATCGGCGGCATCCACGCCCAGTGGGAGGGATTGCGACCGCAGCTGGTGCTCGAGCAGGTCACCGTGTATGACGCGAGGGGCCAGCCCGTGCTTGAGCTCTCGCGCGTCGACAACACGCTGTCGTGGCTCTCGGTGCCGACATTCCAGCTGCGCACCCACGCGCTCGACATCTATCGCCCCAAGCTCAGTATCCGCCGTGACGAGCGTGATGTCGTGTCTATCGCCGGAGTCGAGGTGGCCGAGGGTGGCGGAAGCAATACCTTCGTCAACTCGCTGCTGCGCCAGCGCGATATCGAGGTCCACGACGCAACCATCATCTGGATCGATGAGCTGCGCAAGGCGCCTCAGCTCGAGTTGACGAGCGTCCACCTGCATCTCGTCAACAGCGGCGGCCGGCATCGCTTCGGATTGCGGGCGACCCCGCCGAAGGAGCTGGCGGCGCCGCTCGATGTGCGCGGAGATCTTCAGGGCGGCACGATCGATGCGCTTGCCGACTGGAACGGGACGCTCTTCCTGGCGCTCGACTACGCCGACATCGCGGCATGGCGCACCTGGGTGCCGTTTCCGATCGAGCTTCCCCGGGGCGCCGGAGCGCTGCGCGCCTGGCTCACGTTCAGCCGGGACCGGCTGACCGAGGCCGTCGCTGACGTTCGGCTCACCGGCGTGATCACCCGGCTCGCCGCGGACCTGCCGCAGCTCGACCTGTCGCGTCTCTCCGGCCGTGTCGGGTGGAAGCAGTCCGACCAGGGATTCGAGATCTCTGCGTCGAAGCTCGGCCTGACCACGACCGGGGGCCTCAAGCTCCCGCCCGCCGATTTTCTGTTGCGGCTCAATGTAACTGCTGCGCGCAAGCGGTCAGGCGGCGAGCTGCAGGCAAGCGCGGTCGAGCTTGCGCCGATTGTCGCTCTCGCGGAGCACCTGCCATTCGGGCCGGAGACGCGCAGGCAGCTCGCCGAATACTCGCCCAGGGGCAGGCTCAGCGAAGTCGCCATGCGCTGGAGCGGAGAATGGAGCGCGCCGCAGCAATACAACGCGCGCGGGCGGTTTCAACGCCTGTCGCTGAATCACGTGGGGAGGATTCCCGGATTCGCCGGCGCAAGCGGCACCGTGGAGGCGAACGAGCGGGGGGGCACGCTGTTCCTGAACTCGCAGAAAGCGACCGTGCAGATGCCGCTCGTGTTCCGCGACGCGCACGAGCTCGAGGCGCTGTCGGCGCAGATCTCCTGGGCGAAAAACGCCGGCGAGACCGAGCTGTGGATCAATAACGCCACCTTTTCCAACGCGCACCTTGCCGGCTCGGCGTTCGGCGTCTACCGGACCGCGGGGGCGACGAGCGGCAGCATCGACCTCACGGGCAGGCTCACGCGGGCCGACGCGCGCTTCGTCGGCCGCTATATACCCCTCGTCGTGTCGAAGAAGGTGCGCGACTGGCTCGACCGCGCGTTCGTTGCCGGGCGCTCGAATAACGTCACGCTGCGCATGAAGGGCAAGCTCGACGATTACCCGTTTCCCGAGGGCAGGGGCGGCGTGTTCCAGGTTACGGTCCGGGTCGCCGACGGGGCTCTGCATTACGCGGACGGCTGGCCCGACATCACGAACATCGCCGGCGATCTCGTCTTCCGCGGGAGCCGCATGGACATGCATGCGTGGGAAGGCGCCGTCTCGGGCGTGCAGCTCGCGAAAGTGCGCGCGGAAATACCGGACCTGGCGGCCAAGGAAGAACTCCTGAACATATCGGGGGAGGCCGAGGGCCCCACCGACAATTTCCTCGCGTTCGTCGCGAAGAGCCCCGTAAGCGGGATGATCGACGATGCCACCCGCGGCTGGCAGGCGCAGGGCACGGGCAGGCTCGGGCTCAAGCTTTCGATCCCGCTGAGCGATACCGACAAGAGCACGGTCGCGGGCGTCTACCAGTTTGCCGGCAATACGCTCGCGATCTCCCCCGAACTGCCGCCCCTGGAGCAGGCGGGCGGCCGGGTCGAATTCACCGAGAACGCGGTGCGCGCGCGGAGCGTGAAGGGCGTCGTGCTCGGGGGCCCGGTGACGATCAACGTCAGCCCGCGCGACGGCGCGGTGCGGGTCGGCATCCAGGGACGCATGAATGCTGATGTCGCCCGCCGCGCCGGCGGCCCGCAGTGGGTCCAGAAAGTGCGCGGCGCGACCGATTGGCGTGCGACGGTCACCGCCCGCAAGCGCGCCGCCGATATCCTGCTCGAATCGAATCTGCAGGGGCTTGCGATCAACCTGCCCGCGCCGCTCGTTAAGACCGCGGCGGAGAACTGGCCTACGCGCTACGAGCACCGTATTCTTGCGGACGGCCAGGTCCGGCTCGGTCTCACCGTCAGCGATATCGTCAGCATGAACCTGGTGCGGCGCGGTGAAGGCAAGGAGGCGACGGTTACGCATGGAGCAGTGCGGTTCGGGGGCGCCGCCGCCGAGCCGGACCGCAGCGGCGTGTGGGTGAGCGGCGCGGTGAAAGCGCTCGATGTCGACGGCTGGCTCGACCTGCTCGGGCCGGGTCCGGGCGGGCCGCGCATCCAGTGGGGCGGAGTCGACGCCAGCGTGGGCACTCTCGACGTGCTGGGGTGGCGCTTCGACGGCCTTGCAGTAAAGGCCTCGGTCCAGAGCGGGGAATGGCAGGCTGCGCTCTCCGGCAAGGAGCTGGAGGGCGAGGCCACGTGGCAGCCGCAGGACCGTGGCAAGATCGTGGCGCGCATGAAGACGCTCGCCATTCCGGCCGCATCGCCCGGCGCCGTGCCGGCGGCGGCAAACAGCACGCAGTCCCGCGTGGAGCCGCAGGATCTGCCCGCGCTCGATGTCGTGGCGGAGCAGTTTCTCATCAAGGGCACGCACTATGGCCGGCTCGAGCTGAGCGTCGTGCCCGAAGGACGCAACAGGCGCCTCGAGCGGCTGCTTCTTTCCAATCCCGAGAGCAACCTGAAGCTCGACGGGGTATGGCAGAGCGCGCAGCCCCGGCCGGTGACGCAGGTCCAGCTGCGGCTCGAAACCAGCAATATCGGCAGGCTGCTCACACGCCTCGGGTATCCGGAGGGCGTGCGGCGCGGAACGGCCACGCTCGAGGGATCGCTGTCGTGGAGCGGCTCGCTCTACGAGCTGGACTATCCGACGATGTCCGGCAACCTGAAGCTCGATGCCGAAAAAGGGCAGTTCACGAAGCTCGACCCGGGCATCGGGAAGCTGCTCGGCGTGCTGAACCTGCAGTCGCTGCCGCGCCGGGTCACGCTGGATTTCCGCGACGTCTTCAGCGAGGGCTTCGCCTTCGACGATATTTCCGGCGCAGCCCGCATCGAGCGCGGCACCGCCACCACCGAGAAATTCCGGATCCGGGGGCCGGCCGCGAACGTCGTGATGGGAGGAACGGTGGATCTCGCGCGCGAGACGCAGAACCTGAGAGTGCGGATCACGCCGCAGTTGAGCGGGTCCGTTGCAGTCGGGACCGGAGCGCTGGTCGGCGGACCGGCCGGCGTCGCAGCGGGCGTGGCGGCGTACCTTGCCCAGAAGGTATTCAAGGATCCCTTCGGCCAGCTCGCCTCTTTCGAGTATGACGTGGCCGGTACCTGGTCCGAGCCGACCGTGAAGCGGGTGCCGCTCCCGCCTCTCGCGCCCGCAACGGGGACCGAGTAAACCTATGGGTGAATCGAATTCCTTTCTCGCCAAGGCCACGCCGAACGTCGGAAATTCCGACGGGCAGTCGGGGATGACGCGCATCGCCGCGGTACAGCTCGCCTCCGGGCCCAACGTCAAGGGCAACCTCACCGAGGCCGGGCGGCTGATCGAGATGGCGGCGGCCCAGGGCGCGCGACTGGTAGCGCTGCCCGAATACTTCGCGATCATGGGCATGCGCGACGGCGACAAGGTCAAGGCGCGCGAGAAGCCCGGTGCGGGCCCGATCCAGGAGTTTCTCGCCGCCACGGCACGCCGGCACGGCATCTGGCTGGTCGGCGGCTCGGTCCCGCTCGAGGCCTCGAGCCCGGACAAGGTGCGCAACAGCTGCCTCGTCTACGACGACCAGGGCCGGCTCGCCGCGCGCTACGACAAGATCCACCTCTTCGGCTTTGCGATGGGCAAGGAACGCTACGACGAAGAGCGCACCATCGAGCCGGGGCGGGACGTCGTGACCGTGGACACGCCATTTGCGCGCCTCGGGCTCTCGATCTGCTACGACCTGCGGTTTCCGGAGCTCTACCGCGCGATGAAGCCGGTCGACATCATCCTGGTGCCCTCGGCGTTCACTGCGACCACGGGCAGGGCGCATTGGGAGACGCTGATCCGGGCGCGCGCCATCGAGAACCTGGCTTACGTGCTCGCACCGGCCCAGGGCGGTTATCACTTGAGCGGGCGCGAGACCCATGGCGACAGCATGATCGTCGATCCCTGGGGCGTAGTGCTCGACCGGCTCGCGCGCGGCTCCGGCGTGGTAACGGCCGGGGTCAACCTGGAGCATCTGCGCAACCTGAGGAAGAGCCTCCCGGCGCTGACGCACCGGACGCTGCATCGCTGCTAGTCAGAGGTCTAAGGTTTCAAGTCTCAAGTCCAAAGTTGAAACCCGCGCAAGGCGCGATTAGATTCTAAACATGGTCCATAATCCTGGTTTGACCGGCTAAACGATCGTGAACTCGGACTTTAAACCTGAAACTTTAAACTTTAAACCTGAGACTGCGTTCGCGACGGCGAACGCAACCCTGCTCGCGCCGTATGCTCTGGACTCCGGCCGGCTGCAGGCCGTGTTCGGGCAGATCCTGGCGCACCGGGTGGACTACGCCGATCTCTATTTCCAGTACACGCGCAGCGAGTCCTGGAGCCTGGAGGAGGGCATCGTCAAGTCCGGAGCCTTCAACATCGACCAGGGGGTCGGCGTGCGGGCGGTGAGCGGGGAGAAGACTGCCTTCGCCTATTCCGACGATATCAGCCTGACCGCGCTCGAGGCGGCGGCGCAGGCGACGCGGGCGATCGCGCGCCAGGGGCAGGCGGGCCGCACCCGGGTGGCGCGCCGCGCGGCAGGCCACAACCTCTATACGCCGCACGATCCGCTTGCCAGCCTGCAGGACCCGGCGAAAGTCGCGCTGCTCGAGCGCATCGAGCGGCGCGCCCGCTCGCTCGACGCTCGCGTGACTCAGGTCATGGCGTACCTCACAGGCGAGTACGAGGTCGTGCTGGTTGCGCGCTCGGACGGCGTTCTCGCCGCCGACGTGCGGCCGCTCACGCGCCTTTCGCTGCAGGTGATCGTGGAAGCCGACGGCAGGCGCGAGCAGGGCAGTTCCGGCGGCGGCGGGCGCTTCGACTACGCGTATTTCACGGACGAAGTGCTGGACGAGTACGCGCGCAAGGCGGTGGACCAGGCGCTCGTCAATCTCGAGGCGCGGCCGGCGCCGGCGGGCACCATGACCGTGGTGCTCGGGCCGGGTTGGCCCGGCGTGCTGCTGCACGAGGCCGTCGGCCACGGGCTCGAGGGTGATTTCAACCGCAAGGGCACCTCCGCCTTCAGCGGGCGCATCGGCGAGCGGGTCGCCGCGCCGGGCGTCACCGTGGTGGACGACGGCACGATTGCCAGCCGGCGCGGCTCGCTCAACATCGACGACGAGGGCCAGCCCACGCAGAGAAACGTCCTGATCGAGAACGGCGTGCTGAAAGGCTACATGCAGGACAGCCTGAACGCGCGCCTGATGAAGGTGCGTCCCACGGGCAACGGCCGGCGCGAGTCCTACGCGCACATCCCGATGCCGCGCATGACCAACACCTACATGCTGAACGGAAGCGTGCCGCGCGAGGAGATCATCGCCTCGGTGAAGAGCGGTCTCTACGCCGTCAACTTCGGCGGCGGGCAGGTGGACATCACCAACGGCAAGTTCGTGTTTTCCGCTTCCGAGGCCTACGTGATCGAGAACGGCAGGCTCGGCCACCCGGTGAAGGGCGCGACGCTGATCGGCAACGGGCCGGACGCGCTCACGCGCGTCGCGCTGATCGGCGACGACATGGCTCTCGACCCCGGCGTCGGCACCTGCGGCAAGGAAGGCCAGAGCGTGCCGGTCGGGGTGGGCCAGCCGACGCTGCGCATCGACGGACTGACCGTCGGAGGCACTGCCTCATAAGGCGTGACCGGCTAGGGCTGAGCGGTAACCGGAGCGTCCTCTCCTTCCAGCTTTGCTGAGCGGGTTCAGTCGTCCCATCCGCGATCCACGATTCACCCGTCATGCCGTTCTTGGGTTGCCCGGCCCGGTAAGTTATAATTGCTTGATTTCTATGGCAGAAGCGAAAATGCAATACCGTACCGACGACGTCCGGATCAAGGAGATCAAGGAGCTCCTGCCGCCGTCGCACGTGCTGCGCGAGTTTCCCATCTCCGAGAAGGCCGCGAAGCTCGTATACGAAACGCGGGGCGCGATTCACCGCATCCTGCACGGGGCGGACGATCGGCTGCTCGTCATCATGGGGCCGTGCTCGATCCACGACGTGAAGGCGGCGCGTGATTACGCGGGCAGGTTGAAGCGCGAGAGGGACCGTCTGGCCGGAGAGCTCCTGGTGGTGATGCGCGTCTATTTCGAGAAGCCGCGCACGACCGTGGGCTGGAAGGGGCTCATCAACGATCCCAAGCTCGACGGCAGCTTCCGCATCAACGACGGCCTGCGCATCGCGCGCGAGCTGCTGCTCGATCTCGACGATATGGGCGTGCCCGTCGGCTGCGAGTTCCTCGACATGATCACGCCGCAGTACGTTGCCGACCTGGTGGCGTGGGGCGCGATCGGGGCGCGCACCACCGAATCGCAGATCCACCGCGAGCTCGCCTCGGGGCTGTCGTGCCCGGTCGGCTTCAAGAACGGCACCGACGGCAACGTCCGGATCGCGGTTGACGCGATCCGCGCGGCGAGCGCGCCGCACCATTTCCTGTCCGTTACCAAGGGCGGCCACAGCGCGATCGTCTCCACCGCCGGCAACGAGGACTGCCATATCATCCTGCGCGGCGGCGCGAAGCCCAACTACGACGCGGTGAGCGTGGATGCCGCCGCCCGCAGCCTGGCGGAAGCGGGGGTGCCCGCGCGCCTGATGATCGATTTCAGCCACGGCAACTCGAGCAAGAAGCCGGAGAAGCAGATCGACGTGGCGCGCGAGGTGGCGGACCAGATCGCCGGAGGCGAATCACGCATCTTCGGCATCATGGCGGAGAGCCACCTGAAGGCGGGCCGGCAGGACCTTCTGCCGGGGAAGGAGCTCGTCTACGGCATGAGCATCACCGACGGCTGCATCGGCTGGGAGGACAGCAGGAAGGTCCTCGGCGCGCTTGCGGAGGCGGTGAGCCGCCGGCGGCTGAAGGCGCAGCAGGCCGAGTGAACGTGATGACCGGGGGAAATTGGCGGGAACGCCGCCGCTGTAAGCTGTAATATAGTGGCGTGAAACGCGGCCGTATTTGAAGGGGGAGCGGGACGGCGATATGGCGCAGATCGATTCCGAAGCCACCAATCCCGGGCGCGCCTCGCTGCAGTCGCTGGAGCGCGTAGGCAAGGGCACGGCGATCGCCAACGAGATCTTCAGCCTCGTGGGCCGGTCGCTGTTCTTCGCAGAATTCTCGCGCGAGGACATCTCGATCCTCGCCGGCTACATGGATGTCTATCACGCGCAGTCGGGCGAGACCATCATCCGCGAGGACGAGGGCGGGGATTTCATGCTCCTGATCATCGAGGGTTCGGTGGATATCTTCAAGAGGGGCATGCGCAGCGGCCAGCAGCACATGACGAGCGTCGGGCCGGGCATGACGCTCGGGGAGATGTCCATGATTGACGGCGAGCCGCGCTTCGCGACCTGCGTCGCCACCGAGACCACCGTGTTCGCGGTGCTCCACCGCGACGACATGGCCAAGATCATCCTCGACCATCCCAGCCTCGGCTCGAAGGTGCTGGTGAAGCTCGTGTCGATGCTGTCATCGCGCCTGCGCCAGACCAGTGCGCGGCTGCTGCAGCACATGGAGCGCGGCATCATGGTCTAATTGTCATTCCCGCGAAGGCGGGAATCCAGTAGCAGGACCGTTGTCCCTGATTCGCCTCGCCGTTCCACTTTCATCTGCGTTCATTTACGGCCTGATCGCCGCCGCATCCTTTGCGCAGCCGGTCTCCGTTGTCGATGACCGCGGCAGGAAAATAACGCTCGCGGCACCGGCACAGCGCCTCGTCGCGCTCGCGCCGAGCCTCGCGGAGCTCGCCTTCGCCGCCGGCGCGGGCGGCCGGCTCGTCGGCGTCGCGCGCCACAGCGATTTCCCGGGGGCGGTGCGCGCGATCCCGCAGATCGGTGACGCGGCGCGCGTGGATTTCGAGCGCATTGCGGCGCTCAAGCCCGATCTTATCCTCGCCTGGAAGAGCGGCAATCCCGCCGCGGACGTCGCCCGGCTCGAGAGCCTCGGCTTTCCCGCTTTCGTGAGCGAGCCGGTCCGGCTCGCGGACATCCCGCGCGTGCTCTACGCCATCGGCGCGCTGGCCGGCACGCGGCCGGACGCGGCGAAGGCGGCAGCGGAGTTCGAGCGGGAGATCGGCGCATTGCGCGGCCGCTACGCAACGTCGCGCAGGGTGAGGGTGTTCTACCTGATCTGGCACCGCCCGCTGCTTACCGTGAACGGCGCGCACATGATCAGCGACGTGATCGCGCTGTGCGGCGGCGAGAATGTATTCGCGGACGTGAGCCAGCTCACACCCTCGGTTACGCTCGAGGCGGTGATTGCGGCAAAGCCCGAGGCGGTGCTGGGCGGGGCCTCGGCGGGAGGGGAGCGCGGGTTCGCCGAGGGGTGGCGGGCGTCGAGCGCGCCGCCGCTCAGCAGCCTGCCGGCCTACTACATCAACCCGGACGTGATCCAGCGCCAGACGCCGCGCATCGTGGAAGGAGCAAAGGCGGTGTGCTACGCGCTGGAAGAAGTGCGACGGAACCGCAGATAACCGCCTCTCCCCGCGGATCAGCTGCTCGCCTCATCGGAACCACCCACACCATTGCTCAATCTCGGGCGGATGTTCTGGTTGTGGTGGAAGGCGTTGTCGGGGTCGTACGTGGTCTTCACGTCCACCAGCCGGTCGTAGACGGAGTCTCCGTACGCCTCGCGGACCCGGTCGGGTTTTTCGTCGCCGCCGAGGAAGTTGACGTACACGCCTTCGCGGAAGCGGCCGAGGGCGGCGAAGAACCCCCTCGCCCAGGCGGTGTCCCGGTCGCCGAAGTCCTCTCCCGGCCGCCACACGGCATCGAGGGTAATCGCGTGCGACGCCTGCCGGTTCCCGAACGCCGTCCCGCCCCCGGCCACCCGGCTCACCGCCCCCTTCAGATGGAACATCGCCACGTACGACCGTGGCGACGCGCAGGAGAACGCGTGCTTGGCGATCACATCGATGAGATCGTCGCGCAGCTCCGGGAGGTGGGTGGACTTCCAGTAGTAGTTCCAGCCGTGCACGACGGTCGAGTCGAGCGCGCTCTGGAATCCCACGTACGGCGCGGGCCCCACGAGGTCGAGGAGGCGAGTCCGGGATGCGCGGAGCGGGCGGAGCGCCCGCTCACCGTCTTCGATCGGCCCGGCGTAGCAGGTACCCACCATCACCACCGGGCGCCAGTGCAGATCCCCGGGGATGACCGGTAGCGGCGGCGCGGTGCCGAACCTCACGACCGTGCCGAGCTCGTCGGGAGCGTCGTGGATGAAGTCGCG
>Ga0187892_10007973_pt1 | contig 14758 bp, 11 predicted proteins | sample MA1701073metaG_FD_139345 | JGI IMG/M metagenome (GOLD analysis project Ga0187892, IMG submission 139345) | Bio-ooze microbial communities from a basaltic lava cave in the Kipuka Kanohina Cave System on the Island of Hawaii, USA - MA170107-3 metaG ... | reverse complement strand
ATGTCCTTCTCCATCATGAGAAGAAGATACGAAACGAAAAATTAAGACGCCAGTCTTTTTTTATAAAAATTGTTTTTTGCACGGCCGGCAGGTCGTTGTCCACCCGTAACTGAGGCATTACGAATGAGGTTATTTTTTACTTGACAATATCAAGAAAAAATTGTAACTTTCGCTATTGGAATAAAAATTCCAAAAAGACGACAATTGAATAAAAAAGTTCCATATTGATCTTTATTGCTGCAGAACAGTGAGTTGAAAAGCAAGGAAAGGAGGTGGAGCCGGCAAAGCAACAATTACTTTTTTAGTAATCGTTAGTTAACCTTTCTAACCGAACGGAGGCAAAGGTATGAAGCAAAAACTTTCCTTACTCGTGGTCTGCATGTTGGCCCTGCTGCCAATATGGGCCATCGGGCAAGAGGGCGCCTTGATTCAAGGGGTGGTGACGAGCGAGCGCGGCGATCCGTTGCCGGGCGCCAGTGTTTTTCTCCAGTACACGACTTATGGAGCCGCCACCGACCCTAACGGCGCTTTTTCCATTCGCGTTCCGCAAGCGATCGCCACCGGCCAGCAAATGGATTTGGTCGCGAAGTACATCGGCTATCGCAGCAAGACTGCGAAGATCAGGCTCACCTCGGGAACGATTACGCAGAACTTCACGCTGGCGGAAGATGTGCTGGCGTTGGAAGCCGTTGTGGTGACCGGCTTGGGTGAAACCGTCAAGGAAAACTCGGGGTCTCCATTGCGAAAGTCAATCCGGAATTGACTTCGCAAGCCGATCAGCCGAATCTGGTGACGGCCTTGTCCGGCAAAGTGGCCAACGTCGAGATCACCAAAACCAGCGGCGACGCCGGCACGAATACTTACATTAAGATTCGCGGCAGCGCCACCATTGACCGGGGCAACCAACCGCTGTTTGTGATCGACGGCTCGCCGGTCAGCAATCAGACGCTTTACACGGCCGGCGCGAATGGCGGCACCGAAGCGCAAAACCGGGCCTCGGACATCAATCTTGAAGACGTCGAATCGATCGAAGTCTTGAAAGGCGCAGCCGCTTCCGCCATTTACGGTTCACGGGCTTCGAACGGCGTGATTTTGGTAACGACCAAAAGCGGCAAACCGGGCCGGACTAAAATCAGCTACAAGTCAGTGATTGGTTTCAGCGAGCAGTCCGAGTTCTATCCCTTGCAAACGTGGTTTGGCCAGGGCACTGCCGGAGCATTCAGAAAGGATTTCGCCAGGACCTGGGGCGCGCGGCTCAATGTTCCGGGCGCGCCGCATTTTGACTCTGCTCAGCCGGCTGTTGAAATCTTCGAGCATTCGAAAGAGATCACGGGCAATACAAGCTTCTTGGGCAGAAAAGGCGGCTTTAACAACGAGAACAACATTACCATCTCCGGCGGTAATGAATATACGACCTTCTTCCTGTCATTGGGGCGTTTGAATGAACAGGGGCACTGGATAGCCGGCTCCGAGTACGAACGCTATACGGCGCGAGTTAAAGCCTCTCAGGTTCTCTCCTCGAAAATCAAGTTAACCGGCAATATCGCTTACGCGCATACGGATGCCAATTACCTGCAACGCGGCGACAACGCGATCGGCCTGCAGCTTGGCGCGCTTAGAACCCCGCCGGAATTTAACAACTTGCCGTATCTCCATTCTTCAACCGGTTATCATCGTTCCTACCGGTATTCGGACGCCACCCTGTTGAGAAGAAGCCGCAACTTCGATAATCCGTTTTTCATCATGCGCGAGCACGAGAACCCCGCGGTTTTGGACCGGGTCTACGGCAACGCCAAATTTGAATATGATCTCCTCGACTGGGTCAAGCTTGACTACACTTTCGGCACGGATTATTATACCGACGACCGCGATCAGCTTATCCCGATCAGCAGTTCCGATGCCGATGGGGTTGGGCTTTTGACCAGAACCAGCTTCTTTAACCAGGAACTCGACGGCAATTTGGTCTTGACGGTTCGTGGCGACAAATTCCTGAATAAATATCGCAACATCGACGCGACGTTGATGCTCGGGCACAATATCAACAGCCGGAAGTTCAAACGCTTCGAGGTGACCGGCCAGGATATGGGCATCCCGGGTTTCAACCAGCTCGATAACACCGTATCGACGAACCTGCAACCGGACGAATTCGAGTCACTGGTTCATACGGAATCCTTCTTCGGGCAGGCTACGGTTGATTTGTTCAATCAACTTTATCTCACCGGCGCCGTGCGCAACGAAGGGTCGTCAACTTTTGGCAAGAGCCAGAAACGCCATTGGTATCCGAAATTCAGCGCGGCCTGGGATTTCACCAAATTCAAAAGCCTCCCGTTTTTGGATTTCGGCAAGCTCCGCTTTGCCTACGGCGAAGCCGGCGTCCAGCCGGGCGTCTACACCCTCATTTCAGCCTTTAGCGCCGGTTCCAAAGGTTTTGATTGGAGTGTCGCACTGAATCCGACCTATAGAGGTATAAAAGGCTACTACTCCAGCGGCAGCCAAGGCAATGACGACATCAAACCGGAGCGCACCAAAGAAATTGAGGGTGGAACCAATTTCGCGTTCTGGAATTCCCGCGTTGGCTTGGATTTCACACTCTATCGCGCCAGGTCGACGGACGTTTTGTTCGATCTCAACCTGGTGCCTTCCACCGGCTTTTTTGATTTCACCGCGAACGCCGCCTTTATTGAAAACAAAGGACTGGAAGTGACGCTGGATTTCAACCCGATCCGCAAGCGTGATTTCTCCTGGAACATCGGCTTCAATTTCGGCGCCAATAAGAACACCGTGCTGGAAATGGGCGGCGTGACTTTTGACGATATTCAGAATGATCCGACCAAAGAAATCTTCGAGCAAATCGGCCGCTGGGCGTATGCCTCGCCGGGCCGTCCGCTGGGCGCCATGCGGCTGCAATCCTGGGTGCGCTTCGGCTACGGCGCGACGGTGACTGAAAGCGGCCAGCTCGTCGAAATCGACAAAAAATATTCCGGCTGGAATAAAGGCGATGTCTACGCCACGGCCAACGGCAAACCGATCATGAGCACGACGAATTATTGGACGGATTTTCATGCCAACCCCGATTGGACCGGCGGTCTGCGCAACGAGTTCAAGCTGTTCAATAATCTCACGATCTCAGGTCTGCTGGACATCAAGCAGGGCTTCGAGATTATGAACCACGGCAAGGGCGCTTTGTACGATTATGGCACGCACAAAGATACCCAAGCCCGCGGGCAAACCGGGCCGATCGACCGCTGGTTCCGGCATGGTGAAAAAGCCGTTGGCCCGGGCGCCGGCAAGGAATTCGTGTATGACGAAACGTTCTTCAGAAGCTTGGCCTCCGGCTTCTCCGGCGACGGCTGGCTGTTTACCGAAGACGGCAGTTTCGTCCGGCTGCGTGAAGTCGCGGTTGGGTATACGTTCCGGAATAATTTTGTCAAACAACTGGGCCTTAGCGACTTCAACGTCCGTTTGAGCGCCCGCAATCTCAAGACCTGGACCAAGTACACCGGCTACGACCCCGAGTCCAACCGCCGCCAGGCAACCGACGAAAGGGACAGCGACTACTTCAACCAGCCGCAAACCAGGTCCTACACGTTAACGTTTTATGTGAACTATTGATAACCAGGAGGCGAGATCATGATGAAAAGAATCTTTCAAATAGGGCTCGTCTTTTCACTGGTGGTATCGCTGGTTGGCTGCGGCGATTTTCTCTCCGGGCCCAATCTTGATACCGACCCGAACCGAGCCGTTGAAGTGCCGGTGGAAAACCTGCTGGTCGGGATGCAGGTCAACTCTTATGGGGTCATGGGCAACCATTGCAATCGCACGGTAATGATGTGGATGCAGCAGATGGCCGGAGTGGCTCAGCATTACACCGGCTATGACATCTATAACCAGACTCCCCGGGAGTTTGACGCCGAGTGGTTTGATTTTTACGGCGGCGGTGGCCTGCGGGATATGCGCGTTATTCAAGCCGAAGCCTTGAGCGAGGGCAAACGCACCATCGTCGCTATTACGAAGATGTGGGAAGCCTTGACGATGAGCACGGTCGCCGATTTATGGGGCGACGTGCCGTATGCTGAGGCGATCAATCCCAACAATAAAACCCCGCGCTACGACAAGCAGTTGGCGGTGCATAGCGCCATTCTGCAACTCATCGACAGCGCCATTGAGGACATCAACGCCGGCCAGTCGTTCTTTGACGGCCAGTTTGATTTCACCTACGCCGGCAACAAGGCGAAATGGATTGCCGCGGCGAATACCCTGAAGGCTCGTATTCTGTTGAATTGGGCGGAAGTCGATCGGGGAAAATACGCGCAAGCGCTGGCCGCAGCGCAATTGGGCATTGGCAAGGACGCGGACAATTGGAAGACGCGGCATTCCGACACCGTCGGCGAGGAAGCGACGTGGTGGCAATTCGAAGCTTTCCGTTTCGGCTACGTTCGGGCCGGCAAATTCATGATTGATCTGTTGACCGCCGACAACGATCCGCGCTTGAAGGTTTATTTCGCTCCGGATCGGACCGGCAAGTACGTTGGCTCCGCCCCGGGCCAGTTCAACGGCGATGCGGTGCCGCTGAATCCACAGACCTTCGGCGCGAAAAGCTGGAACACCGACCTGGTGTCCTGGTTTGAAAACCAGTTCATCATGGCGGAATGCGAGCACGCCACGGGCAAAACCGCCGAGGCACTCAACCGGCTGAACACCGTCATTCAGCCGGGGTTAGAAGCCAAGTGGGGATTGGCCGCAGGCTCGCTGCCGAGGTACACGGGCCTCACCGGCGCCGACGCGCTCAAGGCGATCATGGTGGAAAAGTACAAAGCCATGTTCCTCAACATGCAGATTTGGAGCGACTGGCGCCGGACCGCCTATCCGGTTTTTACGCAAACCACGCCGGATAAGCGCCCGGTTCCACGCCGGCTGTTGTACTCCGAAGACGAACTCAACGTAAATCCCAACGCCAGATTCTTGGGATTCGACGTGAGGGTTGAAAACGATCCCGGCAATCCTCCCCACGGGCCCGGACATCCGTAGTTAACAACAATCGTTTTAAAAAAACCCTGCTTCGATCAAATAAGCAGGGTTTTTTTATTAAAAAGGAACAAGCCATGCGTCTGCTATTATTGGTCACGATGATCTTCGCCTTGGGCGTGAGCGCCTGTTCGTCTTCCGGAGAATTATCCGAGAAAAAAGCCCGTTCCTCCCCCGAGGTTATCTCAGCAGCAGAAATTCAGGAAAGCGGCCAAAATAATGCCTACGACGTGATTCAAAAGCTGCGGCCCCATTGGTTGCGCGGGCGGGGCAGAAAGTCGATTCAGCACAATGAATTGTCTTATCCGCTCGTCTATGTGAATGAAAACCGGCACGGCACGATCGACGCGCTCTGGCGGATTTCCGTTGAAAACGTCACGCAGATTCAATACCTCAATCCGGGCGACGCCGCCAACCAGCTTGGCATGAACCACCCCAGCGGCGCGATTCTGATCACGGTGTTTGAGTGAGTTGGCTCGGAGGGGATGTAAAAACCAGCGTCGCCTCAAATTTTTCAGGCGCCGTCGGCAGGAAAGAAATCGGGCTCAAAAGTGAAATCCCACAAAATTGCTTTTTGTGCGCTTTTAATTTTGCGTCCCCCTCTCATTGTTGCGCGAAGGCAAGTAGTTGGCGAGAGTTCACCGGTTGGGATCCGTCGTGGCGGCAAAGCTGCCGGTGATGTGCGTGCTGTCCCGGCTGTCGAAGCGAATAAATCCGGCAGTAAACACGAAGGCACGATCCGACACGTCGATCAGATTTTTTTTGCCCTCCCAAAAATCCGCAATGGCGATGCCGTTCAAAAAAAGCCCATTGAAAGTTCCCGAAGGCCCGATGCCGTGAGTATCCCCGGGTTGAAATGGAGCCGGTGAAGCCTGGGATTTGGTGCCGAGGACGATGATATCGGCCTTGCCATTGCCGGTGGGATGAAAGCCGATGAGGCTGAGCGCTTCAGCGGGAAATCCTGTAATCGGATGTTCAAACTTTTCCACCACGGCGCCGGTTGCATCGTTTGTTGTCTGATTGAATGTCAGCACGCCGGAGACTGAAAATTTTCCTGAAAGCTCGCCCTTGAAGTCAAAAGCCAAAGAGCCGGAGCCTCGCGCCGTGTTTCTCAGATCGGTGCTGTCGTCGATGGCAATCGCTCTGACTTCAAACTGGCCGTTCTCAATCGTTAAAAACGGTTGCGGTTCCGTGTTCGTCTTAAAATCCGGCTCGCAGGCGAAAAAAATGAATGCGAAAAAAGGCCCGATTAGCGCCACATAACGGTAACGCCGTATTGCAGCAAGGGCAAGTTGAAAGCTTGTCATTGAAAAGCGCATGAGGAGTTCCTCGAAGATTTTTGAAAGGCAGAATAAGTTAAAAACTATTCTGCCAAATAATCATTTTGCTATGGTTGCCGGGCTATGGAAAACGACGTGGCGATATTTTTGTTTAATTGTCTTCCGAGATGGGCCTGTTTTCTTCGCCTTCACCGCCGCCGGCCCCGCCGATCAGGAAAGTGATGGCAACGACGCCGGCGAGTATGGCGCCGCCGGCAAAAATGCGCGACCACACTTTTGATTTGGTGTCCTTCGCCGCCGGCAGATGATCGACGTACCGTTCTTTGAACGTGATCAAGGCGTTGCCAAACTGCTCGTAATCGTGATTGATCTCGAAAGTTTTGATCTGCCCGCTTTGGCGGTCGTAGCGATGCAACTGCCCAACCAGCAGGATGCGAGTGTTGCCGGCGCTTTGATTTGCCAGCGCGCCGGAATAAACGTGATCGGCCTGCAGCTCTCTCGCCAGGTCCGCAAAGGCTGCGAGATTCTGCTGCCGGAGAAACGCCGCGGTTTTCGCCTGTCCGTACTGCTGCTCGACGGCATTCGGCTTGGCCAAAAGAAAAGCGGTTTGCGTTTCCAAGATGCCAAGGATTCTCCACCGCAGGATTTCCTGGATATCCGGCGGCACGTTCTCAAAATTTATTCCGGCAAAAGCGGCCCGGCGAATGTCGTTGTTGGCGGCAAAACTCGGCGTGAGCTGGCAGACCGTGATCGAAAAAATTATCACGTAGATTAGCGCCGTTTTGAGTGTGGGGCTTAACATAATGGTCACCTTTTCAGTTTGAGGCTCGATTCACCGGCGCCAAGAACAACTGCGCGATGGCATCGCCATATTTCGGAGAGTCGAATGGGACGATGTTCGCGATCAAGGCGATGACCAAGCCATGCTCCGGATAATTGAGCAGGTAGGAACGGCATCCCTTGACGGTGCCGGTATGGCTCGGAAAAGTCCGGCCCTGCGCATCGGTCCTGATAAACCAGCTTAGCGCCTGTCGATGCGGCATCTTCTGCGGCTGCCCACTCGGGTTATATCGCATGACCGGATCGACCTGAACTTTATACATCATCGCCACTGTCTCCGGCCGCAGCAGCGTCCCATCGTTCATCGCCGTGCCAAATCTTGCCAAATCCTCAACCGTGGAGATCATCCCGCCGCCGGCATATTTGTAGCTGACGTCGGCATACGGAACATTGATGAGCACTCTCTGCTCGTTTCGAATGTATCCTCGCCCGCGATTATGGACGATTCTTTCCGACACGTCGAACGCCGTGCTGAGCATTCCTGCCGGTTCCCAGACGTGCTTTTTCAAATAGGCCTCGAAGCCCATCGCGGTGACGGTTTCAATGATGCCCTGCATGAGATTGGAGGCGTGAGAAGAATAGAACCAATACTTCCCCGGCTCAAAAAGCAGCGTATCATCTTTGAATATTTCGATGCCTTCTTGCAGCGAGTTATAATGCATCTTTTCTTTAATCTGCTGTGCGCCAAACTCCCCATCTTTATAATGGCGAATGCCCGAGGTGTGGGTAAGAATATGCCGTATCGTGATCGGCCGGCGTTTTTCCGGGAAATATGGCACGTATTTTTGGATCGGGTCGTCAAGCTTGACTTTGCCTTGTTCGACCAATTGCATGACAGCCACGGCCGCCAGCGTCTTCGAGACCGAGCCGATATTGTGAATCGTCCGTCCGGTTGTCGGGGTGGAATTATCCAGCTCCGCATAACCGACGCCGCACGAGACGATCAATTCACCTTTCAGCGCAACTGCAACCGAGATGCCAGGAGCGCCGGTTTCACGGCGAACCTGTTCGAGATAATCCATGATCTGGTTCGCATCCGTCTGCGCTAACGCATTGGACGCCACAAGAGCCAAAAAAAACGCCATAAAAATTGTTGCGGCGCTCAGGAAACGGGACAACACCAAGCCGCCGTTTTGTGCTCGGTCAATGTTGCGAAATGACGATCTGTGGGGATAAAATAGCTTGCTTATTCCATCCAACGTCGTAAACCGCTTCTGAGACGTTCTTTGATACATGCCTGGCTCTCCTCTTTTTTTCATGCTTGAATTTAGCCCTTGCAATTTACCGTTAAAATTTTATAATATTTTTGACAAAATGCAAATGTTTTTTCGTTAATTTGGCGCATATAAAAGTCAAACCCCGACTGCCTACGGCCGTAGGCGTCCGTTGGATTTTCTTTATCGTTTTTTTTGAAACCTCAACGCCATGCCCATGAAACAACGACGCTGCTTTTTCATGAGTCTTGCCGCCATCACGACTGCCTCTTTCATCGCGATGACGATCTCCTGCCGTTCGATTCAAAACCATGAATCTGAATTAGGGGGCGTGGTCTCCGCCGCAACGCCGGAAGCGGCGGACGCGGGAGCGGAAATTCTTGCCGCCGGCGGCAATGCGGTTGATACCGCGGTCGCCGTGTCGTTTGCTTTGGCCGTCACTGAGCCGGCCATGTCCGGGCTTGGCGGCCAGACGCAAATTCTCATACACGCGCCAAACCGGGAACCTCGCGCCATCAACGGCACTTCCTTTTCGCCGCGAGCCACGCCGGAGCATGCAACCGCTGAGGACATTGCCGGCCACCGCGCCACGACGATTCCCAGCACGGTTCGCACGCTGGCGCATGCCATGAAAAAATACGGCAGCGGCAAAATCTCCTGGCCGCAAGCGTTGGCCCCGGCCATTCGCTACGCTGAAGAAGGATTCGTCGTCGGTCGTTTTCGCGCGCTGGTGTGGGCAAGTCACGTGGACGATTTGCGCCGGCATCCCGCGACCAAAAGCTTGTTTCTAAAAAAAGACGGCGCGAGTCCCGGCGAGGGCGAGTTGTGGCAACAACCGGTCTTAGCAAAAACCCTTCGCCATTTGGCCGAGCACGGCGCTGAGGATTTCTACACCGGAGAAATTGCGCGTGGGATTGCCGCAGACATGGCCGGCAACGGCGGATGGATCACGTTGGAAGATTTGCAAAATGTTCCGCCGCCCGTCGAGCTGCCGGCCTTAACAGGCTCGTACCGCGATTGGAGCATATTTACTTTGCCTCCGCCCGGCAGCGGCTGGGTGGTGCTCCAAATTTTAAATCTCCTGGAACGTTCGCCGGTTGACGAGCTGCTGCCGGCCTCACCGCAACGATTGTTTCATCTGGCGAAAGCCATTCAAGCCGGCCAAACCAGCCGGCGCAACAATCCCATTAAAAATCTCCTCGACTATCACAGCGAAGCGGCGGATCGCATCAGCAAAGATACCGCGAAGCGGCTGCATGAAAGTGAAGACTCCGCCTCGTCCGGAGAGACGACGCATTTCTCCGTGGTTGATGGCAGCGGCATGGCCGTGAGCGTCACCGCCAGCGTCAACGCCTATTTTGGCGCGAGAGTCGCGAGTTCGAATTTGGGTTTCCTTTATAATGATTACATGAACGAGTTCGAGATTGGCAAGCCCGAGCATCCGTTTGCGCTGCGGCCAGGCGGCATGCCGTATTCTTCCATGAGCCCGACTATTCTCGCCAAAAACGGCAAAGCGCATCTCGTGCTCGGCAGCCCCGGCAGCGCGCGCATCATTTCCGCCGTCGCCCAAGTCATCCAACTGTGGGTCGATGCCGGCAGCGGCATCGAAAACGCCGTAGCCGCCAAAAGAATTCACGTCGTCCCGGATGCCAAGCTATATATCGAAGCGCCGGATTTAGCCGATAGCGTGCTCGCGGCGTTTACTCAACGCGGCTACCAAATCACCGAACCTCGCCAGGATCTGCTCAACGGCGATTTGAATCCATATTTCGGCGGCGTTCACGCCATCGCGCGCGAGAACGGAAAATGGATCGGCGCAGCAGATCCCAGGCGTGACGGCGCGGTCAAATATGCAAACGCAGTAAAGCTTCACTAAAAAATATGAACCCAGACTAAAAAGCGCCCACAGAAATAAAAATCCCACAGAATTTAAGTTTTTTTGAATTCAATTCAGTGGGATTTCAAATTCAGTGGGATTTCAAATTCAGTGGGCGAAAGCTTTAAATGGCTAAATTCTCACGCTTTTAATGGTTTTGCCCGAAATCGTTTTGCCTTTTGGAAAACCCTGAATAAATTAACCTACTGTGTGTTAAAAATTTCATGCCCGACGTCAGTCTCAACCCCAACCTCCGCGCGCTTTCGCCCTCGGCAACTTTGGCGATCAACGAGCGCAGCAACAAGCTCCGGCGCGAGGGCCAAAAAGTTTTCAAGCTGGGATTCGGCCAATCGCCCTTTCCGGTGCCGCCGCCGGTAGTGGAGGCGCTGAAAGCGAACGCCCATCAAAAAGATTATCTGCCGGTCAAAGGCCTGGCCGAACTGCGCGAGGCCGTGGCAAATTATTTCCGTCACGGGCAGGGCCTCGAATGCGCCGGCGACGACGTGCTCGTCGGCCCCGGCTCGAAAGAGCTGATGTTCATTTTGCAGCTTGTGTACGACGCGGATTTGGCGCTTCCCATTCCAAGCTGGGTCTCGTATGCGCCCCAAGCGCAAATACTCGGTCGCCCAACGCATTGGCTGCCAACACATTTGGAAAATGGTTGGCGTCTCGCCCCGGACGAGTTGGAGAAATTTTGCCGCCAGGAACCGAATCGTCCGCGGCTGCTCATTTTGAATTATCCCAACAACCCCAGCGGCGCGAGTTATCAACCCGAAGCGCTCGAAGCCCTGGCGCAAGTGGCCCGGCGATACCGGCTGGTGGTGTTATCGGATGAAATTTACGGCGAGCTGCACCACACCGGCGAACATATTTCGCTGGCGCGATTTTATCCCGAAGGCACGATCATCAGCAGCGGCTTGAGCAAATGGTGCGGCGCCGGCGGGTGGCGCTTGGGCGTTTTTATTTTCCCACGCGAACTGCGCAATCTTCTCGAAGCCATGGCCGTGGTGGCAAGCGAGACCTACACCTCGGCCAGCACCCCCATTCAATACGCCGCCGCGCGCGCCTTTCAGGGCGGTGAGGAGATCGAGCGGTATTTGCAGCAAGCGCGCCGCATTCTGCAAGCGCTGGGAAATCAAGTGACGCAACGATTGCGGGAAGCCGGCATCGCCGTTGCGAAGCCCGAAGGCGGCTTCTATCTTTTTCCTGATTTTAGCGCCAGGCGAGAATCGCTGCAAGATCGCGGGATTAGCACCAGTCCGCAACTCTGCCAGCGCCTGCTCGAAGAAACCGGCGTCGCGCTCCTGCCCGGCAGCGCGTTTGGCTGCCACCCCGAAGTTCTAACCGCTCGCTTAGCTTACGTCGATTTTGACGGCGCCCGCGCCCTGGCCGGGGTAGGGGAGAGGTTGTCTTCCAAAGTTCTTGATAGAAATTTTCTCGAAACTAATTGTGGTGAAGTTGTCACGGCGATTGAACGATTGTGTGAGTGGATCGGCAAAACTCAAGGCAAAATAATTTAGCGACAAAATGATTAAAGCTAGACTCATTTCGTGTTGATTCAAAATGTCATTGCGAGCGCTTCTCAGCGAAGCAATCTTTTGAAAACAAAAAGATTGCTTCGGCAAAGAGCGCCTCGCAATGACTACAATTATACAGAAATTAAGATTCTTACCATTCGCACAGGTCTGTAATGCCAGAAGTACTTTGGAACCCCACAGCCTCTTCCATCCGCAAAACCAACATGACCGCGTTTGCGCAATGGCTGGGCCGCAAATGCGGCGAGACTTTTCCGGATTATTTTTCACTGCACCAATGGAGCGTGGATCACCTCGAAGCTTTTTGGGAATCTTATCTGGAGTATACGAAAATTCTGCGCCGCGCGCCGCACCAACAGATTTTGGATACACACGCCATGCCGGGGGCGCGCTGGTTTTCGGGCATGCAATTGAATTTTACCGAGAATATATTGTCAAGAGATTTTCACGGCCCGGCTATCGTTTATCAAATTGAGAAAAATTTTGTCGCGCCGGAAACGTCGGGCGCTTATTTCGGTGAAATTAGCTTTGGCGAATTAAAAAATCTCGTGGCCAGGTGCGCGAGAGGATTGCGGCAAGCGGGCATCCAAAAAGGCGACCGGGTTGCCGGCTACGTCGCCAACGTGCCGGAAGCCATCGTTGCTTTTTTGGCCTGCGCCAGCATCGGCGCGGTTTGGAGCAGCGCCTCACCCGACTTCGGCCTGCACGCGCTTTGCGATCGCTTCAATCAAGTGCAACCGAAACTCATTTTTGCCGGCACCCATTATCGCTACGGCGGCAAAACGTTTCGTACCGCTGATGTCGTCAAGCAATTACGCGAAAAAATTCCCTCGGCAAAAACCATCGTGGAAATCCCCTATCCGGTCGACGAAGCCAGTTTTTGGGGTGAGATGACGTGGCAGGAATTTCTCGGCCCGGATGATGCGCCCGCGCTGTCTTTTGCGCCGGTTCCTTTTGCGCACCCGTTGTATATTCTCTTTTCTTCCGGAACCACGGGCGCGCCCAAGTGTATGGTGCATGGAACCGGCGGCGCGTTGTTGCAGCATCGCAAAGAGCAGCAACTGCACTGCGACCTTCGCGCCGGAGATTTTTTGCTTTTCTTCACAACCTGCGGCTGGATGATGTGGAACTGGCAAGTGAGCGCGTTATCGCTCGGCGTTAAAATCGGACTTTACGACGGCAACCCCGGCTATCCGGATTTGACCGCGATCTGGCGCCTCGTGGATAAATTGGGCGTCACCCATTTCGGCACCAGCGGGCGTTTTATCGAAAGCTGCATGAAAAGTCAACCGCCGCTGGCGCCGCGCAGTTTCGGTGAGATGCCGGCTTTGCGCAGCATTCTTTACACCGGCTCGCCCTTGTCGCCCAACGGCTTTCGTTGGATTTATGACGCTGTTAAAAAAGACGTGCACCTGGCCGGCATTAGCGGCGGCACTGATATCGTTTCGTGTTTCATCCTCGGCAATCCCAATCTGCCGGTCATTGCCGGCGAGATTCAATGCAAAGGCTTGGGCGTCGACGTGGCAGCTCTCGATGCGGAAGGGAACCCGGTTGTTGGCGCGCCCGGCGAGCTGGTTTGCCGCCAGCCCTTGCCCTCGATGCCGATTGAATTTCTCAACGATCCCGACGGCAAAAAATATCGCGAGGCTTATTTCGAGGATTATCCCGGACTCTGGCGGCACGGGGATTACGTGCAATTCACGCCGAGCGGCGGCGTCATCGTTTACGGGCGCAGCGACGCCACTTTGAACCCCGGGGGCGTTCGCCTCGGCAGCGCCGAAATTTACTCGGCCCTTGATTCATTGGATTTCATTACAGGCGCCGTGGTGGTGGGATGGCATCCTCCGAATCAGTCGGACGAGTTCATCATGCTGTGCGTGGTGCTTGCCGCGCCGCAAGTTTTGGATGAGGCGATAGAAAAACGCATCCGCCAAACCATTCGGGAAAAATGTTCCCCCCGGCACGTGCCGCATCACGTTTTTCAAATTTCAGCAGTTCCGGTGACGCGCAGCGGGAAAACCGTCGAGCTGAGCGTGAAAGCTATCTTTGCCGGGAAATCGGTATCAAACCGCAGCGCCCTGGCGAATCCGCAGGTTTTGGAGGAGTTTGAAAAGATACGAGCGCAGTTGCTGGGTTTGCATGCGTCCGCTGCTTGATGCAATGCCAGTGTACACTCTTAGAGCAACGGTTCGAAAAATTTTCCCAACGGATAAAAAAACGGCCAACGGATTTGAAGAATATTTTTTATTCGGATAACATTGCTATGATCTTTTAGCCTTTCAGAATGTCGTCACCGCGATGACGCCGCTCGGATGATTCAGGCCGAATCTGATCGCCGCGTCGCCGGTGTTGAAGAATCGAATCTCCGTAATCTGCTCGGCTGAAATCGTTGCCAGCGAGCTAACGTCGCCGTGCCGGAGATCATTCACATAAACTTCGGGAGAAGAGGCCTCTTCAAAGCGAATGGACTTCGGCCCGCGGCCCCGCAGCCAGTGCGGGCGCAAATGGCTGATGAGATCATACGCGTTGTTCGACATACTATGCTGAATTTCTTCGAAGGCAATGCGATCGCGAGAATACTGGGCTTTGGCGCCGTGAGTTCCCTTGGTCGTGGAGCAGGCAAATAACCCCATCACAGACAAAATAACGATTCCTGTCAATGTGCGCATGGCTGTCCTTATCCGAATGTGTTAATCTTTTACAAATGGCTTCAGTGCAAAAAACAATAACTTTTAGGTTGTATCCGGATTTGCCGAATCGTCCGGATTCAAACCATTGGATTTTTAATCCGGGCGATTCGTAAAATCCGAATACAAAATTTTTTTTTCGACTCTTCCGGGTTGTGACTTTTTCGTTGCGGTTCTCTTTTCGTTGCGGTTCCCTTTTCGTTGCAGTTCCCTTTTCGTTGCAGTTCCCTTTTCGTTGCAGTTCCCTTTTCGTTGCAGTTCCCTTTTCGTTGCAGTTCCCTTTTCGTTGCAGTTCCCTTTT
>Ga0187892_10007972_pt1 | contig 14762 bp, 13 predicted proteins | sample MA1701073metaG_FD_139345 | JGI IMG/M metagenome (GOLD analysis project Ga0187892, IMG submission 139345) | Bio-ooze microbial communities from a basaltic lava cave in the Kipuka Kanohina Cave System on the Island of Hawaii, USA - MA170107-3 metaG ... | reverse complement strand
CTCACGGTGAGCGGCGTTGCCGGCGTCGTGCTGACGCGCCGACCCGTCGCGAAGGATGCGACCGAGACCGGTTGAACCGGAGAGCGACCCCCTTGCCTGCGATCCGCCAGCGTCCCTCGCCCAATTGCGATGCCAGGCCGGACGGCCAGCGCGTCGATATCCTGCTGCTGCACTATACCGGCATGAAGAGCGCGGCGGAATCGCTGGCGCGGCTGTGCGATCCGACGGCGAAAGTCTCGGCGCATTACCTGGTCGAGGAAGACGGCACGCTCTGGCAGCTCGTGGACGAGGCGCAGCGCGCCTGGCATGCCGGCATCGGTTCCTGGGCCGGCGCCACCGACATCAGTGCGCGCTCGATCGGGATCGAGCTGCAAAATCCCGGCCACGAGTTCGGCTATCGGAAATTTCCCGAACCACAGATGCAGGCGCTGATCGAACTCGCGCGCGGCATCCTCGCGCGCCATGCGATCCCGCCCGCGCGCGTGCTCGGCCATGCCGACACCGCGCCGACGCGCAAAGAGGATCCGGGCGAGCTGTTCGACTGGCGGCGCCTGGCACGCGAAGGCATCGGGCTCTGGCCCGATGACGGGCCGGCGACCGGCAGCGCCGACTGGCAGGCGCTGCTGGCGCAGTACGGTTACGACGTGCGCGATCCCGACGCCGCGCTGCGGGCGTTCCGCCGGCATTTCGAGCCGGAAGCACTCGACCGGCCGGCCTCTTCGGAGACGACAAGGCGGCTTTCGCGCCTGATCGATTCCGCCGCGGCTTGACCCCACCCGTAACGTCGCTTACCTGCCGGTCGGGAACCAGACGGCCGGATGGCCGCTGTCCGGACCTTCGGGTCCGGATGGAGGAAAGTCCGGGCTCCACGGTCACGCGGTGCCGGGTAACACCCGGCGGGGGCGACCCCAGGGACAGTGCCACAGAGAGCAGACCGCCGGCCCGGCGCCTCCGGGCGCAGCGCCGGCAAGGGTGAAAGGGTGCGGTAAGAGCGCACCGCGCGACCGGCAACGGTCGCGGCACGGCAAACCCCACCGGGAGCAAGACCATGTAGGGGCGGCAGGGGCCGGGAAACCGGCGCCAGGCGTGTGATCGCGCCGTCGTCCGGGTAGGTCGCACGAGGCGTCCGGCAACGGGCGTCCCAGACGAATGGCCATCGCCGGTCCGGATTCGCCCGGCGCCGGTACAGAACCCGGCTTACAGGCCGTCTGATCCCCTTTTGTTCTCGCAAAACGCGCGGCGCATGCCGCGCCCGCTCGTCCAGCGGTTGTAGCTGCCGAAGGGTGGGCAACTGCATGTGGCCATCTTCATGTTTCAGATGAGAACAAAAAACGAACATGTATTCGTTCTAACCGGGTGAGAATTGACCTTGAAGAAGTCGGTTTGGACACAGTCATGGACCGGTAAAACCTATGAAAAACCACCAGAAATCGGCCTTATCCCATTGACCCCCATAGATACCCATGCTATCCCATTACTGCCGGTGGCGGGCCCGCCGGCGCGCCCGATGCCCCACAGGCCGCAGCCCGCGGATCCGGCGGTGGCCCGGGCCGGAGGCCAGGGGGAACGCGGCGGTGGCGCTGTTCATCGACACCTTCGTGAACAAGGTCGATCGCAAGGGCCGGGTCTCGGTCCCGGCGAGCTTCCGCGCGGCCGTCGCGGGCGCGACCCTCAATGGCCAGTCCTTTCACGGCATCGTCGCCTTTCCGTCGTTCAAGCATCCGGCCGTGCAGTGCGCCGGCATCGACTGGATGGCGGACCTCGGCGGACGCGTGTCGCAGGTCGATCTCTTCTCCGACGAGCATGACGATCTGACGGCGACCCTGTTCGCCGACGCCAAGCAGCTGCCCTTCGACGGCGAAGGCCGCATCCTGCTGCCGCAGAGCCTCGCCGATCACGCCGGCATCGGCGCCAGCGCCGCCTTCGTCGGCCGCGGCTCGTCGTTCGAGATCTGGGAACCGAAGGCGCTCGAGCGCTACAAGGCCGCGGCGCGCCAGCGCGCGCTCGACGAGCGCCGCACGCTCGCCAGGCGCTACGGCGACAAGCCGGAAGGCCAGTCGTGAGCCCGCCCCGTCCCGAACACTCCAGCGCGATCGCCGGCGGCCATGCGCCGGTGCTGCTGGCCGAGGTGCTGCGCGTGCTGGCGCCGCGCGACGGCGGCATTTATGTCGACGGCACGTTCGGCGCCGGCGGCTACAGTCGCGCGCTGCTCGATGCGGCCGACTGCACGGTTTGGGCGATCGACCGCGATCCCGACGCGATCCGCCGCGCCCGCGCTTTCGCCGACTACGGCACGCGCCTGCACGCAATCGAGGGCCGGTTCGGCGACATGGCGGCGCTGCTCGGCGCCGAGGGCGTCACCGGAACCCACGGCATCGCGCTCGATCTCGGCGTCTCCTCGCCGCAGCTCGACGAGGCCGGCCGCGGTTTCTCGTTCCGGCAGGACGGGCCGCTCGACATGCGCATGAGCCGCCAGGGCCCGAGCGCCGCCGACCTCGTCAACGAGGCCGACGAGGACACGCTGGTCCGCATCGTCCGCGACTATGGCGAAGAGCGGCGCGCCCGTCCGATCGCGCGCGCGATCGTCGCGGCCCGCCGCCAGGCGCCGATCACCCGCACGCTGGCGCTGGCCGAGATCGTGCGCGGCTCGTTTCCGGTGCGCGAGCGCGCCACCGCCCGCATCGATCCCGCGACCCGCACCTTCCAGGCGCTACGCATCGCGGTGAACGACGAACTCCGCGAGCTCGACAGCGCGCTCATCGCCGCCGAGCGCCTGCTGGTCGACGGCGGAAGGCTGGCGGTCGTGTCCTTCCATTCGCTCGAGGATCGCCGCGTGAAGCGGTTCCTCGCCGAACGCACCGGTCGCGCCAGCGGCGCTTCGCGCCATCGCCCGAATGCGACCGGCCCGGCCCCGAGCTTTGCCCGCATCGGAGGCGGCGAGGCGACGCCGGGCGCGGCCGAGCTTGCCGCCAACCCCCGCGCGCGCTCGGCCCGGCTGCGCGGCGCTGAACGCACCGCCGCCCCCGCCTGGGGTCGCCTCGAGGGAGGCCGCGCATGAGGTGGATCGGTCTCCTGCTCTGGACCCTGGTCATCGCGACCGCCGGCTACGGCATGTTCCAGATTAAGTTCGAGGTGCAGGCGCTCGAGGCCGAGCTGACCGCCCTCAACGGCGACATCCGCGCGCGCGAAGAGGCGATCCGCGTGTTGCGCGCCGAATGGTCCTATCTCAACGAGCCGAACCGTCTGGCCGCGCTTGCCGCGCGCTATCTCGAACTGACGCCGGTCGCGGCCAACCAGCTCGTGCGCTTCTCCGACGTGCCGCAGCGTCCGGCCCCGGGTACCGCGGCGCAGGACGCCGCCCTGCCGGTGCCACGACCGCGCCCCGTCGATGCCACGCCGGCCGCCTATGAAGGTGCGCAATGAGCGACCCGCACGCCATGCCGATACGGCGCCCGATAGTCGATACGACGTTCGAACCGATCGTGCGCCGGCACTTCGACGGCAACCGCAAGCGCGCCCTCGATGTCGGCCATGCGCGGCTCACCATGGGCGGCGCGCTGTTCCTCGCGGTGTTCGTCGCTATCGCGGTGCGGCTGGTCGAAGTCGGCGGGCTCGCCCAGAACCAGGAGCCGGCGCTGGCGACGTCGACGATCGCGCCGACGATGGTGCAGCGCGCCGACATCCTCGACCGAAACGGAGTCGTGCTCGCGACCAACGTGCTGACGGCTTCGCTGTTCGCCGACCCGCGCGAGATCCCCGACGCCGCCGTCGCCGCGCGGCAGCTCGTGACGGTTTTGCCGGAGCTCGGCGTGGCCGAGCTCGAAACGCGGCTCGGCCTCGACACGACCTTCGTCTGGATCAAGCGCAACCTGACGCCGCGCCAGCAGTACGACATCAACCGGCTCGGCATTCCCGGCCTCTACTTCAAGCAGGAAGAGAAGCGCGTCTATCCGCAGGGCAGCCTGGTCGCGCATGTCGTCGGCTTCACCGACATCGACGGTCGCGGGCTTGCCGGGATCGAGCAGTCCTTCGACGACGTGCTGAAGGCCGGCACGCATCCGATGCGGCTGTCGATCGACGTGCGCATCCAGCACATCGTACGCCAGGAAGTGACGAACGCGATCGAGGCATTCGACGCCGTCGGCGGCGCGGGCATCGTACTCGACGTGCGCACCGGCGAACTGGTGTCGCTGGTGTCGCTGCCGGATTTCGATCCGCACCGCGCCGGCACCGCGGCCGAAGAGCAGCGCTTCAACCGCGCGACGCTCGGCACCTACGAGATGGGTTCGACCTTCAAGCTGCTGACGGCGGCGCTCGCGCTCGACAGCGGCCTCGTCACGCTCAGCGACACGTTCGACGCAACGCGTCCGATCCGCGTCGGCGGCTTCACTATCGAGGACTACAAGCCGGAGAACCGGTTCCTGACGGTGCCGGAGATCCTCGTCTACTCGTCGAACATCGGTGCCGCGAAGATGGCGATGGCGGTCGGCGAGCAGGCCCAGCGCACGTTTTTCGACAGGATGGGCTTGTTCCGACCGACCTCGATCGAGCTGCCGGAGGCGGGCCAGCCGCTCTACCCGTCGACCTGGCGGCCGATCAACACCATGACCGCCGCCTTCGGCCACGGCATTGCGGTCACGCCGCTCCATCTCGCTTCGGCGGTCGCCGCGCTGGTCAACGGCGGTTCGCTGCGGCCGGCGACGCTGATTGCGCGCGAGCCCGACGAGGTATTCGAGGGCGATCCGGTCATCTCCGCCTCCACCTCGCTCGCGATCCGGCAACTGATGCGGCTGGTCGTCGAAACCGGCACCGGCCGCAAGGCCGACGTGCCAGGCTATCTGATCGGCGGCAAGACCGGCACGGCCGAGAAGCTGCAGTCCAGCCGCTACAGCCAGGATGCACGCGTCGCGTCGTTCATCGGCGCATTCCCGATGAACGATCCGCGCTTCATCGTGTTCGTCATGGTAGACGAACCGAAGCCCAACGAATTCTCGAATGGCTATGCGACCGGCGGCTGGGTGGCGGCGCCGGCCGTCGGACGCATCGTCCAGCGCATGGCACCGCTGCTCGGTATCGAACCGATCACCGAACCGGCGGACGATCAGGAAAACCCGCTTTTCGTTTCCGCCAGCACCGGGGAGTGATCCCGGTGCGTCTGGCGGCGCTATTGGACAACGACCGAAGCGAGCAGGCAAAGGCGATGGCAGATTTGGATATCCGGGGCCTGACGGCGGATTCGCGGGCCGTCGAACCGGGATTCCTGTTCGCCGCCCTGCCCGGGACGCGCAACGACGGTCGGACCTTCATCAACGATGCGGTGGCGCGCGGCGCGATCGCGATCCTGGCGCCCGAGGGCACGGCACGGCCGCAGGGCGCCGACAAGATCGCGCTGATCGAGGACGAGAACCCGCGCCGGCGCCTCGCGCTGATGGCCGCGCGCTTCTACCGGCAACAGCCGCGCACGATTGCGGCCGTCACCGGCACCTCCGGCAAGACCTCGGTTGCGAGCTTCACGCGCCAGCTCTGGTCGCTCTTGGGTCAGCGCGCGGCCTCGATCGGCACGCTCGGCATCGTGACGCCGGAAGGCACGCGCTACGGCGCCCTGACGACGCCCGATCCGGTACTCCTGCACCGCGATCTCGCGATGCTGGCCGACGGCGGTATCGACCATCTCTCGGTCGAGGCCTCGAGCCATGGTCTCGAACAGTACCGTCTCGACGGGCTGAAAATTTCGGCCGCCGCCTTCACCAACCTGACCCGCGACCATCTCGATTATCACCCGACGATGGCGGCGTACTTCAAGGCGAAGCGGCGGCTGTTCTGCTCGCTGCTGCCAGCGGGCGGCACTGCGGTGCTGAACGCCGACGTGCCGGAGTTCGAGCCGCTCAACGATCTCTGTCGCGCCTGCGCCCACCGGATCGTCACGTACGGACGCGCGGGCCGCGACCTGAGGCTTCTGGGCCAGGTACCGCAGGGCGACGGCCAGCTTCTGACGATCGCCGTCGGCGGCAAGGAATGGCGTATCGCGTTCCCGGTCGTCGGTACGTTTCAGGCCATGAACCTGATGGCGGCGCTCGGGCTCGTGGCAGCCGGCGGCATCAAGGCGACGGACCTGATGCCGCTGGTCGAGCGGCTCGAAGGCGTGCCGGGTCGCATGGAGCTGGTCGCCCATCATCCGAACGGCGCACCGATCTTCGTCGACTACGCCCACAAGCCGCATGCGCTGGAGACGGTGCTGGCGGCGCTGCGCGCGCATGCGAAGGGCAAGCTGATCGTGGTGTTCGGTTGCGGCGGCGATCGCGATCGCGGCAAGCGGCCCGAGATGGGCGCGATCGCGGCGCGGCTTGCCGATGTCGCGATCGTCACCGACGACAACCCGCGCAGCGAGACGCCGGCTGCGATCCGCGCCGAGATCATGGCGGCCTGCCCGGGCGGCATCGAGATCGGCGACCGCCGCAAGGCGATCGAGACGGCGATTGCAAAGCTTGGCGCGGGCGACGTGCTGGCGATTGCGGGCAAGGGCCACGAGACCGGCCAGACGATCGCCGGCGTGACGCACCCGTTCGACGACAGCCAGGTGGCGCGCGAGAGCGTGGCCACAATCAAGGGCGGTGCCGCATGAGCGCGCCGCTCTGGACTTCGAGCGAGATCGCGCAGGCGCTCGGCATCGCCCCGCCGGCACGCGGCTGGAACGCATCGGGTGTTTCGATCGACAGCCGCACGCTCGAGAAGGGCGACCTGTTCGTCGCGCTCAAGGGCCCGAACCGCGACGCGCAGGCTTTCGTCGCCAACGCGCTGGCCAACGGCGCCGCCGCCGCGCTCGTGACCGAGCGCCCCGCGACTGTCGCGGCCGATGCGCCGCTGCTGATCGTTAAGGACACGCAGGTTGCACTCGAACGATTGGGTGCGGCCGCGCGCGAGCGCTGCGCGGCGCGCCGCATTGCTGTCACCGGCAGCGTCGGCAAGACCGGAACCAAGGAAGCCCTCAAGCTGGTGCTGGGCGAGCAGGCGCCGACCCATGCCAGTGTCGGCAGCTACAACAATCTCTGGGGCGTGCCGCTGACGCTCGCGCGCATGCCGCGCGACACGGTCTATGCCGTGTTCGAGATCGGCATGAACCATCCGGGCGAACTCGGACCGCTGTCGCGCCAGGTCCGGCCGCAGATCGCGATCATTACGGCGATCGAGGCGGTGCATCTCGAGTACTTCGCCTCGGTCGCCGAGATCGCCGATGCCAAGGCCGAGATTTTCGAGGGCATGGGGCCCGGCGGCGTCGCGATCCTCAACCGCGACAATCCGCATTTCGCGCGGCTCGCGAAGAAGGCCGAGGCGGCCGGGCTGGCGCGCATCGTCGGCTTCGGCGCCGACCGCGAGGCCGAGGCGCGGCTGATCGACTGTTCGCTGCATGCGACCTGCAGCGCGGTCAGCGCAACCATCGGCGGACAGCGGCTGGACTATTGCATCGCGGTGCCGGGCCGGCACTGGGTCATCAATTCGCTTGCCGTACTGGCTTCGGTGCAGGCGGCCGGCGCCGATGTCGGTAATGCGGCCGCCGCCTTCGCGCGCATGACGCCGCCCAAGGGCCGCGGGCGGCGTCATCGCATCGCAATGGACGGCGGCGCCTTCGACCTGATCGACGAGAGCTACAATGCGAGCCCGGTCGCGATGCGCGCCGCGCTCGCCGTGCTCGGACACGCCAGCGTGCGCAAGGGCGGCCGGCGCATCGCCGTGCTGGGCGACATGCGCGAACTGGGCGCGCAGGCGACGCTGCTGCATGCCGGCCTCGCGCCCGATATCGAAGAGAACAACGTCGACCTCGTTTTCAGCTGTGGGCCGAACATGGCGCATCTGCATGCGGCACTGCCGGCCGCGCGCCGCGGCGCGCATGCGGCAGACAGCGCAGCCCTGCTGCCGCTGGTGCTGCGCGCCGTCGCCCCCGGCGACGTCCTGCTGGTCAAGGGTTCGCTCGGCAGCCGCATGGCGCCGATCGTCGACGCATTGCAGTCACTCGCCCATGACGGCGACGCCATGCCGCGCGTCGTCAACGGCAACTGAAGAGGCGTTCCGGTTCCATGCTATACAATATCCTCACGCCGCTTGCGGACCAGATCCCGATCTTCAACCTGTTCCGGTATCTGACCTTCCGCAGCGGCGGCGCGGTCGTCACGGCGCTGCTGATCAGTTTCGTGTTCGGATCGCGCGTCATCGCCTGGCTCAAGTCGAAGCAGCCGCAGGGCCAGCCGATCCGCAGCGACGGGCCCGAAGCGCACCTGATCACCAAGCAGGGCACGCCGACGATGGGCGGCGTGCTGATCCTGCTCGCGATCTCGATTTCGACGCTGCTCTGGGCCGACCTGACCGATCCCTATGTCTGGATCGTGATCGGCGTGACGCTGGGTTTCGGCGCGCTCGGTTTCATCGACGACTACATGAAACTGACCCGGCGCTCGAGCCGCGGCATCTCCGCGCGCCTGAAGCTCGTCGGCCAGCTCGCGGTGGCCGGCGCCGCCGCGGCGCTCATCACCTACCTGCTGCCGGAATCGCTCGACACGACGCTCGCGCTTCCCTTCTTCAAGGACCTGCTGATCAACCTCGGATGGTTCTTCATCCCCTTCGCGATGTGCGTGATGGTCGGCGCCTCGAACGCGGTCAACCTGACGGACGGGCTCGACGGGCTTGCGATCGTGCCGGTGATGATCGCCTCGGGCTGCTTCGCGCTGATCGCCTACCTGGTCGGCAATTCGGTGTTCGCCGAGTACCTGCAGATCCATTACGTGCCCGGCACCGGCGAGCTCGCCGTGCTGTGCGGCGCGCTGGTCGGCGCGAGCCTCGGCTTCCTATGGTTCAATGCGCCGCCCGCGATGGTCTTCATGGGCGACACCGGCTCGCTGTCGTGCGGCGCGGCCCTCGGCACGATCGCCGTCATAGCCAAGCACGAGATCGTGCTGGCGATCGTCGGCGGCCTGTTCGTGCTGGAGACCGTGTCGGTCATCGTGCAGGTGATTTCCTTCAAGCTGACCGGGCGCCGCGTGTTCCGCATGGCGCCGCTCCACCACCACTTCGAGAAGAAGGGCTGGAAGGAGCCGACCATCGTCATCCGGTTCTGGATCATCGCCTCGATCCTCGCGGTCGTGGGCCTCGCCACCCTGAAGCTGAGGTAACGATGGCCGCCGAACCGTTCCTGATTCCCGATGTCGACCAGCGCTTCGTCGCCGTGCTCGGGCTTGCGCGTTCGGGCCTGGTGGCGGCGCAGGCGCTGCGCGCGAGCGACGCGCGCGTCTGGGCGTGGGACGACGACGGGGCCGCACGCGGGCGCGCGGCTGTGGCGGGACTGCGGCTGGTCGATCTCGTCCATGCCGACTGGAACGCGCCCGACTTCCTGCTGCTCTCGCCGGGCATCCCGCACACGCATCCGCAGCCGCATCCCGTCGCCGCGCTGGCGAAGGATCACGGCAAACCGATCATCGGCGATATCGAGCTGCTGCTGCGCGCGCAGCCGGACGCGGCCTATGTCGGCGTGACCGGCACCAACGGCAAATCGACGACCACGGCGCTGATCGGCCACGTGCTGAAGCGCGCCGGAAAGCGCGTCGAGACCGGCGGCAATATCGGCGAGCCCGCGCTCGCCCTCGCGCCGCTCGGCGGGGACGGCTGCTACGTGCTGGAGCTTTCGTCCTACCAGCTAGAGCTGACGCCCTCGCTCGCCTGCCGCGTCGCCGTGCTGCTCAACATCACGCCCGACCATCTCGACCGGCACGGCGGGATGCCCGGCTATATCGAAGCCAAGGCGAAAATCTTCGCCGGCGACGATCCGCACCGCGCCGCAATCATCGGCATCGACGATCCGCATTGCCGGGCGATGCGCGACCGGCTCGCGGCCTCGGGCCATCCGCGCATCGTGCCGATCTCGGTCGAGACGCGCGCCGCCGGCGGCGTCCATGTCGCGGACGGAAATCTGATCGACGATCTTGATGGCAATGCAACGCCGGTTGCCGAGCTCGCGCGCTTCGTGGCCCTGCCCGGTCCGCACAACTGGCAGAATGCGGCGGCCGCCTATGCGACGGCCCGCCTGCTCGGCGTCGCGCCCGCCACGATCGCGCAGGCGACCGAGAGCTTCCCCGGTCTCGCGCACCGGCAGCAGCGCATCGCCGAGCGCGACGGCGTGCTCTACGTCAACGACAGCAAGGCGACCAACGGCGAAGCGGCCTCGAAGGCGCTGGCCTGCTACGACGGTATCTATTGGATTGTCGGCGGCCTCCCGAAAGAAGGCGGACTCGACGCGACGCGGACCCTGTGGAGCCGCGTGCGGCGCGCCTTCCTGATCGGCGAGGCGGCCGACCGGTTCGCCGACGAGCTCGGCGACGCCGTGCCGCACGAGCATTGCGGCACGCTCGCGGTTGCGGTTGCCGCCGCGGCGGCGGCGGCGCAGCGCGACGGCGGCGGCGTGGTGCTGTTCTCGCCGGCCTGCGCCTCGTTCGACCAGTTCCGCAATTTCGAAGAGCGCGGCGAGGCGTTCCGCGCCGCGGTCGTGGAAGAGCTCGGCCCGGTCGCGGAGGCAAGCGCATGATCGCCGTGCCGCGCACCGACCGTTCCGTGCTCGGCCGCTGGTGGTGGACGGTCGATCGCTGGACCCTGATCGCGCTTTCGATCCTGATCGCCTTCGGCGCGCTGATGGCGTTCGCCGCCAGCCCGTCGGTCGCCTCGCGCATCCGCATCGACAGTCTCAGCCTGGTCAAACACCATTTCGCGCTGCTGCCGGTGGCGGGCGTTCTGCTGCTCGGCGTCTCGCTGCTCGACGTGCGCAATGTGCGGCGGCTGGCGGTGCTCGGCTTCGTCGCCGGCTGCCTCCTGCTCGGCCTGACGCTGGTGGCGGGCACCGAGATCAAGGGCGCCTCGCGCTGGATCTCGCTCGGCGGTTTCTCGCTGCAACCCTCCGAGTTCGTGAAGCCCTGCTTCGCCGTGGTCGCGGCCTGGATGTTCTCGCTGCAGCACGGACCCGAGCGCATCCCGGGCAACCTGATCGCCATGGTGCTGTTCGCGCCGGTGCTCGGTCTCCTGCTGCTGCAGCCGGATCTCGGCATGGCGGTCGTCATCGCCGCAACCTTCCTCGCGCAGTTCTTCCTCGCGGGCCTGCCGATTTTCTGGGTCGGTCTGCTCGGCGGGCTCGCCGTCGCCGGCATGGTCGGCGCCTACTTCGCCTTCCCCCACGTTCAGCAGCGCGTCGATGCGTTTCTCGATCCGGCCTCGGGCGACCGCTACCAGATCGACCGCTCGCTCGAAGCCTTCGCGAACGGCGGCTGGTTCGGACGCGGACCCGGCGAAGGCACCGTCAAGCTGGTGCTGCCCGATGCGCATTCGGACTTCGTCTTCTCCGTCGTGGGCGAGGAGTTCGGCACCGTCGTCGCGCTCTTCATCGTGGCGGTCTTCTGCTTCGTGATCCTGCGCGGCATCGCGCGGCTGATGAACGAGCAGAACCTGTTCGTGCTGCTGGCGGCGGCCGGCCTGCTGGTGAGCTTCGGCCTGCAGGCCGCGATCAACATGGCCTCCTCGCTCAGCCTGATCCCGACCAAGGGCATGACGCTGCCGTTCATTTCCTACGGCGGTTCGTCGCTGCTGGCGCTGTCGCTGACCATGGGCATGCTGCTCGGGCTGACGCGCAAACGGCCGGGTAGGGGAGGGTTCGCATGATCGCGACCGATCCCCGACCGATCCTGCTCGCGGCCGGCGGCACCGGCGGTCACATGTTCCCGGCCGAAGCCCTGGCGCGCGCGCTCGTCGCCCGCGACCGGCGCGTCGCGCTGGTGACGGATGCGCGCGGGCAAGGGTTCGGCGACCGGCTGCCCGAGGTCGTCGTGCACCGCATCGCCGCGGCGGGTCTCGCCGGCACCGGCATGGCGGCCCGGGCGCGCGGCGTCTGCAGCCTGGCGTTGGGCTATTTGCAGGCGCGGCGAGTACTGAAGACGGTTCGTCCCGCCGCCGTCGTCGGCTTCGGCGGCTATGCCTCGGTGCCGGCCGCGCTGGCGGCGCAGCGCAGCGGCCGCAAGAGCGTCATCCACGAACAGAATGCCGTGCTCGGGCGCGCCAACCGGCTGCTGGCGCGGCGCGCCGATGCGATCGCGACGTCGTTCGAGCGCGTGAGCGCGATGCCGGCGACGCGCGCGCGGATCGCGTTGACCGGCAATCCGGTCCGACCCGCGATCGCCGCACTCGCCGATCGGCCCTATGTCGCGCCGCAGGCGCAGGCGCCGTTTGCGATCCTGGTGCTGGGCGGCAGTCTCGGTGCTCGCGTGTTCGCGAGCGTGGTGCCGACGGCGATCGCTTCGCTCGATCCGGCGCTGCGCCGGCGCATCCGGCTCGTGCAGCAGTGCCGGCGCGAAAATCTCGACGCGGCGCGCGCGGCCTACGACGCGCTCGGCATGAATGTCGAACTGGCGCCCTTTTTCGACGACGTGTCGCAGCGCTTCGCGGCGGCGCACCTGGTGATCGCGCGTTCGGGCGCCTCGACCGTGGCGGAGCTCGCCGCCTGCGGCCGGCCCTCGCTGCTGGTGCCCTACCCGCACGCGACCGACGACCATCAGACCGCGAATGCGGCGGCGCTGGTTTCGGCCGGCGCGGCCTGGACGCTGCCCGAAACCGAGTTCACCGCCGCCTCGCTCGCCGGACGGATCGCGGGCTGGATGAACGATCCGGCGCCGCTCGCCGCCGCGGCGGGGCGCGCGCGGTCGCTCGGCCGGCTCGATGCCGCCGACCGGCTCGCCGATCTGGTGCTGGCAACCGCCGCCGCCGTCGTGAGGGAGAAGGCCGCATGAGAGCGCTGCCCCTCACCATCGGCACGATTCATTTCGTCGGCATCGGCGGCATCGGCATGAGCGGCATCGCCGAGATCCTGCACAATCTCGGCTACAGCGTGCAGGGCTCCGACCAGTCCGAGAGCGCGAACGTCAGGCGGCTCGCCGCGATGGGCATTCCGGTCGCGATCGGGCATCGTGCCGGGAATCTCGGCGGGGCCTCGGTCGTCGTCTACTCCTCGGCCGTCAACCGCGACAATCCGGAACTCGCGACCGCGCGCGAGCGCTTCCTGCCGGTCGTGCGCCGCGCCGAGATGCTGGCCGAACTGATGCGGCTCAAATGGTCGATCGCGATCGGCGGCACGCACGGCAAGACCACCACGACGTCCCTGATCGCGAGCCTGCTCGACGCCGCCGGCCTCGACCCGACCGTCGTCAACGGCGGCATCATCAACAGCTACGGCTCGAACGCGCGGCTCGGCGCCGGCGACTGGATCGTCGTCGAGAGCGACGAGAGCGACGGCAGCTTCATGAAGCTGCCCGCAACGATCGCGGTCGTTACCAATATCGATCCCGAGCATCTCGACTTCTACGGCACGGTCGAAGCGATGAACCGCGCCTACGAGGAGTTCGTGAAGAACATCCCGTTCTACGGTTTCGCGGCGCTCTGCATCGACCATCCGGTCGTGCAGGCGATGATCCCGCGCCTCTCCGACCGGCGAATCGTGACCTACGGGCTTTCGCCGCAGGCGGACGTGCGTGCGATCGAGATCGAGATCCGCCCCGACGGCAGCCGCTTCGATGCAGTGATCACGGACCGGCTGCACAACGAGGAACGGCGGCTCGCCGGTATCCGCCTGCCGATGATGGGCACGCACAATGTCGAGAACGCGCTCGCCGCGATTGCGGTCGCGAGCGAGATGCAGGTTCCGGACGAGGCGATCCGCGAAGGCCTGCGGACCTTCGCCGGCGTGAAGCGGCGCTTCACCAAGACCGGCGAGATCAACGGCATCACGGTGATTGACGATTACGGCCATCACCCGGTCGAAATCGCGGCCGTGCTGAAGGCCGCGCGAGCGGCGACGCCGCACCGGGTGATCGCGATCGTGCAGCCGCACCGCTACACGCGGCTCGCCAGCCTGTTCGAGGATTTCTGCACCTGCTTCAACGATGCCGATCACGTCGTCGTTGCGGAGGTTTATGCCGCCGGCGAGCAGCCGATCGAGAACATCAGTCGCGATGCGCTGGTCGCGGGCCTGCGCGAGCACGGCCATCGCCACGTGACGGCACTCGAGGGTCCGGAGGCGCTGCCTTCCCTCGTCGCGCAGCTCGCCCGACCGGGCGATTTCGTCGTCTGCCTCGGCGCCGGGACGATCACGCAATGGGCGAACGCTCTGCCGGAGGCGCTGCGGGCGGCGCTCGCCGGCGCGCAGGGAGCGTCGTCCGTCGCGGGCGGGGGTGTCGCATGATGGCCGCGCGCCGCATCGACACCATCCCCCTGATCGACCGGCTGCCGACGGTCCGCGGCCGGCTGACGGCGGATGCGCCGCTCGCCGGTATCACCTGGTTCCGCGTCGGCGGCGCGGCGGAAGTCATGTTCCGCCCGGCCGACCGCGACGATCTGCTTTCTTTCCTGGCCGCAAAGCCGGTCGACGTGGCCGTCACGATGCTCGGCGTCGGCTCGAACCTGCTGGTGCGCGACGGCGGCGTACCGGGTGTTGTGATCCGACTCGGCCGCGGCTTCGCGAATATCGATGCCGACGGCACGCGCATCGTCGCGGGCGGCGGCGCGCTCGACGTCAGCGTCGCGCAGACGGCGGCCGATGCGGGCATCGGCGGGCTCGAGTTCCTCTCGGGCGTACCGGGCACGATCGGCGGCGCCATGCGCATGAATGCCGGCGCCTACGGGCGCGAGCTGGTCGACGTGCTGGTCGAGGGCGAGATCGTGGATGCCGGCGGCGCGGTGCGCCGGTT
>Ga0187892_10007971_pt1 | contig 14762 bp, 9 predicted proteins | sample MA1701073metaG_FD_139345 | JGI IMG/M metagenome (GOLD analysis project Ga0187892, IMG submission 139345) | Bio-ooze microbial communities from a basaltic lava cave in the Kipuka Kanohina Cave System on the Island of Hawaii, USA - MA170107-3 metaG ... | reverse complement strand
ACGCGATCCCTCGACGAGTGCGCATGGAAGCCTGATGACGCGACGGGCCCCCTGGCGGGGGCGGGCCACCAAGGCGGCCCTTGACGCAACAGGGCCTTCTCATGGAAGCCGGCCGAATCCAGGACGGGTTTTCGGATGGGCTCTAAGTACGTCGGAGGTCGGTGTCACGTGGAAGGCCCCGGCGATGCTCTGAAGACCGTCTGCGAAGCGGGGAAGCGCGGAAAAACGGGACTCGCGCGGCCCCCGAAGCCCCCTCGCCTCTACTTCGCGCGGGCCTTGAGGGCCGCCTCGAGCTCGGCGAGCAGCGGACCGAACCGCGCGCGGCCGCCGTTCGCTTCGAGACCCTCGATGCTCCGTTCGATCATGGCCGCGTCGCCGGCCGTTCTCGCTTGGGTCGCGACCAGCCACCAGTAGATGTCGGCCGAGTCCGAGTTCGGGTGCGTGCCGGCCTTGTAGAGCTCCACGCACTTGAGGGCCGCCGCACGCTCGACCTCGGGGTCCATGCCGCTCGCCCGGGTCTTGGCGACGACCGACTCGCAGATCGCATTGGCACGGACCTGCGCCACCCTCTTCGCGCGTTCGGGCGTGAGCTCCGCGCCCGCGATCGCACGGCTGAACTCGGCGACGTCGATCTTGCCGATCTCCAGGGCGCGGATGGCGAGGCACAGCTTCGCCGACGCATCGCCCTCGCTCACCCGGGCGCGGAGGGCCACGTACCGCTCGCACGCGTCGAGCTTCTGCCCAAGAGACTCCACGGACAGGCGGCCGGTGCTGAGCGCTCCGGAGAGGAGGGCCCGGTCGAGCTTCAGCAGCGTTTGGCCGTCGGCCTCGAGGATGAGGATCGTGGGGAACAGCGACCCGCCGGTCATGCGCGCCAGCAGATCGTCGTCCTCGCGGCCCTCGATCCGGGCCGTCACGTGGAGGAAGGGGACGACGCGCTTCGAGAGCTCCCGGAATTCCTTGGTGTTGAAGGGCCCGCCTTCAAGCTGGAGGCACGGCGGTCATGGATAGTAGGACCGCGTGAAGTAGGCGAAGACGAGCTTGTTCTCCTCCTTCGCCTTCCGGAGCGCCTGCCCGTAGTCGGTGACCCAATCGGCGTTCTCGACGAAGGGCTGCGAGAGCTTGGACCGGAGCTTGTCTTCCTGCCCCCCGCCGTGCGCGGTCGACGAGAGGGCGACGACCGCGGCGAGCGCCGCGGTACGCAGCGTGCGTACGTCCATTCTCTCTCCCCTCGGCGCGAGCCGGACGCCGAGCCGTTCAGGGGTAGATACGCTTGCCGCACGCGCATGTCGCAACGCGCGCGTGTAAAAACACGGATCAGAATGCGACCTGTGTCGTCCCCGCTACGGCGAAGGCACGTGCTCGCTTCACTCGTCTGCCCGTTAGCACCCCCGGGCAGCGCGACGCTCTCTTCGTTGCCGCTCACGCCGTTTGCGATGACCGCAGCGGCGGCCCGCATCGGACTACACCGACGCCGACGTCTCGCCGATGCGGAGGATCTCGTGCACCTCCTCGGGCGAAGTCGCCTCGAGGAGCCGGCCGCGCAGGTAGTCGCTGTCCATGAGTCCGGCCGTTCGCCGGAGCAGGCGCGCCTGCGTGCCGGGCGCCGCGTCGTCCGGCACGAGGAAGAGGAAGACGAGCCGGGACGGGCGTCCGTCGGGGGCCTGCCACTCGATGCCGTCCCTCAGCCGGGCGAACGCGCCGACGGGCGCCTTCAGCCCCGGCGCGCGCGCGTGGGGGACCGCCACCGAGCCGCCGACCGAGGAGGGGACCGCCTTCTCGCGCTTGAGGACCGCGTCGATCGCCGGGGCGGGATCGGACGCGAGGGGGCGGTACGCCTGACGGACGAGCGCATCGATCAGCTCCCTGCGCGTGAGCACCGGCGGGTCGAGCAGGATCGCGTCGGGCCGGACCAGATCGGCGACGGACACCTCGCGCGCCGGCTCGAACTCGTCGTGGATGTCGCCGATCAGCTCCTCGACGATGTCCTCGAGCGTGAACATGCCGATCTCGTTGCCCTTCTCGTCGACCACGATGCCCATGTGCTCGCCCGACTTCTGGAGCCGGCGAAGGGCCGCCTCGAGCAGCGTCTCCTGGGGCACGCGGGGGATCTTCAGCGCGTCGCGTCGCAGGTCCGGCGTCCTGCCCGTGAGCAGGTCGATGAGGATCGTCTTCACGTGGACGAGGCCGATCATCTTGCCGCGCGGCCCGTCGCGAAGCGGGTAGCGCGAGAGGCGTCTCTTGGCGATGACGGCCGCGTTCTCCGGCCACGGCTTCGTGGCGTCGAGGCAGGTGACCTGATCGACGGTGACCATCACGTCGCGAAGCCGCAGCTCGCCGAAGTCGAACGCGTTCTCCAGCAGGAGGAGATGGTGAAAGGAGAAGCCGCCCCGCTCCTGCGAGGCGCCGAGGATCGACCGCAGCTCCTCCTCCGTGTACGTCAGCTCCGCCTCGCTCGCCGGGCGGATCCGCAGGAGCCGGAGGAGCGCCCGGCACGCCCCGTTCATGAGCGCCAGCGGGATGCCGAAGACGCGGTAGAACCAGGTGAGGGGCCGGGCGCTGAAGAGCGCCGACCTCTCCGCGTGCTGGATGGCGATGGACTTGGGCGCGAGCTCGCCCACGAGGATGTGCAGGAACGTGATGAACAGGAACGCGGCCGTCACCGAGGCCCCGTGGGACGCGGCGGTGGACATCCAGCCGGGGAGGTCGAGGAGCCGCCGGAAGAGCCCCGCGAACGCCGGCTCCCCGATCCACCCGAGCCCGAGGCTCGCGAGCGTGATGCCGAGCTGCGTCGCGGAGAGGTAGTCGTCGAGCCGGCTGACGACCCGGAGCGCGGTCTTCGCGTCGCGCATGCCGCCCTCGGCCATCTGCTCGAGCCGCGTCGCCCGGACCTTCACGATCGCGAACTCGGCCAGCACGAAGAAGCCGTTCAGGAGCACGAGGAGCAGCGCGACGAGGGCAAGCCCGATCTCCCCGGCCATGGCCGCGCAAGGGTACCGGGTCCTCGGCTGCTGCGCCGCTCCCCGCGGGCCTTAGGTCCGTCCCGCGACGGCCCGCGCGGCTCGGAAGTCATTTCCGGGCAATGGGTTAGGATTGCGGCGCCGTGGCGCTCGTATCCCTCGAGGGCATCCGCAAGAGCTACGCCGAGCGCCACCTCCTCCGCGGCGTCTCGCTCGCGGTGAGTGACGGCGACCGGATCGCGCTTGTCGGCCCGAACGGCTGCGGCAAGTCGACGCTCCTCAGGATCGTCGCGGGGCTCCTGGACGCCGACGAGGGGACGCGCGTCGCGCGCAAGGGGGCGACCGTCGGCTATCTGGAGCAGGAGCCCGTGCTCGACGCCGGGCTCTCCGTCAGGGAGGCGGTAGCGGGGGGGGCAGGGGGGGACCACCGCGCCGAGGCGATGATCACGCGTCTCGGGCTCAAGGACCCGGACGCCCTCTGCGGGCGCCTCTCCGGCGGCGAGAAGCGGCGCGGCGCGCTGTCGCGGCTGCTCGTGAGGGAGCCGGACCTGCTGCTGCTCGACGAGCCGACGAACCACCTGGACGCGGTCGCGACCGACTGGCTCGAGGGATGGCTCCTCTCGTCGAGAGAGACGCTGCTCATGGTCACGCACGACCGCTACTTCCTTGACCGGGTGGCGACGCGCATCCTCGAGATCGACCGCGGGGAGATCTACCCGTACGAGGGGGGATACGAGGAGTTCCTCGTCCAGCGTGCCGCGCGGATGGCGGCGGAGCAGTCGGCGGAGCGGTCGCGGCTGAGCCTCCTGCGCCGCGAGACGGCGTGGCTCCTGAGGAAGCCGCCCGCGCAGCGCCGCCGGCCGAAGTCGCGCGTGCAGGACGTGGCCGCGCGCATGGCGAGCGTGCTCGAGGTCGTGAACACCGAGCCCGAGTTCCTGATCCCGCCCGGGCCCCGTCTCGGCGCGAAGGGCGTCGTGCTGAAGCGCGTGTCGAAATGGAGGCTGTTCAAGGGGCTCGACCTTTCGATCGGCGCCAAAGAGCGCGTCGGCATCGTCGGCCCGAACGGCGCGGGGAAGACGACCCTCCTGAAGCTCTGCATGGGGCTCGTGCCGCCGGACGCGGGGAGCGTCGAGATCGGTCCGACGGTGAAGTTCGGCTTCATCGACCAGGCGCGGAGCGAGCTGCGGCCGGACCTCACCGTGGTCGAGGAGGTCGGGGACGGGAGCGTCAAGGTCCGCGTCGGCGACCGCGATGTCCGCGTCGAGAGCTTCCTCGAGGGCTTCCTCTTCCCGCGCGAGATTTCCCAGACGCCGGTCGCGCGGCTGAGCGGGGGCGAGCGCAACCGGGTGCTGCTCGCGAAGCTGCTGCTCAAGGGCGCGAACTTCCTCGTGCTCGACGAGCCGACCAACGACCTCGACCTGATGACCCTGCGCGTGCTGGAGGAGGCGCTGGTGGCGTTCGAGGGAGCCGTGCTCGTCGTGAGCCACGACCGGTACTTCCTCGACCGGGTCGCGACGCGGCTGCTCTACTGCAACGGCAGGGATCCGGTCCGCCACCACCCCGGCGACGCGTCGAGCCTCCTTGACCGGATCCGCGAGGAACCCGGCCCCCGCACCCCCCCGAAGCCGACTCCCGCGAGGGAGAGGCCCGCCGCCGCGCCCGCGCGCCTCACCTACAAGGAGAAGCAGGAGCTCGCGCTCCTTCCGGGCGCGATCGCCGACGCGGAGGCGCGGCTCGCCGCGATCGACGCGCGGCTCATCGACCCGGCGCTCTATGCGAAGCCGGAGGTGAAAGAGGTCGCGCGCAGCCGCGAGGAGGTCGCGGCGGAGGTCGCGCGCCTCTACGCGCGATGGGAGGAACTGGAGGGGCGGGGGTGCTAAGCTCGCGGCCGTGATCCTGCGCGAGTTCCCGCCCATGGGCGTCTACGAGACCCTCTTCCGTTTCGCCGACGCGACCGGCACGTACATGGGCGAGCCCGGCACGCACCCGTGGGCGCAGGGGTTCCCGATCACGACGCCGGTGCCGGGCGGGCCGCCGCTGCCGGACCGGATCGCGATCACCGCGACCGATCGCATGTACCCGAAGGCGGACGGGCAGCCGCCGCTGCGCCGCGCGATCGCGGACTACTACAACCAGTTCTACGACGCGGGGATCACGCCGGACCACGTCGCGGTCTTCGCCGGCGGGCGGCCCGCGCTCTTCGCCGTGCTCGCGTTCCTGCGCGAGGACGTGACGGTCTCGATCGAGGAGACCGAGTACACGCCCTACTGGGACATGCTGCAGGTGCTCGGCCGGCGCTTCGAGATCATCCCGAGCAACGTGTCGAACCGGTTCCGGCCGGGGCTTGAGGACCATCCCGAGGGGACGGGTCGCCTGCTCGTGAGAAGCAACCCGTGCAACCCGACCGGCGTGGCGGCGCGCGGCGGGGAGTTGCGACGGCTCGTGGAGTCCTACTCCGCGCCCGGCCGCGGCGCGCTGATCGACGAGGCGTACGAGTTCTACGGCGATCCCGGGCCCGAGAGCGCGCTGCGCTACGTGAAGGACATCGACAAGACCGACCTGTTCGTCGTCGGGGCGGCGACGAAGGGCCTGCAGGTTCCCGGGATGCGCGTCGGCTGGTGCGTCGCCGCGAAGAAGCACATCGAGGTCTTCCGCAACTACTCGACCTTCGGCATGGGCGGCGTCTCGCGCGCGTCGCAGCTCTACGTGACCGAGCTGCTCGAGATCGAACGCGTCCGGCGTGCGCGCGAGGCCGTGGCGGAGTTCTTCGGCGCCCAGCGGGCGAGATACGGAAGGGGCCTTGGGGACCTCGGGTTCGAGCTGTTCACGGGGACGGGCGGCTTCTACCACTGGGCGAAGCTGCCGGGCGGGCTCACGGGCGACGCATTCAACGAGCGCCTGTTCCAGCACAAGGCCGGCATCCTCCCCGGACGGCTCTGCGACCTCCTGCGCCGCGGGGACAAGGGCCCGCTCGGGCCGATGATCCGGTTCTCGTTCGGGCCGCTCTCGCCGGAGTCGTACGACAGCGACATCAAGATCCTCGCGCAGTGCGTGTGAGCGCGGCGCTCGAGATCCGCGGCAAACCGATCCCTAACTCGTTACCGGGCGCGGTGTTACACATCGCTCGAGCGTTCGCAAGTGTGAGCCACCCGCGGTCGTGTTGAAGTGGGCGTCGCGTTCTTCGAGAATCCCCGCCGTGCCCGCATCGGACGCCACGTGTTGGACGGTCATCCAGAAGGCCGCGGCAGGGGACTGCGACGCCCGGGAATCGTTCGCCCGCCGGTACGAGCCCGCGGTGAGGGCGTATCTCATCGCCAGGTGGCGCGGCCTGCCCTTCGGGGACGACGTGGACGACGCCGTGCAGGAGGTCTTCCTCGACTGCTTCAGAACGGGAGGGGCGCTGGCGAGGGTGGATCCCGAGCGCCCGGGCGGATTCCGCGCGTTCCTCTACGGCGTCGTGCGCAACGTGGCCCTGAGGAGCGAGGCGAACCGCGGGCGCAACCACCCGCAGGCCTCCCCGAGCGAGCTGGACGCGGTCGAGGGCCGCGAGGAGAACCTGTCGGACGCCTTCGACCGCGCGTGGGCCCTTTCCGTCATGCGCGAGGCGGGCAGCCGGCAGGAGGAGCGCGCGCGCGATGCGAGCGACGGGGCCCGCCGGCGCGTCGAGCTGCTCCGGCTCCGGTTTGAGGAGGAGATGCCCATTCGCGAGATCGCCCGGCTGTGGAGGGCGGACCCGGCCGATCTGCACCACGAGTACGCGACGGCCCGGGAGGAGTTCCGCGCGGCGCTCCTGGAGGTCGTCGCGTTCCACCACCCGCAGGCCCAGGAGGACGTCGAGCGCGAGGCCGCCCAGCTCCTCGCCTTGTTCAAGTAGCCGGCGCGAAAACGCCTCCCCGCCCGGACCTGTAGCATGCCTGAACCGGCGATCGGCCCGGAATCGCTCGAAGGCGGGATGCGCGCCGCGTTTGGGAAACCCTCCCCCGCGCCCCCTCCCGGCGTCCTCGACTCGCTCGGCGCAGCGGTCCCCCGCATCCTCCTCCGCGACGCGCCCGACGACCCCACGCCGCTCATCCGCCCGCGTTCCGAGGAGCTGAACGCGCGCCAGGCGGGCCGCTACCAGATCGTCGGCGAGATCGCCCGCGGCGGCGTCGGCGTGATCCTCAAGGGCCGGGACGTGGACCTCGGCCGCGACGTCGCGATGAAGCTCCTCCGCGAGGCGCACGCGCGGAGCCCGCAGATGGTCCAGCGCTTCATCGAGGAGGCGCAGATCGGCGCGCAGCTCCAGCACCCGGGGATCGTGCCGGTCTACGAGCTCGGACTCCACGCCGACGCGCGCCCCTTCTTCACGATGAAGCTTGTGAAGGGGAGGACGCTCTCGTCGCTCCTCGAGGACCGCGCCGATCCCGCGAAGGACCGGCCGCGGCTCCTCACGATCTTCGAGCAGGTCTCCCAGACGATGGCCTACGCGCACGCCCGCGGCGTCGTCCACCGCGACCTGAAGCCGAGCAACATCATGGTCGGCGCCTTCGGCGAGGTGCAGGTCGTGGACTGGGGCTTCGCGAAGGTCTTCGACCACAAGGGCACGGCGATCCACGAGCCCAAGCCGGAACGGACGATCATCGCGACCGTGCGGGCCGGGCAGGAGGGCTCGCAGTCCCTCGCGGGCTCGGTGATGGGGACGCCCGCGTACATGCCGCCCGAGCAGGCGCTCGGCCACGTCGCGACCCTCGACGAGCGGGCGGACGTCTTCGCGCTCGGCGCGATCCTCTGCGAGATCCTCACCGGGAAGCCGCCCTACACGGGAGAGCAGTCGGACGTCCTCGTGAAGGCGTCGCACGGCCGGCTCGACGACGCGTACCGAAGGCTCGACGCGTGCGGCGCACAGGCGGACCTGATCGCGCTCGCGCGCCGCTGCCTCGCGCCCGTGCCCGGGGACCGCCCGAAGGACGCCTACCTCGTCGCGCAGGAGATCTCGAAGGCGCTGGCCGCGGCGGAGGAGCGCGCGCGCGCCGCGGAGCGCGAGGCCGCGGAGGCGCGGGCGAAGGCCGAGGAGGAGCACGCGCGCCTCGCCCGGGAGAAGCTCGCCGCGGAGCAGGCACGCGCCCGGGCGCAGGAGGAGAAGGTGCGCGCGGAGGAGGAGGGAGTGCGGGAGGAGGAGGCGCGGCGGAAGACGGCGTGGGAGCGCCGCGCGCGGCGGCGGACGGTCGCGCTGGCCGCGGTGGTCCTCGTCGCGCTCCTCGCCGGCAGCGGCGTCTGGTTCCGGAAGGAGAGCCGCGAACGCGCGCAGGCGGCGGAGACAGCGGCCGCCGTGGCGCGCGCCGTGGAGGAAGCCACGCTCCTCGAAGGCCGCGAGGAGTGGACCGCCGCGGCCGCCGCCGCCCAGCGCGCCGTCGATCTCGCCCGGGCGAGCGACGCCCTAGCCGACGAAGCCGAAACCGCCCTCGTCCGCATCCGCGCGGGCGAGGCGCGCGCCGCCGCCGCCGCCGCGCGGGCCGAGAAGGACCGCGCGATGGTCGCGCAGCTGGAGGAGATCCGGGCGGCGGAGTCGAACGGCGACCCCATCGCGACCGTTGCCGCCTACGCCCAGGCATTCGAGGACTATGGCATCAGCATCGACACGGTCGATCCCGCGGAGGCCGCGACGAGGGTCCGTTCGAGCGCCGTCGCCGACGAGTTGATCACCTGCCTCTACTCGTGGGCGTCGCTTCGGCGAAGCTTCGGCGAAAGGGACTGGTCCCCGTAGGCGATTGGAAACGCGTGTTCGATGTCGCGAGAAGAGCGGACTCGGACGTACGACGCCGGCAAGCGATGGATGCCGCGTTCGCCCACGATCTCCCGCGGCTTCGCGAACTCGCGGCCGCTCTCGATCCCGGGACGCCCCCGCAGATGTTGGTCTTGGTTGCCGATTCCCTCTTGATCCTCGGCGACCAGGAGGCGAGCCTCGAGCTGTGTCGGAAGGGGCAGCTCCTTCACGCCTCGGATCCATCCCTCAACTACCAGCTTGGCGTGCTTCACTCGCGGCAGAAGAACCCGGACTGGACCGAGGCGGTCCGGTTCATGACAGCCGCGCTGGCGCTGCGTCCTGAGAGTGCGGAAGTGCGTCGCACCCTCGGCACTTGCCTGTGGAAGGCAGGGGACCGGGATGGCGCCCTCGATGCCTGGCGGGATGCGCTTTCATGCCCGATGGCATTTCCGGGCCTAGCCGTTCGCGACATCCTCGGGGCACTCGAGACGCGCGGCGAGCTCGATGCAGCCATCGAGGGTTGGCGCGAGGAGGCGTCACGAAATCCAGAGGATCGAGACATCCGGTTCCGCCTCGGCCACGCCCTCTACTGGAAGCAGGACTGGGCCGGGGCCCTTTCCCAGTTCCGCGAAGTCGTGCGCCTCGACCCGCTCTACGCTCCCGGCCACAGATCGCTGGGCTGGGCGCTGTTGGTTGCCGGTCAGTGGGAAGAAGCCGTAGCACCAATCGCGGAGGCGGTGCGGCTCCGGCCCCGCGATTCGGGGCTCCAAAGAGACCTCGGCTTTGCGTACGGCTCATCGAGCCGGTCGTGGACCGAGGTCTGGGCGGCATACCGCACCCTCTTGCCCGCCGCGCTGCCGCATGAGCAGGTCGCGTTTTGCTCCTGGTTCGCCTCCCGTCGGCGACAGAGGGATCCCGCCGCCGCCCTCGCCGCAGCGCAGGAGGCGGTGCGACTCGTCCCGGACAGTTCCTCGACGCATATCGACCTCGGAGTCGCACTGGAGGTCTCCGGGCGCATCGAGGAGGCCGCGTCCAGTTACCGCGAAGCATGCCGGCACCCGCCTCCGACGTGGATCAGCCATCACGACTTGGGCGGGATGTTGGAGAAACTCGGCGATCACGAGGGGGCGATCGATGCGTTCCGGGAGGCGATCCGGCTGAATCCTCATGCGAGCGCAGCCCATTTCAAGCTCGGTTGGGTCCTCGGACTCATGTGTTCGTACAACGATGCGTGCGCCCGGTATGGGCAACTTGTTCCGGAGAGATCGCCCGACATGGAAGGCTGGTTCTACACGGGCCTCGCCCAGGGAAGGAAGGAGAAGGGTGACGTCAACGATGCCATCCAGGCGATGCGCGCGACGATCCGCCTGGTGCCGCAGGGCACGAGCCACTTCTGGCTGGGGCAGGCGCTAGAATCGGCGCACGACTATGAAGCCGCCTTGGACTCCTATCGGGAGGCCATCCGCCTCGACCGTGCGTTGCTTGAGCCTCACCTCGCGCTGTCGCTGGCCCTGAACAAGGTCGACCGCATCCCCGAGGCCATCGCCGCCTACGAGAGCGCCGGCGTGGTCAACAACTACGGCGTGGGGTGGGTCGGGCTCCGCGAAGCCATGCTTGCCGAGTTGTTCCTGCGGCAGGGCGAGCCCGAGCGTGCCGTCGAGGTGCTCGAGGGAATCGCCGGGTCTCCTCAGGTCGGGCCCGAGTCGCTGGCCGTACTGACCCGTGCGCTTGCGGATCTCGGCCGATGGGACGAGGCGGTGAAGTGCCTCGAGAAGGCGACCACCGTTTCGGCCGTGAATCCAGATCATCTGGCACAGTTCCTCGACATCGCTCCGCCCGCGTCGTACGCACGCTCGCTTGAGGGGATCCGACTGGCGCTCGCGCTCGAGCCCCGGCTTCCGGCCATCCTCCGAGGAGACACGCAGCCGGCCGACGCCAACGAACGGCTCGCATTCGCCCGGGTCTCTTGCGTCCGCGGCCACGGGAAGGATGCGATCCGGCTCTTCCAGGCTGCCTTCGTCGAGGATCCAGCGACCGCGGACGACCTTGAGGGGGGGCACCGGTTCCGGGCGGCCTGCGCCGCGGCCCTTGCGGGGGAGGTCCAGCAGGCGGTCGCCTGGCTGAAGGCCGACCTCGCGCTCCGCGCGAAGCAACTCGACGTCCCGGGCTCCGTGCGCATCGCCCTGTTGGAGTTGGTCGGGTGGCGGCACCATCGGCAGCTTGCGCCCGTCCGCGATGCCGACGCCTTGGAGAAGCTGCCCGAGGCGGACCGCGAAGCCTGTCGGGCCTTCTGGGGCGAAGTGGAGGAAGTCCTCAGGAAGGCTTGGGGGAAGTAGCGATGGCCGACGAGAGCATCCTCCGGTCCCTCGAAGAACGAGGCCACAGCGCGCCGCGGCTCAACCTGCGCTCCGCGGCGGGGGACGCGGCCCCCGAACCCCCTCTGCCTCGCCTCAAGGAGAGCGGACGATACGAGATCCTCGGCGAGATCGCGCAGGGCGGCGTCGGCATCGTCCTCAAGGGTCGCGACGTCGATCTCGGGCGCGACGTCGCGCTCAAGGTGCTGCGTCCCGGGCACGTCGATAAACCCGAGCTCCTGCAGCGGTTCGTCGAGGAGGCGCAGATCGGCGGGCAGCTCCAGCATCCCGGGATCGTGCCCGTGTACGAGCTGGGCCTCGGTCGCGACCGGCGGCCGTTCTTCGCGATGAAGCTCGTCAAGGGCCGGACGCTCGCCGCGCTCCTCGCGGAGCGGAAGGAGCCGGCGGCGGACCGGCGCAAGTTCCTAGCGATCTTCGAGCGGGTGTGCCAGACGCTTGCGTACGCGCACACGCGCGGCGTCGTCCACCGCGACCTGAAGCCGAGCAACGTGATGATCGGGCCCTTCGCCGAGGTGCAGGTCGTGGACTGGGGGTTCGCGAAGGTGCTCGCGCAGGGCGGCGTCGCCGACGAGCGGCGCGCGGCGCGGAAGGCGCCGGACGTCACGCAGATCGCGACCGTGCGCTCGGCGGGCGAGGGGTCGGACTCGATCCCCGGCTCGGTGATGGGGACGCCCGCGTACATGCCGCCCGAGCAGGCGCTCGGCCACGTGGACGACCTCGACGAGCGGTCCGACGTCTTCTCGCTCGGCGCGATCCTCTGCGAGATCCTCACCGGGGAGCCGCCGTACACCGGCCAGGACCTGCTCGTGAAGGCGGCGCAGTGCCGGCTCGAGGGCGCGTACGGGAAGTTGGATGGCTGCGGGGCCGACGAGGAGCTGGTCGGCCTCTGCAAGCGTTGCCTCTCGCCGATGCGGGAGCAGCGACCGCGCGATGCCGGCGCGGTCGCCTTTGCCGTGCAGGCGCACGTGGCGTCGGTCGAGGAACGCGCCCGGCGGTCGGCGCTCGCCGCGATCGAGTCGCGCGAGAAGGCTGCGCTCGTCCGGGCGCGCGCGGACGAGGAGCGGGCGCTCGCCGTCGCGGCGCGCCGGCGAGCCGAGGAGGAGCGCGCGGCTGCGGAGCGGGCGCGCGACCGCGCGGCGCTGGCCATCGCGGAGGCCGCGGCCGCGCGCCGCGCCAAGCGCCAGACGCTCGTGCTCGCGGCCGCGATCCTCCTGGCGATCGGCGCAGGCGCGGGCGGTTGGATCTGGATCGAGAGGGACGCGGGGCTGCGCCGCGAGGGCGCCGTCCGCGCCGTGAACGAGGCGATGCAGGAGGCCAACGTTCTCCGCGGCGGGAGGCAGTGGGCGGCGGCCGCGTCCGCGGCGCAGAAGGCCAAGGACCTCGCGCGCACGGGCGGCGCGGACGAGGGGACGTTGGGCCGCGCCGACGCGCTGCTCGCGGCGGTCGCCGCGGAGGCGCGCGCGTTCGAGGAGGCGCTGGAACAGCGAAAGCGGGATGCGGAGCTCCTCTCGCGGTTGGAGGAGATCCGGGCGCGCGGTTACGACGAGTTCGACCACGCGAAGGCCGACACCGACTACGGCGCGGCCTTCCGCGAGTACGGCGTCGACTTCGACAGCGTATCTACCGAGGCGGCGGTGGCTTGGATTCGTGCCCGTTCGAACGCTCTCGAATTGGTCGCGATCGTCGATGTGTGGGCACGCGAGAGGAGGGTCTTCGCGAAGCGGCTCCAGCCGGAGTGGAAGCGGTTGGTGGATGCCGCGAAGGCTGCGGACCCTGACCTGTGGCGCAACAAGGTCCGGGACGCCGCGGCGGGAGGCGACGCTGCCGCGCTCCTGGAAATGGCGTCATCTCCCGAGATCGCAGCTCAGCCTCCCGAGACGCAGTCCCTCCTCGAAATGAGCCTCCGCGAGCTGGACAAGTACGAGGCGGCGGTGTCGCTCCTGCGGAAGGCGCAGAGACGGAACCCCGGCGTGCTCTGGATCAACGAGAGCCTCGGCTACGGATTCCACCGGCTCAGTCCCCCGCAATGGGCGGAGGCCGCGCGCTTCCACACTGCGGCGTTGGCCATTCGCCCGCAGGCAGGAGGCCTCTGGAGCAACTTGGGCGTGGCGCTGATAAACAAGGGGGACCTGGTTGGCGCGATTGAGGCGGGCCGGCGGGCGGTCGCCCTCAGCCCGAACAACGCCGGAGCTCACAACAACCTGGGCGCGGCGTTGCTCCGAAAGGGGGAGATCGACATGGCCGTCGAGTCCTTCCGCGCCGCGATCGGGCTCGACCCGGGCTACGGCTCCGCGCACGGCAATCTCGGGTCCGCCCTTGTGGGGAAGGGGCGCGTCGATGAGGCCATCGCCGCCTGCCGGGAGGGGATCCGGCTCGATCCGAACTTCGCCATGCTTCGGGTGAGCCTCGGCTTCGCGCTATGGGCCAGGGGACTCTACGACGAGGCCATCGCGGCCTATCGCGAGGCGATCCGGCTCGAACCGGACCTCGCCATGGCGCACTGCAATCTCGGGAACTGCCTCCTCTCCCGGGGCTCTCTCGATGAGAGCATCGCGTGTTGTCGGGAGGCGATCCGGCTCGATCCCCAAAGTGCCGCGGCCCATGCCGCCCTGGGCGACGCCCTCGCCGAAGCCAAGGACATGAAGGGCGCGGTCGAGGCCTACAAGGACGCGATCCGGATCGACCCGAACGACACGTGGACCGACCATAAGGCGCAGTTGCACTACAACCTGGGACTCGCGCTCAGGCAGACGGGCGACAATCCCGCCGCGATCAAGGCGTTCCGCGCGGCCATCGCCCGAAAGCCCGACTTTGCGGAGGCCCACCGCGACTTGGGCGACGCATTGCGGGATGCGGGCAACACCGACGATGCCTTGGCGGAGTGCCGGGAGGCGGTCCGGCTCAAGCGGGACTTCGCGGAGGCGCACAACAGTATCGGAGTCCTGCTCTGCGACGTCCTGCACGACTTCGACGGGGCGATCGCGTCGTTCCGCGAGGCCATCCGGCTCAAGCCGGACTTCGCCTACGCGCACCACAACCTTGGCATCGCGCTCACGGGCAAAGGCGACTCCGACGTGGCGATCGCGTCGTTCCGCGAGGCCATCCGGCTCAGTCCGGACGAACCCAACGCGCACTACCGCCTCGGCGTGCTGCTGGACTTCGCGGGCAACCAGGATGCCGCCGCGGCGGCGTACCGGAACGTGATCCTGTTGAAACCCGACTTCGCGGGGGCCCACTCGAACCTCGGTCGGCTGCTGTTCCGTGCGGGCGACACGGATGGGGCCTTTGCCGAGTATCGCGAGGCGATCCGCTGCAAGCCCGATCTGGCAAACGCCCACCATGGCCTCGGCACGATGTTGTGGGTTGAGGGAAAGGACCCGGATGGCGCCGTGCGCGAGCTACGCGAGGCTGTCCGCCTCGGTCCCTCGGACCCGGTGTTCCATTACACGCTCGGAGACGTGTTGTTCGCCTTGGCCGAATGGGACGGGGCGATCCTCGAGTACCGCGAGGCCTTTCGTCTGGACCCGAATCTGGAGTGGGCCGAGATCGCGATCGGTTCCATCTTAGAGCCTATCCGAAAAGTCCCGCAGCGCGGAACGTGATGTAGGCGCAGGCGAAGTGGAGCATCGCGAGGAAGTTGTCGGCCTTCTTCTCCCAGCGGATCAGGAGGCGGCGGAAGCGGTT
>Ga0187892_10007970_pt1 | contig 14763 bp, 11 predicted proteins | sample MA1701073metaG_FD_139345 | JGI IMG/M metagenome (GOLD analysis project Ga0187892, IMG submission 139345) | Bio-ooze microbial communities from a basaltic lava cave in the Kipuka Kanohina Cave System on the Island of Hawaii, USA - MA170107-3 metaG ... | reverse complement strand
GTCGAGCGTCGGCACGCGCTCGCCCGCTCCGGCGTCGAGGGCGCGCACCTCCGCGAGGCTCGCCGCGCCGATCTCCCCGCGGCCCCCGATCCGCTCGAGCTCGGCGTCGTGCGCCACCACCACGGCGCCGTCGCGCGTCGCGTGGAGGTCGATCTCGATCATGTCGGCGGCCTGCGCCACGGCCAGCTCGTAGGCCGCGAACGTGTTCTCCGGCCGGTAGGCCGACGCCCCGCGATGGGCGATGACCAGTGAACGCCCCGGCCGTCGCCCCTCCTCGCTCACGTCGCCTCCCCGCGCCACGCCGGCTCAAGCATCCGGCACGCCGCGCCGATGCGCGAGCCCGTGAGCGCGGAAGCATCGGAGCGGGGCCCGGAGCCGATCTCGACGGACAACACGGGGATCGCGCAGATCTTGCGCACGGCCGTGCAGGAAGGTGCGTCCGACCTGCACTTCAAGGTCGGCGAGCCCGTGCTGATCCGCATCAAGGGAAGCCTCCTGCCGCTCAAGGTCGCGCGGCTCACGGCGGACGCGACCCAGCGCATCTTCGAGGCGTTGCGCCCGCGCCACCTCGCCCACTTCGCCGCCACCGAGGTGCAGGAGCTCGACTTCTCCTTCGCGCTCGCGGGCGCCGGTCGCTTCCGGGTCAACGTCTTCCGCCAGCGCGGGAGCCTCGCACTCGTGATCCGCGTGATCCCGAATCGGACCTTCGACTTCAGAGAACTGCAGCTCCCGGACGTGCTGCCGAAGCTCGCCGAGGAGCGGCGCGGGCTGATCCTGGTGAGCGGCACGACGGGCAGCGGCAAGTCCACCACGCTGGCCGCAATGGTCAACCACATCAACCAGTCGCGCACCGCCCACGTCGTGACGATCGAGGACCCGATCGAGTTTCTGTTCGTGAACAAGAAGTCCTCGGTCGTGCAGCGCGAGATCGGGATCGACACCGCCGGCTTCGCGCCCGCCCTGCGCGCCGTGCTGCGCCAGGACCCCGACGTCGTGATGATCGGCGAGATGCGCGACACCGAGACGATCGACATCGCGATGAAGGCGGCCGAGACGGGCCACCTCGTGATCAGCACCGCGCACACGACCGACACCGCCAAGACCGTCCAGCGCATCGCGTCCGTGTTCGCGCCGTCCGATCAGACGATGGTGCGCGTCCGGCTGGCCGAATCTCTTCGCGCCGTGATCTCGCAGCGCCTCCTGCCGCGCCTCGACGGCAAGGGCCTGGTGCCGGCCGTCGAGGTACTGCTGAACACGCGCGCCATCCAGGAATGCATCCGCGATCCCGAGCGCACGCACGAGATCCCGAACTTCGTCGCCAAGGGCCGCCACTACGGCATGCAGACCTTCGATCAGCACCTGCTCGAGCTGCTCCAGGGTGGGAAGATCTCCAAGGAGGTCGCGCTCTCGGCGGCCAGCAACCCCGCCGATCTCGACCTCCAGATCCGCATGGGGGGCGGCGGCGACGAGATGGCGATCGAGCGCACCGAGTACGCCTCCTCCGCGGAGAGCTAGCCGCCCGCCTCCCAGCCGCGCGCGCGCTCCACCGCACGCCGCCAGCCGGCGTAGAGCGCCTCGCGCTCGGCGGCGGCCATCTTCGGCTCGAAGCGCGTGGCCCCGGCGCCCGTCGCCGCGGCGAGCTCGCTGCGGTCCTTCCAGAAGCCGACCGCGAGGCCGGCCAGCGCCGCGGCCCCGAGCGCCGTCACCTCGAGCACCGGCGGCCGGCGCACCGGAACCCCCAGCAGGTCCGCCTGGAACTGCATGAGGAAGTCGTTGCGGCACGCGCCGCCGTCCACGCGCAGCGCGTCGAGCCGGAGCCCGGCGTCTTGCGAGAAGCAGTCCACCACGTCGCGGCTCTGATACGCGATCGACTCCAGCGTGGCGCGCACCAGGTGCGCGCGCGTAGTGCCCCGGGTGATGCCCACGATCGTGCCGCGCGCACGCTCGTCCCAGTACGGCGCCCCGAGCCCCACGAAGGCCGGCACGAGGTAGACGCCGCCCGTGTCCGCGACCGAGCGCGCGAGGGTCTCCGTGTCGGCGGCGTCCTTCACGAGGCCGAGCCCGTCGCGGAGCCATTGCACCGCCGCCCCGGCCACGAAGATGCTGCCCTCGAGCGCGTACTCGACGCCGCCGCCGAGGCCCCACGCGATGGTCGTGACTAGGCCGCTCTTCGACTCGGCGGCCCGAGCCCCGGTGTTCATCAGCAGGAAACAGCCGGTGCCATACGTGTTCTTCGCGCTGCCGGGCGTGAAGCAGCCCTGCCCGAACAGGGCGGCCTGCTGGTCGCCGGCCATGCCGGCGACCGGCACCGGCCCGCCGAGCCATTCGGCATCCGTCTCGCCGAACACGCCGCTCGAGTCGCGCACCGCGGGCAGGACGGCGGGCGGGATCCGGAGCGCGGTGAGGAGCGGCTCGCTCCAGTCGCGCGCGTGGATGTCGTAGAGCATCGTGCGCGAGGCGTTCGAGGGCTCGGTGGCGTGGATGCGCCCGCGCGTGAGTCGGTGGAGGAGCCAGCTGTCGACCGTGCCGAACGCGAGCTCGCCGCGCTCGGCGCGCGCCTGCGCGCCGGGCACGGCGTCGAGGATGAAGCGGATCTTCGTGGCCGAGAAGTACGCGTCGATCACGAGGCCAGTGCGCCGCCGCACCTCGTCCTCGAGACCGCGGCTCCGGAGCTCCGCGCAGAGGTCCGCGGTCTGGCGCGACTGCCAGACGATCGCGCGGTGGATCGGCTCGCCCGTCTTCCGGTCCCAGACGAGCGTGGTCTCGCGCTGGTTTGTGATGCCGATCGCCGCGACGTCGGAGGCGCGCGCGCCGGCCTTGCCGAGCGCGCCGCGCGCCGCACGGAGCTGCGTCTCCCAGATCTCGTGCGGATCGTGCTCCACCCAGCCGGGCTTCGGGAAGTGCTGCGTGAACTCGTGCTGATCGACCGCCGCCACGCCGCCGCGCACGTCGAACACGATCGCGCGCGAGGAGGTCGTGCCCTGATCCAGGGCCAGAACGAAGCGAGGCATGGCGAGTCTCCCGGGCTACGTGCCGAACAGCGCGTCCACGAACTCCGCGGCCGAGAAGTCGCGCAGGTCGCCCACTCCTTCGCCCACGCCGACGTACTTGACCGGAAGCCCGAGCTCGTCGGCGAGGCCCACGATCACACCGCCCTTGGCCGTGCCGTCGAGCTTGGTGAGCGCGATCGCGCTGACGCCCGCCCGGCTCGTGAACTCGCGCGCCTGGGAGATCGCGTTCTGGCCGGTGTTCGCGTCGAGCACGAGGAGCGTCTCGTGCGGGGCGCCGGGCAGGCCCTTGCCTACCACGCGCACGATCTTCGCGAGCTCCTCCATCAGCGGGACCTTCGTCTGGAGCCGGCCGGCGGTGTCGATGATCGCGACGTCGGCGCCGCGGGCGAGCGCCGCCTGGACCGTGTCGAACGCCACCGCCGCGGGATCCCCGCCGTCCGGGCCCGTGATCACCTCGCAGCCGGTGCGCTCGCCCCAGCGCTGGAGCTGCTCTCGCGCCGCGGCGCGGAAGGTGTCGCCGGCGCCCAGCAGCACGGTGCGCCCGGCCACGCGGTGGCGCGCGGCGAGCTTGCCGATCGTGGTCGTCTTGCCCGAGCCGTTCACGCCGAGCACGAGCACGACGTGCGGCTTCGCGGCGAGGGTGAGCGGATCGCCCGAAGGCTCGACCTTCTCGAGCTTCTCGGCGATCGCGGCGCGGAGCACCCCCCGCACGCGGGCGGCGTCGCCGCCCGCGGCCTCGCTCCGCACCCGCGCGAGCAGGTCCTCGGCGGTCTTCACGCCGAGATCGGCGCCGAACAGGAGCACCTCGAGCTCGGCGAGCAGGGCGCCGTCCAGCCGCCGCGCGCCGAGGAGCCCGGCGAGGCGTCCGACGAGCGCCTGCCGCGTGCGCGCGAGCCGCTCGCCGAGCGGCGCGGGAGCCGGCGCCTTCCGAGGCTCGGCGGGACGCGGCAGCGCGACCGGCTCGGGGGCAGCCGCAGGCACCGGGGTGGGCGGCGGCGGCGCCTCGGCCCGCGTGCGGCGCAGCAGGACGAAGAACGCGACGAGGGGCGCCGAGCCGGCGAGGCCCGCGGCCGCGAGCAGGGTCCATTCCATCGGCGCGCGAGCATAGCGGGCGGCTTCGCCGCCCGAGCTGTCGTGACTCCGTTCGCCTCCGGCTCACTGCGCGGGCGGCTTCGCCGCCCTTGCCCTACGCCCCAGTCAGCTCCACCGCCACCAGCTTCGAGACGCCGCGCTCCTCCATGGTCACGCCGTAGAGCCGCTCCGCCACCTCGATCGTGCGCTTGTTGTGCGTGATCAGGAGGAACTGCGACTCGGCGGACATCTCCTTCACGATCTCGTTGAAGCGCCCGACGTTCGCGTCGTCGAGCGCGGCGTCCACCTCGTCGAGCAGGAAGAAGGGCGAGGGCCGCACCTGGAACACGGAGACCAGGAGCGCGATCGCCGTCATCGTCTTTTCGCCGCCCGAGAGCAGGTTCACGCTCTGGAGACGCTTGCCGGGCGGCTGGGCCGTGATCTCGATGCCCGCCTCCAGCACGTCCTCCGTCTCCGTGAGCGTGAGCCAGGCCTTCCCGCCCCGGAACAGGCGCGGGAAGTTCCCCTGGAAGCGCTCGTTCACCGCGTCGAAGGTCTCGCGGAAGCGCTTCCGGCTCGTGCGGTTGATGCGCGCGATCGCCTCGCGGAGCTGCGCGAGGCTGCTCTCGAGGTCGTTCCGCTGCTCGTCCAGGAAGCGGAAGCGCTCGCGGAGCTCCTCGTGCTCCTCGATCGCGCCGAGGTTCACGTCGCCGAGCGACTCGAGGCGCTGGCGCGCCTCCTCGAGCCGGGCGCGCCGGGTCTCGACGTCGAGGGCGAGGAGTGCGGCGATCTCGCGCGCCTCGCGCCGGGCGTCGCGCGCCTCGCCGCCGTCCTCGCCCGACGCGGCGCCGTCCTCGGGCGCCGGCGTGTCCTCCGCCGCGTCGAACGCGGCGATCCCGACGACATCTTCCGCCCCGGCCTCGAGCGGCTCGAGCGCGGGGAGCGGCGGCTTCCACGTCGCGAGGTCGACCGCCCAGCGCTCGCGCACGCCCGCCTCGAGATGGTCGCGGCGGAGCTCGAGCTCGCGCAGGGCGAGCTCGGCCTGGCGCGCCTCGTCGCGGCTCGCCTCGAGTTCGACCCGCGCGGCGCGCGCGGCGGCCTCGAGGTCGCGCACCGTGGTGGCGAGCGCCTCCCACGCGTCGCGGCGCTCCTCGCTGCCGAGGCGCGCCGTCTCCTCCTCGCGGAGCCGCGCGGCGAGCTGCTGCTCGGCCTCGGCGAGCGTGCCTGCCAGCGCCTCGCGGCGCTCCTCGGCGGTCAGCATCTCGGCCTCGCGGCGGCGGATCCAGCCGCGGGTCTCGCCGAGCTGCGAGCGGAGCCGCTCGAGGCTGGCGCGCACGCGGTCGCAGGCCTCGCCGCGGCCGGCCTGCTGGACGCGGCGCTCCGCGACGACCGCCTCGAGCCGCGAGCGCTCGCGGCCCGCGCTCCCGAGACGGAGACCGAGCGCGTCGAGGGCACGCTGGCGCGCGACGCGCTCCTCGCGCGCCGTCGCGAGGGCGCTGCGGAGGCGCTCGCTCTCGCTCTCGAAGCCCTCCTGCTCGCTCACGAGCTGTGCGCGCTCCACGCCGCGCGCCTCGTGCGCCTCGCCGAGCGTCTTCACGCGCTCGCGCGAGCGATCGAGATCCTTCTCATGGCTCGCAACGGCGAGCGCCGCGGTGTGATGGCGACTCCGCAGGTTCTCCAACTCGTCGTGCGCGCGCTCGAGGTCGGCCTCGGCACGGCGCGCCACGGTCTCGAGCACGAGCACCTCGTCGTCGAGCGCGGCCACCTCGGTCTCGAGCTCGCGGAGCTCCCGGTCGCGGGTCAGCAGGCCCGACGCGCTCGGCTCCCCGCCGCCGCGGATCACCCCGTCGGGCGTGAGCACGTCGCCGGACGGCGTCACGAAGGTGCACGGGATGCGGCCCTCGCCGTAGCGCTCGAGCGCCTCGCCGAGGCGCTCCACCAGGTTCACGCGGCCGAGGAGGGTCTGGGCCACCGCCTCGAAGCCGGGGCGCGGGCGCACGCGCGCGAGGAGCGGCTCGCCGAGCGGCACGAAGCCGACCGGCTCGTCCGAGGGTCCGCGGTCGAGCACGAGGATGCCGCGGCCCTTGCTCGCGCGGCGGAGCGCGTCGAGCGCGGCCAGAGCGCCGGGCGCCTCCGCCACCACCACGCCCTCGGCGCGCTCGGCGAGCACGGCCTCGACGGCGCACTCGACCGCCGGCTCCGCCTCGAAGGCCTCGCGCACCAGGCCGCGGAGCGAGAAGCCGCTCCGTGACGCATCCGGCAGGCCCGCGAGGTAGCTCGCCGCCTCGCCCGCGCCCTCGTGCGTCCCGACCCATTCGCGGAGCGAGGCAAGCCGCGCGCGCCGGGTCTCGCGGAGCTCCCGGCGCCCGCGCAGCTCCTCGCCGGCGCGGCGCGCCTCGGCGACCGCGCGCTCGTGGCGGGCGAGCGCCTCGCGCAGCAGGCCCATCCCGCGATCGCGCTCGGCGAGCAGGATCCGGAAGCCCTCCTCGAGGCTCCGCTCGTCGCCGGCCAGGCGCTGCGCCTCGCTCCCCTCGCGCTCGAGCGCCTCGTCGGCGCCCCGCAGGCGGCGGTCGATCTCGTCGCGGCGGTCGGCGAGCGCCGCGAGGCGATCCTCCGCGCGCGCCACGCGCGTCAACACCTCGACGACCGCCTGGCTCTCCGCCTCCCGCTCGCGCTCGAGCGCGCGCAGCGCCTGCTCGGCGGCCTGCGCCTCGGCCTCGGCCCGCGCGGTGGCCGCGCCCTCGTCGGCGAGCGCCGCCTCGAGCTGCGCCAGCTCCGCGGCGAGCCCCGCCTCCTGGGCCTCGCTCCCACTGAGCTGCGCCGCGAGCTGCTCGCGCTCGCCCGCGCGCGCCGCGTTCATCTCCGCCAGCGAGGCGCGCTCGCGCCGCTCGTAGGCGATCTGCGCCTCGAGCTCCTTGATCCGGCTCCGGATCTGGAGGAGCGTCTCGTTCCCCTCGACCAGCCGCCGCTCGCGGTCGGTCAGCTCGAGCCGGCGCTCCTCGAGCGCGGCCTCCCGCTCGGCGAGCCGCGCCTCGCCCGCCGTGGCGGCGTCGCGGAGCGCGCCCAGACGCGCGAGCGCCGCCTCGAGCTCGGCGGTGAGCGCCGCCCGCTCCTCGGCCGCGAGCGACAGCTCGAGCACCCGCTGCACCTCGCGCAGGCGCTTGTAGCGCGCGGCCTTCTTGGCCTGCCGCTCGATCGAGCCGATCTGGCGGCGGATCTCGCCGAGGACGTCGCGCACGCGCACCAGGTTCTGCTCGGTGGCCTCGAGCTTGCGCTCGGCCTCGACCCGGCGCGCCTTGTACTTGCTGATCCCGGCGGCCTCCTCGATCAGGCTTCGCCGCTCCTCGGGCTTGGCCGAGACGATCTCCGCGATGCGCCCCTGCTCGACGATCGTGTAGCCCTTGGTGCCGATCCCGGTGTCGCGGAAGAAGTCGAGCACGTCACGCAGGCGCACCGGCGTCTTGTTGATCAGGTACTCGGATTCGCCGTCGCGGTAGAGGCGGCGGGCGACCTGGATCTCGGCGTACTCGGCGAACTCGGGCGGCGCGACCCCGTCGCCGTTGTCGAAGCTGAGCACGACCTCCGCGAGTCCGACCGGAGCGCGGGCGTCGCTCCCCGCGAAGATCACGTCCTCCATGCCCTTCCCGCGGAGGCGCCGCGGGGCCTGCTCGCCCATCGCCCAGCGGATCGCGTCGACCACGTTGGACTTGCCGCACCCGTTCGGCCCGACGATGGCTGTGATGCCGGGCTGGAACGCGAACGCCGTCTTGTCCACGAAGCTCTTGAAGCCCGTGATCTGGAGCGACTTGATGCGCAACCGACCCCCAAGTTCCCCGCGCGGGTGCAACGTGCCGCCAGCACCGGGGGGGCGCTGGGGCCGTGGTCTCAGGCGCAACTTGTGGGGGGCCGGCAGTTTGTAACACCCACGGGGCGACGCTGGCAATACTCAGGCCCCCGCTGCGGCGACGGGGAGCTCGCCGCCGTCGTACTGGAGGCGGTGGAGCCGCGCGTAGAGGCCGCCCGCGGCGAGGAGCTCGGCGTGCGTGCCGGCCTCGGCGATACGCCCGTGGTGCATCACGAAGATCCGGTCCACGTCCTGGATCGTGGAGAGGCGGTGGGCGATCACGAGCGACGTCTTCCCCTCCATCAGCACGTGGATCCCGCGCTGGAGCAGCGCCTCGGTCTCGGTGTCGATCGAGCTGGTGGCCTCGTCGAGCACGAGCACGTCCGCCCCGTGCGCGAGCGCGCGCGCGAAGGAGAGCAGCTGGCGCTGCCCCGCCGACAGGTTGGCGCCGCGCTCGCGGAGGTCGGTCGCGTAGCCCTGCGGCAGGCGCGAGACGAAGCGGTCGGCCTCCACCGCCGCGGCGGCGCGCCGGATCGTCTCGGGGCGGAGGTCGGTGCGGCCGAGGGCGAGGTTCTCCTCGATCGTGCCGCTGAACAGGAAGACGTCCTGGAGCACGAGCCCGACCCGGCGCCGAAGCTCTCGTTGAGGGATGGCTCGCAAGTCCACGCCATCCAAGAGGATCCGTCCGCGGCTCACGTCGTAGAGGCGGGTCAGCAGCTTGATCACGGTGGTCTTGCCCGCGCCGGTCGCGCCGACGAACGCGACACGCTCGCCGGGCGCGACGCGGAAGGAGACGTCGCGGAGGACCCAGTCTTCGCCGGCGTACGCGAACCAGACGTTCTGGAACTCGACCTCGCCCCGAGCCGCGTGAGCCGCGCGGGGAGGCGCGCGCAGCTCGGCCGGCGGGTCGACCACCGCGGGCTTCGTGTCGAGCAGCTGGAAGATACGCTCGAGGCTCGCCATCGAGGACTGCATCACCGAGTACTTCGCGGACAGGTCCTGGAGCGGCACGAAGAAGCGTCGCATCCAGTCCATGAACAGGTAGATCGTGCCCGGCGTGGTGGAGCCCGTCGCCGCCCAGAGCACCACCGCGATGGTGATGCCGCGCGCCAGCTCGACCACGGAGAAGAGCGCAGAGTCGTACCGGATCGAGTAGAGCCAGGCGTCCCGGTGCTCCCCGTTCATACGCTCGAAGTCGCGCTGGTTGCGCTCCTCGCGCGTGAAGAGCTGCACCACCTTCATGCCGGTGACGGTCTCCTGGATCGTGGCGTTGATGCGCGCGAGCAGGACGCGCGTCGCCCGGAAGGCGTCGCGAACCTTCAAGCGGAACACGAGGGCTGCGAGCGCAAGGAACGGCACCACCGCGAGCGTGATGGCGGCGAGCCGGGCGTCCACGAGGAACAGGGCGACCGCGAAACCGGTCATGCGGAGCACGTCCGTCACCAGCAACACGAGGCCGGCCGAGAACATCTCGGCCACGTGCTCGACGTCGCTGGTGGCGCGCGTGACCAGCCGGCCCACCGGGTAGCGGTCGAAGAAGGCCTGGTGGAGCCGCTGCATGTGATCGAACACGAGCTTCCGGAGATCGCGCATCGCGGCCTGGCCGGTGGCCGCGAGCAGGAGCGTCTGCGCGTACTCGAAGCCGGAGCGGAGCAGGGCCACCACGAGGAACAGCAGCGACAGCCAGAGCAGCTTGGGGATGCCGGCGGGCGCCTCGAGCCAGCCCTCGAGCGCGTGCGCAGGCGGCGCGTCCCGGCCGAGGATCACGTGATCGATGCCATACTTGAGCAGCCAGGCCGGCGCGAGCTCCGCCAGAAAGAGAGGCACGACCAGCCCGAGCGTCGCGAAGACACGGCAGCCGTACGGGCGCACGTGCCGCCAGAGCCGGGCCAGGAGCAGCCGGTCGATCGCCTTGCCGAGCGCCTCCTCCTCCAGGATCAGCTCGAGGCCCGTGCGGGAAGCGCGCGGATCGGCAGCGGAACTCACGCCGTGGCCTCCACCTCGGCGATCGCCGCACGACGCCGCTCCTCGGCCTCCTGGTCGCGGGCGAGTCGCGCGTAGAGGCCGCCGCGCGCGAGGAGCGTCTCGTGTGTGCCCTCCTCCACCAGCCGGCCCGCGTCGAGCACGACGATGTGGTCCGCCTCGCGCACGGTCGAGACCCGCGAGGCGACCACCACCACCGTGCGGCCCCGGAACACCTCGCGGAGCCCCTGCTGGATCGCGACCTCGGTCTCCGCGTCCACCGCCGAGAGGGTGTCGTCGAGGATCAGGATCCTCGGGTCGAGCGCGAGCGCGCGCGCCAGCGCGGTGCGCTGGCGCTGCCCCCCGGAGAGCATCACGCCGCGCTCGCCTACGATCGTGTCGTAGCCGTGCGGCAGCTCGCGCACGTCCTTCGCGAGCTGGGCGCGCTCCGCTGCGGCGGCCACGGCGCGCGGCTCGGTCGCGGGCAGGCCGTACGCCACGTTGTCCGCGAGCGACATCGAGAAGAGGAAGGCGTCCTGCGGGACCATCGCGATGTGCGAGCGCAGCGTGCGCAGCGGGATGCGGTTCACGTCTACGCCGTCCAGGAACACCATCCCGTCGTCCACCTCGTAGAGGCGGGGGATCAACGAGGCCAGAGTCGTCTTGCCCGCGCCCACCGGGCCGACGATCCCGAGCACGGTCCCGGGCGCGATGCGCAGGGAGACGCCGCGGAGCGCCGGCTCACGCCCGCCCGGGCCGGGGTGGCGGAACGTCAGCCCGCGCAGCTCGATCTCGCCGCGGAGCGTGCGCACGTCCGACGCCTCGGCGTGGTCGCGGATCGCGGGCACCTCGCCGAGCACCTCGTCGATGCGCTGCATCGAGGCCGCGCCGCGCTGCACCAGCGTGAACACCCAGCCGATCAGGAAGATCGGGAAGGTCAGCTCGTAGATGTACATCGAGAATGCGAAGAACTGCGCCACGCTCATCGTGCCGCTCTGGATGTCGCGCCCGCCGAGCCAGAAGACGCCCCACATCCCGATCGTCGGCAGCAGGCCGGTGATCGCGGGCATGGCGGCGTTCACCAGCACGACGCGCAGGTTGCGGCGATAGAGCTCGTCCGTGAGCGCGGCGAAGCGCCGGCGCGTCGTCTCCTCCATCGCGTAGGCCTTCACCACGGAGATCCCGGAGACGGTCTCCTGGAGCTGGCTCGACAGGTCGGCGAGGCCCATCTGCACGGCGAGGTTGCTGCCGTGCATGGCCCGGCCGAAGGCCCGGGCCACCCAGATGAAGAGCGGGTACGGGAGCACGACGAGCAGCGCCAGGTGCGCGTCCATCCAGAACATGGCCGCGAAGGCGCCGATGAAGAGGACCGGCGTCTGGGCCAGCGAGAGCAGACCCGGCCCCAGCATCAGGCGCACCGACGTCAGGTCGTTCACGCAGCGGCTCATCAGGTCGCCCGTGCGCCAGCGGAAAAAGAAGGACTGGGGCTGGCGCTGGAGGTGCGCGAACAGGTCGTTGCGCATCTCGTACTCGATCTCGCGCGCCGCATCGAACAGCTGCACGCGAGAGAAGAAGCGCACCGCGGAGCGCGCCAGGACGAGCGCGACCAGCCAGGCGCAGCGGTAGCGGATCTCCTCGGCCGGCAGCCCCTCCGCGACCGCCTGGATGCACCAGCCGCTGGCGATCGGGAAGAGCACGAAGAGCAGCGCGTAGACGAGCGTCGTGGCGATGCCGCCCCCGTAGTCGCGCTTGCGCTGGCGCATGTAGTGCCAGAGCCGGCGGTACATCTGGCGGCGGCTCGCGGCCAGCGCGGCCGCGCTGGCCGGTGCGGGTGCGGCCGCGGCCGTCATCGGCGGTACCACGCGGCGAGGCGCTCGCGCGAGACGCCGAGCCCGAAGCCGAGCAGCGCCACGGCGTTCCTCGCCACGGTGCGCCAGACGCCGCGCTCGAGGTAGCGGCGCGCCGAGGTGACGGCGGGATCGCGCAGCAGCGCGAGGCGGCCCTGGCGCTTCATCGCCCGCACCAGGTCGAGGTCTTCCATGAGGGGAGCCTGCGGCACGCCGCCGATGGCGTCGAGCACGGCCCGGCGCACGAAGATCCCCTGGTCACCGTACGGGAGGCGGGCGAGCGCGAGGCGGAGGCGCACGCCCCACTCGACCAGCGCGAGGGCCGGGCTCCGCTCCGCGAAGCGGAAGGCGAAGGCGCCGCCCGCGACGCGGGGATCGCCGAGCGCCCGCCGGACCGCCTCGGCCCAGCCCGGCGGGAGGCGCGTGTCGGCGTGGAGGAACAAGAGCGCATCGGCCTCGGCGGCGGCGCGCGCCCCGGCCGCGAGCTGGCGCGCGCGGCCCGGCTCGCACGCGATCACGCGCGCGCCCGCGGCGAGCGCGCGTTCGCGCGTAGCGTCCTGACTGCCGGCGTCGGCGACGAGGATCTCGACTCCGGGGGCTCGGGCGCTCTCGACGGCGTGCGCGATGCGATCGGCTTCGTCCCGCGTCGGGATCACCACCGCGATCCGCACGGCGGAGCACGGTAGCAGAGAGGCCAGGGCCGCTCTCGGTGCTATGCAAGAGGTTCCGCGGAGGGAAGCCATGGCGAAGCAGATGAAGCTCGGTCTCCAGCTCGGCTACTGGGGAGCCGGGCCGCCCGAGGGCTTCGTCGAGCTCGCGCAGGAGGCTGAGCGCCTCGGCTTCGACATCGTGTTCACGGCCGAGTCCTGGGGCTCGGACGCCTTCACGCCGCTCGCCTGGATCGGCGCCCACACCGAGCGGATCCGGCTCGGCACCGCGGTCGTGCAGCTCTCCGCGCGGACCCCCACCGCGACGGCCATGCACACCCTCACGCTCGACCACCTGACGAAGGGCCGCGTCACGCTCGGCCTCGGCGTCTCGGGCCCGCAGGTGGTCGAGGGCTGGTACGGCCAACCCTTCGCGAAGCCCCTCGCGCGGACGCGCGAGTACGTCGGGATCGTGCGCCAGGTGCTGCGCCGCGCCGGGCCGGTCTCGTCGCCGGGGCCGCACTATCCCCTCCCGTACACCGGCCCCGGCGCCTGGGGGATGGGGAAGCCGCTCCGGCCGATCACCCATCCGCTCCGCGCCGACGTCCCCATCTTCCTCGGCGCCGAGGGGCCGAAGAACGTCGCGCTCGCGGCCGAGATCTGCGACGGCTGGCTCCCGCTCTACTACTCGCCCTACCGGCCCGAGGTCTACGCGGACTCGCTCGCGAAGGCGAAGCCCGGCTTCGAGATCTGCGCGGGCGTGCAGTTCGCGGTCACCGACGACGTCGCGACGGGGCTCGCGCCCGTGAAGGCGAGCCTCGGCTTCTACATCGGCGGCATGGGCTCGAAGCAGCGCAACTTCCACAAGGAGCTGATGGCCCGCATGGGCTACGAGGCCGAGGCGGACAAGATCCAGGAGCTCTTCTTCGAGGGGAAGCGCGAGGAGGCGATCCGCACCGTGCCCGACGCCTTCGCGGACGAGATCTCGCTGGTCGGCCCGGTCGCGCGCATCAAGGAGCGGCTCGCCGCCTGGCGCGACACGCCCGTCACGACGCTCCTCGTGATGAGCCGCGACAAGGCAGAGCTCCGGCGGATGGCGGAGCTCGTGCTGTCGTGAGGCGCGGGCCGTGCTCGGCTAGGCCGAGAGGTGCGAGCGGGCCTGGAGCTCGCGGATGCGGGCGGCGAGCTTCTTCAGCATCAGGACGGCGATCTCCGGCTCGCTACGCAGCATCTTCAGGAAGGGAGCCGTCCCGAGCCGCAGGCAGCGGACCTCCGTCCGCGCCACCACCGTCGCGGTGCGCTCCGCGCCGTCGATCAACGCGATCTCGCCGAAGTAGTCGCCCGGACCCAGCGTGAGCGCGGGCAGCCCGCCGGCCCGCAGCACCGAGGCGGTCCCGTCGAGCACGACGAAGAAGCCGTCCCCGCGCTCGCCGTGGCGCACGATCGGGCCCCCGGCCGGGAAGTGGATCTCCCGGGTCAACGCCGCGATCTTGCGCACGTGCCGCTTCGGGACGCCGGCGAAGAGCGGCATCTCGGCGAGAACGCCGGCCCAGAGCCGACCCGCTTCGGGATACCGCGGGCTCGTGAGGAGCTTGTCGAGGGTGAGCGCGCGCGAAGTCGGCAACGACGACCTCCTCTCGGGACGCGCGATGATAGCCGCGCCCGCCCCGCGCGCGCCGCGCTCCACAGCTCTGGCCGGGTCGCGTCAGTCGAGGCGCGCGAGCGGATTCGTGCAGGGCGCGAGCGACGGATCGTAGAATCCGACGTACTGGATCACGCGCGACTCGTCGGCGTCGAACCGGAAGAAGTCCGTCGACAGGAGCAGCTGGGCTCGCGCCCAATCGGGCCAGCGCCCGGGGACGAGCCGCTCGCCGACGTGCCGCCGGTAGTCGGCCTCGAAATGCTCGACGACCCCGACGCCGAACGTCAAGTCGGGCAGCGGGCCGGGGAGCGCCAGCGGAAGCGAGTCGGGGGGTGTGCCCGCGGTCTGCCAGAGCCGCCGCGCGAGGAGCGCTCCGACGGCCACGCCGAGCGCGGCGAGCCCTTGCAGCAGCCGGCGGCGGCTCAGCGTCTTCGTCACGCCGCCCTCCCGGACGCGAGGAGCTTGTCCGCCGCACGCAGCGACAGCGCGGCGAGGGTCAGCGTGGGGTTGGCGGGTGCAGCGGTGGGGAAGACGCTCCCGCCCAGCACGAGCAGATTCCGGATGCGATGGTGGACGAGCCCGTCGTCCACGACGCTGTCGAGCGGGCTCCGCCCCATGGGCGTCGTACACAGGATGTGCCCCTGACTGCGGCTTGGATCGCGGATCTGGTACCCCTCGACCGGCAGCGCCGAGAGCAGCTGGGACAGATCGGACTCGAGGGCGGCCATGCCCCGCTCCG
>Ga0187892_10007969_pt1 | contig 14765 bp, 13 predicted proteins | sample MA1701073metaG_FD_139345 | JGI IMG/M metagenome (GOLD analysis project Ga0187892, IMG submission 139345) | Bio-ooze microbial communities from a basaltic lava cave in the Kipuka Kanohina Cave System on the Island of Hawaii, USA - MA170107-3 metaG ... | reverse complement strand
TTATGATCTGGGATACTTTGATCTGGAGACTCGAGTGCTCGAACCGCTCGAGAATCCGTTCGGCCCGAAAGTGTTACCCATGTCTTAGGTACGAAGTGTCACCTATGTCTTCGGGCTGGACCCATCGTTAGTGGCGCGCCCGGCGGGACTTGAACCCACGACCTTTGGCTCCGCAGGCCAACGGTCATCCTGATTGCTGAAATCCGCTCCAGATGCGGGTTCTGAAGGGGTGAGCGTTGGCTTTCGCATAGGCCTGACCATCCTGTCTTCACCTCCCAGTGTTGGCTTTCCGTTCGTCATGTCCGCTCCCGCCGCCGGGCGCAGCTTCACGCCTCCAAGGGCCGGGTTTGCCGGTCTATGTTTCCGCGAAGGTGCTTCTGCAACCACTCCTCCTCGTTTTGCTTTCCCTGTAGCACCCGCCCAATGTCGGCCTTGGCGGCGGCAAGTTTCCTCTGGCGCTGCCCGGGAGAGAGTTTCGCTCGGTGCACGTTTTGGTCCAGCCGGTTCTGCAATCGACGCCAATACTTGCGCAACCTACGTCCCAGCGGGCTGGTGCCAAGCCACGTCACTCGATGCGTGGGGAGCGAGTGCCGTTTAAGGTGCAGGTTACAAGTTCTCTGGCGCGGACGTTTCGAGGACCGCAGAAAGGGCTCGCCGCACGTTTCGCAGCGCACAAGACGTCCGGCGAGTAGCCCAAAGTACGTTGACAAATAGATCAGTTCGGCGAAGGAAAGCCAGCGGAATGGCAGCACAACTCTAAACCGCTTTGCCCGGCCAATCATCTCCGGAATTTCCGGCCGGACGCCGCTACGGCGAATCTTCCTGTGCAGGGGGGCCAGGGAAACGATGTCGCGCCCGACTGCATCGACATAGGACCGACACTCGACGGCCGCCCTGCCTACCTCAGGCGGCCCGTCCTGCGCGTAACCTGAACGTATTCGTCCAAGTGCCACCGCGCCTACCGATGCCCACCGCCTATCCTCGGGGTGCTCTCCCGTGTACAGAACCAGTTAAGCCAAGGTTCACCTGTCTGGAATCCGCCAGCGGCGAGAGTTCCAGCGATCGCCATGAGCCATGGCCTGGCAAGTTGAGGCTCAGCCGACCTCCAGAAAGTTACTAGTCCTAACCAGGCGTTGACATGGAAAGTATAGGATGATATATTGAATACAATATTTGCATCCAATCGATGTATCCAATTCCTGTGGAAGGGAGGGCTAGCAATCGAGGCGAAACCGCGCGAAAAAACCGTCAGGCGTGCAGTGAGACTTGCCAGGCACCCTGCTCCGAGTCACCGCCATGGCAGGCGCTACGACGTCGTGTTTGAGGCGCTCAGGCGAGCAATCATCCGAGGCGTCCTACCGATCGGGAATCACCTTGTTGCTTCCGCTGCCGCACGCCAAATGGGTGTGAGCCGGACCCCAGTACGAGAGGCCCTGAGCCGCCTCGAGGGAGTTGGCCTGGTGCGCCGAACGGGACGCACCTACGCAGTCATTGGAGTGGGGCCCGCTGAGGTAGACCAGATCTGCTTTGTGAGGGCAATTCTTGAAGCTAGTGGGGCTGCTCTCGCCGCGGAGCACGTTACCCACGCCGAGATTGACCATCTCGAGACGCTTGTCCACTCAATGTCAAAAGGTATCCGCGCGCATGAAGGCGAGACCTACCGCGTCCTGCACAGGCAATTTCATCGCCAGATCATGGTATCAGCACGAAACATGTACTTGATTCAAACCCTAGAGCCGCTGATGGATCTTGTCGATGTGCTCTGGGAAGCGGCGTCTCCGGATGCGGCCCGATATGAGAGAGCACAACGTGAGCATGCTGGGCTGCTAGAGGCCCTGAAGCGGAAGGAGCCGGCTTTAGCGCGGCAGCTCATGGACGCGCACGTTGGTTGGGGGATGAGCTTGATTAGGGCGTCCCTCGAGCGAAAGGAAGCCGCTAGGGTTGACCTTCGAGATCTAGTGGAAACTGTTGCCGCTGAATCGAAAGATCGGAACTCACAGTCTTGACCAGACGAATGGTGAATCGCATGTGCTGGCGTTCAGATTCTTGTGTCACCCCGCAGAGGCGTGCGCCACGATCATCCGAGCGCACGCCTACTGAAAACAGCCAAATACCAGAGCAGCACACAAGGTGACCGTGACTTAGGGAGGGTGTCATGGGCTCGGAGTTCGCCGTTGGACCGGTTGTCGCCAAGCCCGGAGAGCGGACGGTTGGGTTCCTCGAGATCGGCCCAATGGCTGGTGGGGCGAATTTACGCATTCCCATCCACGTTGTCGCGGGCAATGATGACGGACCGACGTTGGTACTCCTCTCGGGGCAGCACGGCGATGAGGTCACCCCGTTGTCGGTGTTCAATGCGTTGATCCATAGCCTGGATAGGCGTGCAATACGTGGGCGCTTGGTCATAGTTCCGTTCGCGAACCCCGTCGCGTTTCTCTACGGACAGCGTAGCACGTGGATTGATGCGCTTTATGGCGCCACCACAGGGAATCTCAACCGGCTGTGGCCAGGAAAACGGGACGGGTTCTTCACCGAGCGCATCGCGTGGACGATCACGCAGCACGTCTTACCTGTCGCTGATGCCATTATCGACTTTCACTCAAGCATTCTGGATCAGCTCTGGCTCTACTATGCCTACTACATGCCCGACGACGGGGACATAGGTCGCCGCAGCAGAGAGATGGGTAGGGCATTTGGCATGGAGATTCTCATGCGCCGCCCTGGTGCTCACGTCGGGTCCGCCGGGAGCACACTCTCTGACTACGTGTTCCGTGAGCTGAAGATCCCCGTGCTCCCAGTAGAGATCGGCGAATTCTACGGACTCCGCGTAAACGGAGCACATCCAGCACCTCAGGATCCTGTAAGGAGCCTTCCAGAGGTAGGCGTGACAGGTGTCCTCAACATAATGAAACTCCTAGGGATGTTGCCAGGCAAACCCGTGGTCCCCGCGCAGCAAGTAATCGTTTCTCCGGAAACGCGATGTTTGCCAGCGGCGGGGGGGATTCTATTCCCCGAAGTCAACCGCCGTGATATTGGGCGTGTATTGGGAGGAGGGACTGTCCTCGGCCGTATCGTCGGTCCGTTCACCTTTGAGGTATTGGAAGAAATCAAGACCCCCTATGCACGCAGCCTATTACTTTCGGCGCGCCCCGGAATTCCTGTCGCCAAGGTGAACCCGGGAGATCAGTGCTTCCACGTCGCCGATTTCGACACAGCTGAGTGGATTGGTTGATGCCTGCCCCGGCCGCTACGGGCTCCATAGTGCCGGTCCTTTCTATCCTTCCGTGGGACATTGCCCCGCTTCTGAAGCAGCGTAGCAGGAAACTCTGGGGCGAGCTGCCCGTCATGATCGGTCCTGATGGTTCTCTGATTACAGTTCCGGTTGGACTAGTGGTAGGGGCCCAGAGCGGGCCCACTGCCTATGTGGGTGCCGGTGCGCATGGAGACGAGTACAACAGCATGGAGATCACGCGTCGGCTTATTCAGGAACTGGACCCTCCTGCTGTCAATGGCGTGGTGATTGGCATTCCAGTCCAAAACCCCATCGCACTAGCCAGCGGACAACGTACGATTCCCAATCAGCCATGGGACAGTGACCTAAATCGGCAGTTCCCGGGCCAAGCCGGAGGCGCGTTTACTGCGCGGTTGGCACACCGGGTGTTCTCACTGGTCGCGCGCGCTAATCTCGTGGTCGATCTTCACACCGCGACGTCCGGCGATCGCTACGTCCCGCTAGCGTATCTCCCTGGTCGCGATTTGGTCCTTGAACGGAGTCGAGAGATGGCAAAGGCGTTCGGTGTTGAGGTGATCGTGGAAACACCAATCGCAGGCACGTTGATAGGAGCCGCGAATGACGCCGGTATTCCAGGGATAATCGTCGAGCTGGGCGCTGGTGGTCTTCTGGAACGTCGGATTGTTGAGTTTGGCGTTCACGGGACTCAGCGAGTATTGGGTCTCGCCGGGATCCTGGATTCCAACGAGCGGGTCCACGCCGACCCTGTCGTCGTCAAGGAGCTCGTGCCCGTGAGGACGGAGTGCGGGGGGTGGTTCCACTCCTTTGGAGAGGCGGGCGACCGAGTTCGTGCTGGGGCTGCGATCGGAGAGGTTACGCGAGTCCCTGACACGATAGAGACTCTGACTGCCCCCTGTGACGGCGTAGTCGCACGAAGAGCAACGCGCGGGCTCGTACTTGCTGGGGACAAAGTATTTCTCATCGCGCAGGTCAGAGCGTAGGGTATGGGAAATCACAGGAGTTTACCAACGGAGGAGGGATAGCTGTGAGAACAACGCGGTTGTGGAGACAGGTGTGCAGGGTTCTCGTCGTGCTCATTGTCGGCGTCTCCATCGGGGTACCTGTCGTTCGCGATGTGAGCGCCGGGCCGGCCAGTCCACGCCGGGGCGGCACCTTGACCGCGGTGGTGCAGTCGCAGATTATCAACGTCGATGGGACGCGGAATGGCCACAGCATGCTGAATGGTCTTCTGCACCAGATGGTCGAGGGGCTTGTGGCGAAGGATCCAAGCGGCAAAGTCGTGCCGGCCCTCGCGACCTCCTGGGAGATCTCAGCAGATCAGAAGACGTGGACTTTCAAGCTTCGTGCGAACGTCAGGTTCCACGATGGAACACGTCTGACGGCTGATGCGGTCAAGCGAAGCTTCGAGCGTCTTCTGAATCCGCAGTACAATCTTGATAGGCGCCGCTTCTATGTCGGGATAGAAACAATAGAAGCCGTCGATGATCTCACGGTCAGGTTCAGGACGCGTGAGCCCTGGGGGCCACTGCTGACGTACTTCACGTATATTGCGGCTGGAATACTGGCACCCAGCGTCTCCGGCAGCGCGACCGTCACCAGATCTGTGGGGACCGGACCGTTCAAGCTGGAGCAGTGGGTGCCTGGGGATCGGTTGGTGATGGTCCGCAACGACGATTACTGGGGGGAAAAGGCCTACCTTGATAGAGTCGTGTATCGTGAGGTCCCGGAGGCCTCGACCCGAGTCATCATGGTCGAGAAGGGTGAGGCCGATCTAGACCTCGAGGCCGCGGCATCCGAAGTCGTCAGGCTTCAGCGCGCACGGTCCCCGCTGGCTATCGTCAACAAGCCAAGCGAGCGCGGGCTCAGTATCGACTTCAACACCCAGAAGGGGCCTTTCAAGGACTTGCGCGTCCGCCAGGCCTTCGCGCGCGCAATCGACGTCGAGGCAATTATCAAAGGCGTGATGTTCGGACAGGCTTCAAGGCTTCGTGCTTTCCCGGGATGTGCCCCGGGCGTGACTGGCTGCTACGAGGCTACGAATCTTCCGGAGTACAATCCCACCAAGGCTAAGGAGCTTCTGGGAGCTGCTGGACACCCCGACGGCTTCGAGATGACGCTCATCTACGGGGCGCCGAGATACCCACGGCACAAGGAGATCCTTACGGCCATCCAAGGGCAGGTCGGCAAGGTTGGAATCCGGATGAAGCTTGTGCCGTATGAGTGGGCTGGCTATATCAACGAGCTTCGGAAGACGGCCTCCGAATCGACTTGGGATGCAACATCCTGGGCCTGGGCGTCCGTAATTGGCGATATTGCGCTCAACCTGTCGTCTAGAATCCTGATTTCCAATCAGCCCCCAAACTGCTGCAACATCATGTTCTATGTCAACGAGCGTGTCGATCGCGGGATCAAGTTGAGCGAAGTCGCGACGAATCCACGCGTGCGGGAGGGCATTCTCAAGGACGTCCAGATGACACTGTCCGAGCAGATTCCCATTCTTCCGCTCCTGACCTACAATGTGTCGACTATCGCGAGTCCGAAGATTCATGATGTAGAGTTCCGCGCCGATGAGGAGACGTGGTTCCTCAAAGCCTGGAAAGAGTAGAACTCAGGTATCGACCCGAAGCTCGTCCGAGGTTGCCGGGATGCCTTGGGGACGTCGACGCGCTTTGCTCCTGGGATGATTCAGTTCGCAGGCCGGCGCCTGGTAACACTGCCGCTCGTCCTTCTCGGCATTTCTGCGGCGGTGTTTGTTTGTGTGCGGCTGGTTCCAGGTGATCCTGCACTCGTCATAGCCGGGCTGCAGGCCAGCGAGGCGGAGTTGGTCGAGATAAGGGCAAAGCTGGGGTTGGACAAACCCTTTCCAGCGCAATTCGCGATCTGGTTGTCACAGGTCGTCAGGGGCGATCTAGGAGTTTCGCTAATCACGAATACCCCTGTCCTGGACCTGATCAAAGTACGATATGTGCTTACTTTTCAGATTGCTGCTGCGAGCACGGTCCTTGCTACACTCCTTGGGGTCGTGTCGGGCGTTTTCGCCGCATCGCGTCGATACTCCGCTATTGACGGCGTAATCACGATCGTGTCACTGCTCGGGGTTTCCGTCCCAGCGTTCTGGCTAGGAGTGATGTTGATGTTGGTGTTCGCGTTGTACCTCAACTGGCTGCCCGCAGGCGGGGCAGATAGCATCCTACACCTGGTTCTGCCGACCGTCGCGCTGGGAGCGTATTCCTGGGGGATTATCGCGCGAATGACGAGAGCATCAATGCTCGAAGTGCTCAACCAGGATTACATTCGCACGGCGCAGGCTAAGGGCCTCGCGCAACACCCCGTGCTCTTCCGCCACGCACTCAAGAACGCGACCTTGCCAGTGATCACAGTCATAGGAATTCAGTTCGGGACGCTCCTCGCAGGCGCGGTTGTGACCGAGTCGGTGTTCGGCCTGCCAGGCCTGGGTGCCCTGCTCGTGAGCTCAATATTTCAGCGCGACTTTCCAGTGATTCAGGGAGCAGTTCTCGCGATTGCAACGAGCTTCGTCTTGATCAATCTGTTCGTTGATCTGACGTATGCGTGGGTAGATCCGAGAATTCACTACTGAGGCAGCGAATGCGCAGCGACTCCTTCGCTCGCTTGAGCCCCTATTCCAGGATGTTGTGGGCGTGAAGACTCGCCAAGTCTCGCCAGAGATGGCCGGGGAGAATACAGGACGATTGGAGATATCTCCTGTCGCGGGTCGGAAGCGTGCCTGGAAGCGCTTCAGGAGAAACAACTTGGCGGTGGGAGGGCTTGCTGCCATTGCCGTATTTGCGCTCGCAGCCACACTTGCGCCGGTTGTTGCCCCGGCTGATCCCAATGAGATAGACCTTGAGGCCGTGCTCGAGGGCCCTTCCGGCAAACATCTGCTGGGGTCAGACGATCTGGGGCGCGATGTCCTCAGCCGGATCCTCTATGGCGGGCGGACCTCACTCGCCCTCGGACTCGTTGTGGTAACCACTGCTGCGACTACCGGCACGGTCGTCGGCGCGGTCGCCGGATTCTTCGGCGCACGGACCGACGCCATCATAACGGCGCTGACTGATATTGCCATCGCCTTTCCCGCGTTTCTTCTGGCGCTGCTCGTCCTCAGTATTCTGGGCCCCGGATTGTTTCAGGCGATGATCGCCGTAGGGGTAGCGTACGTCCCCCGATTTATTCGGCTGGCCAGGGCAAGTGCTTTAGGGTTACGAGAACTCGAGTTTGTCTTGAGTGCCCGAGCGGTCGGAGCCGGGGACTGGAGAATCCTTCGCGCGCATGTGCTTCCCAATGTGCTCGGACCAGTCGTGGTACAGGCGACGTTGCTGAGCGGTTCTGCCATCTTGATAGCGGCCTCGCTGGGTTTCCTGGGACTTGGCGCTCAGCCCCCCGTGGCGGAGTGGGGAAGCATGATCAGCGATGCGCGACAGTACCTCCGGCAGGCTCCGCATGCGTCAGCCTTTCCGGGTCTGGCTATCGTCCTCGTCGTACTAGCAATGAATCTGGTGGGCGACGCTCTCCGGGACACGCTCGACGTACGGAGCGGCTAGGTGCGGAGCTGTGGCAGCCAATGTGAACAGAGTTATGGAGCAATGGGCATTCTGAACACACGAGGATGATCAATGAGCCTAGTCCTTACTCACGCCACGATCGTTGACTGCGTGGAACCCGAGCCGAAAGAGAACGCTTCCGTCTACGTTGAGGATGGACGTATCTTGAAGATAGAGCATTCGCGGCATACACCTCGCCCGAGCAAGTCCAATGAAGTCGTTGACCTCTCAGGGGCGACGATAATCCCCGGACTCTGGGACGCCCACGCGCATTTGGCGCTCGCCTTGCCCCAGACCGACCTGTCGAAGAGACCTCCATTTGAGCCCCCGGCCGAACGCGCCATCCGCGCGGGGAGGAATCTACTCGACGCGTTTCGCGGAGGCATTACTGCTGTCCGTGTCGTCGGGGAAGCGGATGGGGTTGACATCGCCTGGAAGCGAGCTTTCGCAACTGGCCTTTGGGAAGGCCCCAGGCTGTTTGTCTGTGGTGCAGCACTTGCGTGTACTGGGGGGCACGCTACGCGAACAGGGCTGGCGGTTGAGTGCGAAGGGCCGCAAGGCTTCAGAAAGGGTGTGCGTGAGCAGATTCAGCGTGGCGCTGACCAGATCAAGCTCATGGTTACCGGGGGCATCGGTGGATCTCCCACGGAACTTCCAGACGATGTTGAGTTGACAGTCGACGAGATTAGAGCAGCCGTCGAAGTAGCACACGCTCGAGGGCATATCGTTGGGGCTCATGTGGGAGGGGCCCGCGGCGCGAAGGTTTCCATCGAGGCCGGGGTCGATTGTATCGAGCACGGCTACGTCCTTGATCAGGGCGCGGTCGACCTAATGGTCTCAAAGGGAACCACATACGTGCCCACCCTCACAGTAACCCAGTTGGGCAGCCAGCACTACGAGGAAGCTGGCTGGGCACCGTATGCGATCCGTAATGCGGCTCGGATCGCACCACTGCACGAAAGTAGCTTTCGCCTGGCGTTGGAAGCGGGGGTGACCATCGCTGCGGGTGAGGATTGTCAATCCATCCTTCCGTATGCTCACTTTGAGATAAAACTGTTTGTGCGGTTGGGGATGACACCTTACGCGGCACTCGTGTCAGCCACTCGTACTCCAGCCAGGCTTTGTGGCGTAGAGGCGGACTTGGGCACAGTTGAGGCGGGGAAGTTCGCGGATTTGATCATCCTTCAAGGGAACCCCCTGGAGCGGATTGACGCGATTGAGGCTCCAGCTGCGGTCATGAAGGCGGGCATCTTTGCTTTCGGCGTGAAAGGCGAGGAACTGGTCTCTACCAACTAATGCCTCTGAGGAGGAGATCAAGGGTGCGTATCTATCGCGAGTATTCTCTACTAGGGCTATCCGCTCTGAACGACTTCGTTGTAACACCAGCGCATGCGGCCCTTGTAGTGGTCGATATGCAATATGGGAGCACTCATCCAGATTATGGCTTCCAGCGCCTGTACAAGTCACTCGGCATGGAACAAGAGATCGAGTACTTTCAGGAACGGCTTCGCTCGACTGTTGTCCCAAACATTCAGAGGCTCTTAGAGGGCTTCCGGGCAGCGAAGGCAGAGGTCGTGTTCCTCACCGTTGGCTCGGCCCGCGCGGACTATGGTGATTTCTGTTCGCGTCGATTGGCTCGCATCCGATTCTGGCGTGATCGAGGCATTGAGGTGCCATATGCCAGGGTCGGCACGCCGGATCTTGAGGTCATAAGCGAGTTGGCACCTCGACCGGGTGAAGCCGTTATCAACAAGACGACCGCGAGCGCGTTCAACAGCTCTAACTTTGAGTCATATCTACGATCGAAGGAGATTGACGCACTGGTTGTGACCGGCGTTGGTACAAACTACTGTGTTGAAATGACCTTCCGAGATGCCTCCGACAAGGGATTTCTCTGCGTTCTGGTTGAGGATGCTTGCGCAACAAGCACCCCCGAGATGCACGCACGAGCCATGGACACAATGTCGTTTTATGGCCGCGTGCTGCCGACCGAAGCGGTATTGCGTGAGATTGGACAAGGAACAACTACTGCCCGTAGCTCTAGATAGATGCTTTAGAGTCCAACCAGTCGATTGCGGAGGTCGAAAGAATGAGCGTCATGCGCATAGGCCCGATCGCGGTGAACCGCGGTAGTCGCGGGTACGGCGTCCTTGTAGCAGGACGCTTAGCTGACGGGCAAGAGCTGGCGATCCCGGTCCATGTCATCGCAGGTAGCCGCGATGGGCCTGTGTTGACCGTTGTCGCTACGCAGCATGGCGACGAGGTTGGCCCGCTAGCCGCGCTGAGAGAGTTGCTCAGTCGCCTGGACCCGCGAAAGGTCGCAGGGACGATAATCGTCGTTCCCGTGGCAAACCCGCTGGCTTTCGACATGGGCGTCAGGTCGACTTGGTTCGACGCTCTGTATCATGGCACAACAGGGAATCTGAACCGACTGTGGCCCGGGAAGGCCGATGGGTTCCTGACTGAGCGGATGGCATACGTCCTGAGCGAAAGCGTAATCCAGCCAGCTGACTGCGTGGTCGATCTTCATGGCAGCACGATGAACTCAATCTCCATTTACTACAGTTTTGTCCACGTGGAAGGGACTCCGTTAGGACGTCAGGCCCGGGAGCTAGCGCTCTCGTTTGGAATGGAGATCCTGGTGAGATGGCCCGAATATCCGGGACGTACACTAGTGGACTATGTCTATACTGATCTCGGAAAAGCCGTTGTCGCCGCCGAGCTTGGAACCTTCCATGGGCTCGCCCGGGAAGTAGGCGAGACGAAGCCGTCCCTTCCCGTTCGAAGCGCTGCTGAGGTTGGCGTTACTGGAATCACAAACGTCATGAAGACGCTAGGAATGTTGCAGGGCAAGCCAAAGCTCCCTTCCGTACAAGTAGTGATCTCCCCGGAGACGCGCTGTCTCCCCCCGATCGGTGGACTGCTGATACCAGAAGTGGGAGTCCGAGACATCGGTTCGATTCTTCTGCGGGGGCATGTGCTTGGTCGGATCATTGATGCCGTGACCTTCGATGAGGTGGCCTCGATTGAGGCTCCCTACGCGCAGAACCTCCTACTATCTGCTCGGGACATATGGCCGCTGTCCAAAGTGAACCCTGGGGACCAAGCCTTTCATGTTGCCGATGTTTCAACCGCCGAATGGATCGTCAATGAGCCAAGAACCTGATTGACAATTTCAGTGCGATGAGTCCGGACATTCTTTGTCTTGACGCTGAGGACCTCATGGCCGCTGGGCTGTATCATTGGCCGCTTGCTCTGGAAGACGCCCGAGTCGCTGCTCGACTTCTGGGGCAAGGCGTGGCTGTAATGCCGTCCAAGGTCTACCTCAGGGTTCACGATGCGAGATCCTGGACAGGCTACTTTGGCGGTTTAGCTGGCCTCAAAGGGAGGAGTCTTATCAAATGGCTGACATATTTCTCCGGCACTCAGTACGGTCCACCTGCGATAGAAGGATTACTTGTCCTCTCGGATATCGCATCTGGTCGGCCACTCGCCATAATGCAGGCGGGCTCCCTTACAGCGGTTCGAACAGCTGCTACCACGGTACTGGCAATTCATTATCTCGCCATGCCAGGAGCCAGCACCGTAGCGATGCTTGGCGCAGGAGTTCAGGTGCGTCACCATGCTTATGCGCTTGCCGCCCTGTGCCCTTCGATCCAAAGGTTTGTCTTCTGGAGCCGGACAAGTTCTCGTTTGGATACTTTGGCCGAAGCCCTGCAACCGGCGCTCCACGCCCGCGTTGTCGTCGCTAAGTCGGCTCAGGATGCCATTCGCGGTGCCGATATCATTGTATGCGCGATGTCCGCCGACGCCCCCGTTCTAAAGGCAGATTGGCTCCCGCGGAACGCTCTCGTCGTGGATATTGGTGAAAACAGCTTTGAACCGGAGGCGGCTGGTCGATTTCGCCATGTTGTGCTGGATTGGAAGGGGCGGGACACTGAGCTTGTATCTCGCGGATTGGGGCGAGCCATCAAGGCCGGCCTCTACGCCAAGGACTCTGTCACAGGTGATCTCTCAGAGTTCGTTCTAAACAAGATCACTCATGTGCGCCCTTCTGAAGGTCTTGTTCTCTTCGACTCAGTTGGGTTGGCAGTTGAAGATCTGGTGCTCGCCTCAAGGTTGTATGACGAGGCCGCAAAGATGGGCATTGGCCGCCATTGGTCACTGGCAATGGGGGTCACTCCCAATAGCGCTTTGAGTTCGTAGCCTAGGAGCGGAAACCGAAGGCTCAATCAAGCTCGAGGATGTTCTGCCACGGATTGGACTACGAAACTAGCTCGAAGAGCAGGTGTGACGTATGGTTGACGGCATCATACCGTCCTACGGAGGACCGGTTATTTCACACGTAGTGTTTCGCCGGCAACTGGGAGAGCGTGGAACATTGGCCCGGTACCATCAGAACGCCTTGCGGCAAGGGCATGTGGCAGCGCTGCCAATTCATGTCGAAAGCTTTGATGATATCTGGACGTTGCTTGCCGACGTTGAGGACTCGAAGTCTGGATTCGAGTTCTGCGAGACAGGCGCGGATATCCAATCCGCCAATGCGAAAGGCAAGGTTGCCCTTCTTCTCGCTCCCGGGTATTCGGTCGTCGCAGATCGACCCGAACGCCTCCTGGGCTTACGGAGATTGGGTGCTGTAATGTTCCCGATGTCCCTGAATACGCGCAACCTTTTGGCTGATGGTTGTGGTGAACGGGAAGCTGCTGGATTGAGCAGATTAGGCATCGAGGTCGTCCAAATGCTGGATAGTCTGAAGATCGCGCTTGACGTTTCACACCTCTCCGACAGGGCTTTCTGGGATGTGGTTGAGATTTCCACGCGACCTTTGTTAGCCTCTCATTCGAACGCAAGGGCTGTTTGCGACAATCCCAGGAACCTTACCGACGATCAGGCAAGAGCGATTGCGAAGACCGGAGGGTGCATCGGAGTGAGCGTGCATCCTTCGATGCTAGCGAGTGAGGGGCCAAGTATTGAGCACTACATTGATCATATTATGCATTTTGTCAGGCTGGTCGGGACAGATCATGTGTGCTTGGGGGCCGACTTTATTGATTTCCACGTGGAGTTCGTGGCACCCAAGCTACAGTCAGGCGTTGCGTTGGGAATCTACGGCAATGAGCATCTTGCAGAGGGGCTATCCGGATTTGCGGATCTTTCGAGGGTTCCCGAGCTGCTGCGAGGGCGACCGTTGGCAGATACAGACATTACCAAGATTTCTTGCGCCAACTTCCTTCGCTTGATCTCGTGAGTGTCTACCAGAGGAAATGGTAGCGAACCCTTGGAGCCTTCTCTTTGAGCCATCGTTTGCGACTTTGGCGTCTTCTCGGTTCAAGATCATGGGTAGTGTCTGCAGTGTCTCGTGGGGGCTCTCTCGGCTGACCAGAAAGCCAAGGTTCACATGTTTGGAAACCGCATGTTGAGCAGCTTTCAGCGAACGGCATGAGCGCTAGCTTGCGAGGCCGAGGCTCAGTAGCGGCAGGGAGCGATGGCTGCACGGCAATGCGCGCCCTGGCTACGCGTCTCCCCTTCCGATTACGAACCAGAACAGATCAAGTGTCTCCACGGCAAGGACAACAAGAAGGTAGTTGTGGGTCGCTGCGTCCAAAGCAGCCCCTTCGGCGAATCTCTCTAGCAGCAGCCGCCGCCGGAAGAAGGCGGCGATGACAAGCGGCGCTCGCCCATATGCCACCTCGACCGTTGCGGCGAGCGCGCTGTCAAGACCCAAAAGCTCTTCGCCCAAATCAGGGTTGTCTGTGCGTTCACGAGAGGCGAGTTGCTCCAGTCGCTCGGCGAGTGGCCTCTCTTCTACCAGCTCCGCGTCTGGGTTCGCGACGCCAAGGGCACCAGGGCGTTGATAATACCAGGCCGTGTGACCAGCCAGGCGATCTGCCGACGGAAACGTCGAGTTGGCGACCATCGATCTGGCCTTCGTGTGCGCTAGAAGCTGACCCCTCGTGTGAAAGACCGGACCGGCGTACGCTACCAACGCACGACCGGCCGTCCTCTTGGCCAGAACGACAAGCGCTCGCTGCTGCTTTGGTTCAAGCCGAAAGGCCCAAGTCTCCCCTGAAAGGCCAAGGCGCTTGGCTGCACGGGGAGGGTTGCGGCCGTATTGTGAGCGCTTCGCCTGGAGGAAGAGGTTCTGCCGAAAGCTCGGAAGAAGCCGGTCCGGGCCGATTGGTCGCCACCACGCCGGCCACGAGTACCTGCTCAGCGCGGCTCCTCGCAAGGGTTTCCGGAATCCCAGCCATCTCCAGAACCGTCGACTGGTCACTAGGAGTGACCGATCGAACCCAATCCGTCCTTCCAGAACCTGGCCCGGAGACCACAGAAGGTAGGAGCCGCGCTCAAGCTGATTGTAGAGCGCATCCTCGAACTCGCTCTCCTCGAATGTGGCAGGTTGCATCATGCACCTCTCCGCGAACGGCCGTCCCGAGGGCTGGGCGAGGATCTATTATCCCGAGCTACCTACTGCCCACGCCTGCCGGGAAGGTTACGCAGCCCAGAAGGCATACCGTGGCGTCGGAGGAGGATCAGTCCGTCGTTCAAGAGTTGCTCGGCAAATCGACCAGGGTCTTGACGTCTGGATACAGTGCCGGAGTTCTCGTAGACGAGAAGCAGCACTTGGTCGGCCATGTTGGGCAGGGTCCGTGCGACGAATGGCGGAGTGTGGAGCCGTTTGCGTTGCTAAGGTGACGCAGAGGATCGCAGTCGATGGGCGGCCCCTCACTTTTCCTCTAGGTCCTCAAGATGAACCAGTTGGCCACGCAGGTGAGGATGTTCCGCCACGAGTTTCCTCGCCTGCTCCAAGTCGCTGCGAGCCTCATCTAGCCTGCACTATTTCGGTTTAGTGTTGACAGTCCAAGAGGGTCATATGACGAATCCTTCCCGTTGGACACAGCCCCCTTGTGGGGAGACGGGGAGGACCGCCCATGACCCTCGACGACAGT
>Ga0187892_10007968_pt1 | contig 14772 bp, 13 predicted proteins | sample MA1701073metaG_FD_139345 | JGI IMG/M metagenome (GOLD analysis project Ga0187892, IMG submission 139345) | Bio-ooze microbial communities from a basaltic lava cave in the Kipuka Kanohina Cave System on the Island of Hawaii, USA - MA170107-3 metaG ... | reverse complement strand
TCAAAAAGGTCCAGCTGCGAGGCGGCGCCCGAGGGCCGCGCGCGAGGCGTACTCCCTGTACGTTGAGCGTGCGGCCGAGGGCGCCAACGAAGCAGATGGGCCTTTTTCAGCAGCCTGCTAGGGGCGTTCCGATGGGATTCGTGGCGCTGGGCGCGGCAACGGTGGTGATGCTGGCGGCCTTCCTGCTCGGCCTGCACGTCGCCTCGTCGCTCGGGCTCCTCGCCCTGTCGCTCATGTCGGTCTTCGGCGACCGTCCCCTGTGGGACCTGGTGGGGCTGATCGCGTGGAACACCAACACGAGCTTCGTGCTGGTCGCCATTCCGCTCTTCCTCCTGATGGGGGAGTTGCTCCTGCGGAGCGGCGAATCGGATCGGCTCTATCGCGTGCTCGCCCATTGGCTGAGCCCTATTCGAGGGGGTCTTCTGCATAGCAACATCGCCGCCTGCGCGATCTTCTCGGCGGTATCGGGATCCAGCGTGGCCACGGCCGCCACCATCGGCTCGGTCGCCCTGCCGGCCTTCCGGGCGCGGGGGTACGACGAGCGCCTGGTGCTGGGGTCACTCGCAGCCGGCGGGGCCCTCGGCAACCTGATCCCGCCCGGGATTGCCTTCATCGTCTATGGCGTGCTGATGGAGGTGTCGATCGGCAGGTTGTACATCGCCGGGATCGTTCCAGGCGTCATGGTGGCGCTGCTGTTCATGACGCTGATCTTCGTCAGCGCCAGCATCTGGCCCCGGCTCGCGCCCCGCGAGCCGGCGGCGTCGTGGCCAGTCATGCTCCGGGGCGCCGTCCAGATGCTGCCGACGCTCGCGCTGATCTTCCTCGTCCTCGGCACGCTCTACCTTGGCGTCGCCACGCCGACGGAGTCAGCGGCCTTCGGCGTGGCGGGAGCGTTCGGGCTCGCCCTCCTGGCCCGGCGCGTGAGCCCGGCCATGCTCAGGGCCGCGTTCCTCTCGACCGCGCGCAGCACGGCGATGGTGATGCTCATCCTCACCGGCGCCTTCATCCTCAATTCGACCTTCGCGATTCTCGGCATCCCCTACGCCATTTCCAAGGCCGTCACGACGCTGAACTTGACCCCGACTGCCACCCTGGTCATGCTCGTCGTCCTCTACCTGATCCTCGGCACCTTCATGGACGGCTTCGCCATGATGGTGACGACCATCCCGATCATGCTGCCCGTGCTCAAGGCGCACAACATCGACCTGGTCTGGTTCGGCGTAATCGCGGTGATGCTGACCGAGGCCGCGCTGATCTCGCCGCCCGAGGGGCTCAACCTGTACGTGATCCAGGGCTTCCGCCAGCCGTCGCAGACCGGCGCCAAGCGCACGATCATGGACGTGTACGTGGGGGTGATGCCCTTCTTCGTCATCATGATGGCGGCCATCGGCCTCGTGATCCTGTTCCCACAGCTCGCCATCTGGCTCCCGAACACGATGCGAGGAATCTAGCCGGCCGCCGGTCAGGCGATCCGGATGATCCCCGGCTCGACCGGCGTGAAGCGCTCGGCGACCTCGGGGTCGTGGCCGGCGACGATCAGGCGCTGGGCGCCGGCGAGCGCGTGGATCGTCTCGAAGGCCGCGAGCATCTCCGGCAGGCTCGTGATGATCTGTACGGGCTGGCGCGATTCCACGTTGCGATAGAAGTGCGCGGCGTCGGAGGTGAGGACGACCGGCCCGCGCGCGGTCTCGACGCTGACGATCTGGAGCCCCGCCGTGTGCCCGCCGACGCGGTGCACGCGGACGCCGGGGGCCACCTCGAGATCGCCCTCGATGATCCGGATCCGGTTCGCGTAGGTCAGCGTCACCAGCTGCGCCAGCGACTCGACGTTCGCCGACTGGCGAAACGCCGGAGTGCGGCCGAACGGCCCCGTCCAGAACGCGACCTCCTCCCGCTGGATCCAGTGCTCGGCGTTGGGAAACAGGCGGTGGCCGGCCCAGTGGTCGTAGTGAAGGTGGGTGATGAGCGTCAGGGGCACGTCACCCGGCTTCACACCCGCGCGCTCGACCATCGCCGCCGGGCTCACGTAGTTCCGCATCCCGCGCGCCTGCGCCTCGTCCTCGAGGAAGCCGGTGTCCACCAGGATCGGGTGGGGCCCCCCGAGGATCAACCACACGTAGTAGTGCAGCGTGAGCGTCGCATGCGATGATTCGCGGTAGAAGAACTGACAGGCCGTCGTGTCCCGCTCGGCGTACTTGAGCGCGTAGACGTCGTACATGGTTCACCTCTGTCCGAAAGGAGTGGCCAATGAGCGTACCTCGGTCCGCCTCGACTGCCCGTAACGAGGTCCGGCCGGTCGCCCCGAAGCTGATCGACCTGAGCGAGTCTGTCCTGTACGGCGATATCTGGGAGCGCCCCGAGCTCTCGAAGCGGGACCGCAGCCTCATCACGGTGGCGGCGCTGGTGGCGATGTACCGGACCGACCAGCTTCCCGGGCACGTCGAGCGCGCGCTCGCCAACGGCGTCACGCGCGCGGAGATCGGCGAGCTCATCACGCACCTGGCCTTCTATGCGGGCTGGCCGGCGGCGATGAGCGCGGGCCGCATCGCGCGGAAGGTCTTCGACGGGGCCCCGTCGTGAAGATCGGGTTCATCGGCCTCGGCACCATGGGACGCCACATGGCGTCCAACTTGATCAGCGCGGGCTACCAGCTGGTGGTCCACGACATCCGCCCCGAGGCGGCGGCGCCCCATCGGGACGCGGGCGCCGGCTGGGCCGACACGCCCCGCGCCGTGGCGGAGGCGGCGGAGGTGGTGTTCACGTCGCTGCCGGAACCACCGGACGTGGAGGCGGTAGCGCTGGGCGAGCACGGCCTCCTGGCCGGGCTCACGGCCGGCAAGGTGTACTTCGACCTCACGACCAACGCGCCCGCGGTCGTCCGCCGGATCCACGCCGTCTTCGCCGGACGCGGCATCGACATGCTGGACGCGCCGGTGAGCGGCGGGCCGCGCGGGGCCGAGTCGCGGCGCCTCGCCCTCTGGGTCGGAGGCGACGAGGGCGTGTTCACGCGCTACAAGCCGGTGCTCGAGGCGATCGGGGACCAGCCGTTCTACGTCGGTCCGATCGGCGCCGGCTCGATCGCGAAGCTGGTCCACAACTGCGCAGGCTACATCATCCAGACGGCGCTGGCGGAGGTCTTCACGCTGGGCGTCAAGGCGGGTGTCGAGCCGCTGGCGCTGTGGCAGGCGATCCGTCAGGGCGCAACCGGACGGGCCCGAACGTTCGACCGGGTGATCGATCAGTTCCTGCCGCACCGATTCGACCCCGCGACCTTTGCCTTGCGACTCGCCCACAAGGACGTGACCCTCGCCACCGCCCTCGGCCGCGAGCACAAGGTGCCCATGCGGCTCGCCAACAGCACACTCGAGGAGCTGACCGAGGCGCTCAATCGCGGCTGGGCCGAGCGGGATTCGCGGGTCGCCATGCTCCTGCAGGAGGAACGCGCGGGCGTCGAGATCCGCGTGCCCGACGCGGCGATCCGCCGGGTGCTCGACTCCGAGACGGCCTAGGGCGCTCGGAGGGGGGTTTCGCCCCCCTTCCGAACCTCCCCCCAAAGAACGGATTGCGCCGGCGGAGCCGGCGCCACTCATCCGGGAGAGATTCGGAAGGGGGCGAAGCGCCACCGCGCGTGATTAGAGCCACCGGGCCTTGCGAAAGCGCCACCAGAGCCAGCCGTCGATCAGCCCCATCACGCCCAGCACGAACGGGTACCCGTAGGGCCAGGTCAGCTCGGGCATGTGGTTGAAGTTCATGCCGTAGATCCCGGCGATCAGAGTCGGCACCGCCACGAGGGCGGCGTAGGCGGCGAGCAGCTTGGTGGTTTCATTCGCCTGCATGCTGGAAAGCGACAGGTGCACGGAGATCGCGGTGGTCACCGTATCGCGAACCGCATCGGTGGTCTGGTTCAGACGCAGCAGGTGGTCGTAGACATCGCGGAAGTACTCCTGCAAGCCCGTGCAGCGGTGCGGCACCCGCCCCCCGCAGAGCCGGCCCGTGGCCTCCAGCAGGGGCCCGACGGCGTGCTTCATGATGACGAGCTTCTGCTTGACGTAGTAGAGCGCTTCCACGCTCGCGCGGGCGGTTCCCCCGGCGAAGATGTGCTCCTCGATCTCTTCCACCTCGGTGTCGAGGGCGTCCAGCACCGGGAAGTACCGGTCGACCACCGCGTCGAGAAGCGCGTAGAGGACGTAGCCCGCGCCATGCCGCAGCAGCTCGGGCTCCTGCTCGCAGCGGGCGCGCACATCCTGGAATCCCCGCTCGCCGCGGCTCCGGACCGAGAGCACGTAATTCGCACCGACGAAGATGTCCACCTCGCCCACCACCAGCTCGTCCCCCGCGGGCTCGATGACGTGCAGCACGACGAACAGCGAGTCCCCGTACTCCTCGAGCTTCGGCCGCTGATGGCCGTGGCGGGCGTCCTCGACGGCGAGTGGGTGCAGGTCGAACGCTTCCTGCATCTCGTGCAGCTCGGCGTCGTCGGCATCGCGCAGCGCTACCCAGACGAAGCAATCGGGCCGGCTCAGGTACTCGTGGATCTCGGACTTCGTGAGGTCGGCGAGCTTCTTGCCGTCCTGATAGGCGACGCAATTAATGAGCATTGTGCACCTCCGTGGCCCCCTCGATCGCGGCGCCGGAGCGCCAGGCTCATGTCGCCCCCCGGGCCATCCGGATCTTCTCCGCGCGCACTGGAGTCCGACAGGAACCAGTATCCGAAGTTATCCGAAGTAATCCGAAGTATAAGCGCGGGCGTTCCGCGCGTGCCAAGCCCCTCGTCATGTCTGGAGCCGGCGCCTGGGACAGACCACGGCCGTCGAGAGACCAGAATCCCTCGGGTCCAGGCGGATGCGGAAAAACCCGCAGGCTGCTCAAAAAGGTCCAGATGCGAGGCGGCGCCCGACGGCCGCGCGCGAGGCGTACTCCCTGTACGTTGAGCGTGCGGGCGAGGGCGCCAACGAAGCAGATGGGCCTTTTTCAGCAGCCTGCTAGGCCAGCCGGGCTGGCCGCTTCGCAGAGAACCCACCGGATCGACACCATCGCCGGGCGGGCGCCAGTCCGGTCGTACACCTGATGGACGACTCGACGGGTTTGCGCGTCTAATAGGGCATCGTCGCATCATCCGTCTGACCGAAAGGAGCCCATGTCATGGCCAGCCGTCCGAAGCGAGCAGCGCCGAAGCGAGGATCGCCGAAGGGGGCCACGAGGAAGCCAGCCACGCCGAAGCGAGAGCTGCGCGCCGTGCCGGCACGGAAACGAGCGGGAGCGAGCCGGCCCGTCAAGCCGCCCGTCCGGCCGTCGCGACCCAAGGTCACCGCGGGCATCGCGCCGGGCATGCAGCCGGTGAACGCCTACCTGGCGGTCCGGGACGTGGCGGCGGCCCTGGACCATTACCAGCGCGCCTTCGGCTTCAAGCGGCGCTTCGCGATGCCCGGCGACGACGGCACGCTGATGCACGCCGAGATGACGCACCGGGAGTCGGTGATGATGATGGGGCCCGAATCGGCACAGGAGCGGGCGTCGGCCACCGCCGCGCCGCGGATGTCGCTGTACGTGTACGTGACCGACGTTGACAAGGTCGCGGCGCAAGCGCGCGCCGCGGGCAGCACCATCACCGAAGAGCCCAAGGACCAGTTCTGGGGTGACCGGACGGCCACGGTCGTGGACCCAGACGGCCACCGCTGGACGATCGCGACCTTCAAGAAGCAGGTCGCGCCTGAAGACATGAAGCCGCCCATGTAGGCCGCTCGTTCTGGAGACCCCCGGGGGGGGGGAACATCGCAGGCGGAGGACGAGCTCCCGGTGATGGCCCGCCGACGCAATCAGCAGCTCAATACGGCCGAGCGCCCCCGGGGAACGCCCAGGGGGAGGCGCGCGACCTCGGGCGCCTGCTCGCCGACCAGGCGTTCTCGCGGGTCGCCGGAACGCCGCTGGTGCCGGGCAATCGCGTGCGGATCCTGCGGGACGCCTCCGAGAACTGCCCCGCGTTGGCTCGAGGCGATCGCCTCCGCGAAGCGGACCGTGCACTTCGAGAGCTATATTATCCATGAAGATGCAACTGGCCGTTATTTTGTCGATCTCCTTTCTGTTACTCTCCCTTGATGCAGGCCAGCTTCTGCATGCTCACTGCGATCTCCCATGCGACCAGAACGCCTCCGATGACGGCAATCCAGATGAGTGAGTCGGGACCAGAGGTCCGCTCCGGCCGACCGGGTCGGGGCAGCGCGCAGCGACGCGAGTCGGCGATGCGCCGGTAGAAGCGGCGTCCGGTCCTGGCAACCGCGCCCAGCCCGAGCAGCGGGACGGCCGGCCACAGGAGGGGGATTCTCCGCGCGATCGCGACCCAGGCGTCGTAGCCGTGAACGGTCTTGGCCTCGCCGATTGCATACAGGTCGTGCGCGAGCATCGCGTCCGTGATCTCCGAGTACCTCCGCCGCCGCGGGTCGCTCGCGACGCCCGGGACCGCCGCGATCGCGTCCAGCACGTCCAGGGCGCGAACCACTGCCATCGCCCGTCGACAGAGCCCGCACTGCGAGTCGTAGAGGACGACCAGCGGCGCCGGCGCGTGCCGGCGCCAGGCGCCGCGAGCCACGGCGGTCCAGTCGATGAGTGCGATGTATGCCGGCGCCAGCAGTTCGAGCGAGATCCAGAGCGGCTCGCCGTGAACCGCGTGGAAGCCGAGACCGAGGACGGCGAGGAAGGGGCGGATCGGTCGGAGAAACACCAGGCCGACGAAGCCGATCTCGAGCAGGATCACGCCGGCGCCGGCCAGGGTCACGAAGAAGTCGGCGGAAGCGCTGATCCAGCCGGGTGGCACGACACCGAGCTCATACCGAGGTAGCTCGAACCACGTCCGCCAGCGCACGTCGCGCAGGTGTCCGGCGCCGATCCACCCGGCGGTCAGCGCGGCCTGGAGGCGGGCCAGCCCGAGGAAAAGATACTGGAGCCCCATGAGCGCCCAGGTGAACCGCAGGGTGCAGAGAGCGGCGCGCGGGGAGATCGGGAGGTCGACCTGGCCGTGGTCCGCGGCTCGGATCGCCCCGATCAGGGAGTCGACGGAGAGCAACCGTCCCGAGGGGCCGACCGCGAGCAGGGCGAGAAGCCAGATCGCTTGGTGGGAGTGGTCGATCGTGCCGAGGTTCTGCGGCATGCCCAACACGTAGAGCGACACGAGGGCAGCGAGGCCGAGCGTCCACCGGGTGCAGACCCCCAGCAGCCCGAGCCCGAGGAGCACGCAGTTCGCGAGGGCGAGCGTGTGAGCGAGCCGGGCATTGGCGAGGATCTCGAGCGGGACGTACTGAAAGAAGGACACCGGACGCCAGAGCTCCCGCTCGAGCCCTGGCATGACCTGCCGGGTCCAGCCCGCCGTCCTCCAGGCGAGCGGGAAGACCGCGAGGGCGAGATAGCCGATGCGGAAGATCGCGAGGTTGTACGCCCAGGCCCGGCTGTCGCTCTCGATCCCGTCGGCCCCGAGCCACCGCCAGCGCCTCTGTGTCCACCCGCCGCCCGTCACGCGTCGCTCGCCCATCGAATCGGGAGACACGCTTACAGTACAGCAAGGCTAGGACACTCGGCGGGGGCCTTCGCCCCCCTTCCGAACCTCCCCCCAAAGTGCGGATTGCGCCGGCGAAGCCGGCGCTCGAACGAGTCGGGTACGTCGCATGAGTTACTCCGACTGGATCGTAGCCGGACGAAGGCGAAGACCTCGATCAGCGGTGGATCGCTCCTGCCAATGGTCACGTCGGCTGGGACTTCGCGGAGCTCCTCTGCAAGCAAGAACCATGCTAGCTAGTTTAATCGGGCTCGCTCCGCAGCGCCTCGATGTGGATGCCTTGAACCTGCGCGAGGTTCTGTCAGCGCGGCCGGCTCAGCTCCAGCACCTCGGCGGCGAGCTCGTTGAGCTCAACCGGCACCGCCTCGAGCGATGACTCGAGTCGAGTGAATCGTTGGACCCGGCGCACAACGCTCGCGCTGTCCTCCGACGCCCGGCGCACGATTCGGGCATGAACTGCGCCATCCGCCCCGTAAGCCTCGGCGGCCGGCTGCCCGTCAGGATGAGCGCGAAGGGGAATTCGTTCCGCGAGGCGCCACCAGAGGATGAAGAGGGACCCGCCGGAACCGGGTTGAGTGCCGGGCCGGGCGGGTCAGCGCGCGCGGGCCCCCGACGGCGTCTCGAACTCCGGGCCTGTCGCTCCAGAGCCCGGGCTGGGGCCGGCCGGCTGCCCGGCCATGCATCGGCCGATGACGCCGATGTCGGCGCTCGCGGCGGCCGTCTCCCGCTGCACGTTGCCGCCCGAGAGCGTCGCGATGGGCGCGTCGGGGCCCTGCGTGTCCACCTTGAACTCCACGTAGCCGCCGATGCCGCAGAAGTCCGTCTGCATGTCGATGACCACCAGCGCGGTGTTCTGGGGGCGCAGATCGCCATTGTACGGCCACGGATACGGATCGGCCGTGACGAACCGAGCCGTCACTCCCAGGTCCTCATGCGCATCCCCGTGCGGTCGCGAGCTCGGCCGCTCTGCTTGTCGACTGCTGCCTCGTCGAGATCAATAGCGGAGCTTGTTCGACGCATCCAGGGCCGCGACCTTGTAGCACTCGGCGAGCGTCGGGTAGTTGAAGACCGTCTGGAGGAAGTAGTCGAGGCCGCCGCCGAGCGCCAGCACCGCCTGGCCAACGTGCACCAGCTCGGTCGCCCCGGTTCCGATGCAGTGAATGCCGAGGAGCCGCCGGTCGTCCCCATGGAAGAGCATCTTGAACATGCCGCTGTGATCGCCGAGGATCTGGCCGCGGGCGATCTCGCGGTACCGCGCCACCCCGGTCTCGTATGGGATCTTGCGCGCCGTCAGCTCGTGCTCGGGCGCACCAACCATGGAGATCTCGGGGATGGCGTAGATGCCGATGGGAAAGTGAGGTGCCATCGGCCCGGCCTGGACGCCGAAGGCCGCGCAGGCGGCGAGCCGCCCTTGCTCCGAGGACGTGGCGGCCAGGCTCGGATAGCCGAGCACGTCCCCGGCCGCGAAGATGTGCGGCACCGCGGTGCGGAAGTACGGATCCACCGTGAGGCGCCCGCGCTCGGCGGCCGCGAGCCCGGCGGCCTCGAGGTTGAGAGTGTCGGTGGCGGCAATGCGCCCGGCCGAGAACAGGACCATGTCCGTCACGATGCGCTTGCCCGACTCGAGATGGAGGACGGCCTTGCGCGGGGGCCCCTCGGCCACCGTGACCGACTCCACCGCCTCGCCGAAGCGGAACGTCACGTTCCGGTTTCGCATCTGGTGCAGCAGCTCGTCGACGATCTCCCGGTCCAGGAACTCGAGCGATCGTTCGCGCCGCTCGATCAGAGTCACGGCCACGCCGAGGGCGGCGAAGATCGAGCTGTACTCGATGCCGATCACGCCCGCGCCGACCACCGCGAGCGTCCGCGGAAGCTGCGTGAGGTGGATCACGTCGTCCGTGTCGAGGATCACCTCGCCGTCGGCCTGCATGCCCGGGATGGGGGCCGGGCGAGTGCCGCAGGCGATCACGATCTGCTCGGCCGTCACGTGGCGCCAGCCGGCCTCGGAGCGGATCATGAGCGTGTGGGGGTCGACGAACGAGGCGTCACCCCGGAGCAGCGCGACGTCGTTCCGGCGGAGCTGGTTCTCGACCACCTCCGTCTCCCGGGTGATCACCGTGTCCACGCCCGAGAAGAGCTCCTGGCAGCTCGGCCGCGCGTCGATACGCGCCCACGGCAACCGGTCCCCCTTGCCCGCCAGCCCCGAGAAGGTGAGGACCGCCTCCCGGAGCGTCTTGCTGGGAATGGTGCCGCTATCGATGCACACGCCGCCTGCGGACCGGTGCCTCTCGATCACCGCCGCGCGCCGGCCGAGCTTGGCCGCCTGGACGGCCGCTCGCTGTCCGGCCGGGCCGCTGCCGATGCAGGCCAGATCGAAGTCGTAGGGGTGGCTCATAGCCTACCGATTGATGCTCAGCTCGCCGGGAGCGCCCACGAGCGTGCGGCGCGGCGAGCAGGTGGCGATCATGATCGCCAGTGTGACCACGTACGGCGCGGCGTTGAAGAGATGGTAGCCGGAAGTGATCCCGACCGACTGCAGCGCCGGCCCGAGCGCCCCGCCCCTCCGAAGAGCAGCGCGGAGTAGAAGCACCAGAGAGGGTTCCATCGCGCGAAGATCACCAGTGCCACCGCCATGAGCCCCTGGCCGCTCGACAGCCCCTCGCTCCAGCTCCCCGGATAGGAGAGCGAGAGGAAGGAACCCCCGATGCCGGCCAGGCATCCGCCGACTCCGGTGGCGAGTGTCCGGACCAGCGACTCTTCTCCCAGCCCCCCCACCACATTGATCATGGCCGCGCTGCCTGCGAGCACCTCGTCGCCTCCTCGGCGCGGTCCGGGGGGCGCGGCGCCGCATCCCCCCAGACCCCATCGCTTCATCATAGGTCGGGTGCCGTGCTTCCCATCCCTCTCAGTACGGGCTGCCGGGTACCGGGGTTTGCGCCCGCCACCGTGGGCGATGGGTGGCTGGGGGCGCCGGGCTTCCCGAGATCCAGCGGTCCGCCCGGTGGCCCAGCCTCCGCTGCCATCACCATCACTGCCACGAGAAGGCGCTGGCGAACGCGCCCTCGTAGATCAGCGCGTACACCTGGAGCGGGTTGTGCCCGAGCACCGCCATGAACAGCCCGAACACCACCAGCGCGGCGGCCAGTGCCCCGAACGGGATCGCGATCGCCTCGGTGGCTCGGCCCAAGCGGCCGCCAAGGGCAGATGCCATGGAGGCGCCTTCAGACCTTGCCGATCACGCCCTCGACGAGGTAGTTCATCTGCTCGAGCGTCACGTCGGTCTGCTTGCGGGCGGCGCCAGCCGCGATGACAGTCTTGCCGCTGTTGTCGCGGAGCGGGCCCTTGAAGATGACATAGTCGCCCTTGAGGATCTGGGCCTTGACGGCGTCGGCGTCCTTGCGCGCCGCCTCGGACACGGCCTTGCCATACGGAGAGAGCTTCACGAATCCGTCCTTGAGCCCCCCCCGAAGGAAGTTGACCATCGGCTTCCCGGCCAGCGCGGCATTGACGTGGGCCGTGTAGGGCGTGATCCAGCTCCACTCCGCGCCCGTGAGATAGCCCTTGGGGGCCAGCGCGGACTGATCGGCGTGATAGCCGCACACGGAGATGCCGCGGCGCTCCGCCGTCTCGACGACGACCTTCGGGCTGTCGACGTGGCAGGTGATGACGTCCACCCCTTGGTCGATCAGGCTGTTCGCGGCCTCCGCCTCCTGGACCGGCAGAGACCAGTCGCCGGTGATAATGAGCTGGGTCGTGATCTTCGGATCGACCCGGCGCGCGCCGAGCGTGAAGGCGTTGACGTTCCGCAAGACCTGGGGGATCGGCTTGGCGGCAATGAAGCCGAGCTTCTTCTTCTTGCTCATGTGTCCGGCGACGCCGCCGCCGAGATACTGGCACTCGTCGATATAGCCGAAGTAGCTGCCCATGTTCCGGGGATGCTTGCCCTCGGTCCAGAGACCGCCACAGTGCGCGAAGCGGACACCGGGGTACTTCTCGGCCATGCGGAGGATATGCGGCTCGAAGTAGCCGAAGGAGGTGGGGAAGAGGAGCGTCGCGCCATCCTGCTCGATCATGGATCCCATCGTCTTCTGGACGTCCGCGGTTTCCGGCACCTTCTCCTGCTCGACGACGGTTACCCCGGGCATCTTCTTGATGGCAGCGGCGGCCGCGGCTTGCGCCTGGTTGTACCCGTAGTCGTCGCGCGGGCCGACGTAGATGACGCCGACGACCAGCACGTCCGCCGCGGCGCCCCGCCGCGCGTCGAACGGCGCGAGGGCGGCGAGCACGCCGGCCATGCCGAGGCCCTGCAGCACTTCACGGCGGCCGAACTCCCTCCTCTGGTCCCGCAGCCCTCCCTCCGCGCCGGCCTGCTCCTTGCCGCGATTCATCTCGCCTCCTGGCGGTAAGAGTTTGATCTGGATCCTGTGTTTGGATTCGTGGCCACGCCAGTCACGCAAAGACTGCGCCAGGCCTGGATCAGGGGGCCGGCCCGGCTTGTGTCCCACTAACCTGCTGTTTGGTGTGGCCCCGGGCCGCTATAGTACAAACCCCAGCGCCCAGTGTCTGCCTGTTTCGTGGGCGCCGCTGATGCGCATGGTCAATCAGCGTGGGGGAGACCCTCGCGGAGGAACGGCGCCAGCGCCGCCCGCACGCTGCCTTGGCACGTCTCGGCTCGCGGCGTATGCTGGCGCTCGAGCCATGAGACGAGTTGGAATCGAGCCTACCTTCGAAGCGTGGCAGGCGACCGCGTCACCCGTTGATGGCGGCCAGACCGCCCCGAGTATCTCAAGGGAGCGAAGCGCCAGGAGGACACCGCCAATGGCGACCGAGACGACGAAGCCCGCGCAGGAATCCCTCCCGTTTCATCTGCGCGGCAACTACGCGCCCGTCCTGACGGAGGTCACTGCCCTGGACCTCCCGATCGAGGGCGCCGTCCCCCCCGAGCTGCGCGGGCGCTACATGCGCAACGGCCCGAACCCCCGGACCGGCCAGTCGCCGCACTGGTTCGTCGGCGACGGTATGCTGCACGGCGTGGAGCTGCATGACGGCACCGCGGTCTGGTACCGCAATCGCTGGGTGCGGACCCGCGCGTTCCTCGAGGACACGCTCACCGCGCGCCCCGACGGCGAGCGCGACCTCACGGTGGGCCGCGCCAACACGCACGTCATTGCCCATGCGGGACGGATCTTCGCGCTCGTGGAGTCGTCGTTCCCGACCGAGGTCACCCGCGAGCTGAAGACGGTCGGCTGGTTCGACTTCGGCGGGCGCCTCACCACCGCGATGACGGCGCACCCCAAGCTCTGCCCGCGAACCGGCGAGCTGCACTTCTTCGGGTATGGGTACCTGCCGCCCTTTCTCACCTACCATCGCGCCGACGCCGGGGGCCAGCTGGTCCAGAGCGAGGTCATCGAGGTGCCGGGCCCGACGATGATCCACGACTTCGCCATCACCGACCGGCACGTGGTGTTCATGGACCTGCCCGTGGTCTTCGACTTCGACCTGGCGCTGGCCGGCTCCATGCCCTACCGGTGGTGCGACCGGTACGGCGCGCGGCTCGGCGTCATGCCGCGCGGCGGGACACCCACCGACGTGCGCTGGTTCGAGATCGCGCCGTGCTACGTGTTTCACCCCCTGAACGCGTTCGAGGAGGACACGGCCGTCGTCGTCGACGTCGTCCGCTATCCGGAGCTATGGCGACAGGGCGCGTCCACGTTCGCCCAGGCGTATTTGCACCGCTGGCGCATCGACCTGGTCTCAGGGCGCGTGGGCGAGCAGTCACTCGACGACCGGGCCATCGAGTTCCCGCGGTGCGACGAGCGCCGGACCGGCCTGCCGAACCGCTACGGCTATGCCGTCTATACCGAGCGAGGCGCGGACGAGAACACCGGCACCTCGCTCATCAAGTACGACCTCCGCTCCGGCGCGGCGGCGATCCACGAGTTCGGGCCGGGTCGGATCCCTGGCGAGGCGGTGTTCGTGCCGGCGTCAACCCGAAGCGGGGAGGACGAGGGCTGGGTGATGGCATACGTGTACAACGCGACCCGGGACGGGAGCGACCTCGTGATCCTCGACGCCGCGAGCTTCTCGGCCGGGGCCGTCGCGACGGTCCCCCTTCCCCAGCGCGTCCCCTTCGGCTTCCACGGGAGCTGGATCCCGGACCCCGCATAGCCTCCCCCACCCCCGGCTTCATTCATGAGGTACCGCGCAGAACCGGTCGGCCGGGTGGCGCGAGCGCACGGGCGTTCGAGCTCGCCTCGCAGGAGCCTCGCGGGAGCTTGCCGACCCGATCGGCGGGCTCGCCTTCCCTCGCTCCACTGGCGCGCGTCGCCTTCGACTCGGCGTCGTGGTCACGCCCTCGGGGCGCTGGTCCGCGGCGCCGGCTTCGGCGGCGGTCGGTGGCCTCCTGAGCGCCGCGGCTCGGGCGGAGACGCACCCGGGTCAGCTCGGGCCCGCCACCTCTTCGGGGATGCGTGAGAGATCGCTCAAGAGCAGGCCGGCCCACCGGTAGATGTTGTGCTCGCGCACCGCTTCGCGCATCCGGCTCATGCGGGCCGTCCGCTCCTCCGGCGGCATCTCGACCGCGATCCGGATCGCCTCGGCCATCTCGTCGAGATCATAGGGGTTGACGAGGAGCGCGTCGCGCAGCTCGCGCGCGGCGCCGGTGAAGCGGCTCAGGATCAGGACGCCGTCGTCGTCGTCGCGGGCCGAGACGAACTCCTTGGCCACCAGGTTCATCCCGTCGTGGAGCGAGGTCACCATGCAGAAGTCGGCATGGCGGTAGAAGGGCCAGATCGCCGTGCGGTCATGGTGCCGCTCGAGATACACGATGGGCCGCCAGGTCCGCGTGGCGAAGGGGCGGTTCACGGTCTCCACGGTCTGCGCGACCTGCGCCTGCAGCTCCTGGTAGCGCTTGATCTCGGTGCGGCTCGGCGCCGCGAGCTGGGCAAAGACGACCCGCTCCCGGTACTGCGGATACCGCTCGAGGAACCGCTGGACCGCCAGGAACCGCTCGGGCAGACCCTTGGTGTAGTCCACCCGCTCCACCCCGACCCCCAGAAACTCCGCCGAGATCCCCAGCTCCCGCAGCAGGTCGGCGCGCGAGACCGCCGGCGGATCCTCCAGGAAGTCGGGGGCGACGCTGATCGGGAAGGGCTTGACGTACGTCGTGCGCTGGCCGCGGACCACCGAGAAGTGCTCCCAGTCGATGAGCGCCTCGATCACGCGCT
>Ga0187892_10007966_pt1 | contig 14776 bp, 11 predicted proteins | sample MA1701073metaG_FD_139345 | JGI IMG/M metagenome (GOLD analysis project Ga0187892, IMG submission 139345) | Bio-ooze microbial communities from a basaltic lava cave in the Kipuka Kanohina Cave System on the Island of Hawaii, USA - MA170107-3 metaG ... | reverse complement strand
CTAGTACCGTGTCTCATAAATTTGTGAGCAGTTTGTAGGGCGTGCGAAGCGCGCCAAATCGCTGGCGCGTGGTACGCGCCCTACGGTTTTACCGCTAATGAACTTGCGAGACACGGTACTAGTGTGGTTCGAAACCCACGACCGGGTCGTAACGGCGATTGCACGCGAGAAAGCAATCAAGGCTTGGAAGCGCGCGTGGAAAGTAACATTGATTGAGCACACCAATCCGACCTGGCGCGATCTTTATCCTGAAATCCTCTGATGTAGCCCATGCTCCTGGATGCCAGCTTTCGCTGGCATGACGCTGAGGGGTGATCGTTGAGCAATTTTTGATTCGTTGCTGACTGCTGTTTAGAAAATCAGCTTGAGCAACGGTCCACCAATCCAATAGGAAACCGCTGCGATCAATGCTGCCCCAGGGATTGTAAATACCCAGGCCCATATAACTCTTCGCGCCACTCCCCAACGCACCGCCGAGAATCGCCGTGCCGCTCCCACTCCAACAATGGCTCCAGTAATCGTGTGCGTCGTGCTGACCGGAATGCCAGAGTAGGCCGTACCAAGCAGGGTAATCGCACCGGCAGTTTCGGCACAAAAGCCACCGACCGGCTGGAGTTTGGTGATGCGCATACCCATGGTACGGACGATACGCCAGCCACCGAACATCGTTCCGAACCCCAGCGCAGCATGACAGGTGATAATAACCCAGAAGGGAACCTGAAAGGTTTCCCCCAAGTATCCGGCATTAAAGAGCAGGATGGCAATGATCCCCATTGTCTTTTGCGCGTCGTTGGTACCATGGCCAAGGCTGTAGAAGGCAGACGAGACTAATTGGAGGCGACGAAAATACGTATCCACGCGCCCCGGTGTGGCTTGCCAAAAGAGGTTGAGCACGATCACGATAAGAGAGACTCCAAGAACAAGCCCGATGAGAGGGGACAGGACGATGAAGATAGCAGTTTTGCTGAAACCGCTAAAAATCACCGCACTCACACCTGCCTTCGCTAGCGCAGCTCCAGCAAAGCCTCCAATAAGGGCGTGGGAAGAACTCGACGGCAAGCCGTAGAACCAGGTGATGAGGTCCCATACGATAGCTCCCATCAACCCACCAAAAATAACCGTGGGATCAACTACCGCTGGATCGATCACCCCCTTCCCAACAGTGGTCGCCACGTGTACGCCAAAGCCAAAGGCAGCAATGAAATTGAAAAACGCGGCCCACGCGACCGCTTGAAACGGCGATAGGACACGAGTGGACACAACCGTGGCAATCGAATTCGCTGCATCATGAAAGCCGTTAATGAAATCGAAAGCGAGGGCCACGAAAATGAGAAAAACGATAAGGGCGAAGCTCTGTTCTGTCATAATGGAGCCCCCTTCTGCCCGGTCTGGCGACAAGAGTCAATGCCAAGCTTACCAGACATCTAAATCGAACCACACAACATTGGCACCTTGCCTATATCAGAACCGTTCATGCTGAGCGTAGCCCACAGGGCGAAGTCGAAGCATGCGTAGGGCTTGATGCGCCGCCCTTCGACTTCGCTGCGCTACGCTCAGGACGAGCGGGAAAGTATCCTATTGTGGGTGCAGAAGTGGGCGAATCTTCTGTGGTTCAATTTAGAGCGGTAAGAAAATCCGCACCGTCGTTCCCTGTTTGAGTTGGCTTTCGATACGGAGAAAGCCGTGGTGCGCCTGGACAATGTGTTTGACAATGGCGAGCCCGAGCCCAGTGCCGCCCAATTCCCGTGAACGGGCTTTATCCACGCGGTAGAATCGTTGGGTCAGCCGCGGCAGGTCTTCTTCCGGTATCCCACTGCCAGTGTCAGCGACTGCGATCTCTAGCCATTCGATTGCGGATTGCGGATTGCGGATTGCGGATTGGGAGGGAAGGGAACTAGCCTCCGATCTCCAGCCTCCATTCTCTCCTTGGTTCTGACCTTGAAACTTGAAACTTGAAACTTGAAACTCTTCTGCTTTCTGGACTCCGAACTCCGAACTGCGAACTGACTGCGCCGTCACTGTCACCGTCCCACCCACAGGCGTGTATTTGATGGCGTTATCAATGAGATTCACTAGCACCTGCTGAAGACGATCACTGTCTCCCACGATCACAGGTAACTCCAGAGGACAGTGTCGGACGAGCGTCACTCCACTCCGTTCAGCTTTCTCCTTAAAAACCTCAAACACTTCATTCACTACGTCTGCCAGTACGATTTCTTCTTTGAGGAGTTCGGTCTTGCCAAGTTCTAGGTTCGAGAGCGTCAGGAGATCATCGATCAAACGACTGAGCCGCTCGGAATGGCGGTCAATAATCTCTAAGAAGCGTTGCGCCGTCACGGGGTCTTTCATCGCTCCGTTGAGCAGGGTTTCTGCATACCCTTTAATCGCTGTCAGCGGCGTACGCAGTTCATGTGATACATTGGCGACAAAATCGGCACGGACCGATTCTAGCCGCTTGAGGTGTGTAAGATCGTAAAACACCAACACATACCCGCTGACCGTCACGCCATCTTCGCAAATCTGCATCGCGCTCGCAGCAAGGTAGCGTTCTTCCTCGCCTTCGATCTGGAACTCACGGCCCACTGGTGGGTCGCCTGGCCGCCGATTGGCCACTTCGCGCAGCAATTCCTGCAATAGAGGATGGCGGGAAAATGCTTGGATCGGTTTGCCCTGCCATTCGTGGTTCTGTCGCAACTCAAATAACTCTTGCGCGGCACGATTACAGAGCACTACATGACCAGTAGAGTCAATGACGACGACGCCTTCAGCCATGCTCTGTAATACCGCTTCGAGCTTCTTACGCTCAGCGACCAGTGCACGTAAGCGTTCATGCTGCCGAGCCATCACCTGCTGTAATCCACGTTCGAGCGCTCCAACCTCATCTTCATTCCATACGGGAAGCGACGGGGGCAGCTCTCGTTCAGGAGGCGCAGAGAGAAACGTCACCAAGCCGTGTAGTCGGTGCCGCAGATGCTTCCCAAAGATGAAGGCGCTCGCGACGGCAGCCACCCCCAGGGAAATTGAGCTATACCACAACAGGGATGGGCGAGGAGTGACAGGGAAGGAATAAAAGACAAGAAGACCGACCAGCGCAGTAAGCGCAAGGAGTGGGAAAAGGACGATCGGGAAAAAGACGCTATTTCTCCAAGGCATCAGGGTTAAATTTATACCCCACCCCGCGCACGGTAAGAAGTAACGTGGGATTGGCATCGTCTTTTTCGATGTGTTGGCGGAGACGGCGAATGTGTACATCGACTGTGCGCGGTTCGACGTAAATATCTTGCCCCCACACCAGATCAAGGATCTGTGTCCGACTAAACACCCGGTTCGGATACTGGACAAAAAATTTCAGCAGTTCAAATTCTCGCAAGCCCAGCGCCGCCGACTCCCCATCGAGCGTGACTTCATAGGTGTCGTAGTCAATGCGTAAACGCCCCTTCTCATACATCTCGTGTGGTCGATTCAGAGTCGGTCCGTACGCCCGGCGTAAGACCGCCTTGACACGCGCCACCAACTCACGGGGACTGAAGGGTTTGGTCACATAATCGTCTGCGCCCACCTCCAACCCTACCACCTTGTCCACTTCAGACGCGCGCGCAGTCAACATGAGAATCGGCACCTGGAGGGTCGCCTCTTTCGTTCGCAACAGGCGACACACTTCCAGTCCAGGCACGCCTGGTAACATGAGATCGAGAATGATCAGCGCCGGCCGTTCGGTCGTCGCCAGACGCAGTGCGATTTCGCCATCGCTTGCTTCCACTACGCCGAACCCTTCGGCTTCAAGGTTATATCGCACCAGTTCGCGGATGTCCTGCTCGTCTTCGACAAGGAGAATTTTGCGTTTGGGCTCAACTACGAGGGATTTATTTTGTAGCTGTGTTTCCACTGTACCCTGTACCCTCACACCGACGCCGGAGGCGGAGACATGTGGCGAATACTTTTCCCCTTCACCATAAAAATGATCATCTCGGCGATATTGGTCGCGTGGTCGGCAATCCGTTCCAGATATTTCGCAATAAAGAGGATGCGCGTGGCTCGACTCACTGCCTGCGGGTCTTGGGTCATAAAGGCCAGCATTTCGCGAAAAATATCGGACGTCAACTTGTCGATAAAATCGTCGCGCTGGCACACCTGGAGTGATAGCTCTGTATCCTCACGCACAAAAGCGTCGAGACTATCGCGCAACATCGACCGGGCCCAGTCTGCCATCTTCGGCAAATCAATGTAGGGATTGAGCGGCGGCTCTTGATTGAGTTCGAGCGCACGCTCACAAATGTTCTGGGCGATATCCCCCACCCGTTCGAGGTCGGTGGTCACCTTGAGACTGGTCATGATGAGCCGCAGGTCACGTCCTGCCGGTTGATGGAGTGCGAGGAGGCGAGTACAGGCTTCGTCCACAGCGACATCGAGATAATTGACCGTGTGATCGCGGGCGATCACTTCTTGTGCCAGGGGCGAGTTGCGATCGACGAGTGACGTCATCGCATCGCTAATTTGTTTTTCAACGAGCCCTCCCATCTCCAAGATTTTGGCCCGGAGTTGTTGGAGTTCCTCTTCGTAGACGCGATCCGTATGTAGTTGTGGCATGACACCGCTCCCGTGATTAGCCGAATCTGCCGGTAATGTAGTCTTCGGTTTCTTGCTTTTCCGGGGTGGTAAACAATTTGTCGGTTTTGCCGAATTCTATCAGCCGCCCCAGGTACATAAAAGCCGTGTGATCCGATACCCGTGCCGCTTGTTGCATGTTGTGGGTAACGATCACAATCGTGTACTGCTGCTTCAATTCGTGAATGAGTTCTTCGATCTTCGTGGTGGCAATGGGGTCAAGTGCCGAACAGGGCTCATCCATCAGCACCACTTTTGGCTCCACCGCGATCGTCCGGGCAATACAGAGCCGCTGGTGCTGACCGCCAGAGAGTGCCAAGGCGTTGTCATGCAAGCGGTCTTTCACTTCTTCCCATAGCGCTGCATTGCGGAGGCTCTGTTCAACAATCTCATCTAGACGTGCTTTCTGCTTCATGCCCAGGATACGCGGCCCATAGGCAACATTCTCGTAAATCGTTTTAGGGAACGGGTTGGGCTTCTGAAACACCATTCCCACCTGCTTGCGCAGCTCGGTCACATCAAGGGTGGGGTCAAGAAGCTCTTGCTCATTCAGCCGAATGCTTCCCGTCACCCGCACGCCATCAACGAGATCATTGAGGCGATTCAAGCAACGGAGCAGGGTTGATTTCCCGCAACCAGAAGGGCCGATGAAGGCTGTCACCTCACGCCGCCCAATGTCCATATCAATATCAAACAGCGCCTGCTTACTGCCGTAAAAGAGACTGACCTGACGGATCTGCACCTCGGTCGCTCGTGCGTCTCCATCTGCCGCTGAGTCCTTTCCGTTGGAATGATCAGCACGATGGGAGACCGAGACAGAATGCGTCGGAAGGGAATGCTCTTTGTCCATAGGTTACCTATTAGAAGGTGCCAAAGCGTAACCGACTGCGCAGCCGATTGCGCACGACAATGGCCGTAAGATTCAGCAAAAGGATGATGCCAATGAGTAACAAGGTCGTCATAAACACCATCGGCTTGGCCGCCTCGACATTGGGCGACTGAAACCCAACATCATAAATGTGAAACCCCAGATGCATGAACTTCCGCTCCAGATGAAAGAAGGGGGCATGGGCATCAAGCGGCAAGGTTGGCGCGAGTTTCACCACGCCAGTAATCATCAACGGTGCGACCTCACCGGCACCGCGCGCCATCGCCAAAATCATCCCGGTCAGGATGCCAGGCAGCGCACCAGGGAGCACTATTTTGCGGATCGTTTCCCATTTCGTCGCCCCCAGGGCAAGAGAACCTTCGCGCCATTCACGCGGGATGGAAGAAAGGGATTCTTCGGTTGCCACGATGACCACCGGCACAGTAAGCAGCGCGAGAGTAAGCGAGGCCCAGAGAATTCCGCCAGTTCCATAGGTTGGTGCAGGCAGCGCCTCGGCATAAAACAGACGGTCGATGCTGCCACCAAGGAGATAAATAAAGAATCCTAAGCCGAACACCCCAAAGACGATTGACGGCACTCCGGCCAGATTATTGACGGCAATGCGGACGGCACGAACCAGTGGTCCTTGTTTCGCATACTCACGCAGATAGAGAGCAGCGATTACCCCGAACGGCACCACCATGATGCTCATGATGAGCACCATCATGACCGTGCCAAAGATGGCTGGAAACACCCCGCCTTCAGTATTGGACTCGCGTGGTTCGTCCCACACAAACTCGATTACCCGCGTCACGTACAGCTTGAAACGCTCCCACCAGCTCAGTTGATTAGGCAAAAATGCGCGCACGACAGCCGCAACCGGCAGTTCCTTTTTCGCCCCGCCAGCCGCTTGTACAGTCATGCGGTAGCGTGCGTTTTCGTCATACAGTGCTTTAAGTTCCTTGGTTTTCTCCTCGTAGCGGCGCTGCAACGCAGCGATGTCCTGCTCAAGTGCTGCAACCTGTTTCGCAACCTGTGCTGGATCACGCTCCTGGGTCTGGATCCGTTTAATGGCAAGGCGAGTTTGCTCAAGATCGTAGTTGATGTCACCAATTTCTTTTCGCTCGATGCCATGGATGCGGTCAAGCGTCTCCTGGGTACGGGGATGAATCTCCTGAAATTTTTCCCAGGCTTGAGCAAACCCTTCTGCGATAACTTTTTCATCCTGGGTGACAGTTGTGAGAAAACCGAACAAGTGTCCCCACTCCCAACGTTCAAAGAACAGGGCTTCAGCCGGGAAGGACCGCGCAACGATGTCTTCGTCGTTGATCCAGCGAAAATCTGCGCCGTAGAGGTCGCGGTTCGCCACCTGAAATTCAGTGCGATGCTTTACTATCTCTGTCTTCGCACCAGGAGTCGGAATCTCTTGGTGCTCAATAACCTGTCCAAGAATTTCGCTGCCATCCTTGAGTTTTGCCTGTACCAAACGGTCAGGCCAGAAAAACCCCAGTGCATTGGCGCCCACAATCACGATCAGTGCAATGATCATAATGAGGCTAAAGGCTAAAGCCCCACCGGTCATCCAGACGAATGGGTCACCACTTTTCCAAAACTTGTTGAAGAACGTACTCATATCTTGCTATACCGCTCCCGCAGACGCTGTCGTACCAGTTCTGCCGCGGTGTTGACCAAAAACGTGAGGATGAACAACAGCAATGCCGCCAAGAACAGCACTCGATACAGCGTACCGCCATGCGGCGCTTCAGGAATCTCCACCGCGATATTGGCCGACAGCGCGCGAAAGCCGTTGAACAAACTAAAATCCATCACTGGGGTATTCCCGGTTGCCATCAGCACGATCATCGTTTCCCCAACTGCCCGACCAAAACCAATCATCACTGCCGAGAACAGCCCCGGACTGGCGGTCGGTAACGCGACACGGATTGCAGTTTGCCAGCGCGTCGCTCCCAGGGCCAAAGAGCCAGAGATCAAATGTTGCGGAACATTGGAGAGCGCATCTTCGGAGATCGTGTAGATAATTGGAACGACGGCAAAGCCCATGGCGAAGCCGACAACCAGCGAATTACGCGGGTCATACCGCGCCCCAGTCGTATCGTACAACCATTGTGGGAAATTGCCACTGAAAAACGCCGCTTCAACATACCCACTGAGAATCACACAAGCATACACAGTGAGGAGCAACAGGGGTATGAGAAATACTAGTTCGATGCCAGGCTTGAACCGGCTGCGCACCGGCAACGGAATGAGTCGCCACAGAAAGGCCGCAATAAACGACACCAATGGCAGCGCAATTACGAGTAAAAACACGGCTGGAACGATTTTCTCGATGCGTGGCGCCAACCACAAGCCGGCAAAGAACCCCAACACGACACTGGGGAGGGCAGCCATGACCTCAACCGTTGGTTTTACCATGTTGCGCAGGCTGGGATGCATGAACTGTGAGGTATAGATCGCCGCAAAGATACTTAACGGGACCGCTAAGAGCAGTGCGTAAAATGTTCCCTTAAGGGTTCCGTAGGCCAACGGAGTCAGACTAAACTTGGGCTCGAAATCATCCGTGCCGCTACTCGACTGCCAGGTGTAGTCGGGTTTTTCGTATCCTTCGTACCACACCTTGCCGAACAAGGTTTTCAGGGTAATTTCTGGGTGCGGGTTAGAGAGATCCCAGCGGAAGAGTTGTCCTTGGCTGTCTACCGTTAAAACTCCGTTGGCTTTGGGGGCGAAGGTTAGAAGAGAAAGAGCATTCGTTCCAGTGGACAGTTCAAGCAAAGTCTGGTCGGAAGTGGCGTGATGCAACAGCACCGTGCCAGCAGCATCAGTTGTAAGAAATCCCTTGTCGCGTGGGGAAGGAGCCACTGCTGTGACTGGTGCCTGATGCGACCGCAAGGTGTGCGCTTTCCGATAGGGTGCATCTTGCGGATTCTCTGGGTTGCGCACTTGGAACCAGACACTCACCCCACCGGCAGTATCACCAACAATCAACGAGCGACCACCGATAAGCCAGCCGAGGACACTAATCCCCGCACCTGTCGTCTGCGCAGCCATAAAAGTTTGCACCAACTGTACATCTTCCGGATCGTCAACCTGCCAGTGATAGATATCTCCACTCGCTGTACCTGCCAACAGATTGGACTCGAATTGGTCAAGGGCGAGCGCCGTAACGTCACTCTTGAGTACGGGAGAGAGATCAACACGAGACTGTTCGAGGCTCGACTCTCCTAATAATGAAGTCTTTTCTTGCTGTGAAAAAAAGAGCAAAGTGCGCGGCCCCACCAGTGCTGCCGCCTTCACTGTTCCCTCATGGTCTCGATACACCAAAGCAGTGATCGCCCGGCCTTGTTCGTCAACCGGCAACGGTTTTCCTTCTCGGACTTCTGGCGTGATGACCCGCTTGCCCTCAACATACTTTGGGGAGAACACAATTCTCAGCGGAATAATCATGCCACTAGATGTTCCGACTGCGACTTCATGATGTATTCCATCACGGTAAGCAGCGGTCACTCGTTGCCCATTGAGGCCTTTGATTTCGTAGCGTTGTAGAACCTCACCGTCAGCTAAAGAGCGAAATTCGACCGCCCCGGCGGCGGTGGCGAAATACACAATCTCTTGGTACTCATCCACTCCCAAAACCAACGGACGCATATCTTCGAGAAGGGTAGTAGGTGCCGGTTGCGCGGTAGGTGATCTCCACAGCGGCAGGGTCTCGGCCACAATGACGAAGAGGATCAAGACAATACAAGCGATAATCCCAATACCACCAGCAGTGATCACAACGCCAGCGGCTTTGTCAGCCAGTTGTTTCCAGCGAATACCAACGGTTTTCTTCGGCGTGGGGGACCGTGCTTCAATACGCGGAGAAATGAGTTCTGGTGATGCAACTTCTTGGAGGTCTGACATATCTCTCTCGATCATGAAAGCTAGAGCAATGCTGCTACAGAAACGGAGAAACGGGGAATCGGAGAAGGAGAGATTTACTCTAGCTTCGCCAGTTCTTCCCTGACGATCGCAGCCGTCAAGGGATAGTAGCCATCTTTCACGACAATCTCTTGCCCCTCTTTGCTAAAGATAAACTTCGCGAACTCCTTCACCAGTGGATCAGGGGCGCTTCCCTGGGGACGGTTAATGTAGATCAGCAAGAAGCGACTCAGCGGGTACTTGCCACCGATGACATTTTCGTAAGTCGGAGCGGCAAAAGCTTCGCCTGGCTTGTTGGCCAGCGGCACCGCCCGCACCCCAGACGTCGCATACCCGATCCCACTGTACCCGACACCGTTGCGATCCTCACTCACGCCTTGCACTACTGATGCAGAGCCCGGTTGTTCTTTGACCGTGTCCTTATAGTCACCATTGCACAGCGCATGCTCCTTAAAGAACCCGTACGTGCCAGATGCGGAGTTACGGCCATACAGGCTTAGGGGCGAACCGCTCCAGCTACCGTCATCCCCCGCTTGTCCCCAGGTTTTGATATCCGTCCCTTTACAGCGATAGGTTTTTGAGAATATCCCGTCTAGCTGTGCGAAGGTCAGCCCCTTCACCGGATTGTCCTTATGGACAAAGACCGCCAGAGAGTCGAGTGAGGTACGCAACGCGGTCGGTTTATAGCCATACTTCGCCTCGAAGGCATCAATCTCAGACCCTCGCATGGGGCGTGACATGGGTCCAAGTTGGGCGGTCCCTTCAATGAGCGCTGGTGGCGCAGTGCTCGACCCTTTTCCTTCAATCTGGATGTTCACATTGGGGTAGACTTTCTTGAAGCCTTCCGCCCACAGCGTCATGAGGTTATTCAGGGTATCCGAACCGACGCTGTTGAGGTTGCCAGAAATCCCACTCACTGCTTTGTAGGACGGAATGGCCGGATCAATTTTAATCGCATCCTGGGCAAACACCTGCTTATTGATCAGCAGGCTCGCCACAAGGCTTGCTCCTATTATGAGAGACCAGAGCAGTTTTTTCATTTCTCTATCCTCCGTTGGATAAACGTTAGCAAGTGAATGTTACAGGAGTGTTACAATCGCATGACTGGACAGTGACTGCCCTGAAGACAGACAGAGAGCTGAGACAGAGCCCGACCCACTCTCTGTCTCTGTCCCGCTGAACACTTACTCTTTTAGAACGCCACTTGTGCATCGAGCTGGAGGCGGTAGACTTCGGAGTTCGACCTACCCGCCGGTCGATCAATATACGAGACAAAGTGGTTCTTGAGGGTCAACGTCAGCCGCGGGAGCGGCATGTAATCAATCCTGACAAATGGTCCTTGGAGATTCGTCCCACCGTCACGGCCAAAGTCACTGTAACTCAACTCTGAAAGCACGGCTTGGGTTTCCGTGTGCGCCCAGACAAAAGAGAATGCCCAATCGCCAGGATTACGGGTGGCACCCAGACTCGCCCCTGTCCAGACGGCGAAATCGCCCCCACCCTCCGCCACAGTGTTATAGGCAAAATCAGACATCAAAGTCAGGGGCCACTTGGGATAACCAGTGTCGTACTCGAGCTGATATCCCCAGTTCACGATATTGAAACCACCAACGAATCGCTGAAATGCTTTGTCCCCGGTGCCTGGGGTCAAGGACTTCCCGCCTTGTACAACCGTCCCATCTTTGAGAATGACCGAGTTAGTAACTTTCAGTTGGTTGTTGGTGTTGCGTGCTTGAGCTAGAAAATTTGATCGAGAAAAATAGTAATCACCAAAGGACATTGTCAGTCGGGCCTTCGGGTGGAGCTGTAAAGTCATCGCGCCCTGCCCCCCGAACACCCAAGCGTCGTGGTTGGCGGCTGTTCCTGAGGACGACCAATTTTCTACGGCTATCCATTGGGCAGTATTGAGTTGAAAGCTGCGGAGAACTCCTTCTGATTTCTCATAGAGGGTAAATCTTTGAGCAAGCCCTTCGGGGCTTAAATCATCATCAAAGATCAGTTCCGAAACCATGATGGCACGGGGTTTGTAAAAGTTGTTCGTAAACTTTCCTGCGTAAAGAGTAATCGGTGTCCATGGTATATCGCCAAGCCCGATGATCTCCTTCGGCGTGGCCTGAATGTAGGCCCAGTCAAGGTTGATTGGTTTACGGTTAAAGACACCTGTCAGCGTTTGATTGGTCGAAATCGGATCGTCGATGTTGCCGCTGACGAGTCGCATCCCGACCAAGAGTTCATCGGTAATTTTCATATTGGCACCAAACCGCAAGCGAATCCGCTCACGGTTGCGCGCATTCTCACCGTCCTGATAAATCCCTTCATGACGCATCCGGAAATCACCGAAGAAACTAAACCGACTGAGCCAATTGAGGCTCCTGTCGTCTTTGATGAGTTTCACTGGGTCCCGTCGAAACGCTTCAACTCCGGCCTCCCGCGCCTCGTTCTCGGCTTTGGCTCGGTTCATCAGTTCTTGATATTTCTCCTCGCTAATCTTGTTTTCTGCGCGCAGAAGCCCCAAGATTTCTTCTGCGACGCTTTGCTTCTGTGCCAGGGCTGCCCCCCCTAGCAGGTGGATGACGGTAAGCCCGCTGAGAATAATGACACTAATTTTCCGCATTCCTATGTTCTCCTTCTCCCTTGGTCTCTATAATGGTGCTCGCTGGGCGAGCGTGGGTCTTTGATGAGCCGAGGTTCTGTCATTTCCTTGTCAAGACACACCACCCCCTTCCTCGTGGAGAGCGAGGCCAGGATAAACGGAATGTGTTACAGGACCGTGACAAAGACGTGATGTGTCAATGACATCAGGGCAACACCCGACGTACTAGTGATGTCAATTCGATAGGAAGGGACCCGCTTTCTTCACTCCAACCTCAGCCTTCTCCCATATCTTAGGAGTAAGGGGATTTTGGCATAACCCCTTTCACCTTCCCTTGTCGGCAAAGAGGGAAGGTGAAAGGACGTCACACTAGCGATCTTCCTTAACGACCTGTGGGATAAAGCTCAGCAGAGGTATCGCCGGACACCTTCCTCATGAGTATGATAGATATGCGAATCGTTCCGGTTTATGCGTTGCGCTCATCTACTTCTCTTTCTTCTCTTTTCCTTTGCCATTCCCATGATCGTCGTCGTGATCGTCGCTGCCGTTGAATTTGAAGCCGGTGATTTTGATAACGTCGTCCGTGTCATACCCATCAATTTTCGGCATATTGGTGTCATCACTGTGTTGGATTGACACATAGGCAGTGGTACCGTCCGCACTAAAGAGAAAGCCGGTTGGTTCAGCCGAACTATCTTTCACCGAAAAGACTTTGACACAACCATCGGTTTTGATGTCCCGATCGAGACCATCGGGCAGACAGGCAAAGATGTCCCCATTTTCATGATCTTCGATCACGTAGAGATTGTTGGTTCTGGGCTGAAAATCGAGGTTATCAAATGAATTGAAGTCATAGTCGCCTTCAACAAAGCGGTTGACGACCACAGTTCGCTGCGTGGCACTTGCGGTCAACGGCTCTGCATCGACGCCACAGACAACTTCAGCGTAATTCTTCGCGTCTTCGTTGCCAGTATTGGTCCAGCAAAAGCGTACTCCAGGACCGCGATAGGTGGGGTCACCGTGCAGATCCTCTGGGCGATAATAGCCGGTTGCTCCGTTGGTACGCGCATCCGCACGGGCCGCGGCGGCGGTCACGGAAACCCATGCGGCATTGCCAATTTCACACCCTTGGCCGTACTGTTGCGTGTTATTCACACAGGAAACTTGCAGCGCATACACACTTCCCGCCACCAGCGGAGATTGCGTTAGGTTTGTGATCGGTCCAGTCCCGACACGGGGGATTGCGGGTACAAACTTGAATATGGCTCCACCGTCTCTGTCAGCCCCGCCCGTCCCAGGGCGGAGTTCATCACCAGCGATGACCACGCCACTCGGCAAGACTGCAATGCCTTCCCACGCTATTATTGGCAGCGCCGTCCGTTTGGCAATATGACTTGGATCAGTGACAGCGCCAGTTCCACGGTCGGTAATACTCTTCTCTGTAGTGGTCAGTGGATCAAGGATCTCGTACGCCCCGCCGTCCGACGTCTCTTCAGTCGCCAAAATGGTTCCCCACGGCGTCGTGCGAATACCGTCACAACGATCCATGCCGCGCAAAATAGTAGTAACCTGCCTAGAGGCGAGATGAATGCGTTGCACGGAAGGGTTGAGTTTGCCATTTGCTAGGGTTTCGCGAGCGCCTTCCACACACGTGATCAAATGGGCGGGATGATCGGCGGGAAAGAACGCCATCATGTCGGTATGATTCCCTGCGTCACGGGTCAGGTATTCTACTTTGAGCCCTTTTGCGAACAAGAGTTGGTCTGCGGCAGATTGTGTTAGCGTTCGATAGGGGCCGATTGTCGGCGACGCAGACGCACCCAGCGGCTTTACGATACCAAAAAGACTGTTAGCGTAACTTTCTAACCGGTCCTCCACTTCTACGCCAAAATCGCGTGGATCAGCCACGCTGATCGTCGGGGAAAAAATAGCTCCGGCAAGTGTGGCGGTGAGCAGAGTTCTCACCACAAGTTTTGATCGCATGTACTACCTCCTCATAGAAACACAAAGTCGCACCCTCGGACACCTGAGTACGCTGGGGGCAACTATTCACTTCTTGTATGACTCGACGATGAGAGAATTGTGACAATTAGATGAAGTGACTGCCGCGATGGGTCCATCTCCACTGGCTCAAGCGAACTATTTAGTTTTTCGGCGGATACCAAGTTTTCACGCGAGCGTCACACGTATGCCATCTTTCCCCTTTACTCTCTCCGTATTTGACCACCACTCACAAAAGAGAGGAGGAAGCGATGAAAGAAAAAATGGACAATACTGGTACAGCTCTCGCGACGCTGTCATCACTCTCTGTTGTTATCCCCTCGATCGTACACGTTCACAGTCCCTATCCAGACTACAGCGCGTACTTTGAGCCCACCACAGATACCACTAGACGGTTCCCTGCTAACACAGAGAACGTCGCAGGCAGCATTCCTGATTTTAGTGACTATTTCGAACCTGTCGCCGGCAGTGTCCAACCCCTAAGGGTACGCCTGTCATGAAGAAAAAACGTGCCGTTCATAGCAAAGGAAAACAGCAATCTGTCTCTTCGCGGAAGCAGCGGAATACAACCCCATCGCCGCGGAGATATACAAAGGAGCGAACGATGGAAACAACGATGTTTACAGGACCCGAGCAAGAAGGAGTCGTACTCTCCGAACAGACCATGGGAGAGGAGCAGCAAAGCGTTGCAGAGCGATCGAGCACTGAGCACGAAAACCGGCACGAGACGACGCAAAAGGGACCCGATGAACCGCAGCTCTGTCGGAGGAGGG
>Ga0187892_10007964_pt1 | contig 14778 bp, 15 predicted proteins | sample MA1701073metaG_FD_139345 | JGI IMG/M metagenome (GOLD analysis project Ga0187892, IMG submission 139345) | Bio-ooze microbial communities from a basaltic lava cave in the Kipuka Kanohina Cave System on the Island of Hawaii, USA - MA170107-3 metaG ... | reverse complement strand
TGCCCCGATCGTCACGGGTCAGGCGGTCCGCCGCCGCAGCGTCGCGGCGATGTCGGCGTGCCCGTTCTCCGCGGCCCATCCCTCGGGTGTGGCGTCGAAGCGCGCGTCCTTGAGGGTGACGTTCGCGCCGCGCGAGATGAGCAGCTCCACCGTACCGGCATGGCCATTGAACGCCGCCCAATGGAGCGCGGTCGCGCCGAAGACCCCCTTCGCGTCGATGCTCGCGCCGCGCGCGAGCAGGTACTCGACCGTCCGCTGGTGACCGTTCCGGGCCGCCGCATAGAGGGCATCCGAAAGGACGTCACCCAGCAGGTGGGCCGAATCCGCCGGCCAGGCGCCGTCCGGCGCGGGGGGCGCGCCCCACCGGCGATGCGGCGCGAGATCGGCGCCCGACTCGACGATCGCCTCGACTTGCTGCTGTTTTCCGAGGGCCGCCGCCGTGATCAGGGTGAGGCCGCTCGCGCCGCGGGCGAGGAGCAGTTCCGCCACACGGGCGGCGCCCATGGTGGCAGCCCAGTCGAGCGGAGAGGCTCCCCAGGACGTCCGCGCCTCGATATCGGCGCCGGCGTCGAGCAGGACGCGCGCGACCTCCACGCGGTCCAGCTCCGCGGCCCAGTGCAGGCCGGTCTTGGCGTGTTCGCCGGCGGCCCGCGTCAGGTCCGGGCGGGCGGCGATCATCGCGGAGACCCTGGCAGCATCTCCCCGCTTCACAGCCTCCAGGAGGTCAGTGGTCTCGTCCATCAGCCACCGCGCCACTGGGCGTCAGGCCGTCGGACAGCCTGCGGCAGCGCCGCACGCAGCACCCCGATCGCCGACCAGAGGACCACGCCCGTGATGGCCAGGCTCACGAGGACGTCCGGCCAAACGGTCCGCGTGGCCGCTACACCGGCGGCCGAGGCGAGTACCCCGAGATTCGCGAGCACGGGTGGCCGTGGGCGGCATCGAGCGAGGCTCCTGTGAGGAGGGGCACCGGGGGCGATGGGATGCATGCGACAAGCTAGGCGGGCGGGATGGTCGTGTCCAACCGCTGGACGCGCGGCGAGCGCACCCGTCCCTACCGGCCCCCGGCCTGCTCCAAGCTCTCGCCGCTCGCCAGAAAGACGAGCGACCCGACGAACAACCCCATGTTGACGGCGACCGCGATTCCGACGATCACCGACCCCACCACCCGCCGCGCATGCGGGTGGTAGCCGATATTGAGCACCGTGGGCAGCGCGCGGACGATCATGAACCGGGCCGGAGACGCCGCCGCCTCACGTCCGCCGGCGCCGCTTGAAGAACGCGCGTGAGTCGAAGACGTTCGTCCCGGCCTTCTTCAGCCAGCGTTGCACGAGCGCGGGACGGATCTCGGCGGCTGCGGCGAACCGGGCCTGCGCCGCCCGGTACTTGCCGACCGGAGTGAGGTCAGGCTCATCGAACGCCTGTCCATTCCAGAACAGGAGCGTGACGGCGTGCGCCCTCGCGGTGATGCCGACGACGGGATTGTCAGCGACGAACCACACCGGACTCCCGTGCCACACCCTGGACGTAGCCGCGGGAAGCGCCGCCTCGACCAACCCCCGCAGCTGATCGCAGATCGCCCTCACGGGGCGGGGTTGGGCACGCACGTATGCCGTGATCGGGTTGCCACGGGGGGCACGTCGAACACGGCTTGCGATCGCGGACTTCTTCATCGGCGGCTCCCTCCGGGGCCCTGAAGCTGCCGCCTGCCAAGGCCGCGATCAAGCGCTGCTCCGCAGCGTCACGGCGGCCTGCTGGCAGTATCGGGCGTATCCGAGACCGAACAACACCCCGAACAGCAACAGCAGGATGGCGAGCCACACGGCCTCGCCGGCGGCGAAGACACCCGCGCGGCTCGACATGATCGCCAGCACCAGAAACGCCGGCATGTTCAACTCGACGCCCGTGGCGGTCGCGGCCTGGAGGGCGGAGAGTCTCCCACCCACGCGCCGCCGGAGGAGCCACAGCCCCGGCAGGTAGCAGGCGAGTACCAGCGCCGCGCCCCGCCACGAACGTCGTCGTCGCCACGCCCACGAGATCGGCCATGCCGGGCCGCTCCCCGGAAACGACGGCACCGGCCGACATCGTCAGGACTGTGGCGGCGAGCCAGGCAAGGACGGCGATTCCTGCGATGCGCATCGTGGGGCCCCACACCCTACGCGGGCCGATACACGCCCCACACCGCCCGCAGCACGTCCGAGATCTCCCCGAGCGTCGCCCGCGCGCGCACGGCCTCCACGATCCGAGGCATGAGCGGCGCGCCGGCGTCCCGTGCCGCGGCCGCCAGCGCCTCGAGCGCGGGCGCCAGGGCACCGGCAACCCGCCGCCGCCGCGCCTCGGCCACCCGCTCGCGCTGCCGGACCGCCAGGCTCGCGTAGTCGGGCCCCGGCGCGGCGGCCCCAGACGCATCATCGGCGTGGCGATTGACGCCCACGACGACGGCCTCGCCCGACTCCACCGCCCGCTGCTGCGCATAGGCCGCGCGCGCGATCGCCTCCTGCATCACACCACGCTCGATCGCCCGCGCCGCGCCACCCTGCCCCTCGATCTCCTCGATCAGCGCCCGCGCCGCGCCCTCGATCTCGTCGGTGAGGCGCTCGACGTACCAGCTCCCGCCCAGCGGATCCACGACCTCGGGCACCCCGGTCTCGTGCGCCAGCACCTGCTGAGTACGCAGCGCCACGGTGGCACTCTGCGTCGTGGGCAGGCCGAGCGCCTCGTCGTAGGAATTCGTATGGAGCGACTGCGTGCCGCCCAGCACCGCCGCCAGCGCCTGGAGGGCGACGCGCACCACGTTGTTGAGAGGCTGCTGGGCCGTGAGCGTCGCCCCGCCCGTCTGCGTGTGAAACCGCAGGCGGCATGCCTCGTCGCCCGCGCCGAAGCGCTCGCGCAGCAAGCGAGCCCACAAGCGTCGCGCGGCGCGAAACTTGGCCACCTCCTCGAACAGGTCGGTGTAGCCCGCGAAGAAGAAGGAGAGCCGGGGAGCGAAGCGGTTCACGTCCAACCCCGCGGTGATCGCGCGCCGCACGTACTCGAGCCCGTTGGCGAAGGTGAACGCCACCTCCTGTACCGCCGTCGCCCCCGCTTCGCGGATATGGTAACCCGAGATGGAGATGGGATTGAACGCCATCCCCTCGGCGTCGACGAACCGACACACGTCCGCCACCGATCGCAGCGACGGCTCGAGCGGATAGATGTACGTGCCGCGCGCGACGTACTCTTTCAGGATGTCGTTCTGCACCGTGCCGCGGAGCCGGCCGCGTGGGACGCCGTGCTCCTCGCCCACCACCACGTACATCGCGAGCAGGATCGGCGCCGTGGCGTTGATCGTCATCGAGGTCGACACCTGATCGAGCGGGATGTCGCGGAACAACAGCGCGAGATCGTCCACCGTGTCGATCGCCACACCCACCCGCCCCACCTCGCCCTCGGCCATCGCATGGTCGGAGTCGTAGCCCATCTGCGTCGGCAGATCGAACGCGACCGAGAGCCCCGTCTGCCCCGCCGCCAGGAGATGGCGGAACCGCGCGTTGGTCTCCTCGGCGGTACCGAAGCCCGCGTACTGCCGCATCGTCCAGAGCTTGCCGCGGTACATCGTGGGATGGATGCCGCGGGTGAACGGGAAGACGCCCGGGCGCGCGAGATCGGACGCTGGGTCGCCGGCCCAGTCACGCGGACCGTAGGAGGGTGAGCGCTCCGTCACCGCGCGGCGCCCTCCCTCGCTCCCTCTCCCTCGGCCGAGAGCACGCTGGTCACGAACGCCACATCGTCCCGGCTCCCCAGGATCAGCGGCGTGCGCTGGTGCAGGCCCGCGGGCCGCTGGTCGAGGATCGGCGCGCGGCCATCGGTGGCGGCGCCACCGGCCTGCTCCACGATCAGCGCCAGTGGCGCGGCTTCGTACAGCAGCCGCAGCTTGCCCTGCGGCGATTTCGTGTCGGCAGGATACAGAAACACGCCGCCGGCGATCAGGTTACGGTGGAAGTCGGCCACCAGCGATCCGATGTAGCGGGCGTTCTTGGCCTTCATCGCGCCCTCGCCATTCTTGAACGCGGCGACGGCGCGCTGGATCCCCGGCGTCCACTTGTTCCAGTTGCTCTCGTTCACGCTGTAGTACTTCCCCACCACCGGCGTCCGAATGTCGGCGTGCGAGAGGAGGAACTCGCCGATCGTGGGATCCAGCGTGAATCCGTGGACGCCCGTGCCGGTGGTGTAGACGAGGACCGTGCTCGAGCCGTACACGATGTAGCCCGCCGCCACCTGCCGCCGGCCGGGCTGGAGACAGTCCTCGAGCCGGCCCGGACCACCGCCGCGCGTGACGCGCCGGTGGATGGAGAAGATCGTCCCGATCGAGACGTTGACATCGATGTTCGTGGATCCGTCGAGCGGATCGTACAGCAGCACGTACTTGCCCGCGGGGCGGCCCGCCGGGGCGGGGGACGGCTCCTCGTCCTCTTCGGACGCCGTGACGCACACGCGGCCCGTGTGCTGCACGGCGTCGCGCACGGTCTCGTTGGCGAACACGTCGAGCTTCTGCTGCAGCTCGCCCTGCACGTTGACGGACCCCTGGTCGCCGAGGATGTCGGTCAGGCCGGCGCGGCGCACGTGGCGGGAGATGATCTTGGCGGCGAGGCACAGGTCATAGAGCAGGTTGGAGAGCTCGCCCGTGGCCTCGGGGTGGAGCCGCTCCTGCTCCATGATGTGGCGCTCAATGGTGACGACAGAAGTCGGCGTGTGCATCCTGGCTGTCGATGGCAAAGGTGATGGTGCCCGCGCGGTCGGTCCGGTGCACCGCAATGCCCCGCCGCAGGAGCCGACCGAGCACCTCGGGCGCCGGGTGGCCGTACGGGTTGCGGGCACCCACGCTGATCACCGCACACGCGGGGCGCAGCCGATCGAGCCACGCGTCGGAGGTCGCCGTGCGCGAGCCGTGGTGACCCACCTTGAGCAGCGTCACCGGTCCGAGCGCGCTCAGCAGCCGCTCCTCCACCGGCCACCCCGCGTCGCCCGGGAACAGCAGGCGCGTGCGACCGAAGCCCACCCGCAACACCACGGAGTGCTCGTTCGTCTCCACCGGCCGGCCGAGCCAGGCCGTGTCGGGGCTCAGCACTTCGAGCACCACGCCGTCCACCTCGAGGCGATCGCCGGTCCGCGCCGGGAGCCACCGGGCCCCCGAGCCCTGCACCGCCGCCAGGAACTCGAGGTACAGGGGCCTGGGCACCGGCTCGCCCGGCTCGACCACGACGTCGGCCGGCAGCGCGTCGAGCAGCGCCGGGACGCCGCCCAGGTGATCCCCGTCGGCGTGGCTCGCCACGACCAGCGTCACGCGCTCGGCCCCGTGACGCCGCAGAAAGGGGACCACGACCCGCCGTCCGGCGTCGTTGCCGGCGAGACGGGGACCCCCGTCGATTACGATCCACCGCCCGGCGGGCGTGCGCAGCACCGCGGCGTCGCCCTGGCCGACGTCGAGGAAATGTACGGTCAGGAGTCCGTCCCGGCCACGCGCGGGCTGAACCAGCAGCAGGGCCCACGGCCCGAGCGCCGCGGCCAGGGCGAACCGCGCGGCGCGAACCCACGGCCGCCGCGGCGCGTGCCACATCCACCACGCTACGCCAGCGACGGCGCTCCACAGGAGGGCCGCGGGCCAGCCGGCGGGCATCACGACGTGCCCGCCTGGCACGCGCGCCGCGAGCGCGGCCACCGTATCCACGAGCGCAAGCAGCAGTCCGGCCCCCGACGCGAGCAGGGCCGCGCCCGGCGGCCAGACCCACGAGGCGAGGAGCGCGAGCATCAGCCCCGGCACGGCGACGCCGGCCAGGGGCACGGCCACGAGGTTCGCGAGCGCGCCGATCGGCGCCACGGTGCCGAAGGCGTATGCGGTGATCGGCGCGGTGGCGAGGGTCGCGGCGGCGCCGCCCGCCAGGGCGCGAATGAGCGGGGCGCGGCCCGCCGTGGCGCGCGCCGCCCAGATCACGGCCGCCACCGCGACGACCGAGAGCCAGGCGCCGACCGACCGCAGCGCCCACGGGTCGCCCGCCAGCACAAGGAGCGCTGCAAGTGCGATCACGCCGCCGGGCGAGACGCGCCGCTGGCGCCATCGGGCGACGCCGTCCGTCGCGAGCATCAGCGCCGATCGGGTGGCCGGCGCGGGAAACCCGAGGAGCCCGACGTAGCCGCCCACGAGCGCGGTGAACGCCGCGCCCCGCGCTACGCGACCGAGCGGCAGCCGGCCCAGCAGCACGCCGAGCCACGCGGCGAGAAACCCGACGTGGAGACCCGAGATCGACAGCAGGTGCGCGAGCCCCGAGCGCACGTAGCGCTCGCGTGCGTCGCGGTCGAGCTCGGCGCGGCGCCCGATCACCAGCGCGTCCACCAGCGGCGCCCGCGAGCCGAACAACCTGGCGCTGCGGGCGGCGATGCGATCGCGCCAGGCGCCCCGCCCCGCGGGCGCACCGGGCAGGGCCCGCGCCCGGCGCACGACGAGCACCCCCCGGCCCCCTGAGCCCAGCCACTTCCCTGCAACGACCCACGCCGTCCCGCCGCGCGCCGGCACGCCCTCGAGCCAGCGCAGCCGCACGACCCCACGGCACCAGCCGGGCACGACCTGAGCCTCGACCACGCCGCCCGCGTCGCCGACCGGATCGAGCAGGCGCACCGTCGCCGCGACGCTTCCCGCTTCCCGCTCCCCGCTTCCCCATCGTCCAGCACACGTCCCCTCTCGCGCTCGCCCCGCGGCTGCGCCCCACAGCTGTCCGGCGACGGCCGCGACGCCGAGGGCGGCGGCGAGGGGTGCGCGGGCGGCGAGCGCCGCGACGCCGAGCAGGAGCGGGAGCATAGCCCAGGAGGGGGCGTGCCCGGCGAGCCCGAGCGCGAGACCGGCGGTGAACGCGAGGGCGAGCCAAACGATGGGCGGCCGCACGACTCAGACCGACCCTGAAGGATCGGCTCGGCCTTGAGGAAGCGACGCTAGCGGAGCTCGATCGGCGCGGCGCCGCAGCGCGGCGCGAGACCGACCTTGCGCAGACCCTCGAGCAGGATCACGTCGAGCCGCGCCTTCTCCTGATCGGTCGCGAGCGACACCTCGGTGAGGATCGCCCCCTGGCGCGTGTTGGCGTAGTGGGGCGGGAGCCGGTTCACGGCGTACACCAGGACGTCCTGGCGGCACGTGTCGCAGCCGCAGAACCCGGGGAACGTGCCGCGCAGCCGGTCGTACTCGCGCAGCACGGCGTCCCAGGTCAGGTTCAGGGTCATGCGAGCGCCGCCTCCTCCAGGGGCCACGCCGTGAACGTCGAGCCGGTCGTGCCCGTAAGCCGCACGCGGCGGTAGCTCCCCACCGAGTCCTCGGGTCCGGGGAAGAGCGCGATCTTGTTGCCGCGTGTCCGGCCCTGGAGCAGGTCGCCACGCTTCGCCCGGCCCTCCACCAGCACCTCGTGCGTCGTGCCGACGAGGCCGATGTTGCGGCGCCGCGCGCCCGCGCGCACCGCGGCGATGAGCCGCTCCAGTCGCTCGCCCGCCACGGCATCCGGCACGGCGTCCTTGATCCGCGTGGCGGGCGTGCCTTCCCGCGGCGAGTACCGGAAGGTGTAGGCGTCGTCGAAGCCGACCTCGTCCACCAGGGACAGCGTGTCGCAGAAGTCCGCCTCCGTCTCGCCGGGGAACCCCACGATGAGATCGGTCGAGAGCGCGATCGCGGGAATGGCGGCGCGCAGCGCCGCCACGACCGAGACGTACCCCTCCCGATCGTAGCGGCGGAGCATGCGTCTGAGCGTGCGGGAGCTGCCGCTCTGCGCCGGCAGGTGCACGTGCTCGCACACCGCCGGCGTTTCGGCCATGGCGGCGAGCACGCGGGGCGTGAAGTCCGTGGGATAGGGCGACGTGAACCGTAGGCGCCGCATGCCGGGCACGGCGCCGACCGCTCGCAAGAGGTCGGCGAAATCGCGGGTCCCGTCGTGATAACTGTTGACCGTCTGGCCAAGGAGGGTCACCTCGGTCGTCCCGGCGGCGGCCAGGCGCTCGACCTCGGCCACCACGTCGGACAACCTGCGGCTCCGCTCGGGCCCGCGCGTCATCGGAATCACGCAGAACGTGCACCGATAATCGCAGCCCCGCTGCACGGTGACGAACGCCGAGGCGCCGGCGGCGCGGGCCGGCTGGACGTCTTCGTAGTGCTCCCAGGCGCGGAACTCGACGTCGGCCGCGCGCTGGCCGGCGCGGGCGCGCGCGATCAGCTCCGGGAGGCTGCGGTAGCCGTCCGGCCCGATCACCAGGTCCACCTGCGGCACCTGCTCGAGGAGGCGGGGCCCCAAACGCTGGGCCATGCACCCCACCACACCCAGCACGTCGCCCGGCCGCTTGTGGCGCTTGAGCTCGCCCATCCGGCCCAGCACCCGCTGCTCGGCGTGGTCCCGCACCGCACACGTGTTCACGAGCATCACGTCGGCCTCGGCGGGATCGTCGGTGGGACGGTACCCCACGCCGCCCAACACCCCGAGCATCACGTCGGTGTCGGCGACGTTCATCTGGCAGCCGTAGGTCTCGATGTAGATGCGGGGCATTGGTAGCCTTCAGCCGTCAGCCGTCAGCTCTTCACGGTGCAAGATAGGGGGCCGGTGCCCCTGCGCCAGGACGCTTCCCCACTCCCGCCTCTCGCCTCCCGGCCTCTTCACGGCCGTATCGCCACGCCGACCATTACGGTCCACACGGTCTCGCGCAGGCCGGGGCCCTCGCGCTCCAGGTACTCGACGCCGAGGTCGAGGGCCCCCCGGCCCCGGGCGATCCGCACGCCCGTTCCGATCGCGGCGCCCAGCTCGGTCGGCGCCTCGGCGCCCGGGCCGAACGGCAGCCGGCCACCGCGCACGCCGAGCCGCAGGGGCAGCGAGGACCCGCCCACTTCCGCGCCGACCGACCAGTTGACGGTATCGAAGGCATCGGAGGTGGACACCGACCATCCGGCCCACGAGACCGAGGCCGCGAACCGGCTGAAGGGACGGGGCTGCCAGTGGAGGGCGGCACCCGCCTGGAGCGGCAGGTCGCTGCGCGCGGTTTCGCCATCGTCGGTCTCGGTGATGAGGCGCGAGTCGGAGCGGGCCCACAGCGCCGCGCGCACGCCGGCGAGCGGGTCGGCCATGAGGCTCGCCGATCCCCCGAGCCCGTCGTAGAACACCTCGGTGCGCTGCACCGACGTGCTGTAGCTCGGATTGGCGAAATTGCGCGAGACCTGCTCGCGTGTCGAGCCGACGAGCACGTGCAGCCCGGCGCCGAACGCGAGGCACCGCGTGAGCCGACGCGCCAGCGCCACGCGCAGGTCCGTCACGGCCCCCTCGCTCGACAGGTCGTCGGTGAACGCCTCCGGCTGCCCCCGCAGGTCCATCGTATCGGTGATGCGGACCCGATAGCTGCGGTCGAGGTAGGTCGAGAACCCGAGCGAGCCCACCCAGCCGCGCCGCAGGCCGCCGCTCACGAGGAGGAGCGGAAAGCGCGACACGCGCAACGCCGCCTGCGTCGTGCCGAAGTCCAGATCGCGATGGGAGGTCGTGCCCATGGCGGAGGCGGTGAGACGGGTCACGTCGGCCAGCGCCGCCTCCAGATGCGGCGATGCCGCGTCGAAGGGCGCGAACGCGCCGCCCGTCGAGCGCGCGCGCACGCCCTCGGGACGCCCCGGCGTGCCGAGCCCGCCGATGCTGAACTGGGCGTCCTGGCCGCGCGCGTCGGAAGCGACGCCGCTCCACAATCCGAGCCACAGTCCCGCCACCACCAGGCACCGCCCGCTCACGGGACCCCGAACGGGAAGCGGCGCACGTAGGTGACGTGGAGCGCGGGCGCGAGCGTCGCGTGGGCCGAGGGCTGAAACCGCACCTCCGGCAGGCTGCCTTCGGGCACCTGGCGCAGCATCAGGGCGGTCGGGGCGGCGGTGTCGGCGAGCCACGCCTGCACCAGGCCGGTGACCTCGATGCGCAGCGTGTCGAGGGCGCCGGGGCGGACGAGCGTGCTACCGCGACGCAGCGAGTCGGACACGAGGGGCGATTTGGCCCCGATGTCGGTCTCGACGCCGACGGCGGACACGAAGAACGAATCGGCCGGCGTCCCCAGCAGCGGGCCGGTGGGCACGAGGACGAGGGTGGCGCGCAGGACCTGCGTCGAATCGCGCAGGAACTCCGGCAGATCCGCCCGCAGGATGCTGCGCGCCGCCGGCACGCCGCCGACCGCGAGGGTGGAGTCGAGCGCCGCCGCGGGCGGGTCGAAGACGAAGGAGTCGAACTCGGCGATCGGGTTCACGACACGCGACACGGGGGGCACGGTGTCGATCGGCGGGATGGTGTCCACCCCCGCCGAGTCGATGCGCAGGAACCAGCTGACCCGGGGTCCGCTGCCGGTCTCGCCCGACCCCAGCGCGATGTTCGCCAGCGAATCGGCGGCGACGGTCACGCCGAACGCCAGGCGGCCGGAGTCCGCGACCACGTACGGCGCCTGTGCGGAGTCGAGGCCCACGAGAATCGTGATCGCGCCGCCTACCTCGACGGCCACGCTGTCGCGGGTCACGCTGTCGCGGCGGCCCGGGGCGGCGAGCAGGCTGTCGACGTTGACGGTCCGCAGCGGCGGCGCCGCGAAGTCCGCCGCCAGGTCGGCGAGCGTGGTCGTCGAATCGAGCACCAGCGGCAGCCGATGGATGCGCAGTGTCAGGTTGGTGGTGCTGTCGCGGCGCACGAGGATGAGCGCCAGGCGCAGCGAGTCCACCCCCACGATGGGGCGCAGCGTCGTATCCGAGCCGAAGCGGAACCCGTCGGGAATCGGCAGCGTGCGGAAAATCGGGCGGCTCTCCCGGCCCGGCAGGCTCGTCGCGTAGAGCTGGGCCGCGTCGTGCGCCTGGACGTAGCCCCGGAAGGCCGAGTCGCGACCGAGGACGGCGCGGAGCACCGTGTCCCGCACCGTGATCTGGCCGGGCGGGCAGTAGTCCGGGCACACGCCGGGAGCCGTGATCTCCTCGGTGCACGCGGCCGCGCCCGCGAGCAGGAGGAGGCGCCCGAGGACGCGGGCGCGCCGGCCGGGACGGCTCACCGGTCCAGCGACTCCGGCAGGAACGGATCCGGCAGCAGCGCCCGCAGCGTCCAGCGCCGCTCGCTCGCCGGACCGACAGCGATGACGTCCAGATCGAGGCCGAACTCCGCCAGGAGCTGCCGGCACGCGCCGCAGGGCGCGGCCGGGGGATCGGTCTCACTGGACACGACGATGCGGCGGAACCGCCGGGCGCCACCCGCGACGGCCGCGCCGACCGCCACGCGCTCGGCGCAGAGCGTCAGGCCGTAGGAGGCGCTCTCCACGTTGCAGCCGGTGAAGACGCGGCCGTCCGCCGCCTCGAGGGCCGCCCCGACGCGGAACTCGCTGTACGGCGCGTGCGCCCGCTCGAGCGCCTCGCGCGCCTGCCGCACCACCGCATCCGTCACGCCCACACCTCCGCCAGGAAGGACGCGCCCGCCGCGAGCGGCGTCAGTCCGAAGTACTCGGCCACCGTCGCCCCGACATCGGCGAAGGTCGCCCGCTCCCCCAGCGCCAGCGGCCGCACCCGCGGGCCCACCACCAGTACCGGGACCGCCTCGCGGGAGTGGTCGGTGGACGGCGTGGTCGGGTCATTGCCGTGATCCGCGGTCAGGATCACGAGGTCCTCACGCCGCAGCCGCGTCAGCAGCCGCGGCACCCACGCATCCAGCTCCCGGAGCCCACGATGAAACCCCGCCACGTCGTTGCGGTGCCCCCACGTCTGATCGAACTCGATCACGTTGGCGAAGATGAAGCCGGTCCCCAATCCCTCGAGCGCGCGCTCGATCAGCCGGTACGCATCGGCATTGGTCGGCGTGTGCTCGCTCGTGATACCGCGCCCGGCGAACAGGTCGTCCACTTTGCCGACGCCGAGGCGCGGCACCGCCGCCGCCGCCAGCCGGTCGAGCAGGGTCGCCCCCGGGGGCTCGAGCGAAAAGTCGTGCCGGTTCGCGGTGCGCCGATAGCTCCCCGGGGGGCCCGTGAACGGCCGGGCGATCACCCGGCTGACGGCGTGCTCGCCGACGAGCAGATCGCGCGCCACCCGGCACGCGCCGTACAGCTCCTCGAGCGGCACGGTGTCCTCGTGCGCGGCGACCTGAAACACCGAGTCCGCCGAGGTATAGACGATCCACTCGCCCGCGCGCTGGTGCGCTTCGCCGAGCGCCGCGATGATCTCGGTGCCGGACGCCGCGCGATTCGCGCCGGCGAGCACCGCGCGCCCCGTGCGGCGCGCGAACTCGGCGAGCAGCGCCGCCGGGAATCCCTGGGGATACGTGCGGAACGCGCGCTCCAGCACGACCCCGCACAGCTCCCAGTGGCCGGTCGTCGAGTCCTTCCCGGCCGACCGCGGCAGCGCCACGCCGTGGGCCGCCGAGGGCGTGACGCTCGCACTGAGGCCGCACACGTGCCGGCAGCGCCCGAGTCCCAGTGCCTCGAGGTGCGGGAGCGTGAGTCCACCGACCGCGCGGGCCACGTTGCCCAGGGTGTCCGACCCCTCGTCGCCGTAGGCGGCGCTGTCCGGCGCCGGGCCGATCCCCAGGCCGTCCAGGACGATGACGACCGCCCGCTTCAACGGTAAAACCGCGGCAGTCGGGGACCGAGTCCGGTCAGGAGCTCCCGCTGCAGCGCCCCGCTCCACGCCGCGAACTCCTCGAGCGTCACGCGCCCGCCCGGGGCCTCACCCACCAGGGTCGCCACGTCTCCCACCGCGACCGGCATCTCCCCCACGTCGATCATCGTGAGATCCATGGTCACCAGGCCGACGATGGGACAGCGCGTCCCGTTGAGGAGCACGCGGGAGCGCCCCGTGAGCCCCAGGCCGCGGCGCAGCCCGTCGGCGTAACCGATGCCGAGCGTCGCGATCGTCGTGTCGCGCAGCGCGGTCCAGAACGCCCCATAGCTCACGCTCTCCCCCGCGCGCACGCGGCGCACGGCGAGGACCCGCGAGCGCAGGCTCACCACCGCGCGCCCCTCCTGGAGGCCGTCGCCCGGTGAGCCGCCGTACAGGTAGACGCCCGGGCGCACGAGATCGAACGCGTACTTGCGGTCGCGCAGCGCGGCCGCGCTGTTCGCCACGTGCAGGAGCGGCGGCCGCCGCGGCAACCGCGCCACCGCCTCGACGAACCGCGCGCACTGCAGCTCCGTCGTGCCGTCCTGGCGATCGGCCGAGTGGAACTGGGTGAAGCAACCCTCGAACTGCGGCACGTCGAGCGCGCCCGCGAGGGCATCGATTTCGTCCCACCGTACCCCCGAGCGCCCCATCCCCGTGTCGATCTCGAGGTGGAACGGGCCGGCCTGCTCGCACCAGGCGCGGATCGTCGGCGCGTCGCCCAGCGCCGGTGTCAGCCGGTGCTCCCGCAGCGCGGCGAACAGATCCGGCCGCCCCGGGAGGAAGACGAGAATCGGGCGGGTGATCTCCGCGCCGCGCAGCTCGGCGCCCTCCTCGAGCGTCGCCACCCCGTAGCCCCACGGCTCGAGGGGCTCGAGGGCCTTACACGCGGCGACGGCTCCCACCCCGTATGCGTTTGCCTTGACGACGGGCAGGAGCCGCGTGCCCGCGATACGGGCAACATTGCGGGCGTTTTCGACCAGCGCGGCCAGGTCGACGTCGACCCACGCGCGGCTGTGGCGCCCGCCGAAAGACGCGGTCACAGGCGGGGCGAATCATAGCGGGCCGGGGACCTAACTGCAAGGAGAAACGGAGGTTGGATGACGGGAGCGGGGAGCGGGGAGCGGGGAGCAGTTGCTCCGGTGTCAAGGGCTCACCGCAACCACGCCACGCCCAAGGTCAGGCTCGGCAACGAGACCTCATCGCCGTCGAGCGTGAAGCGCCGGTGGGTGTAATCCATCCGCACGGCGGCGCGGCTCGCTGCGCGCACGAGGATCCCGCCCCCGATGTTGTAGCCGACGATCGCTCCCCCTCCCCCACCACCGGCGCCAGCGATCACGCTCACACCGGCGCGTCCCACGAGCCCGACGGTCTCCGTTGGCGCCAGCAGGAACGCAGCGTCCAGATCGGCACCGAGGAGGGCGATTCCATACACGACGGCCTCGGGCAAGGTGGCCACGGCGATCTCGATCCCGGGTCCGTTGCGCTGCAACGCGGAGAACCGATACCCTGCCTGGAGCAGGCTTCCGTTTCCGGGCGCGACCACGCCGACTTCGAGGCTGGACATGCGCTGCCCCGATGCGGCGGCCGTCAGCGCGCAGAGGCCCAGGGCGACGGCGCCGCACAACCGGACCACTCGTGGCATGGACCGACTCCTGTTTGAGGACGGATGCAGTGTCGCCCCGAGGCCTCAAGCAGGATTCAAGCGGGCCACTAGCTTTTCCCTGCCCCCTACCACTCGTGCCTATGCCTGAATCACTCCCTACCGACGCCGTCCTGGGCCGCGCCCTCGCGCTCGTCCGCGACCTGCGTGCGCGATGCCCATGGGACCGCGTCCAGACCCCACAGACGCTCCGTCCCTACCTCGTCGAAGAGGCGCTCGAGCTGGATCAGGCGATCCGCCGCGACGACGCCGCGGCCATGCGCGACGAGCTGGGCGACCTGCTCCTCAGCGTCGCATTCCAGATCGTGATCGCCGAGGAGCAGCGGCGGTTCGACGCGGAGGGGGTGGTGGACGGGCTGGAGCAGAAGATGCAGCGGCGGCATCCGCACCTGTTCGGCATCGGGGACGCGCCGACCTCCTGGGAACACGGGAAGCGGGAAGCGGGGAGCGGGAAGCGTGGGGCGCTCGAGGGACT
>Ga0187892_10007963_pt1 | contig 14778 bp, 16 predicted proteins | sample MA1701073metaG_FD_139345 | JGI IMG/M metagenome (GOLD analysis project Ga0187892, IMG submission 139345) | Bio-ooze microbial communities from a basaltic lava cave in the Kipuka Kanohina Cave System on the Island of Hawaii, USA - MA170107-3 metaG ... | reverse complement strand
GCCCGGGCCTTCGAGGAGGTGGGCTACGACGTCCGAGGTCTCCTCGACCCGGGGCGGTCCGGGGCCCGGAGCGCCGGGGCGGCGGTCCGGTGACGGCCCTCGCCGGGACCATGGCCGGAGCCTATGGCGTGTACCTCCTCTACACGGCCGCGGTGCTCGGATGGCGGGGCGTGGGGGTGGGTCCCCGGCCCCTGGCCAGGGTGAGCGGGCGGCAACGGGCCCGACGGTGGCTGGCCCAGGCGGGTCTCGACGATGTCGAGCCGGCGCAGTTCGCGGGGACGATGGCCCTCGTGCTCGTGGCCACCACGGTGGCGGTGGTCGCCCTCTTCGGAGCCCTGGCACCGGCCCTTGCCGCCGGCGCCTTCGCCGCCAGCTATCCCCTCGTCGCCTACCGCGCTCGGCGGCGCCGACGCCGCCGGGTGACGGCCGAGGCCTGGCCTCGCATGATCGAGGAGATCGCCCTGCTCACGGGGGCGCTCGGCCGCAGCGTGCCCCAGGCCCTGCTCGAGGTGGGTCGGGGGGCCCCGGCCGCCATGCGCCCCGCCTTCGAGGCGGCCCGCCGGGAGTGGTTGCTCACGACCGACTTCGAGCGCACCACGAGCGTCCTCAAGGCGCGGCTCGCCGACCCCACCGCCGATGCCGCCTGCGAGACCCTGCTCGTGGCCCACGAGCTCGGGGGCGCCGACCTCGACCGCCGGCTGGCAGCCCTCGTGGAGGACCGGCTCGCCGACGTCCAGGGCCGCCGGGATGCCGAGGCGCGCCAGGCCGGCGTCCGCTTCGCCCGCCGCTTCGTGCTCCTCGTCCCCCTGGGCATGGCGCTCACCGGCCTCTCCATCGGTGACGGTCGGACCGCCTATGGCACGGCTGAGGGCCAGGCCCTGGCCGTGACCGGGGTAGTGCTCGTGGCCGCCTGCTGGTGGTGGTCGGGCCGGATCATGCGCCTGCCCGAGGAGCAGCGGGTCTTCCTCGGCGATGAGCTGGCGGGAGCGCCGACGTGAGGCTCGCGCTGGCCTCGGGCCTCATCCTCTGGCTCGGGACCACCCTGGTGCTGGGCCGGCTCCGCTGGTGTCGCCGCCCGGACCTGGTCCAGCGCCTCGGCCCCTACGCGCCGGGCGGTACCGATGCCCGCAGCCGGCCGGCGAGCCTCTCGCTCGACTCCCTCCGGGCGGTCGTCGGCCCGCTGGCCATCCGGGCCGGCGAACGGCTCTCGGCCGCCTTCGGCGTGAGCGAGTCCCTGGCCTCCCGCCTCGAGCGGATCCACTCGCCCGTCGACGCCACCGCCTGCCGGACCCGCCAGTCGGCCTGGATGCTCGTCGCCTTCGGTGCGGGCGCCCTCGTCACCCTCGCCGCCGCGCCCCCTCCGCTCGTCGGCGTGGGCATCCTCGTGGGTGCTCCCCTGCTCGCCTTCCTCGTCGTCGAGAGGCGGGTGCTGGCGGCTGCCGAAGCCTGGCAGCGAGCGTTGGTCGTCGAGCTGCCGGTGGTGGCCGAGCAGCTCGCCATGCTCCTCGCCGCCGGGTTCAGCCTGGGCGCTGCCCTCAACCGTCTCGCCGCCCGGGGTCAGGGGTGCGCGGCCCGGGACCTCGCCCGGGTCGGTCGTCGCATCCGCCACGGCCTGTCGGAGTCGGCGGCGCTGGCCGAGTGGGCCCACGTGGCCCGGGTGGAGCCGGTGGACCGCCTCGTTGCCGTGCTGGCCCTCAACCGTGAGGCCTCCGACCTCGGCCGCATGGTGTCCGAGGAAGCCCGGGCCATCCGGCGGGAGGCGCACCGCGACCTCGTGCGCCTCGCCGAGCGCCGGGCCCAGCAGGTGTGGATCCCCGTGACCGTTGCCGCCCTCGTCCCCGGGGTGGTGTTCCTCGCCGTGCCCTTCCTCCACGCCGTTCGACGCTTCGCCGGCTCGTGACAGCGCGCCCGAGGAGCCCACCTCCCCCGGCCCGAACCGACCCCGACCCCCGACACGAGATGCCCACACCCGATGCCCACACCCGAAGCCCACACCAAGGCAAGGAGCAGACCATGCAGCACACCCGACCGTCCGACCACCTCCTCGACCTCTACGTACGAGCCCGGACCGCCCTCGCCCTCGGGGTGCGTGACCAGCGGGGTGAGGGCGTGATCTCGGCCGCCATCGCCGTGCTGGTGATGGCCGCCCTCGGCGCCATCATGTGGATCGGCTTCCAGCAGATCTGGCAGGGGGCCAGCAGCCAGACGACCGACCAGATCAGCAGCATCGGCGGCTAGCCGGTGGCAGGCCGCCCGTCGGCCTGGACGCCCGGGCCGCAACGCCGGAGGACCGAGCGCGGGTCGGGGCTCATCTCCACCTGGATGGGCTTCGTCGTCTTCCTCTTCCTCCTGCTGTTCTCGGTGCAGCTCCTCTTCAACCTCTACGCCGCCTCGGTGGTGAGCGCCGTCACCTACGACGCCGCCACCCGGGTGGCCCGCGAGGGTGGCGCACCCCCGGCCCGGGCCGACGCCGAGCAAGCCGCTCGGACCCTCCTGGGCGGCTACGGCGAGGTGGCCCGCTTCGACTGGTCAGGCACCGACGCTGACACCGTGGTGCTCAGGGTGCAGGTGGTCGCCCCGAGCCTCGTGCCGCGGGCACTGGGGGGCGTCGCACCCTTCGGCGACCTCGACCGCACCGTCCGGGTGCGAGTGGAGGCCTTTCGGTGAGGCGAGGAGTCGACGAGCGGGGCCAGTTCGCCGGCATCGAGGCGATCCCCTTCGGCCTGCTCGTCGTGGTGGTCGGTGGGCTCGTCGTGGCCAACGCCTGGGGCGTCGTCGACGCCAAGTTCGCGGTATCCAGCGCCGCCCGGGCTGCCACCCGCGCCTACGTGGAGACGCCAGCCGGCGACGACGCCCGGGCCCGGGCCCAGGCCGCGGCCGGGGCCGCCATGGCTGGCTTCGGACGGGATGCCGACCGCCTCGAGGTGGAGCTCGTCCGGGGCTCGCTGTCCCGGTGCGAGCCGGTGGAGATCCGGGTGCGCTACCGGGTCCCCGCCGTCACCGTCCCGTGGCTCGGTTCAGCCGGTTCGGCCGTCGAGGTCACGGCGAGCCACGTCGAGCGCGTCGATCCCTACCGCACCGGCCTTGCCGCCGTGGAGGGTGGGTGTGGGGCCTGAGCCGGGCCATGGGTCCCGCCGTCGGGAGGGCCGCCGGCCGCCCACCGGGACGCGGCGCGGGCAGGGCGGCAGCGTGCTGCTCCTCCTGCCCGCCGCCGTGCTCGCCGTCCTGGTCATGGCGGCCATCACCGTCGATGCCGCCGTCGCCTTCCTGGCCCAGCGGGAGGTGGCGAACGCGGCGGCGGCGGCGGCCAACGACGCCGCCACCCTCGGCCTCAGCCAGGCGGAGTTCTACGGCGGCGGGCAGGTGGCGCTCGACGCCGGTGCCGTTCAGGCCGTGGCCGTGGCCGAGGTCCGGGCCGCACTCGACGCCGGCCGCCACCGCGACCTCACCGTCACCGCCGACGTGGTCCCGCCGACTGGGCCGGGCTGCCCATGGTCGGTGACGGTGAGGGCCAGCTCCGAGGTCGACTATGTCTTCGCGCCCATCGTGCCCGGTGCCGCCGAGCAGGCGCAGGTGTCGGCCACGGCCCGGTCGCAACCCCAGCAGGGCCTGGGTGGATGCTGAGCCGCCCATCAGCTCGCCACCCGCCCGCCCGACTCGTCCCGGACGCCGGGCCTACCATCGGTCGTGCCCCGCCTGCGCCTCGGTGTCGTGCTGCTCCTCCCCCCGCCCCTGGACGGTGAGGTGGACGCCTTCCGGCGGGCCCTGGGCGATGGCACCTACGGGCGGGTACCGGCCCACCTCACCCTCGTGCCCCCGGTGAACGTCCACCGGGACCGCCTGGCCGACGGCCTCGCCCGGTTGCGGGAGGTGGCGGCGGCCACCCGGCCGCTCACCGTGGACCTCGGTCCGCCCGCCACGTTCCTCCCCACCACCCCAGTGCTCTACCTGCCCGTGGTGGGGCCGGGCCGTGGGGCCGTCTACGCCCTGCGCGACGCGGTCTTCCAGCCACCCTTCGCCCGCCCCCTCACGTGGCCCTTCGTCCCCCACGTCACCCTCGCCGACGAGGTGGCGCCGGGACGGATCCTGGCCGCCGAGGAAGCGCTCGCCGACTATGGGGCCACTCTCACCGTCGACCGCCTCTTCCTCCTGGCCGAGACCCGTGATCGCTCCTGGGAGCCAGTGGCCGACATGGCCTTCGAGCCCCGCCGGGTGGTGGGCCGCGGAGGGCTGGAGCTCGAGCTCGTCGTCACCCGCCTCCTCGACCCCGCGGCCCGGGCCATGGTCGAGCGGGAGTGGCCGGCCCAGGACCACGCCGTGCTCGAGGCCGGCGGCGAGCCCCCGGGCTACTCGGTGGTGGGTCGTCGGGGCGGCGAGGTCGTGGGGGTGGTGCGGGTGGAGACGGGGCCCGGGGGGGCGCGGCTGTGGCTCCACCTCGTGGCCGGCGAGCACCGGGGGCTGGGCATCGGCAGCCACCTGCTGGCCGCCGCCGAGTCCGAGGCGGCCCGCCGGGGCTACGAGGCCATGGCCGTGGGGGTGCTCGGCGGCTCGGCGGTGGAGACCTACTACCTCCAGCGGGGATGGCGGGAGGAGGCCCGTACCGCGCACCTCCGGACCGCTCGGGAGGTGGTGCAGCTCCGCCGTTGGCTCTAGGGGCCAGGGCTCGCGGAGGTCAGCAGTCCCCCTGGGAGCCCGGGGCCCTTCCCGGGCTCGTCAGCCTTGCTCGTCAGCCTTGCTCGTCAGGCTTGCACGTCAGGCTTGCTCGTCAGCCTTTGCCCTTCTTGGTCTTCTTGCCCTCCGGCTTCTCCCCGCCGGGGCCGCCGTCGGAGGCCGGCCCCGGGGGGGCGTGGCCGTGCGTGGCCTCGGCGACCAGGGGAGCGGCGGTGGCCGGAGCGGCGGTGGCCGGAGCGGCGGTGGGGGCCGGCCCGGTGATGGAGGTCCCGGGGCCGGCCTCCGCGGCCAGCACGGTGGTGGTCGGCCCGCCCGGCCCGGGGCTGTCGTCGCCGCCCCCCGCCAGGGTGGCGCCGGCCAGGAAGATCACGGCGAGGACGGCGGCCGCGGCCACCACCGCCCGGCGGTCGGCCCGAGCCAGGCGGGCGCGCCCGCTGATGGGGACCGACCGGGTGGGCTCCTCGTCCCCGCTGCCCGGACCGTCGCCCTCGGACCCAGCCCCGAGCCGGGGAGCCGGGGCACCGAGCCCGATGGCCACGGTGGGCTCGGTGGCCGTCGCCGGGCGAGGGGGATCGGCCAGCGCGCCGAGCGACGTGGTCACCTCGGCCGTCGTGGGTTCGAGGGCAGCCGCCATGTCCCGGGCCGAGCCGTAGCGCTGGGCGGGATCGGGCGCCAGGGCCCGGGCCACGAGGGCGGCGAGCCCGGGGTCTATCCCCTCCCCGACGAGGGTGGGCGACGCGTCGCCGTCCGGGCGGCGGCCGACGAGAGCCTCGTGGAGCACGACCCCCACGGCGTAGAGGTCGCCCGCCGGGGTGGCCGGCGACCCCCGCCGGCGCTCGGGGGCGAGGTAGGCGGGGGTGGCCCAGGCGATGCCCTCGGGCCGCGTCGGCCGCTCGCCGGTGGCTTCCGCCGACCCGAAGTCGGCGAGCTTCGCCCCCCCGGTGGGGGTGAGCAGGATGTTGGCGGGCTTCACGTCGCCGTGCACCAGGCCCAGGCCGTGGGCCTCGGCGAGCCCGGCGAGCACCTGCTCGGCCATGGCGCGGACCCATCCCCGGTCGAGGCAGCTGCGCCCGGCGGCGACGTCGGCCACGAGGTCGGCCACCGTGAACCCCGGCAGGCGCTCGAGCACGAGGTAGGGCCGCCCGTCGTGCACCCCACCGTCGAACACGGCGACGGTGGCCGATCCCGAGAGCTGCGCCGTGCGGCGAGCCTCGGACTCGAATCCCGCCACCGCGGCCGGGACCTGGCGCCGATCCTGGCGCAGGATCTTCACCGTCACCGGGCGGTCGAGGACGATGTCGCGGCCCTCGTGGACCTCGGCGGTGCCGCCCCTCGCCACCTGTCGCTCCAGGCGGTAGCGGCCGGCGACGAGCGTCCTGGGCGCCGGTGCGGTCCCGCGTCGGTCGCCGGCCTCCTCACCCATGGCCCACCGTTACCCTCGGTCCCCACCCCCCAACCCCGGCGGCCGCCTCCCTGGCGGGCGGCGAGACCAGGGCCTCCCTCCGGGCCCGTCCGGCGGCGCGCCCAACGCCGGGCGCGGCCGCCGAGCGACCTCCCCTGGGGGATCAGTCGTAGAGCTCGCCGGCGACGGTGCGGAGCTTGGCCAGCTCGTGGGTGGCCTCGATGCGCCGGACGGTGCCCGACCGGGTGCGCATGACCATGGAGGTGGTCGTGGCCGAGGTCCCGTCGTAGTGCACCCCGCGCAGGAACTCCCCGTCGGTCACGCCAGTGGCGGCGAAGAAGCAGTTGTCGCCGCCCACGAGGTCCTCGGTGGTGAGCACCTGGTCGAGGGAGCGCCCCGAGTCGAGCACGTTCTGGCGCTCCTCGTCGCTCTGGGGGCACAGGCGGCCCTGGATCTCGCCGCCCAGGCACTTCAGGGCGGCGGCGGAGATGACGCCCTCGGGGGTGCCCCCGATGCCGAAGAGGATGTCGGCCCCGGCCGCCGGCCACCCGGTGGAGATGGCCCCGGCCACGTCACCGTCCTGGATGAGGCGGATCCGGGCCCCGGCCCGGCGGATCTCGGCGATGAGGTCGTCGTGGCGGGGCCGGTCGAGCACCACGGCGGTGAGGTCCCGCACGCTGCGCCCGGTGGCGGCGGCCACGGCCTCGAGGTTCTCGGTGGGAGGGCGGGTGAGGTCGATGTGGCCGGCGGCGGCGGCGCCCACGGCGATCTTGTCCATGTAGAAGCAGGGTCCGGGGTCGTACATGGTGCCCCGGGGCGAGAGGGCGATGACGGCGATGGCGTTGGCCCGGCCCAGGGCGGTGAGCGTCGTGCCCTCCAGGGGGTCGACGGCGATGTCCACCTCGGGGGGCTGGCCGTTCCCGATGCGCTCCCCGTTGAAGAGCATGGGCGCGTCGTCCTTCTCGCCCTCGCCGATGACGACCACGCCGTCCATGTCCACGTTGTCGAGGACCCGGCGCATGGCGTTCACCGCCGCCCCGTCGGCCCCCTTCTTGTCCCCCCGCCCCATCCACCGGGCCGCGGCCAGGGCCGCCGCCTCGGTGACGCGGACGAGCTCCAGGGCGAGGTTGCGGTCGGGGACGGCGTCGGGGGTCATGGCCGGTGACGATAGCCGCCGTCCCTCGTCCCGAGCACGGGCCGGCCCGGGGCCCGGAGAGCGCCCGGCCACCGGGGCTGGCAGACTCCGGGAGCGCCCATGGACCCCGCCGACCCTCGCCGCTGGTGGTCGCCGGAGCGGCCCGGCGAGCCGCCCTACACCCGCGGCCTCCACCCTGGCATGTACCGCACCCGGCTGTGGCGCAAGCGCATGTTCAGCGGGTTCGGCACCGCCCCGGAGGCCAACGCCCGGCTCCGCCAGCTCCTCGCCGCCGGCAGCGACGGCCCCTCCATCGCCTTCGACCTCCCCACCCTCATGGGCTGCGACTCCGACGACCCCTTGGCCGAGGGCGAGGTGGGCCGGTGCGGCGTGGCCGTCGACACCGTGGAGGACGTCGTCGACCTCTTCACCGGGGTGGACCTGGGCGCGGTGACGACCTCGATGACCATCAACGGGCCGGCCCTCACCCTCCTGGCCATGTACGTGGCCGCCGCCGAGGAGGCCGGGATCGATCCCCGGCACCTGGCCGGCACCCTCCAGAACGACATCCTCAAGGAGTTCCAGGCCCAGAAGGAGTACCTCTTCCCCCCCCGGCCGTCGCTGCGCCTGGCCACCGAGGCGGTGCGGTGGTGCGCCTCGGGGGAGATCGGCCGGTGGTACCCGGTGTCGGTGTCGGGCTACCACATCCGCGAGGCCGGGGCCACGGCGGCCGAGGAGCTGGGCTTCACCATGGCCAACGGCCTCGCCTACCTCGAGGCGGCGGTGGACCTCGGCCTCGACGTGGACGTGGCCGCCGCCCACCTCAGCTTCTTCTTCGACGCCCACCTCGACCTCCTCGAGGAGGTGGCCAAGCTCCGGGCCGCCCGCCGGCTCTGGGCCACCGAGGTGGCTCGCCGCCACCCGGGCAGCTCGGCCCGGGCCCGCCAGTGCCGGTTCCACGTCCAGACCTCGGGGGCGAGCCTGGCCGCCCGGTCGCCCGAGCTCAACCTCGTGCGCACCGCCGTGGAGGCGCTGGCCGCGGTGCTGGGCGGCACCCAGAGCCTCCACACCAACGGCCTCGACGAGGTCTACGGCCTGCCCTCGGCCGCCGCCGCCCGCCTGGCCCTTCGCACCCAGGACGTGCTCGAGCACGAGTCCGGGGTGACGGCGGTGGCCGACGGGGTGGGTGGCGCCGCCGTGGTGGAGTCCCGCACCGCCGCCCTGGAGGACCGGGCTCGGGCCCTCGTGCGCGAGGTGGAGTCGCTGGGCCGCGGCTCCGTCGCCGAGGGCGTGCTGGCCGGGATCGAGGAGGGGTGGTTCCAGCAGGCCATCGTGGCCTCGGCCTACGCCGCCGAGGAGGCCCTGGGCCAGGGGCGGCGGGTGGTCGTGGGCCTCGAGCCCCCCGGGGCGGGCCGGGGCGGGGAGGCGCCCGCCACCCTCGTCCCCCACCGGGTGGACGCCGCCTCCGAGGCTCGCCAGCGCCAGCGGCTGGCCGCGGTACGGGCCCGCCGGTCGCCGGCGGCGGTGGGCGAGGCCCTGCGGCGGGTGGCTACGGCGGCCCGATCCCCCGCCGGCCCCCTGGGACCTGCCATCCTCGGGGCCGTGCGAGCCCGCGCCACCCTGGGCGAGGTCACCGCCGCCCTTGCCGGGGTGTTCGGCCGGTGGCGCGAGCAGGCGGTGCTCTGAACCGTGCGGACGTTCTGCGGATCCTGCGGGGCCGAGCAGCCCGAGACCATCCCGACGGTGCTCTACGGCTCCAGCGATCCCCGGTGCGCCGAGTGCTCCCTGGCCGTGGCCAGCGAGGTCCCGGCCCTGGCCCCCGGCAACGAGGAGATGACCTACGACCTCAGCCCCTGGACCACCGGCGACCGCCTGGCCCTGCGCAACCTCCTCGTCGAGCGCGACGTGCCCTTCCGGTGGGAGCCGGGGCTCGCCCTCGTCGTGCACGAGAACGACGTGGTCCTCGTCGAGGAGGTGCTCGACCTCCTCGACGAGGAGGACGCCGGGGCCGGCCCGGACCTCCACCCCGATGCCTCGCCCGAGGAGGAGGCCGCGGCCCACGCCGCCATGGACGAGCTCTTCCTCGTGGCCGACCGGCTGGCCCGGGACCCCGAGGACGGGACCCGCCTCGTCCTCCTGGAGGACCTCGTCGGGCGCATCGGTGACCTGGCGCCTCCCTTCGGGATGGAGGACAGGCTCTGGGCCCAGGTGCGAGGGGCGGCGAGCACCATCCTCGACGCGGCGGGCCCGGGCGACGACGAGGACGGCGCCCCCTCCTGGGCCCCGGTCGGCGACGAGCCCGGCGACGAGCCCGGCGACGAGGCCGGCGACGAGGCCGGCGGCGAACCCGTCGACGAGCCCGGCGGCGAACCCGGCGGCGAACCCGGCGGCGAACCCGGCGACGAGGTCGGCGAGGCCCGCCGGACGTCCGTGGCCGAGGCCGCCCGCCACCTGCGGGACCTGCTGCGCCCCTACGTGTGACCCGGCGGCACCGGCTCCGCCGGGCCTGCCTTCGGCGTCCGCCGCCCACCCCAGGGCGTCGGGCTCGCCGACCCGGCGGCGGGAACCCGGCGAGGCGGGTGGCGAGTAGGTTCCGGCCGTGCTGCTCGCCGAGCTCGAGGTCCGACACTCGCGGGCCGTGGCCCCCACCCGCCGGGTCGCCCTCGGCCCGCTGTGGCTGCCAACCGAGCCCGCTCCGGGCTACGGCGGGATCCTCCTCGGCGGGGTGGTCGCCGCCAACCTGGGCGACATCGACCCCGAGCTGGCGGCCGAGCTCATGGACCTCCTCGACGACCTCGAGGCCGGCCGGCGCGTCGCCCAGCCCCGCCTCCGCCACCGGTTCCAGACCGACGTCGTCGGCCTCGAGCGCAGCCGCTACGCCCTCGTGGGCCACGGGCGCGACCTACGCTTCCGGCTCGAGGCCAACGGCCGGGCCGTGCCCCAGCTCCTCGGCGCCGCCTACGCCGCCGGATCCCTGCATCCCCAGTCCCGGCCCGCCGTCTTCGCCGCCATGCGCAAGGCCGCCCGGTGGGAGGGGTCGGTTGACGGCCAGCTCATCCGCCACCTGTCCGACCCCACCGCCGTGCCTCCCCGGCGCTGGGCCCGGTTCCCCACCGACGAGCGCTGGGCCCTCCAGGTCCTCGGCTTCAACCCCGGGGGCCCACCGGGCCGGGCCGAGGTCCAGCGGCGGTTCCGCACCCTCGTGCGCGAAGCCCACCCCGACCACGGCGCCACGGCCGAGGGGGCCGGGCAGCGCATGCTCGAGCTCACCGAGGCCCGGCGCATCCTGCTGGCGTGAGCCCGGCGCACCCATGAGCACCGGTCCTCGCCGGCCGCCGGTGGCCGGCGTGCTGCTCGCCCCCGGCGCCGGCGCCGACCGCGACCATGCCAGCCTCGTGGCCATCGAGGCCGCTCTGGATCCGCTCCCCGTGCGCCGCATGGACTTCCCCTACCGGCGAGCGGGGCGGCGGGCCCCCGACCGCGAGCCGGTGCTCGTGGCCGCCGTGGTCGAGGAGGCCGCGGCCCTGGCTACCGAGCTCGGCGTCGAGCCGGCGTCGCTCGTGCTCGGGGGCCGCTCCCTGGGGGGTCGGATCTGCTCGCTGGCCGTGGCCCAGGGCCTGCCCGCCCGGGCCCTCGTACTCGTCAGCTACCCCCTCCACCCCCCGGGCCGTCCCGAGAAGCTCCGCACCGCCCACCTCGACGCCCTCGCGCTGCCCTGCCTCGTCCTCTCCGGGACCAGGGACGCCTTCGGCTCCCCCGAGGAGCTCACGGCGGCCACGGCACCCATCCCCGGCCCCGTCACCCACCGGTGGCTCGAGGGGGGCGATCACGGCCTGCGCGGCCGGGACCTCGCCGTGGCCGGGGAGGTGGCGGCCTGGGTCACGGCCCTGGGGCCGCCCGGTCCTCGGGGTTGAGCGCCTCGAGCTCCTGGCCGGCGGTCTCCGGGTAGGCCAGCACCACGAGGGCGGCGACGAGCAGGGGACCGACGCCGAGGATGGCCATGGCCGGGGCCAGCGAGCCGAGGCGGTCGGAGAGGGCACCGGCGGCGAGGAGCCCGGCGGCGCTGCCCACCAGGCCGCACACGGCGACGAGGCCGTTGGCCCGACCCCGGCGGGCGGTGGGGAACAGCTCGGGCCCGTAGACGCCGAGGGCGGGGATGGCGGCGGCCGAGAGGGCGGTGCCCACCGTCGGCCACACCCACAGCGGCCAGCCCCGGGAGGCGAAGTAGGCCACGGTGGCCAGCGTGCCCCCCACGAGGGCAACGGCGGCCACCACCCGACGGCCCCGCACGTCGGCGATGCGCCCGCCGAGGACGATGCCCACCGAGCCGGGCAGCCCCGAGACGATGGTGAGCAGGCTGATGCGCGGGGCGGAGAAGCCTCGCTCGGTGCGCAGGAAGCGGTTGTTGAACTGGGACTGGGGGGCCACGAAGAGGCTCGTGAGCAGGCCCGAGACGGCGAGGAGGAGGAGCCGGGACCGGGTGGTGGCCGAGGCCGGGGCCCGGCGGGCGACGGCGTAGCGCCGGCTCTCGGGGAGGTGCCGGCCAACGTGGAGGAGGCCAGGGGCGGCGGCCAGGGGCAGGAGGTAGAGGATCCTCCAGGCCCCCGGTCCCAGCTCGGCCAGCGAGAGGGCCAGCACCGCCCCACCGGCGCCGACGCCGCCGGCCATGGCCAGCAGGCTCACGGCGTAGGCCCGGGTCCCGGCCGGCACCTCCTCGGCGGCCACGATCCCCACGAGCAGGAGCAGGGCCGTGCCCAGGCCCCGGGCCACCACCTGGCTGGCCGCCAGCCCGGCCAGGGAGGGAGCGAGCGCGCCGGTGGCGGTGGCCACCACCGCCGACCAGGCGGTGGCGAGGATGACCGGGCGGCGGCCGACGCGGTCTGCCCCCGCCGCCACCGCCAGGGCCACAAGCCCCCCACCCCGGACCACGCCCCCGGCCACGCCCTGGGCCGTGTTCGAGGCCGAGAACTGCTCGGCGGCGAAGGCCACCGTCTGGGAGAAGAGGGTGTTGAGGTAGCCGAACACCACGGCGAGGGCGGCGAGCAGGCCGAGCACGGTGGCGGCCCGGGCGTCGAGGCGGGCCGGGGGGGCCCACCAGGGGGGCCGCGCCCGGGGGGGCCGGCCCAGGGCCCGGCCGAAGGGGAGCCGGAAGAGCCAGGCGAAGTAGGGCACGGCCAGTCGGTACTCCAGGGTCTGGGTGAGCGTGGCTCCGCCGGCGCCGTCGTCGCTCACGACCACGGTGCGTCGGTAGTGCCGCACCGGGCCCTCGCGGGCCTCGAACACCCCGGGGGCCACCTCCCGCTCGGCCACGAGGTCGTCGCGGGGGAGCAGGGCGGCCGCGATGGCGGCCGGATCGGCCGGCGCCCGCCGGGTGGTGCGCTCCTGGACCCGGTGGCGCCGGGCCGGCCCGTGGCGCCGGGACCGGTCGTGTGGGCGCTCGGGCACGAGCGCCGAGGCTAGGGCGCGGCTCTGCCGGCCCGGCGCCAGGGTGAGCCTGACCCGGGCCCGGGTGGGCCTGCCCTGAGCCGAGATGGGAAGGTCCCGGGCCTTGCTAGCGTTGGCACCGTCGTGGACGAGCCCGTGACCTTCACTGCCCACCCGCCCGTCAGCCGCCGCGGCGGCTCGGCGCCCGGCGCCGACACCGGCCTCGTGCCCGAGGAGCCCGTGGTCGGCGAGGCGGTGGCTCCCTCGAAGGCGGGGACCGAAGCCCCGGGCACCGGGAGCCAGGGCGAGCGCCAGGGTGAGGGCATCGACTTCCGCCTCCTCCTCGAGGAGACCATCGACGCCATCCGGCCCGCCCTCCAGGCCGACGGTGGGGACATGACCCTCGTAGGCGCCGACGCCGACACCGGGGTGGTCGACATCGAGCTCATCGGGGCCTGCGTGGGCTGCCCGGCCTCGACGATGACCCTGAAGGCCGGGATCGAGCGCATCCTCAAGGATCGGGTGCCGGCGGTGACGGCGGTGAACGCCGTGGGCCTCGACCCCGACCTCGGCCCCTAGCGCGCCACGCCGCGGCGGTGGCCTCCGAGCCCGACGCCGGGGCGCTCCTCACCGCCGCTGCCGCCGGTGACCGGCGGGCCACGGGCCGGGTGCTCTCGGCCATCGAGGCGGGGGGGCCCACCGGGCGGGAGCTCGAGCGGGCCACGTTCGCCCCGTCGGGACCGGCCTGGGTCGTCGGCCTCACCGGCCCCCCCGGGGCGGGCAAGTCCACCATCGGCGGGATCCTGGCCGCCCGGCTGCGGGCCGCCGGGGAGCGGGTGGCGCTCGTGGCGGTAGACCCCACGTCGGCCTGCTCCGGCGGCGCCCTGCTCGCCGACCGGGCCCGCCTGTCCCTGGCGCCGAGCGAGGGCGACGATGGCGTGCTCGTGCGCTCGATGGCCTCCCGCCACGCCCTCGACGGCCTCGCCCCGGCCAGCCGCAGCGTGGTCCGGGCCCTGGAGTGGCTGGGGTGGGGCGTCGTGGTGGTGGAGACCGTGGGTGCCGGCCAGGTGGGCACGGGCGTCGCCGCCGCCTGTGACACCACGGTGCTCGTCCTCACGCCCGAGTCCGGCGACGACCTCCAGGCGGCCAAGGCCGGACCCCTCGAGGTAGCCGACGTCGTCGTCGTGAACAAGGCCGACCGGCTCGGCGCCGCCGCTGCCGTCGCCACGGTCACGGGCGAGGTGGGGGCGGCGGGGGGCCGGGAGGGGGCCCCCGAGGTGGTGGCCACGGCGGCGCTGGCCGGCGAGGGCATCGACGAGCTCGTCGCCGCCCTGGGCCGGCACCGGCGCCGGCTCGCGGAGCCTGCCGGCGACGGTGGGACGGTCAAGGAGCACCGCCGCCGCCGGGCCCTCGAGGCCGAGCTCGAGGCCCGGCTGGGGGCCGAGCTCACCCGGGTCGGGGCCCGGGCCCGGGCCGGCCCCGGCTTCGCCGAGGCGGTGGCCGGGCTCGTGGCCGGCACCTGGGACCCGGCCCGGGCGTGCGAGCTCGTCCTGGGGCCGGTGCTCGCCGCCGGCCTCAGGGCCCCGGGGGACCGTCCGGGGGAAGGGCGACGAGGCCGAGATGGGCGAAGGTGACGAGGTCGGGGTGGCGGGGGACGACCCGGGCGGTGATGCCCCGGCGTCCCGCCTCGGCGCACCGGAGGGTGGCGGCGTAGGTGCCGCCCCCCATCGGCGCCATGGGCTCGACGGCGTGGTCGACGATGGCCCCGCCGCCCCCCTCGATGTCGCCGTGCACGAGCTGGACCTCGACGTCCTCGGGGCCGAGACCGCCGAGGGTGATCTCGGCAGTCACCCTCACCGTCTCGCCGGCGTCGACGGCGTCGGCATCCGCCTCCACGGCGGCGACGCCCACCTCGTGCCAGTGGCGGGCGACCCGCGCCTGCCACCGGCTCAGGTCTCGGGCCCGGGCGTGGTCGTCGGCAGCCAGGTCGTCGCGCCGCTGGGCGGCGGGCTCGTAGAGGTCGGCCACGTACTGCCGCACCATGCGGGCCGCAGGCACGAACGGTCCTAGGCTGGCGAGGCTGGCCCGGACCCGCGCCAGCCACGGCCCGGGCGGCCGGCCGTCGGGCCGCTCGGCGAAGAGGGGG
>Ga0187892_10007962_pt1 | contig 14782 bp, 8 predicted proteins | sample MA1701073metaG_FD_139345 | JGI IMG/M metagenome (GOLD analysis project Ga0187892, IMG submission 139345) | Bio-ooze microbial communities from a basaltic lava cave in the Kipuka Kanohina Cave System on the Island of Hawaii, USA - MA170107-3 metaG ... | reverse complement strand
TGCTCACATTGCCGAACAAACCGCTGGGGCCGCGCGAAACGGCGATCAAACGGTCCAAAGAGGCCAGGACTCCATCGGCTCGATCAAGAGGCAGGTGGACGCGGTCGTCGAGCATATGTTGGATCTGGGAAGGAAGTCCCAGCAGATTGGCGGCATTTTGGAGATTATCAACGAACTCTCGGAACAGACAAACATTCTTGCGATCAACGCCACGATCGAGGCAGCGGGGGCCGGGGAATCGGGCAAGCGTTTTGCCGTCGTGGCGGATGAAATTCGCAAATTGGCTGACAGAGTGGGCGTCTCCACAAAAGAGATTCGCGGGCTCATTGACGAAACTCGTGCCGCGGTCAACACGACCGTCATGGCAACTGAGTCTGGATCAAAGGCTGTGGATACGGGATCGCGCCAATTTTCTGAAGTCACTACGGCAATCAAGCAGATTATGGATCTGGTGAAAACCACGACTGAGGCGGCGCGGGAAATTGAGCTGAGCACGAAACAACAGACAACTGCCGTCGAGCAGGTCAATGTCGCCATCGCGGACGTTGCGCAGACAACGAAAGAGACTGAGGCGAGTTCTGGCCAGACCCTTCAGACGGCGACCCAGTTGACGCAGCTTTCTCACGATCTGACGCGCTTCATTCAGTCGAATTCGCGCCGGTAGCCCCATGGCAAAGGACCCATACAAGTACTTCCGCATTGAAGCGCAAGAGCTTCTTCAAGGCATGAGCCAGAGCATTCTGCAGCTGGAAAAGGGCGGAGAGCGGGCGCAGGTGACCGCGCAGTTGCTCCGCTGCGCACACACCCTCAAGGGAGCCGCGAGGGTCGTCAAGCAGGTAGAAATCGCAAAGTTGGCGCACACGATGGAAGACGCAGTTGCCTCCTATCGAGACGCCAGTGTTCCGATTCCTCACGAGCGTGTCGACGAGTTGCTGAGAATTAACGACGCAATCGCCGCGGAACTTTCTTCGCTCGACGTTTCCAAAGAGGCCAAGGCCGCGGATGTTTCTTCTACGACTGCGGATGAACGCCTCGAGAGCGTCCGTGTCGAGATTCGAGAACTAGACAACTTGTTCGAAGGGATTTCTGAAGCGGGAATGGAACTTAGCGCGCTTCAGTCGGATCTGGACGAAGTTGAAAAGACCCGACTGTTAGCCAAGCGACTCACCGAACATATCAGCAAGCGTCGTGGCGCCGGGCCGAACGGGTCAGAGACGACTTTTGCCAAGATTCAGTCTATGGGCGAGGATGTTTTGAGCTCGCTGAGTCAGTTGCAGCGAAGCTTGGCGGCCCATCTGGACCAGGCAGAGCGCGAGTTGGCGCAAGTTAGAGTGGAAACAGACCGGCTTCGCTTGGCGCCGGCCAGCGATCTCTTTGTCGCCTTGGAACGGGCTGTTCGCGACGCCGCCCAATCCCTCGGAAAGCGTGTCGAGCTCAATACCGTCGGAGGCGAGACTCGAATCAACGCCCATGTCCTCGGGGAGATTCGAAGCGCTCTGCTGCACGCAGTTCGTAATTCTGTCGCCCACGGCATTGAGAGCGAATCGGAGCGTCGTGCGGCCGGCAAGCCGCCTGTTGGGACGATCGCCTTGTCGGTCGAGCGGCGGGGGAACCAGGCCGCGTTTACGTGCAAGGATGATGGGCGAGGGATCGACGTGGAGGCCGTACGACGCGTCGTAATTGGTCGCAGCCTCATTGCTCCTGCCGAAGCTGCGCTGCTAGGTTCTGAAGATCTGATTCGATTGGTCCTCAAAGAAAGGCTCACCACTGCCAGCCGGGTCACCGAAGTCTCCGGGAGAGGCATCGGACTGGACGTGGTACAAGAAGTGGCGCGTCGCCTAAAGGGCACGGTGGCGCTGAGCACTGAAAAGGGACAAGGGACGACGCTCGAACTCTGTGTTCCCCTGTCCCTCTCATCGCTCCGCGCGCTGGTGACGGATGCCGGGGGCTGTGAGGTTTGTCTGCCACTCGAAGCGGTGCGTGGGTCCATCCACCTTGCCAGCAACGAAATCGCACGGTCAGCCGAAAACCGGTCCATCGTGTATGAGGGACGATCAGTTCCCTTTGTCCCACTGGCGAGACTGTTGCGTCGAGAGCCGTTGAGGGGGCGCAGCCACTGGTCTGTCGTCATATTTCAAAAAGGCTCACACTTGGTGGGTCTGGGGGTTGATCGGCTGCTTGGCATTTCGGACGTTGTCGTGCGGCCTCTGCAACCTTGGATCGCCGCGGCCCCCATGGTTGCCGGCGCAACTTTGGACCGAAAAGGCCACCCCCAGTTGGTGTTGGATCCGCTTGCCGTTGTGGCGGCTGCGCGCAACGGGAGGGGAAGTATTGCGGAAGCGACTGTGTCCCGCTCCCCAGTGCTGATCATCGACGATTCCCTCACCACGCGCATGCTGGAACAAAGCATTCTGGAGTCCGCCGGTTATCAAGTGGAACTCGCAATCTCGGGCGAAGAAGGGATCGCGAAGGCGCGTAGTCGTAAGTACGGAGTTTTTGTCGTTGACGTTGAAATGCCGGGGATCGACGGTTTCGAATTTCTGAGACAGACCCGGAGCGATCCGATGCTGCGGGATGTTCCCTCCGTACTGGTCACTTCGCGCAATTCACCTCAAGACCAGCGTCTTGGGAAAGAGTTGGGGGCCCACGCCTACATCGTCAAGAGCGAGTTTGACCAAGGATTCTTCCTAAAAACCCTCAGGGATCTCATTGGGTGAGGAATGAAGAAGACGCGCGTACTTGTGGTTGAGGACTCATTGACGGTTCGCAAGAGGCTTGTCGAGGCCCTCAACGGCGACCCGGAGTTAGAGGTCGTTGGAGAAGCGGAGGACGGCAAGACGGCTATCGAACTCTGTCAAAAGCTGCGACCCGATGTCATCACCCTCGACATGATGCTCCCCGTCATGAGCGGTTTGGCAGCCACTGAATATGTCATGGCCTATTGTCCGACGCCGATCCTCATCGTATCCAGCTCGACCAACTGTGGAGAACTCTTCAAGACGTACGAGGCCCTCGCCGCGGGCGCCGTGGAGGTATTGGAAAAACCGACGGGTGAAGAAAACGACGACCAGTGGGATCGGGCGCTGAGGAGCACGGTCAAGCTCGTGGCGCGAATCAAGGTGATCGCGCACCCGCGGGCAAAGTTTGGCGCGAAGCCGCTTTTCGCGCGCCCCTTGTCCCCGCCAGTCATACGCGCCCTTCCGAAGTTGCGTTTGATTGCGATCGGCGCCTCCACCGGCGGACCCGGGGCCATCGTAGAAATCCTCCGCGGGCTGCCGAGCGCCTTTCGACTTCCAATTGTGTTGGTCTTGCACCTTGGGCAGCCTTTTGCAAACACGTTTGCCGAATGGCTTGACGGGCAGTCGCCGATGCGAGTGGCCTATGCGAGACATGGCGATCCGCTGCCTCGTGTGGGCGAAGCGAGGGTGGTCATGGCGCCCGCCGACCGTCATCTCATCGTTAAAGAAGGCCGCCTTTTGCTGACAAACGGTCCGGAGCGGCACTCATGCAGACCGTCAGTTGATGTTCTTTTCGAATCCTTGGCCCGAGAAATGGGCGCGGAATGCGTCGCCTGTGTCCTGACCGGCATGGGGAGAGACGGTGCCGAGGGCCTGCGCGCAATCAGGCAGGCTGGCGGCACAACACTGGCGCAGGACGAGGCGACTTCAGTTGTTTTTGGAATGCCGCGCGAGGCAGTAGAGCTCGGCGCTGCCGAGCGAGTGTTGCCTTTGCATCAGATCGCGCCAACACTGATCGGCCTCGCCGGCTCCTCCGAATCAGAGAGATGATCGTGAAACCCAGTGTTCTCATCGTGGACGACAGTCTAACTGTACGGATGGATCTCGAGGAGGCCTTTCAATCTGCCGGCTTTCTGACCAAGAGTTGTGTCACAGTTCGCACCGCTCGTGAGGCGCTTTCCGAACCTTTTGCCCTCATTGTTCTGGATATTCTACTGCCGGATGGCGATGGGATTGAGCTGCTCAAGGAGATCAGGAATACGCTCGCCACATCCGAGACTCCTGTCTTGCTGCTTTCAACCGAGGCGGAAGTGGCGGATCGCGTGCGCGGTATGAAAACCGGCGCCGATGAGTATGTTGGAAAGCCTTACGACCAAACCTACCTCATTGCGCGCGCGCGAGAACTCCTGCACAAACGGAATTCCGTTCGAGCGGAAGTCTCAGAGACGATACTCGTCGTGGACGACTCCGCTACTTACCGGGAAGAACTGAAACAGGCCCTTGAGTCACAAGGCTATAAGGCTGCCGCTGCGTCAAGCGGCGAGGATGCGTTGCGGCTCGCCGTGGAAATGCGGCCAAGGGCCGTCATTGTGGATGGCATTCTACCGGGAATCGACGGCGCCACCGTCATCCGCCGCATGAGGCAGGACGCTACGCTGCGGGCGACTCCCTGTCTCCTGCTTACAGGATCGGAAGATCCAAGGGCTGAGCTCAAAGCGCTCGACGCCGGAGCCGATGCCTACGTAAAAAAAGAAGAAGATGTGCAGGTGATTCTTGCCCGCCTGGCGGCTGTCTTGCGATCTTCTGCGACCGTTCCTGCCGCTGCTTCTACCTCGAGTCTCTTCGGTCCAAAGAGGGTTCTAGCGGTAGATGACAGCCTGACCTTCCTCCATGCGCTGGCGGATCAGCTAAGGCAAGAGGGTTATGACCCCATTCTGGCGCGATCTGGCGAGGAAGCGCTTGAGGTCCTCGCGGTCCAAACGGTTGACTGTATCCTCCTAGACCTCGTCATGCCTGGTCTTTCCGGAAATGTCACCTGCCGGCGCATCAAAAGCAATCCTGTGTGGAGAGACGTGCCACTCCTCATGCTAACAGCTCGAGAAGATCGCGATTCGATGATCGACGGGATCAATGCGGGGGCAGACGACTACATAGCCAAGTCGAGTGAGTTCGAAGTTCTAAGCGCAAGACTGCGGGCACAACTGCGCCGAAAACAAATTGAAGACGAGCACCGACAGATTCGCGAGCAACTTCTCCTGAGAGAACTCGAGGCTGCTCAAGCAAAGGCAGCTCTGGAACTGGCGGAGACTCGATCTCGATTGCTTGCGGATCTTGAGAGAAAGAATCAGGAACTCGAAGCCTTCAGTCACTCAGTGTCACACGATCTGCGCGCTCCTCTTCGCTCAATCGCGGGTTTCTCTCAAATTCTTCTGGAAGACCACTCAGATAAGCTCGACAGTGAGGGAACCCGAGTGCTGCATGTAATTTCGGACAGCGCTCGAAAGATGGGTCAGTTGATTGAGGATCTTCTCGAGTTTTCCCGCGTTGGCCGCAAGGAGTTGAGGGCCAGCATTGTCGATATGACGAACCTGATGCAATCTGTGATCAATGATTTGGTGGCTTCATATCCCGGACGCGATATTTGCGTCTCAGTTGGACATCTTCCTGCTTGCAGAGGCGACCAGGCTCTGTTGCGCCAAGTTCTGGCCAACTTGATCGACAATTCCATTAAATACACGCGCAACCGCTCTCGTGCTCAGATCGAAGTGGAAGGCCAGTCTCAGCCAACCGAGAACCTTTACATCATCAGAGACAATGGCGTCGGTTTCGCAATGGAGCATGCCCACAAGCTCTTTGGGATTTTCCAAAGACTCCATACTCAGGAGGAATTTGAGGGAACGGGTGTGGGTCTTTCATTGGTACAAAGAATCGTCCAGCGACATGGAGGGCGAATTTGGGCCGAGGCAAAGTTAAACGAAGGAGCAACGTTTTCCTTTACGCTGCCAAGAATGGAAGAGGGTGGTGAACTAAGAGAATGAGACGGGGTCGAAAACAATCAGCATCATTCTCGAATGGCATGGCGGGCGTTGAGGACGGCCAACAAGGTGGCGCTTCCGTCAAGAGAGGAGCGAAGGCGCCTGTCCTTGTTTTTGGTGACGCGGCAGTGTGCAGACAGTCGTGGCCCGAACCCGCTTCGTTTGAAGGTTCCAACATAGACGGTCGATCGACGATCTGAGACTGTCAAAGGAAGCTCGTAACGTTGTTGAAATCTACTAAACTACGCGCCCCTTATCCGCTTTCTCTGAACCACGCGCTCAACGCAATGTGAGGGTCGGATCATGGAAACTGAAGTGCGTATCCTGTTCGTTGAAGATTCCCGTGAAGACGCTGATCTCGAAGAACGTGAACTGAGAGCGAGCGGCATGCTGTTCCAATCCAAGCGGGTCTGGACTCGTGAAGAGTGCGCGCGGGCCCTCCGGGAGTTCAAGCCTGACGTGATCATCTCAGATTACTCGATGCCGGATATGGATGGACTGGAGGCTTTGGAAATCTCCAAGCGGATTTGCCCAGAGGTTCCGCTTATCTTCGTCTCCGGAACGATCGGCGAAGAAAGGGCTGTGGAGAGCCTTAAGTTGGGGGCTACCGACTATGTCATTAAAGGCCGGCTCAAAGGGCTTCCGATCAAGATTCGCCGAGCGCTTAAGGAAGTAGCGGACCGCACCGAAAATCGTCGCCTCGAAGAGCAGCTGAGGCAGTCGCAAAAGGTGGAAGCTATTGGAAGACTAGCGGGTGGAATAGCCCACGACTTTAACAACCTCCTAACCGCCATTGTCGGCTATAGCGACCTCGCACTGACGAACCTCGGCGAAGACAGTCCCTTGAGCGCGGATATCATAGAGATAAGAAAGGCCGGCCAACGCGCTGCCACATTAACCCGCCAGCTGCTCGCGTTCAGCCGCAAGCAAGTTCTTCAACCCATTGTCCTCGATCTCAACGATGTGGTTTCGAACACCGACAAAATGCTTCGGCGTTTGATCGGCGAAGACATCGAACTGGTAACGCTGCTCGGGAAAGATTTAGGCTGCGTGAGGGCTGACCCTGGACAGATTGAACAGATTATCTTGAATCTGACCCTCAACGCCAGAGACGCCATGCTTCAGGGAGGAAAACTCACCATCGAGACAGCTAACGTTGAGTTGGATGAAGCCTACGCTCGCAGACACATTGCGGTCGAACCAGGTTCCTACGTGATGCTGGCAGTCAGCGACAACGGCCTGGGTATGGATGCTGAAACACAGGAGCACCTTTTTGAACCGTTCTTCACAACGAAGGAGGTGGGAAAAGGCACCGGTTTAGGGCTGTCCACCGTCTACGGCATTGTTAAGCAAAGTTGCGGTAACATTTCGGTGCATAGCGAGCCTCGCAAGGGCACCCTATTCCAAATCTACTTCCCGCGGGTGCATGAAGCGGCAGAAGTCTGGGAACAACCGAGGAAAAGCGATCCAGAAAGGCTTACGGGGACAGAAACAGTTCTACTCGTTGAGGATCAAGGTATTGTGAGAAACCTGGTGCGACATGTTCTCGAAAGACGGGAGTACACCGTACTGGAGGCTAGTCATGGTGAAGAAGCCCTGCAGCTCGCGAACCGGCACGAAGGGTCAATTCATCTCCTCGTCACCGATGTGGTCCTGCCACGGATGAGCGGGCGACAGTTGGCGGAACGCATCGCGGCTCTTAGACCAGAAGTCCGAGTGCTTTACATGTCAGGCTACACAGATGACGCCATCGTTCACCACGGCGTGTTGGATCCTGGCATTTCATTTCTGCAAAAACCTTTTACACCCGATGCGTTGGCGCGCAAGATTCGTGAGATCCTAGATTCTTCCTGACCCCCTTGTCCTGGCTTGCCGGATTTCCATGCGCGTCGAGTTATGTAAGGCGAGCAAGCATTGTCTACAACTCGAAGGTGGCCAAGTGGCCGCGTTTGCCATGACGATCCGGCAATCATATGGAGGGCCTTTGATTGTCCTGCGATTCGTGAGTTTGCGGCGAAGCCTTTTTCGTTTGCAACCCGAGATCCAACTTGAAATCCACCGATGTCCGAGGGCTTCGTCCTTGACGAGAATAGCCCCCTATTAGCAGATGCCCCTGACTATCCTCATCGTTGATGATGACGTCCACGTCAGAACTCTTGCGCGTCGGATGCTTGAGAAAGCGGGCTATTTGGTTCGTGAAGCGAGGAATGGCAGAGACGCAATCGACCAAGCGGCACGTTCGGGTCAGATTGATCTGTTCATCACAGACATCTGTATGCCCGAAACAGACGGTGCAGAGCTAATCCGTAAACTCAGAAGGTTTAACGCAAATACCGCCATCATTGCCATTTCCGGCGCCTTTGACCGCCAGTTATCGAACGTCGCAAGTCTGCTGGGCGTGAAAGCTGTACTTCAAAAGCCCTTTACGGCGGAAGAGCTGCTCGAAGTCGTCCGATCGTCCACGCGACCAGACAACAAGAAGGCTGGCCTGTAGAGCCATTCACAAAGCGATCTACAGCCGAGCGCACGCTGGAAGGATCTATGGGCTGGCGCTGATCTCGAAAGGCGCCGCCCTGGTGACATGAGCTAGCTAATTCTCTGCCTCCAATAGCCTCGTCATCCTGGCATAGCGGTCGGGACAAGCATCACTTCGTGTTTGCGCCACCGTCCCGCCCTGGTTCTGGGGCCAAGCCTGTCCTCGCACCTTGTCCGCCCAGATCGGGGCGACTCCAAACTCCGTCCCCTGGACTTCGCTCCAATTGGTGCTTCCGTCACCAATTGTTGCTAGGCCGCCAGAGGCATTCGCCAGGCAGCTACGCTGACGGCCTGGACGGAGTCGAAGAGCGCGAATAGGACATTGTTCGACACCCGAAAAACCATCCTCGAAGAGAAGATTTCCCTTAACGTCAGTCGTCGTCGCGTCAGACCAGCCTGCATAGCCGGCGTCCTGACTTCCCGTCCAGTTTCAATGCCCGATGGGGTCTGACGAAATTGTCATAGCAACGCAGTAACTCAAGGTGATCGTTGAGACGCTGTTTCTGCCTAGCTTGACAGATCGTCCGCCTGCCAAGCTACGCTGAGCCCTGAGTTACAGCGGGCTCACCAACAGTCGATGGCGGAAGCACCTCCCGAATTGCTTAGACGCTTGGATGCAGCCTGACTCCCTTCTGTTGGTGAGAAATCCAGGCTAGCTCCTGCGCCAGAAACGGTTTGGTGATGTAGTGGTAAGCGCCAGCGGTGAGGGAGTTGACTGCCACCTGAACATCGCAGACGCCGGTGATCATAAATGACAGCGGTCTCAGGGCAGCACTCTCTCACATGACGCAGCAGGTCGAACCCATCGAGTCCAGGCAACCGGATGTCAGTCAGAATCAGATGACAATGGTTGCGGCGGAGGTAATCAAGAGCTGCCTCAACACTTTCGAGGGCCTCACATGGGAATCCTGCCAGTGCAAGGATCTCTTTGAGGACCTCCCGCAAGGGCCAGCTGCTAGCGTCCAGGTTGAGTTACAGGGTGGGCCAAAATCGATTGCCAAAGTGGTCCAAAATAGAACACCAACCTCTCGCTAATGCGAGAAGTGAAGAACTTAAACATTGGCTGTTGAACTTTCCGTTGAGTGTGGTAAGAATTGCTGTGTCAGTGAGCTTAAGTCAGCCCATCCTCTCAAATCGGGTAATCGCTCAACAGAGAAATACCAAAGGGACTCCTCGATGGTAGTCGCCCGCTGAAATTTGCTTGCGCACTGAGAGGAAAGTGACTCGAGCTGCCTGGATCGGAGTCCGGACAGTCGCTGTCGGAGACTTTGTTTACGACGAAGGGCGAATTCCGCCGTTGCCTGGGTCTGGCAATGGTGTACGGCCGATACAGCGTCATGACGCGGATATTGAAATCAAAAAGCGGCCAGGCGAAAGCACAACAATACGTCTGCCTTTTCGCTGGTAAGGGCGCTCGATATTTGCCTGTCCGCAGCGCAGTTGCCCAAGCAGCCTGCGCTTGCTGGCTAGTGGATGACCGGTGCTCCTAAAGTCGCTTACGGACACCCTCGAGACCGACGGCCATCTGGTCACCGCGGCAGCGCTCTTATTGTACCTCAAAAGCGCTGGATGGGAGGAAGTGGCTGCAGCAGTCAAAGCCGCCTCACCCCGCAGGCCGGTCATCTCATCGGTTGGGTATTCGCCGAACTAACCATCCACGCCGTAGAGAACCAACAGGCCTAAGCCAAGATTTTTGGCTCTTCCCATCCGAAGGCCGAGAAGGGAACATTATTTGGAGTTCCACGACGAACCGGTAATAACCCGGGGTTGCTTATGTCTGCTCCTTCCAGTGTCAAACTGCTTATTGTAGATGACGAAGCGGCCCAGATGACCGCACTCTGCAACACACTCGGGCAGCAGGGTTATTCGCCGACAGGATTTACCTCAGCCAACCAAGCCCTGGAGGCGCTGCGCCAGCAGGAGTTCGATCTTGTGCTTACGGATTTGATGATGCCCGAAATGGACGGCATCGCCCTGTTGCGAGCGGTGCTGGAAATTGACGCTACTTTGGTGGGAATCGTTATGACTGGGCATGGGACGATCGACACGGCAGTCGAAGCCATGAAGACCGGCGCGCTCGATTACATTCTGAAGCCGTTCAGCCTGAGTGCCATTCTGCCTGTTCTGGCACGCGCGGTGGCAGTGCGACGGCTGCGAATGGAAAACATCCAGTTGCGCGAGGCGGTGAAAATTTACGAGCTAAGCATGGGCATTTCGTTTGCGCTGGACTTTAATGGGGTACTGGAACATGTAGCCGATACAGCCTTCCAACAGACTCAAGCAAGTGAGATGGCCATCTTGTTGATGGCTCGCGATGGCAAGGAACTCCATGTTGCCGCGGCCCGTGGCCAGAACGCCGAGCAAACGCGAGGTAAACGCGTACCAATTACTGATGCCATCTCGAGATGGTTGATGGAAAGTCGCGCGTTACTGTCGAAGCCAGAGGACCTCACCGACCTGCAGTCTGCTCTTGTTTGTCCTCTGCGAGACATCGGCAATGGTATTTCGATACCGATGCTGACCGCGGGAAGGCTGGTCGGCATTTTGCATTTCACTCCTGCACGCTCCCACCGTGCGATTACTCTCGGTCAGGTGAAAGCGCTCAAGATCCAGGCTGGCACCGCGGCCTCCGCCTTGGAGGCGGCAGTGCTGCTGGAACAGTTGCGTGCTGCCGAACAACGCTATCGGCGGTTGGCGGAAAATGCACCGGATCTCGTCTTCCGTTACGAATTGCGGCCGCACCAACGGTTTGCATATGTGAACCCCGTGGTAACAATGATTACGGGTTACTCACCAGAGGAGCATTACGCAGATCCCGACCTAGGCTTCAAAATTGTCCACCCGGAAGATCGCCCGTTACTAGAAGAAATCCTTCGCGGAGACTCTCCCACTGGGAGCACTGCCACATTGCGGTGGATCCATAGGAACGGCGGGCTCATCTGGATTGAGCAGCGTAACGTCTTCGTGCGGGATGAGGCTGGGCAGCTGGTGGCCATTGAGGGGATTGCTCGTGACATAACCGAGCGAAAGCAGCTGGAGGAGCAACTTCGCCAGGCACAAAAGATGGAGGCGATTGGGCACCTGGCGGGTGGAGTGGCCCACGACTTCAACAACCTGCTGACGGCGATCAACGGGTACAGCGAGTTGATGCTGATCGAAACGAGTTTAGAACCTGCAATGCGGCAAACGATTGAACAGGTCAAGAACGCCGGGGAGCAGGCCGCTGTCTTGACTCGCCAACTGCTCGCGTTTGGCCGCAAGCAATTGCTTCAACCCAGAGTCCTGGACCTTAATGCTGTTGTCGAAACTAACTCGAAGCTGCTGCGCCGGGTGATCGGGGAACACATCGAGTTTGTCACCGTGCTGGATCCTGCTCTGCGCAGCGTTAAAGCCGACCCGGGCCAGCTGGGACAAATCCTGATGAACCTGGTGGTGAATTCCCGCGATGCGATGCCTCGGGGAGGAAAGCTGACTGTTGAAACCCGCAACGTAATGCTGGATGAGACGTATGCCCATGATCACATCTCGGTCCATGCGGGACCTTACGCAATGCTGGCAGTCAGTGATACCGGATGCGGCATGGATCCCAGCACGCGCTCTCGAATTTTTGAACCATTTTTCACGACCAAAGAGTCGGGCCGAGGGACGGGACTGGGCCTTTCCATTGTTTATGGGATCGTCAAACAGAGTGGCGGCAACATCTGGGTCTACAGTGAACCGGACAAGGGCACGACATTCAAGATCTATCTTCCGTGCACTGATGAACTGGAAGCGAGGGGGGAGCCACCCGCCGTTCGTGGTGGTGTCACTGGTGGTTCAGAAAGCATTCTAGTTGTAGAAGACGATGCGGTCGTGCGCCAGTTGACCTATAGGATCCTCCAGAAAGTGGGCTACAAAGTATTGGAAGCGCAACATGGCAGCGAAGCCCTAAAGATTTGTCAGGAGCATGAAGGCCAGATCCGACTAGTCCTAACTGACTTGGTCATGCCCGAAATGAGTGGAGTTGCCCTCGCCGAAGCGTTGAGGAAGCTAAATCCCGAGATCAAGGTGCTCTACACGTCGGGTTACGCCGATGACGCCATCGTTCGCCACGGTCACCTTGACCCGGGGATGCCCTTTATCCAGAAGCCATTTGGCCCGCATGACTTGCTCCGGAAAGTTCGAGAAGTCTTGGGCGAGGAAGCAACCAGAAGCGTGTGAGCAGGCTCTGAGACAGGCGACTCTTGAGCCCTGATGCAGCAACAAACCTTCCATCTCTCTCTTCACGCTGGTTTGCTCGGAGACCTACTGCGCCCCACACCTGGGAGTAGACGCTAAAATCGCGCGTCACGCTTGTCTGTTTGTGCGGGCCCTCTTTGCTCTTCGAGAGTGCAGCAGCAACAATGGAGTCAGCCCATGATATCGGCAACAGTCTTGAAATGTCTTTGGTCCGCCAGAATGTCGGGCGGGCTGGTATTTCTCTTGGGAATCGTGGTGTTGGTGGGCTGGGCATTCGATATCGCTCAGCTCAAGAGTGTTCTGCCGGGCCTGCCGCCGATGGTGCCTAACACGGCCATTGCATTCATATTGGCGGGATTGTCTTTGTGGTTTCTGTCATTAGAGTTGTCGATCGGGACATTGAAGCGCAGAACATGCCAAGCCGCTGGCCTGATCATTACGGTGATGGGAGCGCTCACATTGGGAGAATACCTGTTTGGCTGGCGACTTCCCATCGATCAGCTCTTCTTTCGCGAAAGTATCATCTCAGCGATGGCGCCAGCTGCCGGACGCCCGGCGCTGCTGACTGCCGTCAACTTTCTATTATTGGGTTTTGCCTTGCTGCTTTTAGACGTGAAAACCCGTGCCGGCCAGTTGACTGTCGAGATCTTGATCGTGATCCCGATGCTGATCGCGCTGCTGGCTTTCATTGGCTATGCGTGCAACGTGCCTGCCTTTTATGGGTGGAGGTCACTGTTTCCCAATACCGGGATGTCACTCCACTCGGTGGTGGCCTTTGTGTTGCTGGGGACCGGTCTGCTGTGCGCTCGCCCGAACCGGGGCCTGATGAAGGTCGTCACCAGCGCGACCGCGGGCGGAGTGGTAGCTCGTCGTTTGTTGCTGGCGCCCGTGATCATTCCACTGTTCTCAGGTCTGTTCAAGATGGTGGGCCTGCGGACGGGCGTCTATAACCCGGACTTTGCGGGCTGGTTTTTCGCCTTTCTGAATATCTGCGTTTTCACGATCGTTATTTGGTGGATTGCTACTTTGCTCTATCGGGCCGAAACGGTCCGCCTGGGCGCCGAAGAAGAAGTGCGCCAGCTCAACGTCAAACTGGAACAACGGGTCGTGGAGCGCACCGCTGAGCTCAAGCTAGCCGTGGAAGCGCTTCAAAAGAGTGAAGCGTTTCTGGCTAGATCACAGGAGATTGCACACGTTGGAAGCTGGGAACTGGACCTGAGGGGAAGAGACGCGGGGCGCCGTGGCCATCTTTACTGGTCCAATGAAACTCATCGCATTTTGGGCTTGGCGCCTGGAGAGGTGGAGCCCAGCAGTGAACTGTTCTACAGTCTCGTGCATCCTGAAGACTGCCAGCGAGTCCGCGCTACGCTCGCTAAGGCTCTGGACGAAAGCAAGCCTTATAGCTGCGAGCACCGCATTGTACGGCCCAATGGAACGGCGCGCCATGTGGATCAACGAGCCAACCTGATTTACGACGACGCGACAGGCGCTCCGCAGCGGGTTTTGGGAACTATTCAAGATATCACCGAGCGGAAGCAGATTGAGGAAGCTCTCGCGAGCGAGCGAAACATTCTGCGTACGCTGATCGATCACTTGCCTGCCTACATCTATATGAAGGACACCCAAGGCCGTTATCTGGTGAACAACTTGGCAAATGTTCGCATGAACGGCGCCAGTTCGGAAGCTGAGACGCTCGGCAAAACCGTGTTCGACTTCTTCCCGCAGGAGATGGCCCGCTTGTACGACGAAGACGACCGCCGGGTGATTGCCTCAGGCCAGCCGCTTCTTGAGCGCGAGGAACCTGGGCGAGGTCAGGATGGCGCCGAGCGCTGCTTTCTGACTACGAAGCTCCCTTTGCGCGACGCTCATGGTGGCATCATCGGCTTGCTCGGGATTACGCTGGACATCACCGAGCGCAAGCAAGCGGATCGTGCGCTACGTGAGAGCCATGAGCGAACCCGGGCTATCTTCGACACGGCTCTGGACGCGGTTATTACGATGGATCACGAAGGGCGGATTGCTGAATTTAACCCAGCTGCGGAGCGGATCTTTGGGTATCGCCGCAGCGACGTGATTGGCCAGCCGCTAGCAGACGTGATCATTCCCCCGGGCTTTCGCGAGCAACATCGCCGCGGACTGGAGCACTATTTGGCCACAGGCGAAGCCGCTGTGCTCGGCAAGAGATTGGAGCTCACGGGATTGCGTGCCGACGGCTCGTTGGCAGACGTGGAACTGAGCATTAACCAAATGCCTGGG
>Ga0187892_10007961_pt1 | contig 14783 bp, 11 predicted proteins | sample MA1701073metaG_FD_139345 | JGI IMG/M metagenome (GOLD analysis project Ga0187892, IMG submission 139345) | Bio-ooze microbial communities from a basaltic lava cave in the Kipuka Kanohina Cave System on the Island of Hawaii, USA - MA170107-3 metaG ... | reverse complement strand
TGGGGACCCCCTAGGATAACTTGTCACGGCTGACAGATTCAGGTGTGTTAGCTGCGGGGAAGGTGCTCATGATGATGAGCCAGGTTGTATTCACCGCGCAGCAAGGCTTTAAGCTCGGCTTTGCTGCCAGTTTTAACGCCAGGGTTGAGCATGTCATAGGGATCGAAAATCTTTTTTACTTTTAGCAATACGCTATACATTTCAGGTCCATATAGTTGGCTAAGATAGGGCGAGCGGACACGGCCATCTCCAGCCGCCGCGCTGAGGCTGCCACCCATTTCTATAGCAGCGTCATATAGGCTGTCACTAATTTTAAAAAGTTTTTGCCTATCGCCCAACTGCCCTAGGTCAAGCAGTGCCTGCATTCGGACCACCCCCATACCGGCCTGCCCCCAGGCGACGGCCGGCAGACCGTGCTGGTGATAAATCTCGGTGGCTTTGTGAAGGTACTCAACCACACTGTTAACCGGCACGCAGACGTCTTCTGCTACCGGTACGGCCTTTTGCTGACCTATCGGCTGAGTCAGAATGGTTGTTATGCTTTGACGGATCTTCCAGAACTTGTCCTGCTCTTCGGGTTGGGTAGCGCTTTCAAAACTACCACCAGCCTTTTCGGCAATCTTCTGGAGTTTTTTCAGGGATTTTTTTTGAACGGCGTCCTTTTGGTCATCAAATTCTACTAATAGATATATCGACGCCGGCCGAGCGGGCAAAATACTACTAAGCTGGTTGGGGTTTATTCTAGCTACTTGTTCAATGGCTTCACGATTAATCATGTCACAGATGCTGGGCTTAAGCTTTAGAATGTCGGGCAGGACATCGTGTAAGTCATTCAGATCTTCGAGCCCGACCAGCGCCATAGTGGTGATCGGATTATGAGTCACTACCTCCAGAGTCGCCTCGGTGATAATGCCTAAGGTTCCTTGCGAATTGACCAGCAGCGGGGTCAAATCAAAACCATCTTTGCCCTTCACATCAAAAACATTGTAGCCGGCGGAATTATACGGGGCTTTAATGTGCTTGCGGGCGTTGGCTATAACTTCGGCATTTTCTTCCAGCACAGCGTCCAATGACCGATATATTTCACCTTCTAAAGTTGAGGTCCCCATTTTGCGATTCAAGGCTCGTTTGCTCAAAGGGCCAGTTTCAATAACCTCGCCGTTGGCCAGCACTACTCGCAGGACTTGTACATAATCAAGCAAACGCCCATATTTAACCGATTTTTCACCGATGGCCCCGTTGGCCAGACTGCCGCCAATAGTCGCATAGTTATGTGAAGATGGATATGGCGGTAAAAAAAGACCATGGGTGTACAGTGTCTGCTCTAACTTGTCGTAGGTTACGCCTGGCTCTACCACCACGAATTCTTTTCGCGGGTCCAGGGTCAAAATTTTGTTCATGTGAGCTGTGAAGGCTAACATGATACCACTGCCCAATGCTGCTCCTGATGTGTCACTTCCCCCACCTCTGGCGGTTATGGGTACCGTACGACCACGTTGGGCTAGTTGCCAGGAAAATCGGGTGGTCTTCCGGACATCACCTTCATTCCTAGGATAGACCACTATAGCCGGCGCTAGTCGGACTATACTGGCGTCATTGGCAAAATGGCGCCTAACTTCAGGACTAGCCGTTACTTCCCCCAGCAGATGTTCCTGTAAATAATGCGCTACTTTGCTCATCTTGAATTAGGAACTTACCTTCATGCAGATGTTATCTGTTGTCTAATCAGATTACATAATACCACGGAAGCTTGCTATGGAGATTACGCCTGACTTACAATACTGGAGCAAGGGGCTAAAGAAGTATTTCCGGGCGAATGGCGGAATTGGTAGACGCGCTACGTTCAGGACGTAGTGGGGGCAACCCCGTGGAGGTTCAAGTCCTCTTTCGCCCACCATATTTTGATTTGATGCTTTTGAAAACCCTTGATTATTTGTCCTGACGCTGCTCCCGGATCATCCACTGATGGACGTTATAAAAACGGTCAACCGTGCTGTTAGCGGCCTTTCGTGAATAGCCAAAAACCGGTCCGCGAGTTATATAGAAGACATTTGGCTGATAAAGACCAAGAGCCGGAGCGTCGTTAACCCAGGCCGATAAAAATGGCTTGAACTTCAAAGCCCGCAAGCCCGGATCGGCGCGGGTTCGAGCCGCTTCTAAAGCCTGGTCAGCGGCAACTGACTTATACTCGCTCAGATTAAGACGTCCGATCGAGCTAATAGGCGCCTGAGAACTATGCCAATAAGCAAAGACGTCAGGGTCGATGCCCAGACTAATGCCGTAGAGTAAAATGTCGTAATCGTGACCAGCGATAACAGTGCTTTGTAAATCATCGCCGCTGTAATAGCGAACCTTAATCTCTACTCCAATAGCTGCCCACTGTTTTTGCAGTAACTGGGCTACAGCAGTGTATTCACGAGTATCCTGAGAGCTAAGATTAAACGAGAGCTTCTGGTTGTCTTTAGTTCGCAGCCCCTCGTCATTTTGTGTCCAGCCGGCCGTGTCAAGCAGCTGGCTGGCATAAGCCCGGTCGTATGGCAGCTGAGTAATAGCGGAGTCGTATCCTAGTTGAGTCTTAAGTAAAGGACTGTTTACTAGACTGCCTGGATAGTTCAAAGTCGGCACGATCTGCTTGCGATCAACTGCACTGACTAGCGCCCGCCGGATATTGAGTTCAGCAAGATACGGTTTGGAGTTATTAAAAAACGCCATTACAGCGCTATTAAGCGGCGTGTTGTAAATCTCTATATCGCTGCTTTTTTTCAAGCTTTCTGGCAGGGACTCCAGGCCGCTGAGGGCATTGAGTTTCTTTTCTTCAAAAGCCTTTATCATTTTTTGATCGTCGTTAAAAGCCACTACGCTAAAGCCATCGAGCTTGGGCTTACCGGCCCAGTACTTGTCAAATGGAGCCAAGGTAATTCGTTGTTCTCGGTTAGCGATACTGCCGCCGGTAACTTCCACGAATTTCCAGACAAATGGTCCCGTGCCAACTGGTGTTGTATTAAAACCGACACTACGCATTTGCGACGGCGGAACATCTTTGAGTAAATGCTGAGGTACAATCCCATTTATCAAACTGTAGGGGAAGGCGCTCAAAGAGTTTGGCAGGTCAAAATTTATCGTATAGTTATCTTGCTTAGATACTTTTATGCCCTGCCAGCTGCTATAAAGCGACGACCTGGCTTCAATATTTTGGATAGTTTGATAAGTGAACAACACGTCCGTAGCATCAAAAGATTCACCGTCATGCCAAATTAGATTGTGCTTCAGTTTGATGGTGTAGTGCGTGCCGCGTTCATCAGTCTTCCAGCTTTCGGCTAAATCACCAATCAGGTTATTATCTGAATCAAATTTGAACAAACTCGAAAATACCAGCCGACTAACGGCCTGATCAGCCGCGCCGCTGGCATATAGTGGGTTGGCATTCGTAAAGGTACCAATTAAGCCTTCGCTGTACATGCCGCCTGGTACTGGCTGCAAAACCTGATAATAAGGGCTGAGTGCCCTAAGTTGAAGCACACTGCAAAAAAATAGGACAGCAAACAAAAGCAGGAAAAGAGCTACGAAACGGCGGACTGAAACCAGCCGGTCAAAGCGTCTGATAAGCAGCCGCTCGATTTGATCGTCGGCCTGTTGCCCCAACTGTTGGGCATCACGACCACGCCGGCGGAGCTTGCGCTGAAGCTGCTGCTTGGCGGCATCATCAAGTACCGGCATGCGGTTAAGGTTTATTTTGTTTCCCCTATTTAGCAACTATGCCAACAATCACACTGGAGGCGAAAACTAAGACAGTTATGATTGTAATCTGGTGCAGTGTCTTGTCTGAGCCTCGACGAACGGTATTAACTTCGCTACCGCCTCCTAAACCGGCGCCCAGGCTGGCACCCCGTGTTTGAATCAATATCAAGATAGTTACCAAAGCCGCACTAGCTATAGTGATGTAATTCCAGATGACCATTTTATGCCTCTTTCAGGACTCTAGTTGTTAAAAAGTTTACTAGGCCGATGACCAGTCCAGCAATAATAGCTACCCCAAGGTTTTTAACATACAGCGGATCATAAAGCCAGCTAACAATCAACACTATGAATCCGTTTACTACCAGCATAAATAGCCCAACAGAAAGAATAATCGCTGGAATTGACAAGATAACCAGTATAGGCTTTAGGACCATATTAACTAGCGCCAAAACCAAACCAGCGATAAGCAGAGTACTCCAGCTACCGTTTACGCTAAGGCGTTCCGGCCCCAGCAGCGCGGCGGCGATCCACAGTCCCAAAGTTGAAACCAACCAGCGGAGGCCGAATTTCATTAACAGATACATCATCGCTGTCTACTATTGTAACAAGTAGCGTGCTAAATTTGCGAGCGTTACTCAAACTTCTTTAAGGTAGCGAGCGACAGTGGCCCCACGGCGTTCGCCCAGTAGCTTTTGTAACTCCTCGGGTTTAGCTTGGGCGGCAGCCTGAGCTGAGCCGAAATGCCGGATTATTTTTTTACGGAGGGTGTTTCCCACCCCCGGTATTTCATCCAGCCAGCTGCTAGTCTGCCGACCACGTTTTAAGACACTATGATAACTTATGGCAAAGCGATGCGATTCATCACGAATACGCTGCAGTAATTTAACAATGTGGGAATAGGCCGGGAGGCTGATGCTTATAAAGTCGTTACTTTCGTCTATCCAGGCTTTCATCGAACGAGCCGCCGAAGCTACAGCCTGATAGTCGCTCTCGGGTAGGCTGGCGGTTTTGTGCAGTATAACTTCCTCTTCGCGCTTAGCCAAGCCAATAATCGGTAGTTTATCAAAGCCGGCCTCATCACGGGCTTTAATAGCGGCATTCAGCTGGCCCTTGCCGCCGTCTATTAACAGTAGCTCTGGCAGCCCCCAGGCCCGGCGGTTGCGTTTGCTAAAACGTCGGGTGATGGTCTCATGTAGATGGGCAGTATCATCATTGCCGACCAGGCGCATTTTAAATTTACGATATTCGGTTTTATCCGGTATGCCCCCCGTGAAGACTACCATGCTAGCCACCGTGTCGCTGCCCTGCATATGACTGACATCAAAGCCTTCAATTCGCCTAGGGATAGAGATCAGGTTGAGTAATTTGGCCAGATCTCTCAAAGCATGGTCACGGCTGGTATCCAGAGCTTCTTTATCACCAAAAAGTGTTTGTCGACCCAGCTCACGGAGCGCGAAAAGTTGATTGCGAAGCGTGGCGGCTTTTTCGAAATCCTTGACCCGAGCAGCTCGTTTCATATCACGCTCGATTTCTTTTATCAAAGCCACGCGTTGTCCTTTTAAGTACTGCATAAGTTTTCGTAAATTGGCTCGGTAGTCTGACAAACTGGTCCTTCCATCCTCTAGGCCTGGATCCAGCCCGAGATGATAGTGTAGGCTGGCTCTTTTGAGGTTGGTCGGTCGGCTCACGGCATACGGAAAAACTCGGCGTAAATATTTCAGTGCCTGTTTGATAGCTAAGCCGTTTAGATACGGTCCAAAGTATTGAGCCCCGTCATCCAGCGGCCGACGGACTATAGCGACTGTCGGATATTCGCTCTTATAGTCGACGCGGACGTACTGCTTGGACTTATCATCGCGCAGCATTATGTTGTAGCGTGGCATATAGCGTCGCACCATCTCGGCTTCCAGAAGCAGGGCATCTATTTCACTGTCCAAAGGCGTCCAGTCAATATCGGCGATTTCTTCGACCAAAAGATCGGTTTTTAGATCACGTGAGCGGCTTTTTTGAAAATACTGCCCTACTCGGTTTCGCAAGTTCGCCGCTTTGCCAATATAAATAATCTCGCCGTGGGCATTTTTATGAAAATAGATACCCGGCGTGGTAGGCAGTTTTTTGATCTTATCTTTGAGCTTGGCAGTCATGGCTTTAATTTTACTACTCGGCTAGTGTGCTCCTAAAGCCAGCACTTCGGAGTGAGGAGAGATTAGGTCCTGCATCATCCCAGAAAACCACCTTTACCAGGTGTGTGCCTTTTAGCTAAAACGCGAGAAGGCGGTATTATTCTTCCTCGGAAGCTTCTTTGGAGCTGTCTTTTTCCTCTGAAGTTTCTTCGCCCTCCCCTTCCTCGGCGGTTTCTTCCTCAGCAACTTCCTCTTCTTCTGCAATCATGGCCTTGGTTTCAACGACAGAGGCTATCGGGTGCTCGAGCTCAGTTAAAATCACTACCCCTTTGGGTACCTCCAGATCAGCAACTGTTATTCGATCGCCTATTTCCATCAACTTGGTAGCATCGGCTTTAAACTCGTCAGGCAGATCAGCCGGTAGAGCTTCTACCTCGACGTGGTCCAGTTGGTGAAGAACCATCAAGCCAATTTTTTCGGCCGGGATATCGCCTTCCAGGTGAATTGGCACCTCAGCTTCGACCTTTTCATTCTTGGCGATGGCTTGAAAAACGATGTGTTGAAGGCGGCGTTTAACCGGATTAAACTGGACGTCTTTTATTAAAGCCAGGTATTGCTGGGAGCCCACGCTAAGTTGCAGCGGGTGGTGTTTTCCAGCCGCTTGGTATATTCGCTCGAGCTCCAGTTCGGGCGCCATCACATGAATAGAGGACTGCCCTCGGTTATGTATAACAGCCGGTACTAGGCCTTCGCGGCGCAATCCGTTAAGGCCTTTTCTGACTACACCACGTTCTTTTAACTCGACCGGTTTGTCCAAGTTCATTACTATAAATTATATCACAAAAGTCGGCTATTTACCTCTGATTTACTGGTACAATGAAACTGATGATTTTCGACGTGGAAACCATTATCAAAACCGGTGGCCTTTTGGCTATTGCCTTGATTGTTTTCGCTGAAAGCGGTTTGCTTTTTGGTTTTTTATTTCCGGGGGACACCTTATTACTGACCGCCGGCTTCTTCGCGGCTCAAGGAGAATTACCACTTATACCTTTAATAGCGCTGATAGTTGTAGCGGCCATTGTCGGCGACAATGTCGGCTATCAAACCGGTAAGCGGTTCGGTCCAGCGGTTTTTAAGCGCCAAGACGGTATTTTCTTTCGCAAAGAATACATCCAAAGGGCTGATAAATTTTATAAGCGTCACGGTGGCAAAACTATAATATTGGCCCGCTTTTTCCCGGCAATTCGGACTTTTGCGCCAATTGTAGCCGGTGTCGGTAAGATGAGTTGGCCGTACTTCGCTGCCTATAATGTGGTCGGCGGAGTGCTCTGGGGGATAGGAGTCACGATGCTGGGCTACATAATTGGCAATGCCGCCCCAAACATTGATCAGTATTTATTCTGGGGCGTTATTATTACCGCGCACCTATTTTTATTCCTCATGCTCTTTCAGGTTCTTAAAAAGGCCGACACTCGCCGACAGCTAAAAACCGCTCTTCGCCAAGAATGGAATCATTTCTTTAAAAAAAATAAGCGCTCACACTAGACAACAGCTACAATCTAGCAAGCTCTAAGTAGAAGCTTTCAAAATTTTGGAGAGGAATTGGCCGGTGTAACTATTTTTGACCTTGGCTACTTGCTCTGGCGTGCCAGCGGCAATCACCTGCCCGCCGTCGTCACCGCCCTCGGGCCCCATATCAATAACATGGTCAGCCGATTTTATGACATCTAAGTTATGCTCAATCACTATCATGCTATTACCGCCATCTACCAGAGCGTGCAGCACGTCAAGCAATTTGGCCACGTCAGCCATATGCAGACCAGTAGTTGGTTCGTCCAGGATGTAAAGCGTTCGGCCAGTGGGCCTGCGACTAAGCTCCGTAGCCAATTTGACGCGCTGAGCTTCGCCGCCCGATAAAGTGGTGGCTGGTTGACCCAGGGTTATATAGCCTAAACCGACATCAACCAGTGTCTGAAGTTTGCGCGAGATTGAAGCTACGGCATCAAAAAATTCCAGGGCTTGTTCAGTGGTCATTTCCAGTACGTCACTGATGGTCTTGCCTTTGTAGTGAACTTCCAGGGCTTCTCGATTGTAGCGTTTACCATGACAGACCTCACAAGGCACATAGACGTCTGGCAGAAAATGCATTTCGATCTTGATTACACCGTCACCCCTGCAGTTCTCACAGCGACCCCCTTTAACGTTAAAGCTGAACCGTCCCGGGGAGTAGCCACGCAGTTTGGCTTCGGGAGTCGCCGCAAACAATTCGCGAATAGGTGTGAAAACACCGGTATAGGTGGCCGGATTGGAGCGCGGTGTGCGACCAATCGGTGATTGATCTATGACAATCGCTTTATCCAGCTGCTTGATGCCTTCTATATCCTCGTGACGGCCGGGTACGGTTTGGGCTCGCATCAGACGTGCACTCAGTTCCCGAGCCAGGATATCGTTAATCAAGCTGGACTTGCCTGAACCGCTGACGCCGCTGACCACGACCAGTTTCCCCAGCGGAATGGTGACGTCGATATTTTTTAGATTGTGCTCACGCGCACCGCGAATAATCAATTCTTTATCATTCCCCTGGCGGCGGGCTTTGGGAGTGACGATAATCTGCTCGCCGCGCAGAAATTCACCAGTAACGCTTTGCTTGACCTTGGCCACGTCGCTTGGAGAACCGGTGGCTACTATTTCACCACCATGAATACCGGCGCCCGGACCTATATCGACCAAGAAATCGGCGCTGCGGATGGTCTCTTCATCGTGTTCGACTACTATCACACTATTACCCAGATCCCGCAGGTGTTGTAAGGTGCGTAGTAGCCGCTTATTATCACGTTGGTGCAAACCGATACTGGGTTCATCCAGCACATACAGTACGCCTTGCAGGCCAGAGCCTATCTGGGTAGCCAGGCGGATACGTTGAGCCTCACCGCCCGACAACGACATGGCACTGCGGGCCAAATCCAGGTAATTTAGCCCAACGTCCTGCAAAAAACGCAGACGGGCATTTATTTCTTTTAGAATTTGGTGGGCGATTTTCATTTCTGTCGGCGCCAGTTTAATAGACTTAAAAAACTCGGTGGCCTGGTCAATACTCATTCCGCTAATATCCATTATCGACCGGCCAGTGATTGTTACGGCCAGCACCTCCGGTTTTAAGCGACGACCTAAGCAGGCGTGGCAAGACAATTCTTGCATAAAACGTTCGATGTCTCGGCGAATAAAATCGCTTTCTGTCTCCTTGTGGCGCCGCTCTAGGTTAGGAATTACCCCTTCATAAGTAGTTTCGAAATGGCGGCCCAGGCTTAGCTGAATACGGTATTTATCTTCGCCACTGCCGCGCAGCAAAATATCCAGCTGTTTTTTTGTCAACTCGGCTGTTGGTACGTGCAGACTGAAGCCGTACCGCTGGGCCACAGCTTGGAGTTTCTTGGTGTACCAAGCATCGGTATTAATGCGGTTGTACGGACGAATAGCGCCCTCGGCTATGGTCAGTCGTCCATTAGGAATCACTAGCTCTGGATCCACTTCCAGACGATTACCCAGTCCCGTACACACTGGGCAGGCGCCGTGCGGCGAGTTGAAGCTGAAAGTTCGTGGCTCAAGTTCCGGGATGGCCACGTCGGGATGATCAACACAGGCATATTTAAGGCTGTAGGTCGTATCTTGGTTGTTGTCGGCGTTATGGATAATAACCAGTCCGTCGGCAATATCGAAAGCTTGCTCGACGCTTTGACTCAAACGTCCTTGATTTTCGGCGTCGTTAACCAGACGGTCTACGACAATTTCAATGCTATGTTTATAGTTTTTATCAAGCAGTGGAAACTCCTCGAGAGCATAAATTACCCCGTCAACTCGGGCCCTGGCGAAACCAGCTCGCATATACTGTTCTGGCAGGTGCTCAAAGGCACCCTTTTTGTCGATAATTACCGGCGCTAGCATAACTAAGCGGGCGTCTTTATCAACCGTCATAACCTGGTCTACCACGGCTGTAGAAGTCTGTCGGGTCACTGGCTTGCCACAGACCGGACAGTGCGGAATACCGATACGAGCGAATAGCAAGCGCAGGTAGTCGTAGATTTCAGTGACTGTGGCGACGGTGCTGCGCGGGTTACGACTGGTAGACTTCTGATCGATACTAATGGCTGGGCTTAGGCCATCAATCTGATCGACATCCGGTTTTTCCATTAAGCCTAAGAATTGACGAGCATAAGCGCTCAAGCTTTCCACATAACGGCGCTGGCCTTCGGCGTAAATAGTGTCAAAAGCCAAAGAGGATTTACCGGAACCTGAAAGTCCAGTAATCACTACTAATTCGCCGCGCGGTATTTCTAAATTAACGTTCTTTAGATTGTGTTCCCGCGCGCCCTGAATTTTAATCAAGTCGCTCATGCGTAAACTTGAGTATTATAGAGGATTTCGGCTTCTTGGTCCAGACACCCTAAGTACCTGCGGGGGCGGGTTTAGCCCCTTGTCTTTAAGCTGGAGCGGGTATGATTGATTGGCCATATAAATTCAACTCTTCTAAAAGATAATGCTGCTGGGGGCTCAAGTGCGGCCGCTTGGCGATTTCTTCAATTTGGGTAAAGTAGCGGGTCGCCAAGCTGGAAGAGCCGCCGCCCATTAAACGCTCGGTCCGGAATTTTTCCCACCATTCTTGCTCGGTGGTGTTCAGACTTTTTGGATAATTGCGGGCTTTATATAACGGCAGGAGTTTGCTCAGCCGCTCATCGGCAAAATCCATTTGCAGGTCCGACAGCTCGTCAACGCCGGCTGCTCTGACGACACTCATTTTGGTACGGTCAGCGTCGCTGGGAAAACCGTCATAAAGCTGAGCATCGACCTTTTGTTCATCAACTACCATTTCGGGCTGGACTTTTGGCTGAGTGATTTCCAGAGCCCGCAGCAGTTTATCGCCAAAGTCGGTGGCCTTTTGCAAAGTCTGAAAATTTTTATCGATGGCGGCAGAGTCAATTTTTAGCCTGGCCGCCGAAGCAGCGTCCAGCACACTCAGTGGAGCTACGGCCGGTACCCGGTTATAGGACAGTACTTTAAGTGGAAAATAAGGGGCGTCCTTGCCCCATAGCTGCCACTTAGCCGCCAGCTCAGCTGGACTAAGCCCGGTGAACTGCTTTGGGTTAATACGCAAATCATAAACAATAGCGGCCGGTCTATCCGGATGAGGTGCCACTGCTACGGCGATAGTCGTCTTTTCATACTCGCTGGGGTAGCGTCCGCTAGTGTAGACAAACGGTTGAGAGCGGCTAACTAAAGCCTCGACCTTGCGCTTATCGCGCAGATTCAATAGATACTCAAAAAGTTTAGGCTGTTTATTTTGGAGTAATCGAGCCACAGCCATTGAGGCTGTAACGTCGCTCATAGCGTCATGAGCACTGGTATGATCGAGCTTATTAATACTACTCAGCAACGCTAGCCGATTACTAGGCTTGCCGTCAGAGCCAAATGGCCATTTAATGCCGTCGGGCCTAAGGGCTCTGGTCATTCTGGCCACATCTAGTAGATCCCAGCGACTTCGTCCGTCTTTCCATTGCCATTCATAAGCATCATAGAAGTTCCGCCAGTGCAAAAAGCGCATGAACTCATCGTCAAAACGAATGTTGTTGAAGCCGACCATGATGGTATCCGGCGTAGATACTTGAGCGGTTAAGTATTTTAGAAGCTCAGCCTCACTTACCCCATCAGCCAGAGTCCGCTGAGGAGTAATTCCGGTAATTAAAACGGCTTCCGGATCGGGCAATATGTCCGGGGTTAATTTAATAAGCAGGTTGTCTGGTGGTCCGATCACCTTCAAGTCCATATCAGTCCGCTGACCCCCGAACTGCATAATGCGGTCTTGCCGAGGGTTAACCCCGCTAGTTTCCAGATCGTAAAAATAAAGTGTCATTTAACCCTAGTACTCCACTTCACCGATTGGTGGGTGGCCAATGATGATGGTCTGGCCGGCCTCGATACCTTGGCGCTCCAATTCACCCAATATTCCCATCTTGCCCATAATGTCGCGCAGACGCTGCTGACCGTAATAATCATCAAGGTGGGTGCGGGCAGCAAACCTCTCGATTTTTTTACCGCTAACTATGAAAGAACCGCCCTGCTTCACGACTCGCCAGTTATCATCTTTGGTTTTTAGACCAATTATGGGTAATTTTGGTTTGGAAGTTTTTTTAGCGATTCTCTGGCGGGCTTGCTTGACTTGCTTATCAACAGTCCTTAAAAGTTCTTTAACGCCTTCGCCGCTGGCCGCCGAAATGGCCAGAACTGGTGTACCTCTTGGGACTACTTTTTTGAGCTTTTTGAGCTGCCCGAGCAAATCTTTGGGGTCAAATCCTTCGGTTTTATTTAGAACCACGACCTGGGAGCGTTTACTCAAGTCAACAGTGTAGTCACGTAGCTCAGTCATGATAGTTTTATAGGCGCTGGCTATATCATCACTATAAATATCAATCAGATGAACCAGCACGCTGGTACGCTCGACGTGGCGTAAAAACTCATCACCCAGACCTCTCCCCCAGCTGGCGCCTTCTATTAGGCCGGGGATATCGGCGAAAAGCAGACTGTTTTTACTGTCAACATCTGCAACCCCCAAATTGGGGTGAAGCGTGGTGAAAGGGTAACTAGCGATTTCCGGCTTGGCATTACTGATTCTAGCCAGCAGTGTTGATTTGCCGGCATTGGGCAAACCTACCACTCCGACATCAGCTATCATTTTCAGCTCCAGCACGGCGTCAATCGTTTCGCCTTTTTCGCCCTTTTCGACCACCTTGGGAGCTTGGCGAGTTGAGCTGACGAAGTGGGCGTTACCAAAACCGCCTTTCCCGCCGCGGACAATCGTGGCACTTTGCTCATCATATGTCAGATCGGCTAGCGTAGTGCCCACCTCATCAACAACTGTGGTGCCAACGGGGACCTGGACCTCTAAATTCTGACCGCTTCTGCCGTGGCGCTTAGTTCTTGAGCCGGGCAGACCGGACGGAGCTTTTATAAGCTTTTTGTAGCGAAAAGCGGCGAGAGTGTTTTGGTTGCGGCTGGCTCGCAAAATCACGTCACCGCCGTCACCGCCATCGCCGCCGTCAGGTCCACCCCGTTCGCGAAATTTCTCGCGGCGGAAACTGATCACACCATTGCCACCATCGCCGGCCTTTATGCTTACCAGAACTTTATCCACAAACATAGCTATAGATTATAGGGTTTGGGGGCTAGGGTCCAGGAGTTAGTCACGCCTTAAACTTGGCGAGAAGCTTGCCAGCTGAAATTTTTTGGACAGGAAAAGAGTAGAGCCGTTTCATCAAAGATGAAGGCAGATTCATTCTGCCAGGCTCGATGAGAAAAACCTAGGTTTTTCTCATAAGGCCGCAGAGGCCTAGTAGATATACCAAAAGTTACGGGCCTGGTCGGCTGACAGTAAACGATAGCTTACACGACCCCAACCACCGGCACCACCACTATTAGTATCCATACTTACCAAACCCCGAGAGTTCATATCAGATATCCAGACGCTGCCGTCTTCGTTAATTCGCTCCACAAAGCCAACGTGGCCATAGCCTGAGCTGGCAGGAGTCCAGACAACGGCCCCAACTGCTGGAGCAGTACCGACACCTAGACCGGCTCTCGCTGCTAGTACTTTCCAACTGACAGCGTTACCCAAATTACTGGGAACGGGACGACCAATTTGCGACCGTCTGAGCGAGACCCACCAAGTACAGTAGCCATAGTCATAACCGTTACTGCCGTATGTGGCACTATAGCCCCAGGCAAATCCGCCGCCGCTGACAGCCGCAAAACGAGTCACCGGTGTTGGCTGCTGACCATTGGGGATCCAAACATATTGCCCAACCGTTAAGCTGCCGCTCTCGGCGTCGTTTACTACCACAAACAGTTCCCTGCTGGATTGATAACGCGAGGTTATGCTGCCAATGGTGTCGCCTGACTTAACTTGGTAAACTATCCCATCGGCCGGCGGAATCAGTAGCTGCTTTCCGGTCGGCAGGGCGTCGCCACTTAAACCGTTGGACCAACGAACGCTGTTAGGGCTTATACCGAATTTAGAGGCCACGGCCGTAATAGTCTCACCGTTTTGAGTGGTGTACTGGACTATGTCTTTTTTCGACTTCTGAGCGGTAGAGACTATTTGTGGCTTGGCAACTACGTTAGTGTCGCTAGGTACCACTGCCAGTAGGGCGTTCTCCGAATCAGCTTGGTTACGCACAGCTATAAGTTCGGGTAAATCGGTCATCTGGGCCGCTTGCAGGGCAATCTGGGCCGAAGAAAGCTGGTCCAGAGGGTTAGGTAGAGATCTGGTTGTTGTGATGGCGCTACTGGCTGTACCGCTGCGAATTGTCTGGCTGGCGGTTCGATTAGACAATATAAAAACAGCTACCAGCAAGAGCAAGGTTATATTTCCACCTATCAAAGCCCACCGGACAAACCGGCGGCGGGAACGCTTATTGAGCTTTGGGAGCAGGACGGGCAATGGTAGAGCGTTGCTTGCGCCCTTGGCAGGTGTTAGGTGGCCTACCTTAGGAAATTGTAATACACGAATAATTGACTCCTTGCCGCCGGTGCTTTTTAACTTTTTGTAAAATTAATACCAGCGCGACGGCAAACCGGCTGTTTCAGCCCCTTAAGTACTAAAGACTCCGAATACCCGAGTAAAGCAGCGCCACCTCTTGTACCTAGTAACACTAAACACGTACTTTACCGATCCATTATACCAAACATTGAGTTTACGCAAGGGGCCAGCAGCAGGGATATTTTCAATCTCCGCAAAGCTGGGTGCAGTACTTTCTGACGGCTTCTTCGTGTGCTTCTTTGGTACGCGAAAAATGAGTCTTACCATCATCTCCAGAGACAAAGAACAAATAATCAGTACTCGCTGGATAAGCGGCTGCTCGTAAGGAGGATACT
>Ga0187892_10007960_pt1 | contig 14785 bp, 11 predicted proteins | sample MA1701073metaG_FD_139345 | JGI IMG/M metagenome (GOLD analysis project Ga0187892, IMG submission 139345) | Bio-ooze microbial communities from a basaltic lava cave in the Kipuka Kanohina Cave System on the Island of Hawaii, USA - MA170107-3 metaG ... | reverse complement strand
GGGCAAGCGCTTTAGCGCGCGCCCCCGCTCAACTCGCGCCATGAGGCATGTAAGAGTACCAAACAACTCCAGGGACTTCGTTAGAGGTGAGCAGGATCCTTTCAGTTAGATAGTGATGCAGCCAAGCGGGGGCGCGCGCTGAAGCGCTTGCCCCCTTCCCAACTTGCAAGTTTGCGCTATTTGAGTTGTTCAATTTCTAGAGTACAAAGCAACTTCAGGAAGATAGTCAGAGGTGAGCCGGATCCTTTCAGTTTAGTAGTGATGCAGCCAAACGGGGGCGCGCGCTGAAGCGCTTGCCCCCTTCCTTGCAAATTTGCGCTGTTTGAGTTGTTCAATTTCTAGAGTACAAAGCAGCTTCAGGAAGATTGTCAGAGGTGAGCCGGATCCTTTCAGTTAAATAGTGACGCAGCCAAGCGGGGGCGCGCGCTAAAGCGCTTGCCCCCTTCCCAACTTGCAAATTTGCGCTGCTTGGGTGGAAAGCTTGCCCCAACTGGCAAATTTGCGCTGCTTGGGCTGAAAAGCTTGCCCCCTTCTTCCTGATGACCTGCAAATTTGCGCTGCTTGAGTAAACACCACACTAGTATCCTGTTCAATAGTTCACAAAAACACTGCTCAGCGAAATCATCTTAGGACCTTGCCCGCTCAAGCGACTTTTCGTCCGGCTGGAGAGTCGTAATCGAAGCATTTGAGGATGCATCCCGTCACTAGTATTTCCCAGCCGAGTTGAGGTAGTATTACTCACCCCTCGTTACAACACCAGTTTCTCAGCTGGAAAGAAATAGTTTCCGATCTCTTGCCCATTAATGGTCACCTTACAAGCTGGTTGCTAAATACATTTTAGACATTTCTATTCTGTTTTCGAAGAGTTCGATTCAAGAATAAGAAATAGATCCAACTGTTAGCCAACTCATTCCTCCGGAGGTCCCATGGCCGACCCGTATTCAACCACCCACCGACGAAAGTTTCTCCGTATGATTGGATCCACAACTCTGGCCGCCGGAGTTGTAGGTACTAAACCATTAACAAATTCACTTGATGCAGTTGTCAGAGCCGGTAATCGCGAAGACGATCACGAACGATCAAGGCACAATCAACGAGCCTCGGAGAGCGCACGAATCCGTCGCCATGCAGCCAATGAGGAATTGCGGGCCACGCCGGCAAACCTTCAGCACCCAGCCAACCACGACGAGAAACGCTATCCCCAAAAGATAGGCAGTTACTCGAAAGGACTGCCACACAACGATGACGGCACGGTAGTGCTCAGTGCCTACAAGGCCCTGCTCCGGGCCCTGGAAACCGGTAGGCAGTCGGACTTTAACGCTATCCCTTTGGGTGCCACGCGAAAGCTAATTAATCCGCAAGCAGGTCTGGCTTTCGACATGGAAGGACACGATGCTCACGCTTTGCTTCAACCACCTGCACCCAGCTTTTCCAGTCGAGAACAGGCTGCGGAAATTTCCGAGAACTACTGGATGGCGCTGTTAAGAGATGTGCCTTTCGCACAATATGAATCGAACCCGATTGCCAACGCCGCCGCAGCTGACCTGACGCTCTACGGCCAGGCCTTCAAAGGTCCCAAGAGCAACGGCAATGTCACCCCCGGTACCCTGTTTCGTGGATTGACGCCAGGCGACCTAAAAGGACCGTGGCTGTCACAGTTCTTTTATCTGCCCTGCCCTTTCGGGGCAAACAATCTGGAGCAGCGCATTACTACCGTGCGTTCTCTTAACGACGGCGGGGCTGATTACCTGACAGACTTCCCTACCTGGCTGGCTGTCCAGCGTGGATTCGCACAACCCCAGGATCGCTTCGATCCAATCCCCCGCTACATGCGAAATGGTCGAGATATCGGCCAGTGGGTACACGTAGATGTCCTCTTCCAGGGTTATTTTCAGGCCTTCCTGGTACTCGCGGCCCTGGCTGCCCCGGTGGACAGAGGTAACCCCTACTACTCCAATCCAACTCAGGAGGGTTTCGGAACTTTTGGTGGACCGCACATCGCCACCTTACTCTGCGAGGTGTCGACGCGGGCTTTAAAGGCTGTTTGGTTTCAAAAGTGGTATGTGCACCGCAGGCTTCGCCCGGAAGCATTCAGCGCCCGATTGGATCGCCGGCTGTTTCACGGAGCAGACTATCCAGTTCACGACGAAATCCTGAATTCTCTCTCCAGTTCCGCACGACTTGGCGGTTACATGCCAGCCGGAAATGCTCTGCTGCCAATGGCCTACCCCGAAGGTTCGCCTACACATCCGGCTTATGGCGCGGGACACGCAACGGTAGCTGGCGCCTGCGTGACAATACTTAAGGCCTGGTTTAAAGAATCTACAAAGCTTGTGGACCTGGGTGTGACGCCCCTGCAACCGTCTGACGACGGCTTGAGTCTGGTTACCTACACCGGAGCCGATGCTGGAGAATTAACGGTTGGCGGAGAGTTGAACAAGATTGCCTCCAATGTAGCCATTGGTAGAAATCTTGCAGGTGTACACTGGCGCTCAGATGCCACCGAGTCACTAAAGCTCGGAGAAGAAGTGGCGATCGGGATCCTTAGGGACCACAAGTATTGCTTCAACGAGGCGTTCGAGGGATTTTCACTGACTCGATTTGATGGCTCAGTCGCCAAAGTCTGATGGTACTTCAGTCGAACTCGGCAACCACGGGCGCGTGATCTGAGGGACGCTCCCAGGTGCGTGGTTCCAGATCTATCCAGGTGTTCTTGTTCCTCCCAACCAGCGTCCCGGTCAGCCAGACATGATCTATCCGCAGGCCCTGATTGCGACGAAAAGCTCCGGCCCGGTAATCCCACCAGGAATAATGGCCGCCGGACTCTGTGTGCAAGCGAAAGGCGTCAGTAAAGCCCCAGTCCTTGATCTCCTGAAGCGCCGCCCGCTCCTGCTCACTAAACAGGATTCTTCCCTGCCAAAGTCTCGGGTCATGCACGTCTTTTTCTTCCGGGGCGACATTAAAATCCCCGCACAACAATACCTCCTCGCCGTTGTCGTAGTTCTCGTCAAAAAAAGCTCGTAGCCTTTTCATCCAGTCCAACTTGAAACGGTATTTATCTGTTCCCACCATCTGGCCGTTGGGCACATAGACATTGATGAGCTTGATGCCTGAGATTTCGGTTGCCAGCAGCCGGGCGTGCAAAACCTGATCTTCGGAATCAAATCCCCTGCGCGGGTTCAGGCATTCTTCCCGAGATGCGATCGCCACACCGTTATAAGACTGTTGCCCAAAAATGACGCATTCGTAACCGCGATCGCGAAACACCTCATGTGGGAACTTATCGTCGGCGCATTTGATCTCCTGCATGCAAAGAACGTCTGGGGCCGCGGCATCGAGCCAACGGGTGACGCCAGGCAGGCGCGCTAAAATAGAATTGACGTTCCAAGTCGCGATTTTCATTTCCTGGGGGTTAAACCGTGGCCAGCAAAGCTGTGAGCAGTGCTCCTCGCCTGGGGATATCTTCAATCAGAATGTGTTCGTGGACGGCGTGCGCCCCATCACCATCTAGTCCCAGACCATCCAGAACGGAAGCGCCTACGGCCGCAGCAAAGTTTCCGTCCGAAGCACCACCCACCTGAGCCTCTCCGAGTTCGTAACCGAAAGTCCTGGCAAGCTCGCGGGCCTTTTCGAAAAGTGCCAGCACCCGTTCGTCCCTTTCCAGGGGTGGACGATTAATTTCGCCCTGCACAACCAGCTGCACCCGGTCGTCAAAAGGCTGCAACGACCTGAACAACTCCTCTACTCGTTGGGCCTCAGCACTTGTGCTAAAGCGAATATCGACTTCCGCCCAGGCTTCCGCCGGTACCACGTTGGGAACGGTTCCCCCTTTTATCACCCCGACATTTACCGAGATCCCGTCCGCTTTGCCGTTCAAGTCGTGCAACCTTTGAATCTGGCGGGCCAATTCAAGTATGGCGCTGGCGCCTTTTTCCGGTTCAAGGCCAGCGTGAGCGGCGCGCCCGCGGGTTTCCAGCGTGAACGAAGCGGTTCCTTTGCGTCCCGTCTTAACTCGACCTCCGGCAGCGGGCGGTTCAAGCACCAACACGGCTTCAGAGTGAACTGCTTCTGCTTCAACCAGGCTTCGGCCTCGACCACTACCGCGCTCTTCGTCACAAGTAAGGAGCAGTACCAAAGGGCGGCGCGGTTTGAGCCCGAGTAAAGTACAAGCACGAATCGACTCCAGGGCCAAAGCGCAATTTGCCTTCATGTCAAACACGCCTGGGCCATAGGCGCGGTTACCGTCAATTCGCCAGGGCCTTTGCAATAGCGAACCTCTGGGGTGAACCGTGTCAGTATGGCCGAGGATGATGATGGGTTTGGCTTCCTCTTGATCAAAAGCCCTGAGCCGCAAATGTTCGCCGTAATCTGCGCTGGAGATTTTCTCAATTATCGAAACTGAATCGATGCTGCGCGCCTCGGATGCCAGCAATGCTACAACAGCTTTGCTGCCCTGCTCGTCCCCCGAAGGGGATTCGATTTCCACCAGCGCCCGGGTGAGGGAAAGCACGTCTGTTAGCCGCTCTTTGAAGTACCGCTCAAGCGCAGCAGTATCTAGTGCCTCGGTGTCTTGATTCATGATAGGGATTACGGATTAAAGTCAACTCGCCAATCGTTCGGTCCGAACGGTTGCTCGCTGAACCCGATCGATATTCACCTCAAAGCCAAGGCCAGGTCTCTCAGGCGCCAGAATCGTGCCTTTTGCCGACACCTTTACGGCCGGATCGATAATGTCCTCCGACCAGTAGCGCGCACTGGCTGAAACATCACCGGGAAGAACGAATCCGGCCAGTGTAGACATTGCGATGTTATGCGCGCGCCCCACCCCCGATTCAAGCATGCCACCACACCAAACCGGGATGCCGTTATTCCGGGCAACCTGCTCAACGCGACGAGCTTCCGTATGCCCGCCCACTCGGCCTAGTTTGAGATTTATGATTTTGCAGGCACCTATTTGGATCGCATTTAGCGCGTCCTCAGCGGAACGAATTGATTCATCGAGACAGATTGGTGTCTGAATCTGCTGCTGCAGTTCCGCATGATCGAAAATGTCGTCGTAAGCAAGCGGCTGCTCGACCATCATCAGATTGAATCTATCCAGTTCCCGGAACAGCGAGGCATCGGCAAGGGTATAGGCCGAGTTGGCATCACCCAGCAGGCGGATGTCTCCAAACTGACGTCGAATCAATTCGATCACCTTCAAGTCCCAGCCAGGTTTGATCTTGACTTTGATGCGTTGATAGCCGGCGGCAAGCTCGTTGGAGATCTTTTCAATCAGAATCTCAGGGCTTTCCTGTATTCCTATCGACACTCCGCAGGAAATCTCCTGGTTGCTGCCACCTAAATGCCGCCACAGTGGCACTCCGGCACGCTTAGCTTCGAGATCCCAACAGGCTGTTTCCAGTGCGGCTTTTGCCATGCGATTGCCGCGCACAGGCTTCAGCCGACGCCAAACATCAGCGGCATTTTCCAGCTCTTTTCCCACCAGCATCGGGGCAAAAAACTCCCGCAAAGCTGGCCAGGCACTCTCAGTCCACTCCTCGCTATACAACGGTTCCTCACCGCAGGTGCACTCGCCCCAGCCTTCAACAGCATCTTTGTCGGTAACTTTGACGAGTATGATGCGTCGTTGGATGGTGCGGCCAAAACTTGTTTCGAAGAAGTGAACCAGGGGCAGACGTATTTCACGCAGTTCAATGGATGAGATGATCAAGACGACAACCGCTCCAGGTTATAAGTTGTGGCCGGCCCTTCCAGTAAACCATCCGCGTTTGTTTCCGCGTTACGGTCGTTTCGTGTGGTTTCGTGGATCGTTCGTGTGATTTAGTGGATCGTTTCGTTTGGGTGGCAAAAGAACGATCCACGAAATCACACGAAAAAAGCGCCGAGCCTTGTAAGACGTACCACCTGGTTTCCCTAAAACATCCGCCCGGTGGCAACCTGCCAATAAACTCTGTAACCGCCCTTGATCGCAGGACGATTTCTTGTCAGGGGGCGGCGCCCTCGCGACGCAGGGGCGGCCACGGAGGGCCGCCCCTACAGGTATTACTCGGTGGAGACGACTTCCTGATTTTCCAGCGCGGCCTTGAAAGTGTGCCAAGGGAGAGTGGCGCACTTCACCCGGACAGGGAACTCGCGAACTCCAGCAAAGATCCGCAGATTCCCCAGACTTCCCTGCTCAGCCGCCTCTCCTTCGCCAGTTACCATTTGATGAAATTCACGAAAAAGCACATCCGTCTGGTCAGTGGTCTTTCCTTTAAGGGCCTGCGTCATCATGCTCGCGGCAGCCTTGGAGATCGCGCAGCCCGATCCTTCAAAGGCTATGTCTGAAACTGTGCCATTTTCCAGTTGTAGATAGACTGTCAGCTGGTCGCCGCAGAGAGGATTGTGGCCCTGCGCGCTTCTATTGAAGACTTCGGGCTTGCGGAAGTTTCTAGGCTTCTTGTTATGGTCGAGGATAACCTGCTGGTAAAGCTCGCTTAACTCGGACATTGGATCTTTCAACTAAAGACTTCGATAACCTTTTCAATAGTGCGCACCAGGAGGTCGACTTCTTGTTTCGTATTATAAAAAGCAAATGATGCTCGAGCGGTTGCCGGCAGGTTGAAGCGCTGCATCACCGGTTGTGCACAGTGATGACCGGCCCGAATGGCAATCCCTTCCTGATCCAGGATCGTGCCAATATCGTGCGGATGGACGTCATCAATTACGAATGAGATGACGCTTGCCTTCTCACGGGCAGTGCCAATGATCCGCACCCCCTCCAGGGCTTCGATTCGCTCCGTGGCGTATCTGAGCAACTCCTGTTCATGAGCCATTGCCTGGGCCCGATCGAGGGCACTCAAATAGTCGATAGCCGCACCCAAACCGATTTGAGAAGCTATTGCCGGCGTGCCGGCTTCCAGCCGGTTGGGCAGCTCCGCGTACGTTGTCTTCTCAAAGGTCACAGTCTTGATCATGTCCCCGCCGCCCTGGAAGGGATTCATTTTTTCCAGTAGGGCAGCTTTGCCGTACACCACGCCACTTCCAGTGGGCGCGAACATTTTGTGACCCGAAAAAGTGTAAAAGTCGCAATCCAGCTCCTGCACATCAATCGGCATGTGAGGCGCCCATTGTGCGCCATCAATCAACACCGGAACGCCGTATTTGTGGGCCTGATCGATAATCTCTCTTACAGGATTGATCGTTCCCAGAGCATTCGAAATGTGGGTGACCGCAACCAACTTTGTCTTCTCGTTCAGCAGTGCCTCAAACTCATCAAGCAAGAGCTCTCCGGCATCGCTCATCGGAATCACCCGCAGCCGCGCACCCTTTTCTTCACAAAGCATTTGCCAGGGAACGATATTGGCATGATGTTCCATGGCCGAAATGATGATCTCATCGCCCGCGGTCACAAATTTGCGACCATATCCCTGCATTACCAGATTGATGCCCTCAGTGGCTCCGCGCACGAAGATACATTCGCGAGCTTCGCGTGCATTAACGAAACGCCGAACTTTTTCGCGCGCGCCTTCATAGGCGGTGGTTGCTTTCTGGCTGAGGTAGTGTACGCCACGATGAATATTTGAGTGTTCGTGCTCGAGATAGACACTGCCGCGATCGATCACAACTTGCGGTACCTGGGAGGAGGCAGCGTTGTCGAGGTACACCAGGGGCTTGCCATTGACAGTTTGCCTTAGCACCGGAAAGTCGGCGCGTACGCGCTCGACGTTCCAGGCGATTTCGGCTCCAGCCGGTGGAGACACTTTCGTTCCGAGCGCACCCGGGGTTTCAGCTGCAGAGGTCGAGTCGTCTTTGACCGATCTATCCTGCGCCGGTGCGTCCCTTACCAATTTGTCCTTCACCCAAGCCATCTTTCCATTCCTTCGCGAGCGTTCAGTCGGTTTAGCACAGCGTGCTCAAGCTGCGTTCGCATCGAATCAACCGTAATCTTTCCAACAACCTCTTCCGCAAACCCATAGGTCAACAGGTTGCGACCCAGATCGGGATTGATACCGCGCGTCTCCAGGTAAAACAACTCTTCCTCGTCGATCTGGCCCACCGCCGCCCCATGGGCACACTTAACATCGTCGGCAAATATCTCGAGCTGCGGCTTTGTGTCCACATGGGCTTCGGTCGACAGCAGAAGGTTCTTGTTCGTCTGCATGGCATCAGTCTTTTGGGCGCCATGGCGCACGAAAATCTTGCCGTTAAAGACTGCTCGCGACTTACCGTCCAGGATACCTTTGTAGAGCTGATGGCTGCTGCAGTGGGGTTTTCGATGATCAATAACGGAGTGGGTATCTGCGTGCTGGCCGGAACCAACCAGGTACAAACCGTCGACCCAGCATTCCGCCCCTTCATGATCCAACAGCACACTGATGTCGTGCCGAGACAGTTTTCCGCCCAGCGTTATCGCCGTCGAGTTGTAGCTACTATCACGCCCCAGATCGACCGTAGTCGAGGCAATGTGATAAGCCTCGACATTTTCCCGCTGCACACGGAAGTGGTCTAACCGTGCTCCACTCTTTAAAACCACTTCCACGACCGCATTATTAAAGTACCGCCGCTCCTTCGTAGCACCGTAAGTTTCAATTAGTGTCGCCGAGCTATTCTCTTCGGCCACAACCAAGATGCGCGGAAACGCTGCGAGCTCAGGCTCTACGGGGTCGGAAACGCACATTAGATGTAGCGGAGTCTCCAACCTAATGTTTGCCGGAATCAGGATGAACGCACCTGAGGATATGAAGGCAGTGTTCAGCGCCGTAGGAGCGCTGGCATTGTAATCTGCTCCGCGCCCCAAATGTTCGCGCACGACGTCAGAGTAGTCAGGATGGCTAAGAGCCTGAGTTAGCTCCATCGCCACAATCCGATTTTCAGCCTCTGTGACGGAAAGCTGACTTTGCAAAATACCGTTAACCAACACGATCTGGTTGTTTGCAGATTCGGGTAGAACAAATTGCTGCAAGTCAGAAGCCGGCAGGGGTGAAGCTGATATCACGGGTTCGAGATCGAGTTTAGCCAGCGGAGCCAGGTTGGTGTACTTCCACTCCTCATGCTGAACTGTCGGAAAGCCCAACTGCTCAAAGTGATCCATTGCGCTCGTTCGCAAGCGTTCAAACCACCCGAGTTCCCGGCCATTGGCATTTGTGGTGAGACGCTGAAAGGCCGACCGGTACTTGCTTTCTGTTTTTACTGTTGACGAGACCATTTCTTAGCTTGCCTGCGCTACTGTGTGTCCTGAATCCGAGTTTTTCAGCCAATCGTAGCCTTTTGCCTCCAGCTCCAGCGCCAACTCCTTCCCACCTTCTTTCGCGATCCGTCCTCCGGCCAGCACATGCACAAAATCCGGAACAATGTAATTGAGCAAACGCTGATAGTGCGTAACCAGGATTATGGCATTGTCATCGTTGTGAAGTTGATTAACGCCTTCCGCCACTACACGAAGCGCATCAATATCGAGACCGGAATCGGTTTCATCAAGAATCGCAAGTTTTGGCTGCAGCACAGCCATCTGCAGGATTTCGTTGCGCTTTTTCTCGCCCCCCGAAAAACCTTCATTTACTGAGCGCGACATGAAGCTGGCATCCATCTCAACCAGCTGGGCGCGTTCCTTCAGCAAATCCTTGAATTCCAGCGGGTCGAGTTCTTCCTGGCCCAGGTGTTTTAGGCGCTCGTTGTAGGCCAGGCGCAAAAATTGCGCGTTCGAAACACCCGGCACCTCAATCGGATATTGAAAGGCCATGAAAACCCCGGCGCGAGCCCGCTCGTCCGGTGACATTTCCAGAAGATTTTCACCCTCGTAGTAAATCTCGCCCCTCGTGACTTCGTACTCCGGGTGGCCGGCCAGGACCTTCGCCAGCGTAGACTTTCCCGAGCCGTTGGGCCCCATAATGGCGTGAACTTCCCCGCGGTTGACCCGCAGGCTGATCCCCTTGAGGATCTCATTGCCGTCCACGCTCGTGTATAAATCCCGAATTTCTAACACTCTGGTCGCTCCTCAACGATTTAGAATTACAAGTTGACGCGGTGACGCGTAAAACTACTCGCGTCACCGCGTCCAACCTTTCACCAGGGTCTCTTAACCAACACTACCCTCAAGCTTCAGTCCCAACAGGCGTTGCGCCTCGACCGCAAACTCCATCGGCAGATGTAGAAAGACGTCCTTACAGAAACCGTTAATAATCAGCGAGACCGCGTCTTCCTGTGAAATTCCGCGCTGTTGCAGATAAAACAGCTGCTCCTCACTTATCTTCGAGGTCGAGGCCTCATGTTCCACCCGCGAACTGTCGTTCATCACTTCGATGTAAGGGAACGTGTTGGCACCACAGTCGGATCCGATTAACATCGAATCACACTGCGTATAGTTCCGCGCATTAGTCGCCTTCGGCATCATTTTAACGAGACCGCGGTAGCTGTTATTCGATTTGCCGGCGGCAATACCCTTCGAGATGATCGTCGAGCGCGTATTCTTGCCCAGATGAATCATCTTCGTTCCCGTATCTGCCTGCTGCGAGTGGTTAGTCAAGGCCACGGAATAGAATTCGCCCACTGAGTTGTCCCCCTGCAAAATGCACGAAGGATACTTCCAGGTTATCGCCGAACCAGTTTCGACCTGGGTCCAGGAGATTTTTGAATTGCGGCCCGCGCACTTCCCGCGCTTGGTGACAAAGTTATAGATACCACCCTTGCCCTCTTCGTCCCCGGCGTACCAGTTCTGCACGGTTGAATACTTGATCTGCGCGTCGTCCAAAGCCACTAACTCAACGACAGCAGCGTGCAGCTGGTTTCGGTCAAACTTTGGCGCCGTGCAGCCTTCGAGGTAGGAAACATAAGAACCGGGTTCGGCGACGATCAGTGTCCGCTCAAACTGGCCCGATTCCGCATTATTGATTCGAAAGTAGGTGGACAGCTCCATTGGACAGCGCACCCCTTTCGGAATGAAGCAGAACGAACCATCAGAGAAGACAGCGCTGTTCAGCGCCGCAAAGAAGTTATCGTTTGTGGGCACGACCGATCCCAGATACTTCCGCACCAGGTCCGGGTAATCACGAATAGCTTCGGTAAACGAACAGAAGATGACTCCGTGCTTCTTGAGCTTTTCCTTATAGGTGGTAGCAACCGAGACCGAATCGAACACGGCATCAACTGCCACTCCCGCCAGTTGCTTCTGCTCCTGGAGTGGAATCCCGAGCTTTTCGAACGTTCGCAAGAGCTCTGGGTCCACCTCGTCTAAGCTCTGCTTGGTTACTTTTTGCTTCGGCGCACTGTAATAGACAATGTCCTGATAGTTGATTTCCGGATAAGTGATATTTGGCCAGTGCTTCGGCTCAGTCATCGTAAGCCAGTGACGGTAAGCCTTGAGTCGAAATTCGAGCATCCATTCGGGCTCTTTCTTCTTTTCGACAATCAGCCGAATCGTGTCCTCAGACAGACCTTTAGGGATGACGTCCGACTCAATGTCTGTGACGAATCCGTACTTGTATTCCCTGTTACGCAGCAGTTCAGCTGTACTCATTTAGTTTCCTATAGTTCCTTATTCTGAGTCTTCTAGTGTTATCTATCGCGTTCCATGCCTAAGACCCTGAATGTGATGCAACGCGGCGTCGACTTTTGCCTCTGAACCCAACAATTGGGAGAGAGTAATTTCGCTCAAAGCGTTGTCCACCATCTGATGAAGTTCCACGATTACGGGACGAATCCCGCAATCGCCGGTATGCACGCACGCCTCAAGCACTCCCGTATAACTCTTGCAGTGCGAATCGACCCGTTCTCCATCGAGTACCCTGATCACTTGATTGAGGCGAATCTCGCTCGCGGGTTTAGCCAGCCGATATCCACCTTTAATTCCCCGCTGCGATTGCACCAACCCTGCCTTGGTCAAAATCCACAAAAGCTTGCCCGCATTAGCCCCCGAGATTCCTTCACGCCGGGCTATTTGCGACAAGGTAAGTGAATCGCCCTGAAGCTCAGCGCGCGCCAGCTGCAGCAGGCAACGCAGACCATACTCTTCCTGAGCCGAAATCTTCATTTCGAGGCCATTGTAGAGTAAACCTTACTTTTAAGTCAAGATTAGATCAAGTCTATTATCCACAATAGATTAGAACAAGATTGGGACCCGGAAGCGCCACGAAATGTTGTTGAATCTATGGATTTCCCCCGGGGCGGGGGACTAAAGGTTGAAGTTGAATTCGATATAACCGGCGAGCTTGGAGGGCTTTCCAGCTTCCAGCGGCGGCGAGAAGCGCCATTCGCGCGCGGCCTCTTCGGCAGCCTGCCTCAGGAGCATTGGTCCTTCTGACTTCGTTACCTCAACCTCGCCGCTTTCGTTGATCACCACATGGACCTTAACCAGTCCCTGAACGTTGCTGGTTCTGGCCAGCTGCGGGTAGGAGGGTACGACACGTTTGATGGCCCTCTCGTTCAGGAGACCCACGAAGGCAATTTGTGGCTGGGTACTTGGCTCTGGTGCCGGCAAAGCCTGTGCTGAATTAGTCTGGTCGACGGGACGTGTCAGGACCGGAACCTCGCCACTGGAAGCTAGCTGAATGCGGGCAAACCCCAGCCGCTCGCGAGCCTGTCCGTACTCAGTCTGCCACTTGTCACGGTCGCGTGAATCCCGGGCAAGAGCCAGGCGAACACCAAGTACGTCCTCAAGCAACGCCAGGCCATCATTCTCTTTCGGCACATCCTCAATGATCGCTTTGGCCTGGGCCACCATGCGTTCAAGCAACAGACGAACTTTGTCCAGATCATTGACGGCCTCAGCAGGTAAGCCCGTATTGCTGACGTTCACGCCAAAACTGCGGTAACGAGACAGGTGCTGGCGGACTCCGTTTACTGCCTGGCCAGCCAGTGTCAGATAACTTCGCAGCGCGTAACTGTCGGCACCGGTTCGGGCCTGAAAGTGCTCTTCCAACAAAGCCTGGGCGCGAGCGTAATTACCGTCTTCCAGGTAAATGTTCATCAACATTATCGAGGTGCCATTGCGGAGTACGGAATCGCGTGTGGTCGCCCTGACAGTCTCAAGTTCCGTGGCGGCGGCCGCAAGCTGGTGGGCCGCCGCCAGAGCGCGAGCCCGTTCGATGCGCTTGGACGTCTCGTCCACCGGGGTGGGTGCAGCTTTGGGTTGGTTGCTGGGTGCCTCGGGTTGAATGCCAGCCGAAGCTGGGCCGGCCGGAGCTGGAGTTAAGTTTTCTCGATCCTGAGGTTCGCTCGGGGGAGTTTGGGCATAGACGCCATTAACAGTTATTAGCAAGAGCAGAATTGAAGCCTTGCTCGTCCCAAAGGTTCTGATAACTCCTAATATTTTCTTACCTTTCACCAAAGCCTCTCCAACCAATAAAAAAGCGAGCCTAAAGCTCGCTTACCACTAACGTCAAATCATTATGTACGGATGAGGGCCAAGGATGCAAGGAATGAACCTTGAATTAGGATTTAGGAATTAGGTTTTAAGACCTTCGTGTAGTTCGTGTTTGTTCGTGGATCGTCTCTTATTTCGTTATCGCCGGTTAGTTCGTCGATCGTCTTCCCGCACAAATGATCCACTAAAAACCACGAAAAAACCCAAAAACCACTCTAAATCCTAATTCCTAAATCCTAATTCCTAAATCGAACTCCTAAATCCTAATTCCTAACCCCCGTTTCCTCCGTTTTCAGGCTTTGCAGGATTCGTTCGCGAAAGACTCGGGCGCGCTTTTTAATCGAGGATTCGTTCAGTGTTAAAAGATGCCGGTCGCGCATCACTACCCGCCCGTTGATAATAACCGTCTGCACGTCCGAGGCCTTGGTGGCATAAACCAGGTCAGAATAAAGGTTGTAAAGTGGCATTTGATGCAGCGAAGTGCGTTCAACAATAGCCAGATCCGCTCGTTTCCCCGGCTCGAGCGAGCCAATCTCTTTCTCCAGATGCAAACTTTCAGCCCCTCGAATCGTTGCCAGCTCAAATGCCTGCTTGGCAGTCATCACCTTTGGATCACCACTGAAAACCTTATGCAGTTTTGCAGCCGTATCCATCTCTTCCCACATGTTCAGGTCATTGTTTGAGGCTGCCCCATCTGTTCCCAGGCCAACCAGCAGCCCGTCGGCCATCATCTTGGGCACCGGCGCCACGCCGGATGCAAGCTTCATGTTTGACTGAGGGTTATGGACAATTCCCACTCCACGACTCTTCAGAATCGAGAGGTCGTTCTCTAAGGGCCAAACCATGTGTGCAGCAATCACCTGTTTGTCCAGAAAACCTATGCGGTCGAGATAGGCTACCGGGCTGGCCCCTTTTGCTTTCAGACTGTCCTCTACTTCCCGTTTGGTCTCCGAGATGTGTGTAACGATTGGCACTCCGGTCCGGTCGGCAAAGGCTCGAATTGCCTTCAAATGGTCCTCTGAAACTGTGTATGGGGCATGAGGTGCAACAGCGGCGATGATGAGTTCGTGGCCTTTCCAGCGTGACACATAGCGTTCGACATAAGCCATTCCTTCCTCATGTGTCTTATTATCCGCAACTGGAAAATCGATCAGAGTCTCACCCAAAAGACCCCGGACTCCGGCGCGGGCCGTCTCATCCGCAATAGCATCTTCGAAGTAATACATGTCACAGTAGGTTGTGGTCCCACCACGAATCATTTCGGCGAGTCCGAGCCGGGTGCCCACGCGCACAAATTCTTCAGTAACGTTCTTCGCTTCAGCCGGAAAAATGTACTTGGTGAGCCATTCTTGTAGGTCCAGATCGTCCGCCAGGCCCCGGAAAAGAGTCATGGGTATGTGTGTATGGCCATTTATCAGGCCCGGAATAATCAAACGATCGTTC
>Ga0187892_10007959_pt1 | contig 14787 bp, 15 predicted proteins | sample MA1701073metaG_FD_139345 | JGI IMG/M metagenome (GOLD analysis project Ga0187892, IMG submission 139345) | Bio-ooze microbial communities from a basaltic lava cave in the Kipuka Kanohina Cave System on the Island of Hawaii, USA - MA170107-3 metaG ... | reverse complement strand
CGCTGCGTGATCGCCGCCGTCAACGTCGTCTTGCCATGATCCACGTGACCGATCGTCCCCACGTTCACGTGCGGCTTCTTGCGCTCGAACTTGCCCTTCGCCATCGGAAGCAATTCCTTTTGTGAGTTTCCTGGAAGACTTGGAATCTGGAGCTCACGACCGGGATCGAACCGGTGACCTCGTCCTTACCAAGGACGTGCTCTACCGACTGAGCTACGTGAGCATCGAACCCCGATCGCTCGTGCGATCGCTTGCATGGAGCGGGAAACGGGATTCGAACCCGCGACCCCGAGCTTGGAAGGCTCGTGCTCTAGCCAGCTGAGCTATTCCCGCGTGAGTGCGTCCGCCCTGCTCGTTGCGGCGCGCATCCGCGCCGTCGTCGCTGCGGCGTGGTGGAGAGGGGAGGATTCGAACCTCCGAAGGCAATAGCCAGCAGATTTACAGTCTGCCCCGTTTGGCCGCTTCGGTACCTCTCCGTTGGTCGGCGGAGCATCGCTCCGCTGATCGAAACCCCCTTTGTCGAAAGTGTGAGGAGCGCCATTCGCTGCGCGACTTCCCTCTTCGTCGCACATCGATGGCGCTTCGAAATCGATTTGGATCGTTCACCGGCTGGAGCTGGCGAGGGGACTCGAACCCTTAACCTGCGGATTACAAATCCGCCGCTCTACCTGTTGAGCTACGCCAGCCTGGAACGACCGCGGGCGCGCACTATAGAGCCCGGGTCGGGATGTCGCAACAAAGGGGCCAGAATCCGTGGACTTGCGACGTCGAGCCGCGCGGTCACCCCGTGGGGATTCCGGCGCTCGCCCGGCTCCGCGCGGCGTCGAACAGCAGCACCGCGGCGGCGGCCGCGACGTTCAGCGACTCGACCCGACCGCGCATCGGGATGCGGAGGCGCTGGTCCAGCTCGCGCCGGGTGCCCGGCCGGAGCCCGTGCTCCTCGCTCCCGAGCACCAGCACGGCCGGTGCCGCCCAGAGGTCGGACGCCTCCCAATAGGGTTGGGCCTCCGGCCCGCCGTCCGCGCCGAGCCGCCAGTAGCCGCGCCCGCCGAGCTCCCGCAGGGCCCGCGCCAGGTTCGGGACGCGCACGCACGGCAGGTGCTCGATCGCCCCGGCGCTGGCGCGCGAGACGGCGGGCGTCAGCGGCGGGGCGTGGCGGCGCGTGAGGATCAGCGCCCGGGCGCCCGCGGCCTCCGCCGCCCGCGCGATCGCGCCCACGTTCTGGGGGTCTTCCACCTCGTCGAGCGCCACGACGAGCGGGCGCTTCTCGACCGGGAGCCCGAGCGCCGCGTCGAGGTCCAGCTCGGGCAGCGGCTCCGCCTCGAGGATCAGGCCCTGGCTGCGCGTGCCGGGCGGCAGCCGCGCCTCGAGCTCCGAGTCGGGCCCCCACTCGACGGGCACCCCCGCGGCCTCGGCGAGGTCGAGAATCAGGCGGCCGCCGCGCGGCTCCGGGGAGCGGATCCAGACGCGGCGCAGCCGGCGGCGCCGCGCGCGCAGCGCCTCGCGCACGCAGTGGAACCCGGCCAGCGCCTCCATGGCGGCGCAGGATGACGCGCTCTCAGCCGGCCAGCATCTGCCGCAGCGGCCCGAGACCGCGCAGCAGCGCCTCGGGATGCTCGATCTGCGGGTGATTCATGATCTCGAACTCGAGGTACGCGACGAGCTCGCCGAGCGCCGACGCGAGCGTCGCGCCGCGATCGCCGGGCAGCTTGCCCGCGCGCGCCGCGACGCGTTCGGGGTCGAGGGTGCTGCCGGCGCCGAAGCGGAGGCCCGTCAGCAGGGCCGGGAAGCGGCTCGTCGCGTCGTCGAGCACGCGGCTCAGGCGCTCGTCCACGGAGGGATTCCGATCCGCCTCCATCACGCGCGCGCGCAGCTCCTCGATCAGCTTGAGCCCGCCGACCGCCTGGGCGCGCAGCTCCTCCAGCTCGGCCGCGCTCCGCTCCTCGCCGGCCGCGCTCGTCGCCGCCGGGAGGCGCACCAGCTTCACCGCGCCCACGAGGCGGAGCAGCTGGATGCTGCGCGCCGCGGCCTCGCGATCGAAGCCGAGCGCCTCGCACAGACCGGCGAACGGGCGCTCGCCCTCGATCGTCTCGACGATGGCGCGCTCCATCCCGGCGAGCGGGCCGTCGAAGCCCGCGGTGCGCGCGAGGCGCACGCACGGATCGTCGAGCACGCTCAGGAACTTGCGCAGCTCCTCGCTGCGCTGGATGCCCTCCGCGACGAGGCGTCGGGTCTCGAGCGAGAGCCGCACCACGTTGTCGGGCTGCAGCTCGCCCTCCCAGAACCAGATCGTGCCCGCCGGCATCGCGAACAGCGAGCGCACGATCTCCTCGACCTGGTACTTGACCCCGTTCCAGAGCTCGCGGGGCGTCAGGAAGCCGTGCTCGACCAGGACCTTGCCGAAGCGGTCGGGCGGCGTGAAGCGGCGCTCGGCCTCGCGCAGCTGCTCGAGCGTGAGGACGCCGGCGCGCAGCAGGCATTCGCCGAGGCGATCGACGCGCTGGTTCGACGCCCCGAACACGACCTCGCCCTTGTGGAGGTAGATCCACTTCACGTGGTCGCGGTGCACGTACTGGAGCAGGCCCGAGCGCTCCGCGGCGTGCAGCGCGTCCAGCAGCGCCGCGAGCGGCAAGGCGGAGAGCTCGGCGCGCAGCACCGGTCGGCCGCGCTTCGGGTGCTCGTCGCCGGAGCGGACGCGCGCGAGCGTCACGTGGCTCGGCGAGACCTCGAGGGCGAGCAGGCGTTCGTTCGGATCCAGCCCGAGCCGCTCGCGCTCGCCGAGCCCGAGGCTCTCGATCCAGATCTCGTCGGGCGTCATCAGCCCCCTCCCGCCCGCTCGTGCCCTGCGGCTCATCGTCGGCTCGCGGCGCGCGCTTGAGGCCCGCTGCGCAGGCGCTGCGCTCAAGCTGCCGGTCAGCGGGCCCGAAACGAGGGACGGAGGATCCCGATGAGCAGCTTCGCCCCGACCCGGCGACATCCGCGCGTGGCGTTGCGCGTGCCGGTGGACGTCTCGACCATCGACCCCGAGACGGATCCGCGCACGGGGCGCCCGTACTTCCGCGAGTGCCAGGAGCTGTGCGGGAACCTCTCGAACGGCGGCATGTTCATCGCGACCGCCGATCCGCCGCGGCCGGGGCGGCGGCTCCTGGTCCGCATCCACACGCCCGACGGCGCGCCGCCGATCGAGACGCTCGCGCGCGTGGCCTGGCAGAAGCCCCACTCGCGGCTCGGCGCCCGGGAGCCCGGCGTCGGGGTCGAGTTCGTGGGCCCGAGCCCCGCGGCGCTCCGCGCGATCGAGCGCTTCCTCGACCGCGCCGCGAGCGCGCCGAATGCCCCGCCGCGGGACTGAGGGTGGGAGCCGCGACGCGATATGCTGAGCACGCCATGGTGCAACGAGGCAGCTTTCGCATCGCGAGGCGCACCCGCGCCTGGGAGGCTTCCCAGGATCCGGTGCTGCGCCGCAGCCGGCGGCTCGAGCGCCTGATCGACTCGCTGCGCCTCGAGATCCAGGACGGCGCCACCACCGTGCGCGCACGCCGCGTGTTCGAGACGCCCCGCGAGGTCTTCCGGCTGGAGATCCGGAGCCCCGGCCTCGGGTACCAGCGCACCACGCTCCTCGATCGCGACACGCTCGACGAGCTGCTCGAGGTGGACGCCGTGCGCTCGCGCTTACGCCTCGACGGCGTGTAGACCTGCCTTCGCCCGGGTGGCGAAACCGGTAGACGCAGGCGACTTAAAATCGCCTGGCCGCGAGGCCGTGCAGGTTCGAACCCTGCCCCGGGCACAGACTTGTTACGCCGCGACCGACGACGAGGTAGGGCGCGGGCGGATGCGGGCGGCGTGAAAGGGGCCTCGGCGCGAGGGTGGCGTGAAGAGGGCCTCGGCGCGCCGGCGGCGTGAGCTAGCGCAGCGCGACGCCGAGGCAGGCCTGCAGCAGGCGGCCGCCGACGTCGGCGAGGCGCGCGGGGTCGAGGCCGGGCGCCGGGTGCTCGCGCAGCTCGGCCATCACCTCGCCGAGCGCCGCGACGAGGAACACGGTCGGCTCGAGGGCGCCGGGGGGCAGGTCGGCGCCGCGCATCAGCGCGGAACGCGTCTCGCGGATGCGGCGCGCGCGGCCCGCGGCGTCGGCGAAGGCCGAGCCGCCGTGGCTCCAGGCGCCCTGCAGCTCGCGGACGACGGGCAGGAGCGGGCTCGTGCCGTTCCCGAGTGCGCCGAGCGCGTCCACCAGCGCCCGCGCGATCGCTTCCTCGTCGAGGTGGTCGGGCCCGTCCACGGCGAGCGCGTAGCCGACGGCGTGCACGAGGCGGGAGGTCACCGCGAGGCCCTCGTCGAAGGCGCCGCGGAACGCATCCGCGAAGTGGACCGCCGCGAAGCGGTGCAGCGGGTCCGCGAGCGCAGCGGCCTGCACGCGAAGCACGTGGCGTTGCGGGGGCTCCCCGCACAGCTCCGGCGCGTGCGCATCGAGGATCCGCAGCAGGTGCGCCTTGCTCCGGCGCTCGGCCAGCAGCGCCCGCACCGAGCGCTCGCGCGCCGCGGCGGCCTCGGCGCGCGCGAGCGTGTCGAGGAGCTGGGCGAGGCGCTCCGCCTCGGCGCGCAGCGCCTGGTCGAGCAGCGAGCCGACCACGGCCTGCTTGTCGTCGAAGTACTGGTAGAGCGAGCCCACGCTGAAGCCCGCCACGCGCGCCACGCGGTTCGTCGAGGCAGCGCCGTAGCCTTCCGTGCGCAGCACGCGCTCGGCCGCCTCGAGGATGGCTTCCACCGTGCTCCTCGAGCGCGCCTGGCGCGGCGTCTTCCGCAGTCGCTCGTCCCGGTCCACCTGGGCCCCGCTTCCGATCCGCCTTCCCAGACGTGTGTGAGCGGGCCGGCGTGGCAGCTGTCCCCGCGGGGGAGAAATCCCTCGGATTCTCCTCAGGCCGGCCTCAGGCTCCGTTGTGCTCGGCTGACGACAGCGCGCCCCCCGGAAATTCGATCAGCTCGATCGCGGTGCCGTCGGGGTCGCGGACGAAGAGCATCCGGACGCCGCCGACCTCGACCGGAAGGCCGGGGCGCGCGCCGCGGGCGACGAGCGCGGCACGGGCGGCGGCGAGGTCGGGCACCGCCAGGGCGACGTTCGAGTAGCCGACCGGCGCCCGCGCGGCCTGGCTCGGGGCCTCGGCGCGGTGGGCGAAGCCGAGCAGCTCGAGCGTGACCCGGCTGCCGGGCACCAGGCAGCCGACCATGCGGCCGCGCGCGCCCGCCTCGCCCGTCGCGGCCTCCATCCCTTCCCCACCGAGCTGCACGTCGAAGATCACGCGCAGGCCGAGCACGTCGCGGTAGAAGGCGAGCGAGCGCTCGACGTCCGAGACGTTGATGCAGACGTGTGAGAACCCGCGCACGTCGAGAGTGGGCGCCGCCATCCGTTGGCCTCCTCGAACGGAACCGGGCAGGATAGAGCGCGATGCCCGCCGACGACCGCATCCCCGTCCTGGTCGGCGTCGGCGTGGTGCAGCAGCGCGCCGAGCACCCGCGCGAGGCGCGCGAGCCCCTCCTGCTGATGGGCGACGCGCTCGAGCGCGCGGCCGACGACGCGGGCAGCCGCGCGCTCCTCGCGCGCGCGGATTCGATCCGCATCCCGCGCGGCTTCTGGGACTACGCCGACCCCGGCCGCGCCCTGGCCGAGCGCTTCGGCAGCGGCGGCCGGATGCGGACCTGCGTCGCCGAGATCGGCGTGCTCCAGACCACGCTGCTCGGCGCCGCGGCGCGCGATATCGCCGAGGGACGCGCGGACGTCGTGCTCGTGACCGGCGGCGAGGCGCGCCATCGCGCGCAGCGCGCGCAGCAGCTCGGCGTCGAGGCGCCGCTGACGCGGCTCGGCGGCGGCCCGCCCGACGAGGTGCTGCGACCGCATGCGGAGATCCTGAGCCCGCTCGAGGTGGAGGTCGGGCTGCACACGCCGGTGTCGCAGTACGCCGTGATCGAGAACGCGCTCCGCTTCGCCGAGAAGCAGGCGCTCGACGCGCATCGCGACGCGGTGGCCGCGCTCCAGGCGCGCGCCAGCGCGGTGGCCGCTCGGAACCCGGACGCCTGGGACCGGAGCCCGCACGCCGCCGGCGAGATCCGCGGCCCGCAGGCCGGCAACCGCATGCTCGCCTTCCCGTACACGAAGCTCCACACCTCGCAGTGGAACGTCGATCAGGCGGCCGGGCTGATCTTCTGCTCCCTCGAAACGGCGCGCTCGCTCGGACTGCCCGCCGAGCGCTTCGTCCATCCGCTCGCGGTCGCGGACGCCAACCACATGCTGCCGCTCGCCGCTCGGCCCGCGCTCGAGCGCGTGCCTGGCTTCGCGCAGGCCGGGCGACGCGCGCTCGCGCACGCCGGGCTCCGCGCTGCGGGGCTCGATCGCCTCGAGCTCTACAGCTGCTTCCCCGTGGCCGTGCGCGCGCAGGCGCGCGAGCTCGCCATCGACGAAGCGCGACCGCTCACCGTCACCGGGGGGATGACCTTCGCCGGCGGCCCGCTCAACAACTTCGTGCTCCAGGCGCTGGCGCGCATGGTGACGCTGCTGCGCGAGGCGCCCGGCGCCAGCGGCCTGGTGACGGCGGTGAGCGGGATCCTCACCAAGCAGGGCGTCTCGCTCTGGGCCTCGCGTCCGCCCGAGCGCCCGTTCGCCTTCTTCGACGCGACGCGCGAGACCGCCGAGGCGCAGGCGCCGCTCGAGCTCGTGGCAGCCGCCGACGGACCTGCGCGCGTCGCCGGCTACACCGTGGTCTACGACGGCGAGCGCCCGGCGCGCACCGCGTTCGTGTGCGACCTGGCGGGCGGACGCCGCACGCTCGCGGCGAGCGACGACCCCGCGCTGGCCGAGCTCGGCACGCGCGAGGAGCTGTCGGGGCGCGCGCTCCGCCTCGTGGGCGGGCGGGCCGAGCTGGCCTAGGCGTCAGGCGAGCGCCGGCAGCTTCTCGCCCGCGAAGAAGCGCCGCGGGTTGTCGACGAGCAGCGCGTCGATCTGCGCCTGGCTCGCCCCGCCCTCCCGCAGCTGCGGCGCCACGTCGCGCACGAAGTGGAGCGGGTGCCAGCTTCCCGCGCCCGCACCGGCGAGCGTGATCGATTTCGGGATCGGCGTGCCGCGCCAGCACCAGACCGAATCGTGCGACACGACCACGCGATCGCCCGCGCCCTTCTGGAGCAGCTTCAGCAGCGAGGCGACCCGCTCCCGATCGGGATGGATCATGTCGAGCCCGAAGCGGTCGAAGCCGAGGTACGAGCCCGCGCGCGCGATGCCGAGGTGGTACTCGTGGTCCGAGGTGCCGCACGAGTGGCCGATGACGATGCGGTGCGCCGGCACGCCGAGCTCGGTGAGCAGGCGCTGCTGCGCGTCGCCCACCGTCCCGCGGTCGGTGTGCGTGGTGATCGGCGCGCCCGTCGCCACGGACGCCTTCGCGGCGGCCTCGAAGATCAGGCGCTCGTAGTCGCTCATCCGCCCCGGCCCGGTCGCCACCTTGATGATGCCGGCGCGGATGCCGGTCTCGCCGATGCCCACGGTCAGCTCGCGGATGAACAGCTCGGCCATCGCGTCCACCACGGGGCCGAATTGCTTGCGGAAGTGCCAGTACGCGGTGCCGCCCTCCGCCTCCTTGTAGAGGCCGGTGGCGCAGATGATCTGGAAGCCGGTGCGCGAGGCGACCTCCGCGGTGAATTCGACGTCCCGCCCGAGGTCGTTCGGGCACGGGTCCAGCATCGCGGTCACGCCCGCGGCCTTCAGCTCCTCGATCTGGTCGACGCAGCGCGCGAGCATTTCGCGGCGGGTCGGGCCGGGCTCACTGGTGTGCGCCTCCCAGCCGGGGTAACCGATCACCAGGTGCTCGTGCATGAGCGTCGTGCCGAGCCGCTCGGGGGTCGTGGTGCCGGTGACCGTGTGGATGACCGTCATGGCGCGCCTCCCGCGCCATCCTATCACGGCGCTCGCGCTGCTCGGCGCGCTGGCGTGCGCGAGCGCCGCCGAGGACGCGCCCACCTTCGTGGACGCCGCCTCGCTGGCCCCCGGCCTCGTCGTCGATCTGCGCTACGCCGGCGCGGACAACTTCGTGGGCGAGCGTATCGATGGCTACGAAGCGCCGCGCTGCCTGCTCACCGAGCCTGCCGCCCACGCGCTCGCCGGCGTCCAGACCGACCTCGCGACCGAGGGGCTCGGCCTCGTCGTCTTCGACTGCTACCGCCCGCAGCGCGCCGTGGACCACTTCGTGCGCTGGTCGCGCGAGCCCGCGGATCCCGCCGCCGCCGCGCGCCACCATCCGCGCGTCCCGAAGAGCGAGCTGTTCGCCGCGGGCTACATCGCTGCCCGCTCGGGGCACAGCCGCGGCAGCACCGTCGACGTCGCGCTCGTCCGCGCCGGCTCCGCGGCGCCGCTCGAGCTCGGGACGCCCTTCGACTTCTTCGATCCGCGCTCGCACGGCGACGCTGGCGACATCCCCGCCGCGGCGCGCGCGAACCGCGCCCTCCTGCAGGGCGCCATGGAGCGCCGCGGCTTCCGCCCCTACCCCGCCGAGTGGTGGCACTTCACGCTCGCGAACGAGCCGTATCCGGACTCGTACTTCGATCTCCCGGTGCGGTAGGCTCGGCCCGTGCCGCGCACGCTCCTCGATCCGACCTCCGAGCGCTCGCCCGCCGTGCGCGAGCGGCTGCCGCGCCTCGCGAGCCTCGCGGGCGTGTCGATCGGCCTGCTCGACATCTCGAAGGCGCGCGGTGACGTGTTCCTCGATCGTCTCGCCTCGCGCCTCGCAACCGCCGGCGCCGAGGTCCGTCGCTACCGCAAGCCCACCTTCACGAAGCCCGCGCCCGTCGACCTGCGCCAGCAGATCGCGGTCGAGTGCGGCGCTGTGATCGAAGCCCTTGCCGATTGAGGGAGCTGCACGTCGTGCAGTGTGCACGACATCGCGGACCTCGAGGCCCGAGGTGTGCCCGGCGTCTTCGTGGCGACGGTCGCGTTCACCGACGGAGCCGAGGCGCAGGCGCGCGCGCTGGGCGCCGACCCGGCCGCGATCTACGTCGAGCACCCGATCCAGGACCGCACGGACGCCGAGCTGGTGGCGATCGCCGACGGCTCGTTCGACGCGATCGTCGCGGCGCTCGTCGCGAAGAAGTAGCGCCGGACCCGCATGAAGCAGATCGTGTTCAGCGGCAGCACGCTCGACCGCGCGGCGCTCCGCCGCCGCGACGCGGCGTGGCTGCGCGAACGGCTCGCCGACGACGCCACGCGCGTGCTCCCGCTCTGGCGCCTGTCGCCGCTCGTGCGCAGCGGCGACGCGCCCCGGCTCGCGTGGGCGACGCCGGCGCTGCTCGACGGCCGCGACGCCGCGCCCGAGCCCGTGTTCCTCGGCGTCGCCGACGGCGTCGCCCACTTCGCGGCCGATCTCTCCGACCGACCGGAGCCGCTCGCGGAGTTCGGCTTCGAGGGCGTCGCCCACTTCCCCGAGCTGCGCGCGATCGCGGGCCTGCTGCCGCCCGCGGACGCCGCGATCGCCGCGCAGGCCCGGCACCTGGTCGACTGGCACGCGCGCCACGGCTTCTGTCCCGGCTGCGGCGAGGCCACGCGCCCGAAGGACGGCGGCTCGGCGCGCGCCTGCGGCAAGTGCGGCGCGGAGCACTTCCCGCGCACCGACCCGGTCGTGATCATGCTCGTGCTCGACGGTGAGCGCTGCCTGCTCGGCCGCCAGCCCGCGTGGCCGCGCCCATTCTTCTCGGCGCTCGCCGGCTTCGTCGAGGGCGGCGAGACGCTCGAGGAGGCCGTGCAGCGCGAAGTCGCCGAGGAGGCCGGGCTCGCGGTGGCGAACGTGCGCTACCTCGCGTCGCAGCCGTGGCCGTTCCCGGCCTCGCTGATGCTCGGCTGCACGGCCGAGGCGCGCACGCGCGAGATCGTGGTCGATCACTCGGAGCTCGACGAGGCGGACTGGTTCACGAAGGACGAGGTGCGCGCCGCGCTCGCGGCCCCCACCCCGCGCCTCGCGGTGCCGCCGCCGATGGCGATCGCGCACCACCTGATTCGCGCGTGGGTGGAGGGCGAGGCCTAGCAAGCCGCGCGCTTCGCGCCGCGCGCAGTGAGCCGAAGGCGAACGGAGTCACGACAGCTAGGCGTCGAAGCGGAACTGGTTCGGCTTCTCGCCCTCGCCCGGGGTGACCGTGCCGCTGATGCCCACGCCCTCGCGCTTGGTCACGCGTTCGATCGCTGCGGGCGTGGTCGGGCCGAGCGCGAGGCTGCGCCGGCCGTCCGCGAGCCGGAGCAGGAAGATGCTCTGCGTCGGCTCGTTCGCGCGGTCGTACAGCACGGTGTAGCTCTCGACGCTGGCCTTGCCGGTCGGATGATCCACCAGCGGGGGACCGTTCTTCTCGGCGCGCGGCAGCTCCACCGCAGTCGCGCGCCCGTCGGACGCCGCGACGCGCCTGGGATCGTTGGACAGGGCGCACACCGCATGCTTGGTCGCGGTCATGCCGAGCGCCGACACCCAGGCGACGGCGTTCGGGCGCCGGCGCAGCGCGAGCGCCGCGTTCGCGAGCCCGTGCAACGAGTACGCGTTGCCGGGGCCGCCGTGCTGCGCGAGCCCGCCCGTCTGGGTGAGGCCGCGCGGGTCGTCGGGCGCGAGGCCGAGCGCGTCCAGCGCGAACTCCACCACGCAGGGGAAGCAGCTGTAGAAGTCGAACAGGTCCACGTCCGCCGGACCGAGCCCCGCGTGGCGCTGCGTCTCGCGGGCCGCGGCAGCGTAGGCGGGGCTTCGCGCGAGGAAGGCGCGCTCCGACACGCTCCAGCCGTCGACGGAGCGGCCGCCGCCGAGGAAGGTCGCGCGCTGCGCGGGGGGGATGCCGAGCCGGTCCGCCTCGGAAGCCGCCATCACCACCAGCGCGGCGCCTTGATCGACCTCCATGATCGCGTTCATGTGCTTCGGATACGGAAAGCCGACCCAGCGGTTCTTCGCCGTCACGGTCGCGATGTCGGCGGCGCTGCGCGGCCCCGGGAACCAGCTGTACGGGTTCCGGCTGGCCACCTCTGCGAAGCGCTCGTAGAGGCGGCCGAGGAAGGCCTGGTGCTCGTCGATGCTGCGCCCGGCCGCCGCGCGCAGCGCGTTCTCGAGGAAGGGATACGCCGAGATCGGGTTCACCACGCCGTGGCGCCGCTCGAGCGCGTTCGAGAAGCGCATCGCCTCGCCGCCGAGGAAGCGCAGCTGCGAGCCGCCGGGCGTCCAGCACCGCTCGAGGTCCACACCCTCGCTGCGCGCGCGGCGCCGGCTGTAGAGCACCTCGCAGCCGCCGACGAGCGCGATCTTCACCTCGCCTTCCGCGATGCGGTTGGCGGCGTCGTTCAGCACCTGCACGCCGCCGTCGCCGCCCGGCGCGCAGGCCCAGCCGGTGCGCGGCGCCGCGCGACCGAGGGCGCGCGCCAGGCTCGCCGGCGCGTCTTCGTAGCCCCACGACACCGCGGGCACCCAGCCGATCGCGTCGGCCTCCTCGATCAGGCTCGGGCGGCCCGCGTCGGCGGCCGCGCGCCGGAGCGCCTCCGCCACCAGCGTCACCGGCTCCTGCGGCTCGAAGGCCGCCTCCGCGAAGTCGAGGCCCGGCTTCCGGCGGAGCTGGCCCGCGCCGACGACGACCGCGCGCTCGCTCACGCTCCCCATCCCTGAAGGTCCGCCGCGCGCGCGCGGAGCCGCGACGGCCCGCCGAGCAGCTGCCGCCCGAGCGCGGCGCGCTTGAACCAGAAGTGGAGATCGCACTCGTCCGTGAAGCCGATGCCGCCGTGCACCTCGGTGGCCGTGCGCACCACGAAGCTGGCGACCTCGGCGAGATGCGCCTTCGCGAGCGACGCGTCGAGCGCGGCCTCCTCGGGCAGCGCGTCGAAGGCGTGCGCGGCGTACCACACCAGCGCGCGCGCCGGCTCGATCGCGGCCGCCATCTCCGCGCAGAGGTGCTTCACGGCCTGGAAGGACGCGATCGGGCGCCCGAACTGGCTCCGTTGCTGCGCGTAGGCAACCGCGAGCTCGAGCGCGCGGTCGCAGCAGCCGAGCAGGTCGGCCGCGAGCAGCGCCCGCGCCACGTCGATGGCGCGGTCGAGCGCGGCGCCGGCCCCGCGCGCCGCGCCCAGCCGCTCCGCGGGCTCCACCGCCGCGAAGCGCAGCTCGGCGAGCGCGCGCGTGGCGTCGAGCGTCGGGAGCGGCCGCACCTCGAGCCCCGGCGCCGAAGCGGGGACGAGCCAGAGGTCGTCGCCGGCCGGGACCAGGAACGCGTCGGCTCCGACGCCGTCGAGCACGAACAGCGCGACGCCGGAGAGACGTCCGGACTCCGCGCGCACGCCGGCGTCCTGTCGCCGCTCCACGCGCTCGGCCGCCGCGACGGCGACGCGCACCTCGCCGGCGGCGAGGCGCGGCAGCCAGCTCTGCTGCTGCTCGGGGCTGCCGAGCTCGCCCAGCAGCAGCGGCGCCATCACGCAGGGGCCGAGGAACGGGAGCGGCGCGGCGCCGTGGCCGAGCGCCGTCGCGATCACCGCCGCGTCGAGGACGCCGAGGCCGGCGCCCCCGAAGCGCTCCGGCACCAGGCAGCCCACCACGCCGAGCGCAGCGAGCTCCTTCCAGGCGTCGCGATCGAAGCGTTGGCCCGCGTCGCGCAGCTCGCGCACGCGGGAGATCGGCAGGCGCTCGGCGAGGAAGCGCCGCACGCCGGCGTCGAGCAGGCGCTGCTCGTCGGAGAGCCCGAAGTTCACGGCTTCGGCTCCCTCGGCATGCCGAGGCCACGCTCGGCGATGATGTTCTTCTGGATCTGCGCGGTGCCGCCGCCGATCACGAGGCCGAGCTGGAACATCCAGTGGAACAGCCAGCGCCCGCCGTCGCGCGCGCGCGCAGAGTCGCGGTGCAGCGTGCCCGCCTCGCCCATGCCGTCGATCGCGAGGCCGGCGAGGTCGTGGTTGAGCTGGCAGCCGTTCAGCTTCGTGACGAGGCTCGCCACCCCCGCCGATTCGCCGCGCACGCGCGCGGTGAGCAGGCGCATCGCGTGGCAGCGCATCGCGAGCGTGCGCGCCTGGATCGCGGCGAGCTGGTCGCGCAGCTTCGGGTCCGCGAGCGCGCGGCTCCCGTCCACGCGCTCCTCGATCAGCGTCTTCACGAGACCGTGGAACAGGCCCTCGCTGGTCGACGCGCTGCCGAGCATGTCGCGCTCGTGACGCAGCGTGGTGTTGGCGATCTTCCAGCCCTCGCCGCGCCGCCCCACCAGGTTCACGAGCGGCACGCGCACGTCGGTGAAGAACACCTCGTTGAACTCCGCGTGACCCGTCATCGTGCGCAGCGGCCGCACCTCGATGCCCGGCGTGTCCATCGGGATCAGCAGGTACGAGATCCCCGCGTGCTTCTTCGCGTCGGGCTCGGTGCGCACGAGTCCGAACATCATCTGCGCCACGTGCGCGGTGCTGGTCCAGATCTTCTGGCCGTTCACCACGAGCCTGTCGCCCTCGACGCGGCCGGCGGTGGTGAGGCTCGCGAGGTCCGAGCCGGCCCCCGGCTCGGAGTAGCCCTGGCACCAGATCAGCTCGCCTCGCACCGTCGGCGGGATCCAGCGGCGCTTCTGCTCCTCGCTGCCGTGCTCGAGCAGCGTGGGCACCAGCATGTCGATGCCCTGCCCCGAGGCGGGGCCGGGCACGCCGTGGCTGCGGAACTCCTCCGCGATGATCGCCGCGATCAGCGGATCGGCCGCGAAGCCGCCGCCGCCATACTCGCGGGGGATCGTCCGCGCCGCGTAGCCGCGCTCGACCAGCAGCCGCTGCCAGGGCGCGAGCTGGGTGTCGGTGAGCAGGCCCTCGCCGAAGCCGGCGCGCGGCGCCTCCCCGCGGTGCTCCTGGAGGAAGCGGCGCAGCTCGGCTCGGAACGCCTCGTACTCGGGGCCGTACGACAGATCCATCGGGCGCCGAAGGTCGGCGAGCCCGGCGCGTTTGACAAGCGCGCAGCGAAGCACGGCCCGACGGGCGCGAGCCCGCCGGGCCGTGTTCTCTGCGAACGCCTAGGGCGCCTGATAGAGGATCGTGTACTTGATGCGAACGTTCGGGTTGTTCGCCTCGGTGTAGAGCAGCGAGAGCAGGTCGCCGTTCACGAACGACACGCTGTTCACGAGGTCCGTGCACGAGCTCGACCCGGCCGGGACCGTGCACGTGAGGGCCGTGTTCGCGCCGTTCTTGCGCAGCGTCAGCGTCGCCGTCTGGCCCGCGCCGAGGTTCGCCGCGACCGAGAGCACCAGCTTGCTCGCCGTGCCCGACGAGACGGGCACGTTCACGTTGCCCTCGGTGCCCGACTGCGTGATGTCCCAGGGCATCAGGAAGATTCCCGTCGCCTGGTTGCCGTGGTTGCCGCCGATCAGCGAGCCGCTCGTGCCGTCGGCACCATCGGCGCCATCGGCGCCGTCGGCACCCGCCGGACCCTGCGGGCCCGGATCGCCCTGCGGGCCCTGTGCGCCGTCTGCGCCATCCGCACCGTCGGCACCATTGGCGCCCGCCGGACCCTGCGGACCCGGATCACCCTGCGGCCCCTGCGCGCCGTCGGCGCCGTCTGCACCGTCGGCGCCTGCCGGACCCTGCGCACCGGCCGGACCCGGATCGCCCTGCGGACCCTGCGCGCCGTCGGCGCCGTCCGCACCGTCGGTACCATCGGCGCCCGCCGGACCCTGCGCACCGGCCGGACCCGGATCGCCCTGCGGACCCTGCGCGCCGTCGGCGCCATCCGCACCGTCGGCACCATCGGCGCCCGCCGGACCCTGCGCACCGGCCGGACCCGGATCGCCCTGCGG
>Ga0187892_10007958_pt1 | contig 14788 bp, 12 predicted proteins | sample MA1701073metaG_FD_139345 | JGI IMG/M metagenome (GOLD analysis project Ga0187892, IMG submission 139345) | Bio-ooze microbial communities from a basaltic lava cave in the Kipuka Kanohina Cave System on the Island of Hawaii, USA - MA170107-3 metaG ... | reverse complement strand
GCCAGAAGGGGACGTGGAAGCAGCCCGGGACGGCCATTTGGCGCGCTCTACGGCGACCGCCGCAAGCCGATTCCGGCACCACTACCCGTGGTGTCTACCTGAGTCAAGTGGATATGCCTTAGATGGGAAACGTCTTGCTAAAGGTCGGCGTACGCGCTGAAAGACTCTCCTGAACGGTCGCAATTGCAGACCCGCAGCTTTGCCCGGCGTTATGAGTCGCTGCGCAAGTCATGGCGCCTTCCGGCTTCGCATTGGGCTATTGAAGGAGCGGCCGGCTCGGAGGCGCATCGCCTGTGCCGGTGAAGTTAATTTCATCTCCCGTTCACGGCTTGTTCATCCGCGCATTCCATACTTGGCCTCCGACAGGAGGATCCGAACTCGCCATGCTACGGAGCGCCGTCCGATCGCGCGCGAGCATCGTCATCCCCACGTTCAACGAGGCGGACAACGTCGGACCTTTGGTCCGGCGCATCTGTGCCGCGATGCCGGACGCCGAGATCATTTTTGTGGACGACGCCTCTCAAGACGGTACGACCGACCGGATCCGAGAGCTGTTGGCCGATTATCCGGTCACACTCGTCGAGCGCACGGACGAGCGAGGCCTCTCCTCGGCCGTCCTCCGCGGATTCGAAGTCACGCAAACAGACATATGCGTGGTGATGGACGCGGACCTGAGTCATCCGCCGGAGGTAATTCCGGCGCTCGTCCGTGCGGTTGAAGAGGGAGCCGATGTGGCCATCGGAAGCCGCTACGTGCCCGGCGGGGACATCGACCGATGGCCCGTTGCTCGGCGTCTCGCCTCGAAAGCCGGAACCCTTCTCGCCAGGCCGCTTACGTCGGTACGCGACCCGATGGCGGGGTTCTTTTGTCTCCGGAGGAGCCTGCTCCAGGGAACGGATCTCAAGCCTAAAGGATTCAAAATCCTTCTTGAGATCCTGGCCCGCGCCAAAGTGTCTCACATAGCGGAAGTCCCCATTCATTTCGAAGACCGTCAGGCGGGTGAAAGCAAGTTTGGCGGACGAGCGCGCAAGGAGTACTTGAAGCAGCTCTGGATGCTTTACCGCGACCTCAACGCTTGGCCTTGGCGCCTGGCGAAGTTTCTGGCAACGGGAGCGACCGGATACCTCGTACACATCGGAGTCCTCTGCGCCCTGGTCGAAAGGGTCGGACTGGAACCCGTCAGGGCTGCCGTGATCGCGTTCGCGGTGGCCATGACCTCGAATTACACGCTTAACCGGCTCTGGACGTTTCGGGCGAGATCCGTTTCCCTCTTCACTTCTTACACCGCGTACGCGGCCGGGGCCTTGGGCGGGCTTCTGGTCCAAATACTCGTCATGCACGCACTCTCCGCGCTCCATTACGTCCTTGGGGCGTCCCTGGGCATCGTACTCGGGACAACGTTCACGTTTCTTACGAGCCACCTGTGGGCTTTCGCGAAGCGATAGAGCGGATCCCGGGCTGGGGAAGGTGGGTCCTCGGGGTGACCGCGCTCCGGGCCGTGATCGCCGCCGTCGTTCCTTTGACCCCCGAAGAGGCCTACCACTGGAACTTCGCCGTCCACTTGGACTGGAGTTACTTCGATCACCCGCCCATGATCGCCTGGGCGATCGCCCTGGGCCGGTTCGCCTTCGGTGACGTTCCGTTCGGAATTCGGTTCGTGCCGCTCCTTTTCTCGGCGGGGACGGCGAGCCTGCTCGCGGGCGCCGCCGGGCGCTGGTACGGCGAGAAGGCGGCCGTGTGGACGGTCATTCTCCTTTCGGTCCAACCCATCACGCTCTTGGCGTCCGGGGCCGGGTTCCCGGACTCGCCCCTTCTCTTCTTTTGGACTGCGGCGCTTCTGACCGCCTGGCGGGCGATCGAGTCGGGACGTCCCTTGTGGTGGGTCGCCTCGGGCGCCGCCTTGGGCGCGAGCATGCTATCGAAGTACACCGCAGCCTTTCTGGGGCTCTCGGTCTTCATCTACCTCGTCTTTTCGACCCGGCACCGCCGAGCGCTCGTGACGCCGTGGCCTTATGTGGCCTGCCTCGTTGCCGCCGGGGTTTTCGCTCCGGTTCTTTTCTGGAACGCCTCGCACGACTGGGTCTCGTTCCGCTATCAAAGCCTGAACCGGTTCGAGCAAGCCGACGAGATTAATCCGATCGCGGCGGTCAAGTTTCTGGGCCAGCAATGGCTGGGCGTCCTGCCCCTGACCCTCCCTCTCGCCATTGCCTCGCTCAAGAAGCTTTTTCGTTACGAGAAGTCTCATGAGCGGTTTCTGCTATCGGCCTTCCTGCCTATGCTGGCGTTCTTCTTCCTTCTCGGCTGGACGAGATCCATTCACCTCATGTGGCCGCTGCCGGCCTACTTGTCCCTGACGATCCTGATGGCGGGCGAAGTCGCCCGAGGCGATTGCGCTTCGGCCCGGTTTTTCGAGCGCCGCCGGAGATGGCTGGTCGGCGGCGCCGCCGTCGCGCTCGTCTTTGCAGCCGTCCACACAGCCTACTTTCTCCCTTTTCTCTCCCCCCTCCGGGGTCTCTACGGCTGGAAGGAAGTTGCGGCGGAGGCCCAGAGGGTGCGAATGGAGTTGCCGGAGGGCAGCTTCGTTCTCGGGCTCGGAAGGAAATACACGTGCCCGAGCCAGATCGCTTTTCAATTGAGGAAGCCACACGAGGTTCACGGGAAGAACCTGCTCGGCCTTCTGGGGTTGCAGTACGACTTCTGGGCGGACCCTGCCATTCTCAGGGGACGCGATGCGGTCGTCGTCCTCGAAGGCGGAGATCGGGTGGCCAACCTGATGGAACTCCTCAGAAAACACTTCCGATCTGTGGAGCCGGCCGGCGAGGTCGTCGTCCCCATCGGCCGGCGGTGCCTGCTTAAGCAACCCCCTCTTCGGTTTGCTCTTTTCCGGGCCAGGGATTATCAGCCGCCCGCGGGTCCGCGGCCCGCCGCCGCCTGGCCCTGAGGCTAGACAAAAACCCGGAGGAACGGCCCAGAGTAAGGATTATTAAGAAAAACTCCCTATCTCAACGGTGCCGCGGGGGTGGCCGGAAGGCTTCCGGCGCGGGTTCTCGTGAACTGAGCTCTAACGGGACGCGTCCGGCCTTCCCCGCCCCCGCCGGCGCCGCGGCCTGTCCGGACTCTAGAATCGGAAGTCGATGCCCAGGAAAGGACCGGACAGTTCCTCCTTGATCTGCTTGGTCGGATGTTCCCGCTGGTACTTCTCATCATAGTCACGAAAGCGGGTGAAGAGCAGAAGGTATCCCAAATGCAGCGAGACTTTCTCCGAGATGTCTACGCGTACCAGAGCCGCCAGCTCCGTGACTCCCGAAGAAGAGCCAAAGAGATTGAGCGGAACGGAATAGCCCCCGTGGACGAGCACCCCAAACGTCCCGGGCTGCCACAGCGCTGCATCTACCGCCACGTAAGGAGAGAGTCGCCCGTCTCGATCAAGGATTGCCGGGCCCGCCGGAGAACCCACGAAATCCGAGCTCACGCCCGCGCTCACCGCGATGTCCAAGGGGGTGTGGCGGGTGAAACCCAAAAGACGGCGGGTATAGGTCAGGATCGTTCGCTTCAGACTTAGCTCGTGGTGCGTATCGACGTAGTCCCCATGGTCCGATGCCGCGATGAAGAGGTGCGAAAACCGAATTGAATCGTCACGCCCGAAAGGGTAGTCGGCAAGGAGGGCAAGGCCCGCGCCGTGCCAATCGTTTCGGTCCAGGAGGACAAGGTCGAACCGGACCTCCGGAGGGGGTAGCGACTCGGTTTCCCCTTCGTCCCTGAGGCCCCGTCTCAGGATCCCCCGAAGCTCCTCTGGATCTTCCTCCTTCTGAAGCGCCAGCGGCTTGCTCGGATCGGGACGGAAGCGAGGCAACTCCATTTCGTCCTGTTCCGGTCCGGGAGGGTCCCGGCGGGAAGGCGCTGCTTCGGCCAGAGGCTCGGGGAACCGGAAGGTCTCGATGTCACGCTCTTCAAAATGGAGAGCCAGCGGGATTTGCTCGATGGCGGGGTGGATCTGGGGATCTCCGCCGGAAGCGAGTTCGCGTCCGGCCGCCCGATCGGCCGTCGCCAAGACGAGGTCCGGCAAGGGCTGGGGAGCCTCGGGAGGCGGGTCTTGTTCGAACCGCGTGGGCGGCTCCGCGAGGAATTGCGCACTAGCGGGCGGGCGACGCGGCACTCGAACCACGTACGAGGGTTTCGGGTTTCGAAAGAGTTCAGGGACGACGAGGAGCAGGCTGAGAAGGACAAGACTGACGAAGGCCACCCCCCGGTACGGTCCGAGTTGAGCGCGCAACAGTCGGGCTAGCTGGCGCCGCCCGCCGGCCTGCACTCGGTCGCAGACCATCGTCTGGACGATGAAGTACCCTAAAAGTCCGGTGATGAGGACGGCAATGAAGACCGAGACGACCTTGAGCCAGCCCGCCACGTCGGAAGCCAGGGCAACCCAGATGTTGGCCCCCAAAGCGATCGCGAAGCTCGGCGCCAGGAGGGCGAGTCGCCGCCGCCTCCAGCGGCGGTAAGCGCGCACGACGTCGACCATGCGAATCCCCCAGCTCATGAATGCTAACATTCCGGCCGGGCCGCCCCAAGACGATTTTCGAGGCGGGCTCCCACCGTCGCCCGAATGGACTCGGAATCACCATGAAGGATTCTTCATCTTCCTTTCATGACGGCTTCACGGCCTCGGAGTCACGATTCGTGGGGTCGGCGCGGGCCCGTACTTTCTTCTGTGGTTGTCGGGTGTTAGGATAGGAGTTCTCCATGCGGATCCTAGTCGTCGAGGATGAGAAAAAGCTTTCGCTCTTCATCAAGCGAGCCCTCCGCGAGGACGGACACGCCGTCGATCTCAGTCATGACGGGGAAGAGGCCGGGGGCCTTCTCATGAACGAGACCTATGACGCCGTCGTTCTCGACCTCCAGCTGCCGCGCCGGGACGGGCTCAGTGTCCTAAAAGAGCTCAGGGATCACAAGAGGGCGACGCCAGTTCTCATCCTCACAGCCCGGGATACGGTGAAGGACAGGGTGAAGGGACTCGACCAGGGCGCCGACGACTACTTGACGAAACCCTTTTCGCTGGACGAACTGAGGGCGCGCATCCGCGCCCTCCTCCGGAGGGGACAGGCGGGAAGCGCGACGTTGCTCAAGTACGCGGACCTCTCCATGAATCTCGTCGACCGACTGGTCCTGCGCGGGAGCCGGGAGCTGGAACTGACCCCGAAGGAATTCGCGCTCTTGGAGTACTTCCTCAGGAACCCCAAGCGCGTCCTCACGCGCACGTCGATCGCGGAACACGTGTGGGATTTCAACTTCGAGTGGCAGTCGAACGTGGTCGACGTCTTCATCAACATTCTGCGCAAGAAGCTCGAGGAAAAGGGCGAACCCCGCCTCATTCAGACGGTCCGCGGCGTGGGGTACGTCCTCAAGGAGTCCGAGAGTGCGGTCGGTTAGTGTCCGTCTGACCCTCCTTTTCGTTCTCGCAAGCGCGGTCGTCCTGACGGTTTTCTCGGTGAGCCTTTACCTCTGGGTCCGCGATGGCCTGGAACGCTCGATCGAAAAGGATCTAGCGACTCAGGCCCAGATGTTTCACGAGCGCTTCCTCGAAGAGTACGACGAGGTGCGGCGCGGCGTTCACTCGGACATCCGGGAAGAGATGGACGCCTTTCTCCAGGCAAGCGGGGGAAAGGCTGAGGTGCGCCGGGCGGACGGCACCATGGTCTACCGGTCACAGGGCTTTCGCCCGGCACCTTCGGGTGATCCTCTCCGGACCGACACCCTCAAGGGCCCTTCGGGCGAGGACTTCATCGTTTCAGTCGCGACGAGCGACAGTTCCGCCCGCCAAACCCTGGGTCAACTTCGCATGTACTTTGCCATCTTCTTCCCCGCCGTGCTCCTTCTTCAAGGGATTCTCGGCGCCCTGTTCGTCCGGCGATCGCTTTCGCCGGTCGAGGAGATCCGGCAGCACGCCGAGCGAATCAGCAGGGCCAACGTTTCCGAGCGCGTTCCGGTCCCCCGGCTGACGGGGGAGTTTCGCAATCTCGCCTGCACGTTCAACGAGATGCTCGACCGCCTGGATCGGGCCATGCAAGATCTCGAAAGCTTCGCGGCCGACGCCGCCCATGAGCTCAGGACGCCCCTCGCAAACCTCAGAGCGGAGATCGAAATGGCCTTTCAGAGAAGGCTTTCGGTGGAAGACCACGAGCGTATCCTCGGGAGCATTTCGGAAGAAGTGGCCCGAATGAGTCACGTCGTCACCGACCTCTTCACGCTCGCCAAGATCGAAATGCGCCAATACGCGCTCCAGAAGGAGCGTGTCAGGGTACGTCCCCTTCTCGAAGAAGCCCGGGAGACGTGGCAGCCCTCGGCCGCCGAACGGGGAATCGAGATCCGGGTCGAAGGCCAGGACGCGGAAGTCCAGGCGGACCCCGGCGCGCTTCGCCGGGTCTTCATGAACTTGGCGGAGAACGCCGTAAAGTACAACCGCGACGGCGGAAAAATCACCTTGGCGGTCGGGCGCGAGAACGGGAAGGTCCGCGTGAGCGTTCGGGACACCGGGCTGGGAATCCCGGAAGAACATCTCCCAAAGCTCTTCCGGAGGTTCTATCGCGTCGACAAGGCCCGCTCGCGTGCGAACGGCGGCGCCGGTCTGGGGCTGGCGATCTGCAAGTCTTTTGTCGAAGCGCACGAAGGCCAAATCTCGGTTACCAGCCGCCCGGGCGAGGGCACCGTCTTCACAGTCGACATTCCTGCCGCGAACTCATAGCGTCCTCAATACTCAGCCGTTTTCCCGGCTTTCGTCGAGAAGGACGTTCGTGCCTTCCTTTGAAAGAAAGCCTTTGAGTTCCTCCGGGGACCCGAAAAAGCTCAGTTTCCCCTCGATCAGGAGGAGGATCTTGTCCATCCTCATGGCCGTGGCGAGGTCGTGCGTGATCCAAAGGACGGTCTTGTTCTGCAAGGCCGCGAGCAAGGCGCGCTCTGCCTCCGGGGCCTTGTCCAGGGCCGCTGTCGGCTCGTCGAGGAGCCAGATTCGGCCGTCGCGCAGGAGAGCACGGGCCAAGGCCAGACGCTGCCGCTCGCCGGACGAGAAGATTCGGGCGCCCCGGACGGCCGTGTCCAGGCCCTTGGGGAGCCGCCGTACGAGCTCGGCGGCGCCGCTCCTTTCGAGCGCGTCGTAGATTTCTGCGTCGGTCGCGCCGGGCTTGCCGAGGGCAACGTTCTCGCGCACCGACAGGCCGAAGAGGGCCGCGTCCTGGTGGACCACGCTGAACCGGGCCCGGAAGGAATCGAGCGTGAACTCCCGAACGTCGCGCCCGTCGATAAGAATGCGCCCGGACTCGGGATCCTGGAGCCGAACGAGGTGCTTCAGGAGCGTCGATTTTCCCGCCCCATTGGGGCCCATGACGGCGACGCGGGCGCCGGGGGCAATTCGGAACGAAACGTCATCCAGCAGCCAGAATCTCCCCCCGCGGGCGCGCTGAGACGCCTTGACGCGGAGGTTTTCGAAAGCGATCTCACCCGAGAAGGCCGGGGCGACGGCCGGCCCGTCGGACACGGCGGCGCGCCGTCCGGCGATCTTCATCAGGCGTTCCGCGCAGGCCGCCGTCCGCCCGGCTTGCGAGGCCTGCCTCGCGAACTGGATGAACGGGCGGTAGAGCGCGAGCGTGTAGTGCACGAAGAGAATGAGGTCTCCCGACGTCAAGGCGCCCAGGGACACCGCCCGCGTGCCCTGCCAGAGCACCGCGCAGACCGACGCGGCGAGGAGGATCTCCACGCCGAAGAGGAGTCCGGCCTCGAGGGCCACCAGCTTCTGCTCCCCCTTCAGGCTCTTCTCGTTCGCTGCATCGAACCGGCGATCCCCGGTTGAGCCGTACGTCTGAAGGTCGCGCGCGCCGCGAAGGTCCTCCTCCACGACAGAGGCCAGCCTGCCCTCCCGCCGGCGGGAATAGCGGGCGGCGTCCAGAATCCGGCGATGGGTCCGGGTCATGGTCGCGAAGGCGATAAGGCCGCACGCGAGCACCGATCCGGCCAGGAGGGGCGAAATCCAGAGCAGGACCCCGACCGTAGCCAGGAAGAGAAGCGTGTTCTGGTACATTCGGAGCAAGATCCCGCTCACGCCCCGTCGCAGCCGGGCCGTGTCCCACACGACGCGCGTCAACAACTCGCCGGCCCCCTTCCGCTCCTGATAGGCCAGGGGCAGGCCGAGCAGGTGTGAAAAGAGCGACCCGCGAAAGCGGGAGACGATCCGATTGGCCAGGCCCGCCACCAGCCGGCGCTGGACGTATTCCACGAGCGCTGCCATCCCCGCGATGAGGACATATGCCACGCTCAGCGCGGCGAGGCTCACGGCCCAGGGAGTGGGAGCCCCGCCCAGGCCGTCGATGATCCACTTGAGTGGCCAGGGCTGCGCCAACCGGAAGGCCAGAAAGAGGACGCTCAGGAGCGTCGCCAGCGCGAACCTTCCCCCTTCGCCTCTCGAGTGGGGTCGGAGCATTCGCGCGATGCGGAGGTTCAGGGACGCCGCGCGGGCGATCCCCCGGAGGATTCCAGGGCGATCGGGATGCCCTTCGTTCGTTTCCATGATCAGCGGAGACGAATCCTGCCCTTTCCTTCCTCCAGGCGCAACTCCTTCCCGTGCGGTCCGGAGAGTCCCGAGAGGAACCTTAGGGTCCGCTCGGCCCCGCGCCCCCGGAGGGCCTTCGGCTGGTAGTGGACGCGCGGATCCCGGTTCTTGACGTAGAGAGGGAACACTTCCAGTTCGATGCCATCCCCTTCTCCGAACCGCGCGCCCAGGAGCAGCCCTTCGGCACGGCTGTTTCCCGAGCCGAACGCAAAGTTCCCGACGCTGTAGAAGATGGGCCGCCCCCGGTGGATCTCGAACGGCTGGATCCAATGGGGGTGGTGCCCGATGACGAGATCGGCGCCGCAGTCGACGGCGAATCGGGCCTTGGCCCGGTCCTCGGCCAGAGGCTCGCGCTCGTACGGAATCCCCCAGTGGAACGTGACGATGACCCGGTCAGCGAGGCGGCGAAGTCCCCGGATGTCGGCCTCCAGCCGGTCGGGCGTATCGATCGCCCCGCCGGGCAAGTTCGGCCCCGCCGCGCAGCGGCGGTTCCAGTAGTAGCCCAAGATGCCCAGACGGCGCCCACCCGCGCTGCGAACGACGGGCCGATGGGCCAAACGCTCAGCGGCGCCGGCGCCGACCACCGCCACGCCTGCCCGCTCGACGGCTTCGATCGTCCTGAGGACTCCCTCACGTCCGCAGTCCATCAGGTGGTTGTTCGCCAGGGTCACCACGCTGATTCCCGCGCGCGCAAGCGCCCCCGCGCGCTCGGGCTTGACCGCGTAGGAGTGATTCCGCGGCTGCTTGAGCTCGTCGGGAGCAAGCGGGCCCTCGAGGTTTCCGAGGACGACCGCGGAACGGCGGAGGATAGGCCGGACCGCGTGAAAGCAGTAGTCCGGTCCGAACGTCGCGATCGGTTCCTCCGCGCGACCTCCGAGCATGATGTCGCCAACCGCAACGAGGTCGTACCCGGGCGTGGCGCCCAGGGAGCCTTCGAGCTCGTCCGCGGAGAGCAAGTCTGAAGACGCGGGGATCTCCTCCGGTGAGACATGCTTAAGAATCTCTTCGAACCCCGGCCCCCCCGGGAAGTGGGAGACCGAGGCCGAAGGCGGGCTATTGTCCGGAGCGGTCAGCATCGGGGGGTGCCCTGCGGGTTAAGACGTGCTGCCGAAAGGAGGAGCGGCCCCCCGGGATGCCGCGCGCGCCAAAGACATCGAGAATCAGCGTCCGATACCCCGATTCGTTCAGCTCCGCGTCCGCCCGGAGGAGGGCCCCGACGCCCGACCGGAAGCTTTCTTCACCAAAGAGGTCCAGATTAGCCCCCGACGCGCGCGCGTAAACCTCCCTCAGGAGAAGGAGAGATTTGAGGACGAGCCGATCCGTCGCCTCCGGGTGGCCCATCCGGGTGCGGAGCTCCCAAAGCGCCGCCGCCCAAATCGTGCCGTTGGCGTGGAGGTCGGCGTCCGGTCCCAGTTGGAAATCCCCCATCGTCTTGGGCGAAAGAAGGCTCCGACGGTGTCGTACTCGGTCGTCGTGGCGCCGGTGCCAGGCCCAGATGTGCGGCGAATCCAGCATCGTCGCCGCCCAGTAGTCGGATACCCCTTCGTCGAACGACGTCTTCCGGTTTTCCTGGAGCTCCTGGGGACGCTGCGCGTTGCCTTGGAAATCCGCGACATGGCGGGTCACGTGATGGCCGAACTCGTGATAGAGGATCGCGGCGTTGTGCGACGCGTTGTGGCGGTAAGAGGCGCCGGCGGATTCGACGAGCGCCCCGTGTCCGAGGAGTTCCCAGCCCGGCCCCACGTGAATCTCCCCGTCGGGGGAAACGGGATGGGGCTCCCGGATGTTCAGCCGGGGCCCCGGCAAGCGGTAGTGTCCTCCCTGAAAGGCCCGCCATCGGCCCCGATGGCGCACGCCGTCGCGGATTCCGTGGTGCTCCTCCGTCGCCGCGTGGGCGTTGACCACGGCGGTTACGCGCGGGAGAGGGAGGGCCCCCAAGTCCTCCAGCAAGCCGTTAACGTGCGAGGCGATCCGATCGAGGTGATAGTAGGTGTTCACTTCGCCGAAGCGTGAAGCCTGGATGTAACTCTCGCTCGCTTGGGCGTCGGGCGAGGCCGTCTTGTCGACGCGCTTTCCGCCCCGCGCCGGCTGGAAGAGGAAGTCGCCGCCGGCATCCGGACCGGCGTCCCCCAGAGGAATGCCCTCCAGCACCGACGCGTTTCGGACCCGTACGTGGTGCCCCGTCAGACGTCCCGGACGCTCGGCTCCCAGGTTGGGCAGCGTGACTTCTTTGAGCTCGATGCGGCCTCCCAACGGGTGGGAGGCGTCGGGCTGCCAGACGTACACGCGCCCGAGATTCATGCGCGCTCTTCCTTGAGGATGAGCCCGTTGAGCTTCCCGGACTGGATCTCGGCGGCCCCGAGGCACGGAAGTCCCGTGACGTGTTCCACTTCCCGAATTCCCAGCGGACTCATGGAAACGATCCCGGAGACCGCCACGGGCTCAATCCCCCAATTCTTAAGGAGTGTGACGCCGCCCACCGCGGCGAGCGGGTCGCCGGTCGCGAAGGCCCACGCGCTGACGCTGTTCCGGAACTCGGGGCACTGGAGGAGCAACGACGTCTCACGCTGAAGGAGGCCGTCGGCGATTTCCATGACGATCCACCGGGCGCCCCGCTGGGCGGCGTGGGACACCAAAACGTCATAGAGGGCGAGGAGTTCTTCCAGGGTGGCGAGGTAAGTGGACGGCAATCCGCCGTCCACGAAATCGAGAGCTGTGCACGCGCCTCCATCGAGCAGCGTCCAGGTATCAAGGCCTGTCGCCGTGCCCGTCAGCTTGACGCCGGCGACGGGGATTCCCTCGCCGGCGAGGCCCCGAATCAGGCTCATCGCCGTATGGGTCTTACCAGCGTCCATCGAGCTTCCGCAAACGGCAAGGACGCGCGGCTTCTCGCGAACCGAAACCCGGGAGAGGCCGAAGTCGCGCAGCCTGAGGGCGCGGTCGGATGCGTCCGCCAACCGCCCGAGGAGCCTGAGCTTCGTGGGTTCCGTAACGCTGGCGTGCCGGGAGGCCACGAGACCGCAGAGGCCTCCGAGTGAAATGAGGTCGCAGCTGTCGCCGTTCGCCTTCGCGTACGCCTCAAACTGCCGCGTGGCGTATCGGTTCCCGAAGACGACCGCGACGGCGTCCCCCGGATGGAGCGCAGACCGACGCCCGTCGGTCAGCTCCAGGGTGGTGTTTTTGCCAACGGTCTCAACCCGCGCGATCGCAATGTCCCCGGCGTCCGGTGATTCGGAAAGGGGAAGGAGGGCTGCCAAGCATTCTTTGGGCACCCGGCGCAAGGCGTAGGAAACCTTGAGCTTTCCGTTGAGGGCCGCTCCCAGAGGACGCGCCACCGTCCGGGGCGAGGCCTCGTGCGCCACGGATCCTTTCATCGGCAGATCCTCCATCTTGGCCCCGATTACCACCGGTAAGTCATGGCGGCGAGCAGGATGAGCCTCCAGTAGTCGAAGGCGTCTCCCGAGAGATCCGGATTGGCGGCTCGATCCGTATCGTGCCGGCGGACCTGGATCCCGAAGCGCCACTCCCAAGACGCACTCGGTCGGCCCCGAAGGGAAAGTCCAAAGTCATTCCGCTTGTCTTCGCGGTCCCGGTGGCCGACGTCGAATACCTCGTCGGACGCGTAGTCCCGTGTCGTCCGGGTGTAAAGAAAGTCCAGTTCCGTCTTCGGGCCTAAATCGACGCCGAAGGTGAACCCGATTTCCTGCTCCACGCGGGTGCGGTCCACGGCTTCGTAGGTGCGGACGTTCTGGTCGGCAATGTCCAGGTCTCCGTTCAAATCGACCCCGAAGTCCGGTTCGTCCAGGATCTGCACTTCCCGTTCGGTCGGGCTGGAAAGGTCCTCGTACTTATATCTCAGACCCCATTTGAGTCCCGTGCCGACTTGGAAACGGAGCATGAGCTGAAGCCAGGGGCCCGTCTCGTCGTGCCCGCGGAAGGGGGAGTTAAAGTTCCGGTCGCGGAAGCCGACGGTCACGTGGCCGTCCAAGCCGAACTCCTGGGACTTGGTTCGGTCGACGATCCGGTGACGGTATTCGAGCGCCAGATCCCACTCCAGGTAGTCGCCGTGCTCATACTGCCTTTCGCTGGAGGAGATGCTGCCGTCGCCATTGACGTCGAAGGCGTCCGCGAGATAGTTGCGCTCGAAGTACTGTGGGATGAAATTGAGCGAGAGCTGGAGGTGCCCATCCGGGCCGGCGTACTGTCCGACGCCAACGTTCGTTTCGAGGTTGCTGCGGCGGGAGTTCTGGATATAGAAGGAATACTCCGCGTCGGCCCAGAAGCTGAGCCGGCGGCCGAGGGGGCTCGGTCCGGCCGCGTGATAGCGGCCCCCCGGCGTGAAAATGACATCCTCCACGCTCTCCATGTCCTTGTACCGGCCGCTCGTCCGGTCACTGGTGCGATCGGATTCCAGCCGGTCCTGGGCGTCCGAGTCGAGCAGCCACACGTTGCTGTTGAAGCGGAGATTGCCGCGGACGCGGCCGTCCGTCTTCCACTCGGAGGCGTGTGCGCGCGGAGGGCCCTGCGGGCGCGGGGGCCGCGGAGTCCCGTTGTCCTGGACCTGGGACTCAAGGATGCCGACGAGGCACACCAAGACGGTCTCGATCATGGGTCCCTTTCCTCAAGGCCGCCCCTTTGATCCGTTCGCCGAGAGCCCTATTGATCGCCGTCGTCGTTCTGGTTGCTGTTGCCGTCGTCCTTGTTGTTGTTGCTGCCGTTGGGTTCGTTCCGATTTCCTTGGTCTTCCGGGTTGTTGCCCTGATTGTTCTGCTGCTTGATGCCTTTCCCCTTTTGCGGATTGCCCTGGCCCTGCCCTTGGCCCTTCGCCGGACGGCCCTGGGGAACGCCCTTGCCTTTGTCCTGGCCGTCCTGCGCGCCTTGGCCTTCGCCCTTTTTGTCAGTCATCTTCTTTTGAGGCGGAGCATTCTTGCCCTCCTGGACGCGCGCGCCCTTTGAAGAATCCCCGCCCTTCTGATTCTTGTCGGGCGTGACGGCGCCCTTGTTGTCCTGGTTGCCTCCCTGATTGCCGCCCTGGTTACCCTGGTCCTGCACGAAAGCGAGGAGCGGAGACAGGCCGGGCGCGACGCCCGCCGGGTCCGGGCCGAGCACGGCAACCGTAACGAGCGCGAGAACGTGGCTCATCATTCTTCCCTCCTAATAGTGATCGCCGTCATCGTTTTGACCCTGGTTCTGGCCCTTCTGGCCGTTGTCGTTCTTGTTCCGGTTCTTGTTGCCGTCGTCCTTGTTGTTCCTGTTCCGGTCGTCCTTCTGGCCCTTGTCACCGTCGTCCTTGTCGCCGAAAGCCCCGCTCTGGCCCTTCGTGAGCGCGTGCGTCTTGCCGTCGAAGTCGATCCGCACGCTCCCGGCGGTTACGGCCACGACGAGCACCGGGGACCTGCCCGTCCCCGGTCGGAGGGCCACGCTGAACTCTGCATCAAGGCCGCGGACCTCGCCTCGCGGCGTGAGGACTCGAACTTCGCCTTCGCCCTTTTCGACCCGGAACCGGCCGGACCCCTGGTGAATCTCCACGGTCCTTCGGAAGGAACCCGCGGCGCCGCGGACGGTCGCCCGGGAAAGAGGGGCGAACTCCACCTCGGACCCATCGACAAGCCGCAGGCGCGCGGTCTTATCCTGCGGCACTTCGATCAGCTGGCCGTCAGAAACCGAGGCGGACGGGCGGCCGTTCGACCGGATCTCTCCGGAGACGACCTTGTCGCGTGGCGCCTCGGGGGCGAACAGGACGAAGAAGAGAACTCCCGCGGTGACGAGCATGAGGACGGCCGCCGCCCAGTTGAACGAGCGGAGGGTCCGGGGAAAGACGCCCAGTATGCGATCCCCCGCGACGCCGATCGTCGAATCGTGAAGGTCGGCGACCAGGGAAACGGCCGCCACGAACGCGCACCGGGAGGCGGCATCCGACCGGAGCATGGCCTCCAATTCTGCCGCTTCATCGGGGCCGGCTTCGCCCTCGACCCAACGATCCAGAAGTTCCTCGAAGCGCGTTCCGTCCATATCAGGGAGCCGCTTCCAGGCGCATCTTCAATCGGATGCATTCCGCGAGGATCTTGCGGGACTTCGAAAGGCTCGACTTGACGGCCCCGCTCGTCCAGCCGAAGGTCGTCGCGATGTCCGCCAGCGACATCCGCTCGTGATACCGACGCTCGACGAGGTCGCGCGCGCGTCGGGACAGCG
>Ga0187892_10007957_pt1 | contig 14793 bp, 14 predicted proteins | sample MA1701073metaG_FD_139345 | JGI IMG/M metagenome (GOLD analysis project Ga0187892, IMG submission 139345) | Bio-ooze microbial communities from a basaltic lava cave in the Kipuka Kanohina Cave System on the Island of Hawaii, USA - MA170107-3 metaG ... | reverse complement strand
GGAGCCGACATCTAGAGCGCCCGGAGGATAGAGCGCCCGGAGGATCAGGGCGGCGCCGGTGAGGAACAGTACCGCGGCGAGAACACGCCCGGTTGTCGTCGGGGCGAGGCGCACGTGCACGCGGTTGCCCAGCCACACGCCAGACCAGGCCACCGGAAGCAGGCATCCCCCCGCGAGGCCGGCGGGCGCCGCCCAGCGGCAGCTCAGGTGGGGCGTGGTGCCGCGGCGACGCACCAGGTCGATGGCGTACCCGCACACGAACAGGCCCAGCGCCAGGAGCGTCGCGTTGCGGGGAAGACGGACGAGCAGGGTCACGCCCAGCGCGAGGCCGAGGAGCGTAAACGGCACGAGTGTCACGAGCTCGCGCGGGTCGGCCTGCCTGCGCGTGTGGACGCCGAGCGCAAGGGCCGAGCTGAGATCGAGGACCGCGGCCAGGGGCAGGACGAAAGTGAGGGGCAGGACCTGGGCGAGGACGGGAATCGTGATCGGCGAGGCGCCGAATCCGGTGACGCCGAACACGACGTAGCCCGCGAAGACCACGACGGCGGCCAGAATCAGCGCTTCGGGAGAGGCGAGCACGCCGGGCACCGCCGACCACTATCGGTCACGGCCGCCCGGAGCTCAGGCGCGGCCGTGGTATCGTGCGCGGAGATGGCGCACACGCTCACGACGGCCCGGCTCCTGCTGGTCTTCCCGTTCGCGCTCGTGATGGCTCGGGCCGACGCCTTCCATGCGGCGCTCGCCGGCGCCGCGCTGCTGGCGGCCATCGCGACCGATCTCCTCGACGGGGTGATCGCCCGCCGGCGCGGTACCGCCAGCGCGGTGGGGGGCGCCTTCGACCATGCCACCGACTGCCTCTTCGTGGTCGTGGGGCTGGCCGCGGGGGCCAGCCGGGGCGCCTTTCCGTGGATCCTGCCCGCGCTGGTCGCGGCGGCCTTCGCGCAGTACGTGGTCGACTCCTACTGGCTCCACCGGGGCCGCGCGCTGCGCACGAGCCGGCTCGGCCGCTGGAACGGGATCCTCTACTTCGTCCCGCTCGGCGGCGACATCCTCCTCCGGCTCGGCCTGAGCGGGCTCCAGCCTTTCCTCACATTGCTGGCCTGGGGCCTCGTGGTGAGCACGGTGTGCTCGATGGGCGAGCGGCTGTGGGCGGTCACGGCGCGTCGGGGAACAGCTCCCGGCTCGCTCGCCGGAGGAACAGCAGACCCGTCGCGGCGTTGAACAGCACGAAGAAGTTGTGCTGGACGAAGCCGAACGCGGTCATCTCCCCCGGCCGTTCGGGAAAGAGCAGGACCCAGAGCACGATCGCAACGGAATGCATGGGGCCGGGCATGGCGGCGCCGAAGAAGATCACCGGGAGATAGCCGAGCATCTCGCCTGGGCCGACTGTCACGCCGAAGAGCCGGAGCGCCAGCGCATAGACGGTGACCGCGGCCAGCATGAGGGGCGAGCGGAGGGCGATGACCGCCGCGTAGTGCCGGATCGTGCCGAGGCGGAACGCGCGGAGGAGGGGCCGTTCGCGGATCAGGGTCCCCCCGCCGATGTGCCCGCGGAAGAAGAGGTACAGGAGGCCGAAGCCCGCGGCTGAGACGAGGGCAAGCCAGGGGATCACGTGGAAGACCGCGGGGAGGCGGTGCCATCCCAGCAGCACGCCCAGGGTGGCCCAGGCCAGCAGGTAGTAGTACTCGCAGACCATGACGAAGAGCATGCTCGAGCCGACTTCCCACGCGGGTACCCCGTGGCGGCGGCTCAGATAGAGCGCGATCGCGCCCTTGCTCGCCTGCTCGTTGACGAGGGAGAGGATGTAGGCGCTGGCGCGGATGGGTAGCACGTCGGCATAACGCAGCTTCGCGTTGAACCAGCCGACCACGCGCCAGATCACGACGCTGTCGACCAGGACGAAGAGGGCGCAGTAGGGAATCATCAGGGCGAGCCAGCGCGACCAGCTCACGTGCTCGAAGATCCCGAGGAGGTAGGGAGCGAGTCCCTGACCCTGGGCCGCGGCGGCCCGGTCGAGCCGACCGTACAGGTAGAGGAAGCAGCCCGCGGTCACCGCCCAGGGCAGGAGACGCTGCCACCAGCGGCCGCGGCGTAGGCCCGTGGCCGGCGGAGCGCCGTCGCGCTCTGACGCGAGCGGGCTAGGCCGGCTCGAGGCGGAAGACATGGACGCGACTAGGGCCGGCCCCCGCCAGCCTCGGGTACTTCCTGGCCTTGGCCGCGAGCACCGCGTCCTTCTCGGCCGCGTCCGTCACCAGCGCCAGCGTCCCGTCGTAGAGCGTCGTGCCGATCTTGAGCCGCACCCGCGGGTCGCGCACGACGTTCTTGTTCCAGAGCCGATCGCGGGGAAACTCCTGGCCAGCCGGATAGGTCGCGGTCAGGTACAGACGGTTGTTGTGGGCGGTGCAGGTCACGGTCACCGAGTGCGCCACCCCGTACCAGGGCCGCGTCTCGAGCCCGACCACGCGCAACACGACCAGCGCCGCCACCAGGCAGACGACCAGCCCTCCCGCGACGATCAGCGTCTTCTTCAGGGCGATCAGCTCAGCAGCCGGTGCGTCGGGGGGAGGAGCCGCTCGATGCGCAGGCCATGCGGGCAGGCGCCGCGGCACGGCTGCGCCGCGCAGGACAGGCAGGCGGCGGCGTCCGCGGGCAACTGCCCGTATTCACTGCGTGCGAGGGCGGCGTCGCCGTAGTCCACCGCGTACATGCGCGCGCGGAGCACTTCGCCGATCGGCACCCCGTGCGGACAGGCGCTGAGACACTCCTCGCATCCCTGCCGGCAGTGGGAGGCTCCGTTCATTCGAGCGTAGCGTCGCAGCAGCGGCAGATCCTCGCCCGCCGCCTGCGAGCCCGAGGCCCCCACGTACTCGTCGATGCCCGGCGCGCTCGTCATGGAAACGATCAGGGCGTCCACGTCCCGGTTCGAGAGCACCCAGCGAAACGCCGCCTGAGCGAAGGTGGCTCCATCCTTCTCGAAGGGGCGCATGTCGTTGAGGCGGGCTCCCATCAGCGTCTTCATGGCGATGGCGCCCACGCCCTTGGTCTTGGCCTTCTTCAGGACGCGCGGCAGCCGCGGCTGGCGCGCGATGAAGTCGAACGAGCGGGTGAAGGGCTGGTAGAAGGTGGGGTCCTGACCGAAATTGTAGGCCACCAGGATCACGTCCACGCTGTCGGTGTCGAGAGCATAGTCCAGGCACTCGATCAGCCGTCCGGCGTGGCCCGACATGCCGACCGCCCGGATCTTTCCCTCCTGACGGGCACGCGCCGTGAACTCCCGCCACTCCGGGTTCTTGAGCCTGGCCACGTCGTTGACAGCGTGGTTGAAGTACACGTCGACGTAGTCCGTGCGCAGCCGCCGGAGGGTTCCCTCCAGGGAGCGCATCATCGAGTCCCGGCGGTCGCTCGGGCCGATGTGGGTCTTCGACGCGAGGTAGACGCGGTCGCGCCGGCCGCGCACGACCTCGCCGATGGTCGTCTCCGAGTCCCCGCCCCGGTAGCTGTCCGCGGTGTCGAAGTAGTTGATGCCCCGATCGAGCGCGTGCCGGACGGTGTCGCCCTCACCGGCACCCAGCCGGCTCCCGCCGAAGGAGATATCGGACACCCGCATGCCGGTGCGCCCTAGCGTCACGTAGCGCTGCACCTGCGCCGAGCCCCCGCCCGTGGGCCGGGCGGAGGCCTGGCGCGGAAGCACCCCCATGCCGAGGCCGGCCAGCACCCCTCGCTGCAAGAGCTCCCGGCGCCCCAGCCGCTCGTCGTCGTCCGGCTTCTCCATCGCTCCGTGGGCCATGTCTTCGGCCATGCTGCGCCGGGGTCGGGGCGCGGTCAAGCAGTTGTCGGCTTCAGCGGGGGATGCTCTCCATCGGGCAGCGGGTGACGGTCCACGTTGAGGACCATCGAGACGATCGAGTAGTAGCCGCTGGCCGCGATCAGATCGATGACGCCCGGTTCGCCGAAGCGGTCCACCACCGCCTTGAACGTGGCGTCGGTGACGGCCTTGTCGCGGAACAGCTCGGTGCAGAAGTCGTACACGATCCGCTCGTCGCCGCTCATCGCGGACGGACGGCGCCCCTCGGCGATCGCGTCGATGATCGCGTCGCCAAGGCCGGCCGTCCGGGCCAGGCGGCTATGCGCCCAGAACTCGTACTGCGCGCTCCAGAAACGGCCGGTGATCAGGATCGCCATCTCGTTGAGCGGAGCGGGGATCGTGGACTGGAAGCGGATGTACTCGCCGAGCTTCTGCACCCGGTCGGCCACCTCCGGGCTGCGCAGGAGCGCGTTGAAGGGTCCCCGGGCACCCTTGCGGGGCCCCGAGACGATCGCCTGGTAGCTCTCGCGCTGGCGGGGCGTCATGGTGGCTTCGGTGAGGAGCGTGAAGCGGGGGCTGGCCGGGCTCTCGGAGCGACTCATTGGGCCTCCTCCTCGTGAAGGTGGCGCCCACGCCTCGCGGGTGGGCGGCGACCAAGCATAACGCGGTAAGCTTCCGTCGTGGACCCACGACTCGATGTGATGGTGGAGGCGGCGCGGGCCGGCGGCGCCGCCGCGCTCGCGCACTACCGGGGAGAGCTCGCGATCTCGCTCAAGGCGGACCGGTCGCCGGTCACCCAGGCCGACCAGGAGGCGGAGCGGGCGATCGCGGCGGTGCTCGCCGCGCGCTGCCCGGATCATGGCTTGCTCGGTGAGGAGCTCGGGGAGTCGGGCCCGCGCGCCCGGCGCTTCATCGTCGATCCCATCGACGGCACCCGGAACTTCGTGCGGCGCATCCCCACCTGGGCGGTGCTCATCGGTCTCGAGGAGGACGGGCAGGTCACCGCGGGCGTCGTCTACCAGCCGGTCACCGGCGCGCTCCACACCGCCTGGCGGGGGCAGGGCGCCTACCGCGACGGCGAGCGGATCCGGGTGTCCGCGGTCGATGCGCTCGAGTGCGCGCTGGTCGTGCACTCGTCCGTCAACTTCCTGCGACGCAGCGCGTACTGGGATGGCTTCCTCCGCCTGACCGATCGGACCCAGGTGCAGCGGGGCTTCGGCGACTTCTCGGCTTACCTGTGGGTCGCCGAGGGGCAGGGGGAGATCGCGCTCTCGACCACCGTGAAGGCGTGGGACGTGGCGGCCCTGAAGGTCATCGTGGAAGAGGCGGGCGGCCGGATCACCGACCTGGACGGCGGCTCCGGCATCTACGGCAGCACGGTCTTCGCGAGCAATGGCCGGCTGCACGAGGCCGGGCTGGCCGCCATGCGAAAGGAGGAGCGCGCGTGAAGAACCTCGAGGGTCGGGTGGCGGTGGTGACAGGGGCGGCCAGCGGCATCGGGCGCGCGCTGGCCGAGCGCTTCGCCGCCGAGGGCATGAAGGTGGTCTTGGCCGACATCGAGCTGCCCGCCCTCGCCGGCGCGGCGGAGGCGCTCCGGGGCAAGGGCGCCACGCTGCTGGCCACCCGGGTCGACGTGGCCAGGCCCGAGGAGCTGGAGCGGCTGGCCGGGGAGACCTACGAGGCGTTCGGGGCCGCCCACGTGCTCTGCAACAACGCAGGCGTGGCGGTGATCGGAGCGGTGCACGAGCACAGCCTGGCGGACTGGCAGTGGGTCATCAACGTGAACCTCTGGGGCGTCATCCACGGCGTGCGCGCGTTCCTGCCGCGGATGCTCGCGGGCGGCGACGAGGGTCACATCGTCAACACCGCGTCGATGGCCGGCCTCACCACCGCGCCGTTCATGTCGGTGTACGACGTGACCAAGCACGGGGTGGTGGCGCTGTCCGAGTCGATGTACAAGGAGCTGACCATGACCGGCGCGCCGATTGGCGTCTCCGTGGTCTGCCCCGGGCTCATCGACACGAACATCATGCGGTCGGCGCGGAACCGACCCGAGGAGCTGGCCGAGGAAGGCAAGGTCGGCCCGATGGCCCAGGCCTTCGGGCAGGGCCTCGCGGACCGGCTGGCCGGCGGCTATCCGCCGTCGGAGGTGGCCGAGCAGGTCGTCCAGGGGATCCGCGAGGAGCGCTTCTACATCGTCCCGGCCCAGCCCGACGTGAAGAGCAACATCGCCGTTCGCGCCGAGGATCTCATCGCGCTGAGGAACCCGACCCTGCGGCGGCCAACATGATCGAGGGCGTCGACCACGTGGTCATCGTGGTGCGCGACTTCGAAGCTGCGCTGGCCTTCTACACCGGGGGCTCGGCTGCGAGCCTTCCGCGACCCCGACGGCAACCTGCTGGAGCTGATGAGCTACGACTGAGGCCTCGCCCAAGCGCTTGACAGCCCTGCCCGTAGTTTAGTACTACTTAAGTCCAGTTTCGTCCCCACGTAATCATGAAGACGCTACTGAGCCTCAGGGTCAACGGGGAAGAGCGCGATGTCTTCGCGGCGGCGCACAAGACTCTCCTGGAGGTCCTGCGGGAAGACCTGAACCTCACCGGCACCAAGCACGGCTGCGAGCTGGGCGAGTGCGGCACGTGTACCGTGCTGGTGGACGGGGAGCCGGTGCTCTCGTGCCTGGCGCTGCCGGTCGAGTGCCAGGGGCGCGAGATCAAGACGGTGGAGGGCATGGCGCTGGGCGGTCAGCTCCACCCGTTGCAGCAAGCCTTCGCCGAGCTGGGGGCCGCCCAGTGCGGCTATTGCACGCCCGGCATTCTCCTCACCGCGGAAGCGCTCCTCGTGGAGAATCCGACGCCCACGCGGGACGAAGTCAAGCACGCGCTCGCCGGCAACCTCTGCCGGTGCACGGGCTACACCAAGATTCTGGACGCCGTCGAGCTCGCCGCCTTGCGCATCAAGGGGGCCCGCGCATGAAGAAGGGCAACTTCACTGTAGTCGGCCAGTCGCTGCCCAAGATCGACGCGTGGGCCAAGGTGGTCGGCGAGACCAGGTACACCGACGACCTGCTGATGTCCCGCATGGCGCACGGCAAGCTGCTGCGCAGCCCCCATCCGCACGCGCTGATCAAGCGGATCGACACCGCGCGTGCCCGCGCGCTGCCGGGCGTCTACGCGGTGATCACCGGCCACGACCTGCCGCGCGTGAAGTTCGGCATCCTGCCCGTCTCGCAGGACGAGGAAGCGCTGTGCGTGGAAAAGGTCCGAATGGTGGGCGACGCGGTGGCGGCGGTGGCCGCGGTGGACGAGGAGACGGCCGAGCGCGCCACCCTGCTGATCGAGGTGGAGTACGAGCCCCTGCGGCCGCTCATGTCGATCGAGGACTCGCTCGCGCATCCGGAGGTGCGCATCCACGAGTACGGGGACGGGCCGAACGTGCACAAGGCGGTGGCGCTGCAGTTCGGCGACGTGGAGGCGGCCTTGGCCTCCGCCGACCTGGTGCGAGAGGACGTCTTCTTCTTCGAGGGCAACACCCACCTGCCGATGGAGCAGCACTCGGCGGTGGCCCAGTGGGGCGCCGACGGCAAGCTCACCCTCTGGTCTTCGACCCAGACCCCGCACTACGTGCACCGGCTGCTCTCCAAGATCCTGCAGGTGCCGCAGGCCCACGTGCGCGTGGTGGCGGCGCCGGTGGGCGGCGGCTTCGGCGGCAAGCTCGACCCGTTCGCCCACGAGATCGCCGCGTGCAAGCTCTCGCAGCTCACCGGCCGCCCCGTGAAGATCACGCTCACGCGCGAGGAGGTCTTCTACGTGCACCGGGGCCGGCATCCGGTGCTGATGTGGATCAAGACCGGCTTCACCAAGGACGGCGCCATCACCGGGATGCACTTCCGCTCCTGGCTCGACGGCGGCGCCTACGGCTCCTACGGGGTGGCCTCCACCTTCTATACCGGCGCGCTCCAGACCGTGACCTACAAGATCCCGGTCTACAAGTTCGAGGGCGCGCGCGTGTTCACCAACAAGCCGCCGTGCGGGCCCAAGCGCGGCCACGGCACGCCCCAGCCGCGCTTCGCGATGGAATGCCAGATCGACAAGGCGGCCGAGCAGCTCGGGCTCGACCCGGCCGACATGCGCCGGCGCAACCTGGCCGAGCCCTTCGTGAAGACCGCGAACCACCTGACCGTGACCACCATCGGGCTCGGCGAGTGCATCGACCGCGTGGTCGAAGCCTCCGGCTGGCGCGAGAAGCGCGGGAACCTGCCGCCCGGGAAGGGCATCGGCATCGCGTGCTCCTCCTATCTGACCGGGGCGGGCACCGCGATCTACTGGAACGACATGCCGCACACCGGCGTGGTCGTGCGCGCCGACCGGAGCGGGCTCGTGGCCGTGCTCTGCGGGGCGACCGACATCGGCCAGGGGTCGGACTCGATCCTGGCCTATCTGGTCGCGGAGGTGCTGGGGATCGAGCCCAAGGACATCCGCGTGCATCCGGCCGACACCGATCTCACCCCGGTGGACCTCGGCTCCTACTCCTCGCGCGTCACGCTCATGGCCGGCAACGCAGTCATCCAGGCGGCGGAGCGGCTGCGCGCAAAGATCTTCGAGGCGGTGGCGCGCAAGCTAGAGGTGACGGCGGATCGGCTGGTGGCCGAGGACCGCCGCGTCTTCGTCGATGGCGATTCCGACCGGGGCGTGTCCTTCGCCCAGGCCGTCGTGCTCGCGGAGAGCCTGTTCGGGGTGCTGGCCTTCCCGGGCTCCTACGCGCCGCCCAAGCGCGCGGGCAAGTACAAGGGCGGCGGCGTCGGCCCCTCGCCCTGTTACTCCTATTCCGCCTGCGTGGTCGAGGTCGACGTGGATCGCGAGACGGGCGAGGTGAAACCGACCGAGGTCTGGATCGCCCACGACGTGGGTCGGGCCCTCAATCCGCTGCTCGTGGAAGGACAGGTCGAGGGCTCCATCTACATGGGCCTGGGCGAAGCGCTGATGGAGGAGCAGGTCTTCCGCAAGGGCGTGCACAAGATCCCGTCGATGCTCGAGTACAAGAGCCCGACCACGCTCGAGACGCCGGAGATCCACACCATCCTCGTGGAGAGCGACGATCCGGAAGGGCCGTTCGGGGCGAAGGAAGCCGGGCAGGGACCGCTGCTGCCGGTGATCCCGGCGGTGGCCAACGCGGTCTGCGACGCGGTCGGCGTGCGCATCGACGAGACGCCGATCACGCCCGAGAAGGTGATCAAGGCGCTGGAGGCCAGGCGCCAGGGCCAGCCGGCGCGCGTCGGCCCCGAGCGGCTGCCGGTGTTCCGGTTCCCGGAGGCGAGGGTCGTGGAGTCGGCGTTCGGTGAGCCCGCGGAGAGAATTGCCGAGAGGCCGTTCGCGTCATGATGCGGTTGCCGCCGTTTCAGTATCTCGCGCCGGTGTCGGTGCCCGACGCGGTCAAGCTCATGGCCGATCACGGGCCCGAGGCCATGCTGGTGGCCGGTGGGACGGATCTGTACCCGAACATGAAGCGCCGGCAGTTCGAGCCGACCGTGCTGGTGGGGCTGCGCGGGGTCCGGGACCTGACCGGGATCCGGCAGCCGGGCGGAGGCGCCCTCGCCATCGGCGCGGGAACGACGCTCACCGCGGTGTCGCGTCACGCCGAGGTGCGGGCGCGCTATGGGGCGCTGGCCATCGCGGCGGGCGCGGTGTCCACCCCGCAGCTCCGGAACATGGGCACGATCGGCGGCAACGTTTGCGTGGACACGCGCTGCAACTACTACAACCAGTCCTACCAGTGGCGGAAGGCCGTCAACTTCTGCATGAAGAAGGACGGCGAGATCTGTCTCGTGGCGCCGGGCAGCCCGCGCTGCTGGGCGGTGTCGTCGTCGGACACCGCGCCGGTGCTCTGGAGCCTGGGCGCGAGCGTGCGGCTGGCCGGGCCCAAGGGCGAGCGTACCATTCCGATCTCGACGCTCTACCAGGACGATGGGATCCAGTACCTGACCAAGCAGCCGGGGGAGATCGTGACCGAGATCATGCTGTCGCCCGCCGAGGGGCTCCGCTCCGTCTATCTCAAGCTGCGTCGCCGTGGCTCCTTCGACTTTCCGGTGCTGGGGGTGGCGGTGGCCCTTCACCTGGACGGCGAGACGGTGTCCCATGCGCGCATCGTGGTGGGCGCGGTGGCCTCGCTGCCCCGCGAGACGGTCGAGGCGGCCCGACTCCTGGTAGGCCAGCGGCTCGATTCGGAACTGATCGAGCGTGTGGCTGACCGCGCGGCCCGGCCGGCCAAGCCGCTCGACAACACCGATCTCAGCCATTCGTACCGCAAGAAGATGACGCGCGTGTTCGTGGCGCGGGCGCTGCGCCGGCTGGCCGGGCTGCCGGACGAGGCGGCGGCATGACCGCGCTCGGCCAGCGCATCAAGGCGTTTCGAGCCGAGCGCGCGCTCCAGCAGCGCCAGCTCGCCGAGAAGGCCGGCCTCACGCCGAGCATGCTGTCCCAGATCGAGTCGGGCCGGCTGACCCCGTCGCTGCCCACGCTGGGCAAGCTGGCGGGTGCCCTGGGCGTGTCGATCGGTTCGCTCTTCGAGCCGGCGCCCACCGGGCGGCTCCACGTGAGCCGGAAGGCCGATTACCCGGTGGTCTCCTTCGACGGCTCGTCGGAGAAGTGGCACGTGTTGGGGGCGGGGCTCTTCCAGGGTAAGATCCGAGCGGTGATCTCCACCTTGGGGCCCCGGTCGCGGGGCGTCAAGACGGACAAGGTGGTCATCGAGCCGGGACAGATGAAGCTCTTCTACGTGATCGAGGGTAAGGTGGCCCTGCACTACAACGGCGAGAGCCACACCCTGGAGGCGGGCGACAGCGCCTACCTGGACGGCGGCACCGCGCACGGCTGGGAGAACGTGGGGTCCAAGACCGCCAAGGCCCTCTGGGTCATCTTGGGATAGAGGCCCGATCATGAGCGAGCGCGTGGTGGTCGACTTCCGGACGGAGCCGAGCCGCTACCGTCACTGGAAGCTCTCCTTCGACGGTCCGGTGGCCACGCTTCACATGGACGTCAAGGAGGACGGCGGCCTCGTCCCCGGCTACGAGCTCAAGCTCAACTCCTACGACCTGGGCGTGGACGTCGAGCTGTACGACGCCATCCAGCGCCTGCGCTTCGAGCATCCCGAGATCGGCGCGGTGGTGCTCACCTCCGGCAAGGAGCGGATCTTCTGCGCGGGGGCGAATATCCGGATGCTCAGCCAGTCGTCTCACGGTTGGAAGGTCAACTTCTGCAAGTTCACCAACGAGACGCGCGCCGCCATCGAGGACGCGACGGCCCGCTCGCGCCAGGCGTGGCTGGCCGCCGTGAACGGGCCCTGCGCGGGCGGCGGCTACGAGCTGGCGCTCGCCACCGACTGGATCATCATGGCCGACGACGGCTCCACCACGGTGTCGCTGCCCGAGGTACCGCTGCTCGCGGTGCTGCCGGGCACCGGTGGCCTCACGCGGCTGGTCGACAAGCGGCGCGTGCGTCGCGACCGCGCCGACTTCTTCTGCACGCTGGAGGAAGGCATCAAGGGCCAGCGCGCGGTGGAGTGGCGCCTGGTGGACGAGGTGGTGCCGCGGTCGCGCCTGGCCGAGGCCACCCGGAAGCGGGCGGCCGAGCTGGCCGCGCGTACTGATCGGCCGGCCGGCGCCCGCGGGATCGGGCTCGCTCGGCTCGAGCGCCGCATCGAGGGCGATCGGATCAGCTACGCCCACGTCAGCTGCGTGATCGACCGCGGCCAGAGGGTGGCCGCGATCACGGTCGCGGGTCCGGCCGGCGCCCCACCGCCCGACGTGGCGGGGATCCACGCGGCGGCCACCGCCTTCTGGCCGCTGGCCGTCGCCCGGGAGCTCGACGACCTCATCCTGCACCTGCGCACGAACGAGGAGGAGATCGGTCTCTGGGTCCTGCGCACCACGGGCACCGCCGACCTGGTGGAAGCCCACGATCGGGCGCTCCTGGAGCACGACGCGGACTGGCTCGTGCGCGAGATCGGGCTCTACCTCAAGCGCACGCTGAAGCGCCTCGACGTCTCCTCGCGGTCCATCTTCGCGCTGATCGAGCCCGGCTCCTGCTTCACCGGTACGCTCCTCGAGCTGGCTCTGGCCGCCGATCGGGCGTTCATGCTCGACGGGGAGCGGCAGGGTGATGCCCGGCCCGCCGCCACGGTGCGGCTCACCGGGATGAACTTCGGCCCCTATCCCACCGTCAACGGCCTCACCCGCCTCGCGGGCCGGTTCCTGGACGAGCCGGGGCGAGTGGACGATCTCAAGGGCCGCATCGGGGAGGACCTGGACGCGCCCGCCGCGGCGGAGGCCGGCCTCGTGACCTTCACGCCCGACGACATCGACTGGGAGGACGAGGTGCGCATCGCCATCGAGGAGCGCGCCGCCTTCTCGCCGGACGCGCTGACCGGCATGGAGGCCTCGCTGCGCTTCGGGGGGCCGGAGACGATCGAGAGCAAGATCTTCGCGCGGCTGTCGGCCTGGCAGAATTGGATCTTCCAGCGGCCCAACGCGGTCGGCCCCAAGGGCGCCCTCAAGGTCTTCGGCACCGGCGAGCGCGGCGACTTCGATCGCAGGAGAGTGTGATGGCGGCCATCGACTACGTCGAGCGGATTCCCAACAACGTCGGTCTCGCCGAGAACCGGCGGCTGTTGCGGGCGCTCGAGGAGTGGCAGCCGAAGTTCCTCGAGTGGTGGCACGACATGGGACCCGAGGGCTTCCAGACCAAGGACGTCTATCTGCGCACCGCCACCAGCGTGGACGCGAAAGGATGGGCCCAGTTCGGCTACGTGCGCATGCCCGAATACCGCTGGGGCATCTTCCTGGCCGAGCCGGAGCCGGGGCGCCAGATCAACTTCGGAGATCATCAGGGCCAGCCGGCGTGGCCGGAGGTGCCGGGCGAATACCGCGGAACTCTCCGCCGGCTCATCGTCACTCAAGGCGATACCGAGCCCGCCTCGGTGGAGCAACAGCGCCACCTCGGCCGGACGTGTCCCTCGCTCTACGATCTGCGCAATCTCTTCCAGGTGAACGTGGAGGAGGGGCGGCACCTCTGGGCGATGGTGTACCTGCTCGACGCGCACTTCGGCCGCGACGGACGCGAGGAGTCGGAGGCGCTGCTCCAGCGGCGCTCGGGCGACCGCGACAAGCCCCGGATCCTGGGGGCCTTCAACGAGAGGACCCCGGACTGGCTGTCTTTCTACATGTTCTGCTTCTTCACCGACCGTGACGGGAAGTACCAGCTCGCCAGCCTCGCCGAGAGCGGCTTCGACCCACTGTCGCGCACCTGCCGCTTCATGCTCACCGAGGAGGCGCACCACATGTTCGTGGGGGAGAGTGGGGTGGGGCGCATCGTGCAGCGCGCCTGCGAGGTCATGCGCGAGCACCGGAGCGACGACGTGCGCAAGCACGGCGCGATCGACCTGCCCACCATCCAGAAGTACATCAACTTCCACTGCTCGGTTTCCCTCGACCTCTTCGGCTCCGAGGTCTCGACCAACGCGGCGAATTTCTACACGATGGGGCTCAAGGGCCGCTTCGAGGAGACCAAGAAGAAGGACGACCATCGCCTCAAGGACGGGACCTACCCGGTCACGACCCTCGACGGCGACCGCATCGTCAGTCGCGAGGAGGCGGCCCTGGTCTCGCTGAACGAGCGCCTCCGCGACGACTACATCGCCGATTGCCAGCGCGGGGTGAACCGCTGGAACGAGATCGTCAAGAGTCACTCGATCGACTTCACTCTCGCGCTCCCGCACCGCGGCTTCCGCCGCGCCATCGGCGCGTTCGCGGAGGTCAAGGTCTCGCCGGACGGCCGGATCGTGAGCGAGGCGGAGTGGGACGCGCGCCATCGCGACTGGCTGCCCACCGGGGAGGACGCGGCCTACGTGGGCAGCCTGATGCAGCCGGTGACCGAGCCGGGCCGGATGGCCGGGTGGATCGCTCCGCCGGCCCGCGGCATCAACGGCCAGCCGGGTGACTTCGAGTACGTCCGTCTCGGCTGAGCCGGGAGGAGGCGAGGTCGCGTGAAACCGGTCACGTCGAAGGCGCTGGGACCGACGCTCGGGATGTACTCGCACGGCATGGTCGCGCCCGGCGGCGAGATCGTGGTGGTGGCGGGGCAGGTGGGGATGGATCGGGCCGGGCGCTTGATCGGCCCCGGCGACGTCGCCGCCCAGACCGCGCAGGCCTTCGAGAACGTCCGGGCCGTGCTCGAGGCGGCCGGCTCGGCCATGAACCGGATCGTGCGCTTCCAGACCTTCCTCACCCACGCCGCCGACATCGAGGGCTTCATGCGGGCGCGCCGGGAGGTCTTTCCGCGCTACTTCCCGGACGGCGTCTACCCGCCCAACACGCTCCTGGTGGTCTCCCGGCTCGTCCAGCCCGAGCTGCTGGTCGAGATCGAGGCGATGGCGGTCAACCCCGCGGCCGGTGGCGGGGCCGGGCGGCCGGCCCCGCCGCGCAAGGCCGCGAAGCGCGTCCGGCGCTCGGGCCGGCGCCAGACCTCACGGAGACGCGGATGATGCAGGTGCCCGCGCGCTTCAACGCAGCCAGCTTCTTCATCGACCGGCATGTCGACGAGGGCCGCGGTGGCAAGGTGGCCTTCTTCCACGACGGCGGCACGCTCACCTACGCGCAGCTCCACGACCTGGTCAACCGCGCCGGGAACGCGCTGCTCGATCTGGGGGTTCGCCCCGAGCAGCGCGTGCTGTGCCTGCTCCTCGACTCGCCCGAGTTCCTGGCCACGTTCTGGGGCGCCATCAAGATCGGAGCGATCCCGGTCCCGGTGAACACGATGATGCGGGCCGACGACTATCTCTACTTCCTCGATGACAGCCGCGCGCCGGTGGCGGTGGTCTCGGAGCCGCTCCTCGCGGAGGCCTCGGCCGCGCTGGGGAAGGCCAGGTACCTGAAGCACGCGGTGGTGGCGGGCCGCGCGGCCGGGACGCAGATCGGCTTCGAGGCGTGGGTGGCG